>Ga0315553_10000438_pt1 | contig 37296 bp, 25 predicted proteins | sample SalMarSW160140MG_FD_203099 | JGI IMG/M metagenome (GOLD analysis project Ga0315553, IMG submission 203099) | Salt marsh sediment microbial communities from the Plum Island Ecosystem LTER, Massachusetts, United States - Salt Marsh Sediment SW1601-40 ... | reverse complement strand
GAGGCTCATACCCCTATACTCCGCGGCCGTTTACCTGTCGCTGGGTGTCTTCGTCCTGATGCTCGCCAAGCGCATCCGCCAGGGTGTGGACGGAAAGTTTGTATGGAAAGCCTTCTTCGGATCGGTCCTCGGCCTGTCCGTATTCGAGATTATTCCCATCAATGTAGGGCTGTGGGGCTATTTCGGAGCCCACCCGTGGCCGATATTCGGGTTTCCGCTGGGCATCGGTCTCGTCAACGCCACCTCGTTCCTCTCCACGGCTGTCTTCACAGCCAAGGTGTGGCCCTCGATCGCAAAGGGACGGGAGTTCCTGGCGATGTTCATCTGCCCGATCGTGTTCGTGGGCGTGTCCTTCGGAGTCGGATGGCCACTCTATTCCGTTGCGAATACAGCCCGCGCGCTCGATAGCGCGATTCTGCCCTACCTTGGGTTCTTCGCCTCGCTGATGCTCTCAATCGTGACCGTCTGGTGTCTCACAGAGTTCACGCTGGGGCCAGTCGAGAAGATCCTGCCCGTCGCCTCGGAGACTTCCTGATCCGGGGCGAGGAGCCGTACCGCGCGGCCTGTGGTACCCCGTCTCGACCGATAGGGCCCCCGGTCGTCACCCGGGCGAACCGCGGTGGGCACAGTGGCCCTCGCACTCGACACGGAGCCGTCCTGAACGATTCCCGGCCGACGGTCGCCTCGAGCCCCGCGTACGCCCGGTACGTGCTCGGGGTGATGTTCGTCGCCTACGTCTTCAACTTCGTCGACCGCCAGATCATCTCGATCGTGCTCGAGCCGATCAAAGCCGATCTCGGGGTCTCGGACTCGGCGATGGGCTTCCTCACGGGTCCGGCCTTTGCGGCCTTCTACGCGACCCTGGGGATCCCGATCGCGCGCCTCGCCGACGTGTGGCTGCGCCGCAGCATCATCGCGATCGGTCTCGCGTTGTGGAGCGGGATGACCTGCGTCTCGGGCATGGTCAACAGCTTCGCGCAAATGGCCTTCGCCCGGGTCGGCGTCGGCGTGGGGGAGGCGGCGCTCTCGCCTCCGGCCCACTCGCTGCTGGCCGACTACTTCCCGGTGAGCCAGCGCGCCACGGCCTTGAGCGTGTATGCCATGGGCATCCACATCGGCATCCTGTTCGGAGTGTTCGCGGGCGGCTGGCTCGAGGAGTTCTGGGGTTGGCGGCGCGCGTTCGTCGTGGTGGGACTGCCCGGCCTGCTGCTGGCGCTGCTCGTGCGCTTCACCGTGCGCGAGCCGGTTCGCGGCGCCCAGGATGCGCATCCGGTCATCGGGGACGCCCCGCCGGTGATGGACGTGGTGCGCTTCCTCGCCTCGAAGCGCTCGTTCCGCCATCTCTCGCTCGGCATCGGCCTGACCGCGTTCTCGGGTTATGCCTTCGCCAACTGGGCGCCCACGTTCCTGCGCCGCGTCCACGAGATGGGCGGCGCCGAGCTGGGCACGAAGTACGGCCTGGTCCTCGGCGTCGGCGGTGCGATCGGTTCGCTGCTGGCGGGTCTGATGGCCGATCGGCTCGGCCGCCGCGACGTGCGCTGGTGGATGTGGATCCCGGCGATCGCCTGTCTGGGCCCGATGCCCTTCATCCTCACCTTCTTCCTGCACCCCGACGCGAACCGGGCCCTCGCCATCGCCTTCCCGGGGCTGATCATCGCGGCGATGTACCAGGGGCCGGTCTTCTCCACCGTGCAGACCCTGGCTCCGGTGCGGATGCGGGCGGTCGCGGCGGGCGTGCTGCTCTTCGTCACCAACATCATCGGTCTCGGGCTCGGTCCGCTGTCGGTGGGATGGCTCAACGACTACGTGTTCGAGGCGCACGGGGCTCTGGCGATCCGCTACTCGATGGTCTCCGTGGTGGCGGTGATGAGCGTGTGGTCGACCGTGCACTTCGTCCTGGCCGCGCGGGCCCTGCCGGGCGATCTGGCTGCCGCGGACGGGTGAGGGGCCTCACCGCCGGCCCGGGTCCCCTTGCGCTAGGTTGCGTCCCTTGATCCACCCCGGACGAGCGAGGGGCGGGATGTCCCGCAAGGTGCTGCTGCTGATCGCGGGTCTCGCCGGCGGGCTCGCGGTGCCCGCGCCGATCGCGCGCGCCCAGTCGGTCGTGACGAACACCGCCGACTCCGGGGCGGGCTCCCTGCGCAACGCGCTCACCACGGCCGTCCCGGACGAGGGCATCACCTTCTCGCTGGGCGTCATGAACCCGGTGATCTCGGTGCCCTTGCCCGCCAGTCCGCTCGAGCTGCAGGTGGACCGCGTCCGGATCGACGGAGAGGGCGCCGGTCTGGAGATCCAGGGGAGCGATCCCGACGTCACCTATCTGCGCCTGCTCGGCGGCGAGGTCACGATCGTGGACGTCGACCAGTCGCGCGGCAAGATCGCGCTCGACGGCGTGCTCACCTACGAGACCACGCGCCCCACCACGCTCGACGTCTCGATCGTGGACGAGCCGCTGGGCACGGGCTCGCTGTTCAAGACCGGCGCCGGCACCCTCACCCTCACCCGGACCAACACCTACAGCGGCGAGACCCGGGTGATCGAAGGCGTGCTGCGCGGCCCTGCCGCGGCCTTCCCCGGCGACGTCCTCAACGGAGCGCGGCTGATCTTCGACCAGCCCCAGGATCCCGGCGATCCGCTCGCCGAGTTCGTCTACTCGGGCGTGATCGACGACCTCGACGCCGACAGCGCGGGCATCGTGGAGAAGCAGGGCGACGGGATCCTCCGGCTCGACGGCGGCCCCCAGGGCTGGAGCGGCGGCACGATCGTGCGCGGTGGGACGCTGATCTTCTCGGAGAGCTCTCCGCTGAATCCCGACGGCGACATCCAGATCCAGAGCGGCGCCACGCTGAGCGCGGGGCTGACCCCGGCGACGACCACCACCTGGGGCGGCGCGCTCAGCGGCGCGGGAACGCTCCAGGTCGCGGGAGACACCTCCACGCTCACCCTCTCCACGGGCAACTTCAGCGGCACGCTCGCGTACGACGGCGCGCCGAACGGCCTGACGGTGCTCGACCCCGCCAACGTGGTGAAGGGCGCGATCCAGTTCAGCGACGCCGACGACGTGTTCCGTCTCACCAGCGGCGGACTCCTGACCGGGGCGATCAGCGGCCCCGGCACGCTCCAGCTCGACCCGGGTGCCGGCAACTCGGTGCTGCTCGGGGGCGCCAACAGCCACGCCCGGACCGAGATCGCCTCGGGCATCGTGACCAGCTCCTCGATCAGCCTCTCCGGCGACGTCGACCTGGCGAGCGGGGCGGAGCTGGACATCCTGAGTGGCGGCAATCCGCTCACGGCGACCGTGACCGGAGCGGGCGTTGTGGCGATCGTCGGCAGCCAGTCGCTGTCGGTCGCCGTCGACCAGCCGTACACCGGCCCGACGGAGGTCCGCAGCGGCGCGCTGGCGCTCGACGCCGATCTGACCGGTACCCCGATGCTGACGGTGAGCGCGCCGGGCACGCTCGCCGGCTCGGGCAATGCGCCGATGGCCGACCTCCAGGTGTCCGGCACCGTGCAGCCCTCCGTGAACAGCGATCCGATCACCGTGAACACCGCCACCTTCGCGCCGGGATCGGCGCTGCGCATGGGCCTGCGCGACGACGGCACCAGCGCCCAGCTGGCGACGAACCTCGCCCTCGACGCCTCGGGCGCGACGCTCGTCGTGGACCCGCAGTCGGGCGACTACCGGGCTCCGGTGAACGCGACCCTGCTCACCGCCGGCACGCTCACCGGCGTGCCGACGCTGTCCACCGGCAACCTGGCGTTCCTGACGGTGACACCCTCGGTCGTCGGCAATACCTACACGGTGTCGGTCCAGGGCGACCTGAACAACATCGCGACCTTCGCCCAGACCCCGAACCAGCTTGCGGTCGCGGATGACCTCCAGTCCCAGTACGACGCCTTCGTCGTGAGTCCCTCGCCCGATCCGGAGTGGACGGGGTTCTTCGACGCCTTCAACGTGCTGGCCCCCGGCGAGGTGGCCCCGGTCTTCGACGCGCTGAGCGGCGAGGTCTACACGGCGATTCCCTCGGCGCACCTGGCCACCGCGGATCGCTTTGCCCGGTCGCTGCACCGGCGCTCGCGCGGCGCGTCCTGGGCCTCGGGGGACGCGATCCTTTCGCTCGCCGGGCGCGGCGCCGGGGAGCCAGACCTGGCCTCGGCGGCGTCCGCGGCTCAGCGCGAGGCCGACAGCGCCTCGGGGCTGCGCTCCCGGTCGGCGCTCGACGCGAGCCCTTCCTCGCTGTGGTTCGAGGGCTGGGGCGAGCTGGCGGAGCTGGACGGGGGCGGCGACGCCTCGAACGTCGACCTGGGACTCGCGGGCGCGACCGTCGGGCTCGACCACCGCTTCGACTCCGGCTTCGGGATCGGGCTCGCCGTCGGCTACACCTACGCCGACATCGACGTCTCGCATCTCCCCGACGATGCGACCGCCCAGGGCGTCCAGAGCGCGATCTACGGCGGATGGAGCGCGAGCTGGGGCTATCTCTCCGGCGCCGGGCGCTTTTCCTGGGCGCGCAACCACGTCGAGCGGGACATCGACGTCGGCAGCTTCGCCGCCAAGGCCGACGCGGACTACGACACCACGGGCTACGGGGCGGGCGGGGAGGCGGGCGTGAACCTGGCCCAGCTCGGTCCGGTGTCGCTGGTTCCCTTCGCCTCCCTGGACTGGACGCGGCTCGACTCGGACCAGGTGGAGGAGGGCGGGGGAGGCGTGCTGTCCCTGCGCGTCGAGGGCGACACCACCGACTCGGTGCGCAGCGAAGTGGGGATGCGGATCGGCACCCGGCTCCGGATCGACGAGAGCGCGACGATGCTGCCGGAGCTGCGCGGGAGCTGGCGCCACGAGTACGGCGACACCGAGCGCGAGCTCTCGACCGAGCTCGAGGGCTCCTTCACCGGCGTCCCGATACGGATCATCGGGGCCCAGGAGCCGCGCGACGCGGCGGTCGTCGGTCTGGGCTGGTCGGCCCGGATCTGGGACCAGGTGGAGGCCCACGCCGAGTACGATGCGATCGTCGACAGCGACGGGCTCGATCACGTCCTGGCGATCACCGCCCGCATCCACTTCTGAGGGGACGGGATGGACCGCTTCGTCGTCGGCACCGGGCGCTGTGGCTCGACGCTCTTGTCGCGCATGCTGGCCGAGCACCCCGGTGCCCTGTCGGTCTTCGAGCTGTTCAACGGCATCGACTTCCAGCGCCGCTTCGCTCCCGAGCCGATCGAGGGGAAGGCCTACGGCGCCCTGATCGCCGCCGAGCAGCCCTTCGTCACCGCCGTGCTGCGCCGGGGCTACGAGGTGGCGGAGATCACCTATCCCTTCGGGTCGGGCGGTCGCTACCGGCGCGAGGAGCCCTTGCCCTGGATCCTGGTCTCGATGCTGCCGCGGCTCTGCGACGATCCCGATGCGCTCTTCGACGAGGTGATGGCGCGGGTGGCGACGCATCCGCGCCAGCCGGCGGTCGCCCACCACCGCCAGCTCTTCGCATGGCTGGTGGAGCGCGACGGCCGCAGCTTCTGGCTCGAGCGTTCGGGCTCCTCCTTCGACTACCTGGGCGAGCTGGTCCGCCACTTCCCCGATGCGCGCTTCCTGCACATCCACCGCGACGGGCCCGAGGCCGCGCTCTCGATGGTGCACCACCACGCCTACCGCCTGCCGATCTCGCTGCTCTACGACGCGCCCCTCGATGACGGCGCGCGGCTCGCCGATCTGGGCCCGCTCGACCTGCACGCGCCGCCCACGGGTCGCGATGCGATCTCGCGCGTGCTCGCCTCGCGCCCGTCGCCGGCAGTGTTCGGCCGCTACTGGTGCGACCAGGTGCTGCACGGCTACCGGGCCCTGAGCGAGCTGGCGCCCGAGCGCTATGCGGAGGTGCGCTTCGAGGACCTGGTCGCGGATCCGGTCGCCGTGCTCGCCCGGATCGAGGCGTTCCTCGAGCTGCCCGAGGGCGGAGCCTGGAAGGAGCGCGCCGCGGGCCTGGTGCGCGGGGCTCCGGCGCGGCGGGCGCCGCAGCTCCCCGAGGCCGATCGCGCGGCGCTGGAGGCCGCGTGTCGCCCGGGCCAGGTGCTGCTCGGTCGCGCTTGAGGGAGCGGGCTTCAGTCCCGCGAGCCGGGCGTCCGCCACATCGGGAACACCCGCTCCGGGTCGCAGCTCTCCTCGACGATCCACTTGCACATGCGGCGCACCGGCTCGATCGCGTCCTGGGGCGCGGCGATCGCCGGATGGCAGGCGTAGCCGAGGGAGGTGAGCCGCTGGGCGCCGAACAGGGGCAGCCGGTCGCGGATCTGCTCCTTCAGGCTCTCGGGGTAGATGCCCACCGTCTGGGTGTAGGCGGTGACGGCGCGCGTCACCCGCTCGACGTCGTCCACCGGCACCAGGTTGGCGACGCGGCCCGAGAGCATGGGCGCGTAGTCCACCTCTTCGTCGATCAACGAGACCACGATGGCACCCTCGTTCCGCTCGCCGCCGATCACGCGGAACCAGTCCTCCGCCATCCGCGAGGCGTCGAGGTGATCGTGCAGCTCGCGGTCGAAGGTCTTCGGCGCCGTGCTGAGGTGTTCGGGCAGGGATAGCAGCGCCGCGTAGATCGCCTCGCCGAGGCGCTGCACGCGCTCGAGCCCCGCCGCGTCCGTGCCGCACAGGACGTAGATCACCCGCGCGCTTGCGCACGCCTCCTGATTGGCCATCCCGATGTCGCAGGCGGCGCGCAGGGCGACACGGCGCAGCGTCGCCTCGTCGCGGAACGCCTCGGGGCCGATGATCGTGGCACTGCGCTTCGGGTCGAGGGCGATCAGCTCGAGGCCCGGCTGGATGTAGCGCGTCACGTGCTTCACCGAGGCGAAGCCTCCCCAGGCGACGATCTTCTCGACGTGCTCGGGCCGGTAGAGCCGATCCTCGATCGCGCTGTCGCCGCCCTTCCAGTAGGCGACGGCGAGGTGCCGGGTCAGCGGGTGGTTGGGAGCGACCTCGGCCAGGGTGCGCGCGATCGCCATCGCCGTCAGCGGGTCGTTCGAGGGAATCTTGAGGATCGCGTCGCTGCGCGTGATCGCGTTGCGGATGATCGTCACCGCCGATACGAGGCCGCCGTTTCCGGCGGGGACGTGCAGCGACCGGGCGCCGAAGGCGCGCACGCGCAGCTCGCGGCCGTCCGCCAGCGTGCGGCCTACCCAGCCCTCGAGGTAGTCGATGCCGATCCGCTGCTCGGCGATCTCCCGCACCTGTTCCTTGCGGAACACGTGGGGCAGCGTCACGTAGCTGTTGCGCAGGATCGAGGCGGGGTAGTTCGAGGCGACCAGGCCCGCCTCGTACGCCTGCTGGACGTGGGGATTGCGGTCGATGTCGAGCGCCTGCCCGAGCGCTTCCAGCACCTCGAGGATCTCCTCGAAGGGGACCCGCTGGAGGTCGGCCAGGGCCATCGGCGTCGCCAGCGGCAGCCGGTCGACGTACTTGCGCGGATCCGGCGCCTCGAAGCCACCGCCCGGCCAGCGACCGCCGAAGGGCACCCAGTCGCTCTCGATCACTTCCCCGCGCAGGAAGAGCGGGACGCGGTAGGCGGTCATCCCTCGAACTCCCCCATGAAGGCCAGCGCCTCGTTCTTCACCTCCTGTGTCGCGGAGCAGCTGATGCGGTCGTCCTCCACGCCCTGCTTCTCGCTGTAGCGCATGATCTCGTGGGCGATCGGCACGCTGGCCAGGCCGCAGGGGCAGGGCGTGCTCCAGTCGATCGTGATCTCGTCCCCCGAGATGATCCCGCCCCAGTGGCTGCGGTTGAGGAAGTCGTAGAAGGCGGCGCGCCCGGTCACCGCGCCCTCGCGCGGCAGCGGCTCGCTGGTGTCCGGGTCCAGCAGGTAGGGGATCACCCAGGGCTGGACGTGGTAGCGCTTCTCCCGGCAGGCCCAGTGGAAGGCGCTGATCTCGGACATGCCGTAGCCCTCCTGGATCTCGTCGACGCCGAGGAATTCCTGGATCACGTCCATGTAGTTCTCGGGCAGCACGAACCCCTTGAGGCCGCCGCCGGTGAGGATCGCCGAGTCGCGGGCGAAGACGTTCTTCACGCCGCGCGCGATCCCCTCCTGGGCGAGCTCGAACATCAGGTTGTAGGCGCCGGTCATGAACACCCGCTTGCCGGCCAGCTCGCTGGTGCACCGCTCGAGGAAGGTCGCCATCTCGTTGGGCCGGCGCGCCTGCATCGCCTCGAACTCGTCCTTGCGCGCCAGGAGCTTCGGGTCGATCTGCACGCGATCCAGCTCGCCGCGCGAGGCCGCGGCGCGCAGCTTGCTCGCCAGGAACATCAGGTCCGTGCTCACCTCCTCGCTGTAGAGAGCGTGGAAGCGGCTCTCGTCGCCGCCCGTGAAGGCGCGCTTCAGCATCGCGGCCATCCGCAGGTGGCCGAGCTTCCCCTTGGCGTAGTTGGGCCAGATCACGTCCACCTGGGGGTCGAGCTCCGCGGGCGTGGGCTCCTTTCCGAAGGTCTGGAACAGGAACATCTTCCAGAGCTCCATGTTGTAGGTGGCCCCGGCCTTGTCCTTGGGAATGATGGAGAGCGTCCCCGTCGTGCCCGAGGAGGTGATCACCTCGAGGGGTGTCTGCTCGTCGAGCCGGTCGATCCAGTCGTCGATGCTCTCGCAGCCCTCGGTCTCGACGCGGGAGAGGTCGTGGGAGGTGAGCTTGTCCAGCCACTTCGTCATCAGGTCGAAACGCTTCTTGTCGAGCAGCGATGACGGGTACGACTTGAAGGCCGTGTGCGCGAAGAAGAGCGGTACGACGTCCTCGAACTCCCTCACCTCCTTTACGTCGAGGCGGTCGGCGAGATTGCGCAGCATCACGATGCTCTCGCGGTGTTGAGCGAAGCGCCGCTGCATGGCTTGCCGTTGCAGCGACTCGAGCTCGTCGCGCGGGATCTGGTGCATCTTCGTGATCGAACGGTCGAAGAAGGTCATCGGATCGTTCATGAACGTGTCGACGGTGGCGGTGGTCATGTAAGGCTTCCTTTCGGGTTCCGCCCCGAGGGTGGGACGTCAGCGCGACCGCCGCGCCGCGGGCGTCTGCTCCGCCGCCACGAACAGCAGCTGGAGAACGGCGGCCGAGCGCTGGAGTTCGTAAGGGAGATCGTACGAATCGGTTGCGCTCCAGTTCGCGAGGGCCGTCGTCAGGGCACCGAGCACGACGTCGGCCAGCACCTCGGGGGCGACGGCGCAGCGCGCCCCGGTCGCGGCCAGGCCGTGCTCGACGAAGCGCCGCACGGCGTTCCCCAGTGCCCGCGTCCGCACGAGCTCGCTGGCACCTCCCGGACGGGCGTGCAGCATCTCGCCGACCAGCTCCCGGTAGAGGGGACGCGCGTCGAGATAGGCTGCGATCCGCGCAAAGATGCGCGGTAGGCTCTCGGCGAGGGAACCGGGCTCACCGGCCGAGGTGTCGAACAGGGCCGCGAGCTGTCGCGCCCGCTGCTGCGACAACGCCCGGTAGAGGTGTTCGCGGGTCTCGAAGTGATTGAAGAAAGTCCGCGCAGACACGTCCGCCCGCTCGCAGATGTCCTCCAGCTTGGTGCCGCGAATGCCCCGCTCCTGGAACAGATCGATCGCCGCCTCGAGAAGGGCCTCGCGATTGCGGCGACGCCGGCGGTCGATGCGCGGCTGGGCGGCGGGGGCGCGGGCAGGTCGGGGCATCGGCTCCTCCGACGCCAGGGTAGGTCGGAATTGCACTCAAATGCAATATTTCTGATGTCTGCAGATTCCACGATTTCGCCTTTCCGCCCGGGCCCTTCGATCGCTGCACGGCTTGACCCCAAGCCTGCGTAGAATCTAGTGTTGTCCGCTCTTTCAGGACCGGGGGAGAAACCGGTTGACGATTCCCCGCCTCCGCGCGTGTCTGCTCGTAACCGTAGTCGGGCTGCTGGTCGGCGCCGGCGCCGCGGACGTCCGCGGCGAGGAGTCGCGGGCCGACACGCCTGCGGTGCGGGCCCTGCGCGCGCTGCACGAGGCCAGCGACGTGCGGCGACGCGCCAACACCGCGGGCATCGAGTCGCAGAAGCGGATCGACGCGCTCAGCGACGAAGCCGACCAGCTGTTCGCGCGCAACACCGCGGCCACGAGTCAGCTCACCTCGCTGCGCTCCTACAACGCCAGCATGCGCGAGCTGGTGGGATCACAGGAGAAGGAGATCGGCTCGCTGCGCGATCAGCTGGATCAGGTGGACGCCGTGGGTCGCAGCGTGACGCCGCTGATGATGCGCATGATCGCCGCCCTCGACTCCTTCGTCGCGCTGGACGTCCCGTTCCTGCTCCACGAGCGGACCAAACGCATCGAGGACCTGCGCCGCCTGATGGTCCGCGCAGACGTGTCGGTCTCGGAGAAGTTCCGCCTGATCATGGAGGCCTACCAGGCCGAGGCGGAGTACGGGCGCACGATCGAGGCGTATCGCGCCGCGCTCCAGCCCGCCGGCGACGGCGCCACGGTCGACTTCCTGCGCTTCGGTCGCATTGCGCTGGTGTACCTCACGCTCGACGAGAGCGAAGTCGGCGTGTGGGATCAGGAGACCCGCAGCTGGAAGCAGCTCGACTCCAGCTTCGTGCCCGACGTGCGCCACGGGCTGCGCGTCGCGCGAAAGCAGGTCGCGCCGGACCTGATCACCTTGCCCTTGCTGGAGCCCGGCGCGACGGGCGGAGCGAGCTGATGCGCGGGTCGTTCCGGTGGCTCGCGTTTCTGCTGCTGCTCTCGGGCGTCGCCTCGGCCGAGGACGCCGGAGCGCCGGCCGGGAAGACGCCGGCTCCCGCGGTCGAGGAGAGCCGGGGTGTCCCGCTCCCCGAGCTGGTGAAGAGGGTCCGCGCAGACGCGGCGGCCGAGCGCGAGGAGGACAAGCGCCGCGAGGCGAAGTTCGTCCGCGCCCGGGACGAGCAGCGCGAGCAGCTGCACCAGACCGAAGCGCTCGTCGCGCGCGAAGAGGAGCAGGGATCGTCGTTGGACAAGCGCTACGGAGACAACGAGCTCGAGCTCGAGGAGCTGGGTGAGCGGCTCAGCGAGCGTTTGGGTCAGATGGGCGAGCTGTTCGGTGTCGTGCGACTGGTGGCGACGGACATGAGCGCCCAGGCCTGGGACTCGGTGACGAGCGCCGGGGTCGGGCCGCGCTCGGACCTGCTCGAGCGCCTGGGGCGGAGCAACGATCTTCCCTCCACCGAGGATCTCGAGCGGCTGTGGTTCGAGCTGCAGCGCGAGCTCACGGAGCAGTCCCGCGTCGCCCGGATCACGGTGCCGGTCCTCGCTGCAGACGGCGAGTCCGAGGGCGAGCAGAGCGTGATCCGCGTCGGACCCTTCACGGCCATCTCGGACGGGCGGTACCTGCTCTGGTCGAAGGACGAGCAGAAGCTGATCGAGCTGCGTCGCCCGCCGCCGCCCGTCTACGCGCACAGCGCCGAGGGGTTCTGGCGTGGCGGGAAGGGCTACCAGCGACTCGCCGTCGATCCGAGCCGCGGCACGCTGCTCGACGCGCTCACCGACACCCCCAGCGTGGTCGAGCGGATCGAGCAGGGAGGCTCGGTGGGCTACGCGATCATCGCGCTGGGGATCTTCGCGGTGCTGCTCGGCGGCGCGCGCCTGGTGACCCTCACGTTGACCGCCCGCCGGGTGGACGCCCAGGCCGAACGCGATCGGGCCACCGACGACAATCCGCTGGGCCGCGTGCTCGGCGTGTACGAGGCGAATCGCCATGCCGATCCCGAGGCGCTCGAGCAGAGGCTCGACGAGGCGGTGCTGCGCGAGACCTCCCAGGTCCAACGCTACCTGTGGGTCGTGCAGACGGTGTCGATCGTGGCGCCCCTGCTCGGTCTGCTGGGGACGGTGACGGGAATGATCAAGACCTTCCAGGCGATCACCCTGTACGGAGCGGGCGATCCGAAGATCATGGCCGGTGGTATCTCCGAGGCGCTGGTGACGACCATGCTGGGGCTGATCATCGCGATTCCGCTCGTGATGCTCTACGCGCTCCTGAGCACGCGCAGCCGACGGATCACCTCGGTGCTCGACGAGCGCAGCGCGGCGCTGCTGGCGTCGCGGATCGAGGCGGAGGCCGCCCACTGATGCGGCTCGCCGTCTCCACCGTAGCCGCGGCGTTCGTGACCTTCCTCCTGTTCTGGACCATGCAGGCGATCATCACCGTGGGCTACCAGCTGGCCCCGGGCGGGAAGCCGCTGAGCATCGAGTTCGTGCGCCTGCGCCGGGACACGACGCCGCCCCAGACCAAGCGCGAGCCGCCGAAGCGCGAGAAGCCGAAGCAGCCGCCGCCCCCGCCCGACATCAGCCGCTCGCGCTCGAGCCTCGACCCGGCCCAGGGCGTGTCCGAGATCGCGCCCCAGATCGATCCCACCGCTCACATCGAGACCGGCATCGGAGGCGGCGGGGGCAGCGACCGGGATGCCGTGCCGCTGGTGCGCACCGATGCCGAGTACCCGGCCCAGGCCGAGGCGCGCGGTATCACCGGGTGGGTGACCGTCGAGTTCACGATCGCGAAGTCGGGTGCGGTGAAGGACGAGCGCGTGGTCGCTTCGCGCCCGCAGCGCATCTTCGACAGCGCCGCGCTCGCGGCGGTGCGCCGCTGGAAGTACAACCCGAAGATCAAGGACGGCGCGCCCGTGGAGAGGCCCGGGATGCAGATCACCTTCGAGTTCAAGCCGTGAGAGCGACGCGTCTCCGCCGCCGGGGCTGGATCGCGAGTGCGCTGATCCCGGGACTTCTGTGCGCGCCCCTCGCCGCGCTCGGCCAGTCCGATCCGGGGGACTCGCAGAAGGGCCAGCAGAAGCACCACTGGTCGCGCCAGGCAGAGCCGAGTCCGGAGCTCGAGGACCGCCCGCGTCCTTCGCAGAAGGTGCTCGAGCGCCATGCCAAAGCGCTCGAGCTGCTCTACGACGAGCGCCCCGAGGAGGCGAAGCAGGAGCTCGACAAGCTCTACTTCAAGAGGATGAATTCCGTCGGGCAGGCGATGATCCTGCGCGACTACGGCTTCATCGCCAACGCCGAGGGGAACCGGGAGGAGGCGCGGCGTCGCTTCGCAGAGGCGATCGCGGTGCCCGATGGTCTGCTGCCCCACGAAGCCACCGACCTGCGCTACCAGATCGCCATGCTCTGGATGCAGGACGAGAACTGGCAGAAGGCCGCGGAGACCCTCGAGCTGTGGTTCACCGAGGAGCCCAATCCGAACTCCACCGCCTACTACATCCTCGCGCTCAACTACTACCAGCAGGAGCAGTTCGACAAGGCCGTCGTGCCGGCTCGCAAGGCCGTCGAGGGCTCGGATGCCCCCAAGGAGTCCTGGCTCCAGCTCCTGCTCGCGATCTACCTGCTGGACCAGAAGTATCAGGAGAGCATTCCGATCCTGGAGCAGTTGGTCGCCCGCTTCCCGAACAAGAGCTACTTCCTGAGCCTCTCCACGGTCTACGGTGCTCTGGGCAACTTCGAGGAGGCGGCGATTCCGCTCCAGCTGGCGTACGAAGGCGGCTATCTCGACGAGCAGGAGAACCTCAAGCGGCTGGGACAGATGCTCCTGTTCCTGAACGTCCCCTACCGCGCGGGTGAGGTGCTGGCGAAGGAGATCGACCGCAAGGCGATCCAGCCCGACTCGGAGGCGCTCGCGATGCTGGCGAACAGCTGGATCGCGGCGCGCGAGTACGACGACGCGATCGAGCCGATGCAGCGGGCCGCGAGCCTGGCCGACGACGGCGAGCTCTACGTGCGCCTCGCCCAGGTGTACGTGCAGCGCGAGAACTGGGCCGGTGCGACGGCCGCTCTCGACAAGGCGCTGGCGAAGGGCGACCTCCAGGACCCGGGGAGCGCGCACCTGCTGATGGGGATTGCTTTCTACAGCCAGAAGAACGCGTCCGAGGCGCGGCGTTGGTTCGAGAGCGCCACCCACTACGACGCGGCGCGCGAAGAGGCGAAGGTGTGGATCGCCCACATCGACGAGGAGCAGGCGCACCAGGAGGCGACCTCCGCCTCGGGCGGCTGATCCCCGTCGGCGGTCGCGTCCGCGCCGGCCCGGTCACTCGTAGCGCGGCGGACGGGGCGTCGCGCTCAGGGTCCGCGAGAGGATCCAGCCGGCCTCCTCGTGGGAGAGGAACGGCAGCGTCGCCACGGCGCTCCGCCGCGCCTGCGGATCGAGCGTGGCGGCCGCGCTCGCCACCTCCGCGATCGCGTGGGAGAGCCCGTCGCTGGCGGGGAGATCCGCCAGGGGCGCGGCCACGGCGCGCGCCTCCTCGTCGCGTCCCAGTCTCAGCAGCGACCAGGCCAGGCGCCGCCGCACGCGCACGGCGTCGGCGTCGTGGCGCAGCAGCGTCTGGTCGATCGCCACGGCGTCCTGATAGTCCCCGAGCAGGGCAGCGACGGTGGCGATGGCGTCCCGGGCGCGCGGGTCGTGACCGGTCCGCGCCCGGTGAGCCGTGCGCTCGTAGCCGATCGGGATGACACCGTGCTCGGCCGCCCAGCGGGGCGCCCGCTCGATCACCTGCTTCGCCTCGAACCCCTTCTCCTGGTCGAAGGGCACGCCGCGCTCGGTGTAGTAGCGGGCGAGCCGGTCGAGGTTGTCGCGATTGCGCTCGTTCTTCCGCAGATAGAGGGCGGAGTCGAGGTTGCGGAAGACGGGGATCCAGCCGGGGGTGTCCTCGAGGTGTGCGGTGGTCGCGATTCCCCTGCGACCGGGCCCGCCGGCCGAAGGCGTGTGGATGCCCAGGAACAGGTCGAGGTCGAGACGGTCGAGCAGCCCGGCGAAGTCCTCTCCCTCGCGCTCACCGCGGCGTGCCGCGATGGCGGCCAGGGCGTCGAGCGTCCCGCGCTTCACATTCAGCGTTCCGTTCACCAGGGAGCGCAGCTCCGGCGCCAGCCAGTAGCCGGCGAAGCCGCCGAGGAAGTAGTCCTGGTAGAGGTGGCCCTGCATGCCGCTGTCGCGCAGCAGCCAGATCGCGTGGGCGTGGTACTTGCCCACCTGATAGGGCTCGGCGTAGCCCCGGGCGGTGCGCGGCAGGCCGCGGGTGACGAGCGACCAGTCGCCCAGGAACACGAACGCGGGCACGAGGACGGCGGCCGCCACGGCGAGCGACCACCGGTGCCGCGCCTCGGCGGCCGCCCCGGCTCGGCCACACCGCGCGAGCAGGAGCAGCGGGAACAGGCCGAGCCACAGGAAGCGCACTGCCGAGAGCATCAGCGCCAGCGAGAGGAGCGAGAGCCCCACGCTCGCCGGATCGGGCAGGGGGCGGCGCTCGCCGGCGCTGCCGGGGGTGAACACGCGGTAGAGCTGCCACGCGGTGGCGAGCACCAGCGCCCACACGAGGGTCCAGGCGAGCGGGGAGGGCAGCGCCGGCAGGGCCGGCCAGGTGGACAGCGACGTCGAAACCCACTCGTCGGACACCCGCTCGAGAGCGGGCGTGGCGCCGCCGGCCTCGAAGTAGGCCCGGTAGGCGCCGGGCCCGCCCGGGTTGGCGAGCGCCGCGAGGGCGGCGACGGCCAGCGCGGCGGCGAGCCGCACGGCGCGCTGATGGTCGCTGCGGCGCTCCGACGGCGTTCGCAGTGGACGCGCCAGTGCGAGCCCGGTCAGGGCCGCGCCCGGGAGCAGCAGCGCGAGGGGAAACGCGGCGTGCACGTTGGCCCACAGGGCGGCCAGGGCGGCGGTCGCGGCGACGGCGCCCCAGCGGGGCGGTCGCTCGCCCGCCAGGAGCCAGCGATGGAGCAGCAGACAGAACAGGATCGTCAGCAGCTCCGGCCGCAGCTGGACCAGTCGGTAGGCAGCGAGCGCGACGAAGAGGCCGGCGCCGACGCTCGCCCCCGCGCGCGAGGCTCCAGCGCGTCGCAGCGCGCTCCACGCGAGTCCCAGGATCGCCGCGACCAGTGCGACGTGGAGCGCGCGCAGGCCTCTCCAGCCGGCCAGCTGCGACACGCCCGCGAGAGCGATGTCCGCCAGCCAGGAGCCGCGCAGGGGCGGACCCGCTGCGTCGTAGAGCAGCGGGTCGAGGGCGAGCCGAGGACCGCCCTCGGCGAAGGCGTGTCCGTAGGCGAGGTGCCACCAGAGATCATCCGTGAAGATCGGCTGGCCCACCGCCCACAGCAGCAGAGCCACCAGCACGACCGCGCTGCCGCAGGCGACGACCGAGGGCACGCGCTGGACCCCGCGCTCCGACCCGTACATCGACAGAGAGTGAACCACCCGACCTCTTCCGCGCCAGCGGGCGCTTGGCGGAGGTCTTCCGATCATGGCACCCTGCGCCTGCGACCAGACGCGGAGGTGCCCAGCGATGCGTGGAGACCGGGCCCACTCGACCCTTTCGACAGACCCGACCCGGCCGAGGGCCTCGAGAGGGGGAGCACATCGCCGTGCTCGCGGGGTCGCCCTCGCGCTGCTGGTCGGCATGACCCTGGCCGCTGCGCAGCCCGCCGCCGCCGCCGGGTACGAGGACGGGCTCGCGATCGCCTTCGACGTCGCGGTCCTGCGGCCGCTCAACGCCGCGGCCCTGGCGCTCGGAACGATCTTCTTCGCCGTCAGCGCGCCGCTCGTTGCGCCGAGCGGCGGCGTGGCTACGGCCTGGGACGTGTTCGTCTACGCGCCCTACGAGTACACCGTGCTGCGCGACCTGGGCGACTTCTAGCGACCCGAGAGGCGGGCCGCCGCTGGACTAGCCCTCGGGGTCGTGCGTCGGGGTCTCCTCCTCGGTCGCGGTCGGTGCCTTGGCCGGCCCGCGGACGAAGGGATCGACCCGGCCGCCGAGGCGCTGGATCGTGCGCGCGCGCAGCACACGCAGCTCGGGACTCGAGGGCACGGCCTCGGCGAGCGAGCGCGCCCGCAGCGCCAGCGCCCCACTCGCGCCGCTTCCGGGCCGGAGGTAGGAGACGAGCTCGCCGAGGGTCTCGAGCTCGGAGAAGAAATCCCCGGCGGCGGCCGCCGCCTCGGCGCGCAGCAGGATCGAGGACGGGTCGGGGCGATCGCCGAGACTCGTCTCGGCCAGCTCGACGGCCTGCTGGATCGCCACGGGATCGCCGCTCTCGATGCGGGCCTGGATGCGCAGGCGAACCGCGTCGGCGCCGAGCGGATCCCGGAAGGAAATCGCCGCGAGCTGCTGCTCGAGGGCTCGGACCGCGGCGCCGCTCGGGTCCATCTCGCGGGCCCGCCAGCCGTCGGCGAGCGCGCGTTCCGCATCCGACAGGGGCGGCGCCAGGAACGCCTCCGGATCGCGCCCGTCGGCGATCGCGCCGGCGCGCAGGCGCAGGAGCGCGGCGCGCCCCTCCTCGTGGCGGGGATCCTGGGCCAGCACCGCTTCGAGACGACGGCGGGGGCCGACGTGCTTGCCCGCTTCCATCTCGGCGAGCGCCAGGCCGACCTCCCGGTCGAGCGGGTCGGGCAGCGCCGCGGCGACGCGTTCGCCGCGTTTCGGAGGCATGCGCCGGAGCAGGTAGAAGACGTCGAGCCCTTCCGGTAGCGCGCGCACGAGGGGATCCACCGGGGCGACCAGCTCGTCCATCCTGCCGTAGAGGGAGTCCTCGCCGAGACGCCCGGACCGGCTCTGGAGCCGGTTGTGACCGTCGCGGTTCAGCGGAGCCCCGGCCGCGAGCTCGCGCGTTCCCCGCTCGTCGAGCAGCAGGTTCACGGTGACGTCCTCGGGCGAGCGGATCCCCAGCAGCGCGAAGTCGGCGGGATGGAGAGCGACGGCCCGCGCGACGCTGCGCTCCATGTCGATGGGCTGGTTCGAGGCCAGGAACAGCACACCGCCCTCGGGAGGCGGAGCGTAGGCGCGGACGTCCGGGAACACGTCGCAGAGGGTGGCGAGGAGCGAGCGGAAGAGTGCTTCGTCGACGAAGGGCAGCCCGATCCACTGCACGAACACGCCCTCGGGAGCGAGGCGGCTGCGCACCAGCTCGAAGAACTCACGGGTGTACAGGTGCGCGGCGCCGCCCGCCCAGGGATGCGAGGGCTGGGACACGATGACGTCGTAGGGCCGGGAGGCGAGCAGCAGAGCGTTGCGCGCATCGTTCAGGTGCACGTGCACGCGCGGGTCCGAGAGCGGGTCGCGCCAGCGCAGATCCGCGACGCTCTGGTTCGCGGCGAGCACCTCCGGCTCCAGCTCGACCACGTCGATCCGCTCGATCGAGTCGGGCACCACCTCGAGGGCCATGGCGCCCCCGAGCCCGACGAGCAGCAGCGAGCGCGCCTCGGGGCGCGCGGCCACCGGTAGGCCGGTGAGCCAACGGGTCAGGGCATTGCGTGCGAGACCCGCGTTCTGACGCGGCATCCCGGCCTCGGGCAGTCCGTTGGTGCGCAGACCCCAGGACAGACGCTGGTCGGTCAGGATGACCGTGGAGGAGCGTCCGACACCGAAGTAGGTCACGGGTCCCCAGGCCGAGGTGTTCACTCCCATCGACGTGGCGCGCAGCATGTGCCAGGGCCGGGCCGGCGGTGCCACGCCGAGCGCCAGACCGCCGGCGACGGCCGCCGCCACCAGCCAGGGGCGGCGCGGCTCGAGCAGGAGCGCCGCGAGCCCGGCCAGGAGCAGGTTCACCGCGACGCAGACGGTGAGGGTGCCCTCGAAGCCGAGTCCCGGCACCAGGAAGAAGCCGGCGCAGACCGAGCCGGCGATCGAGCCGACCGTGTTCGCCGAGTAGACGCGCGCGCTGGCGGGCCCGGCGTCGTCGCGACCGCGCGCGAGCACGCGCACGGCGAAGGGGAAGGTCGCGCCGACGCACAGAGCCGCCGGGAACAGCGTCACCATGCAGGCCGCGACGTCGGTCCACGCCTTCGCCGCACCGTGCATGCGCAGCCGGTCGACATAGACGGGAATCTGATCGACCAGGGCGAAGGCGAGCAGCGAGAGGGCGGCGATCCCGAGCTGAGCCAGCGCGAAGCCCACCGCCGCCCGGCGCCCCGAGCTGGCGATCCGTGAGGCCACGGCGGCGCCGAGCGCGATGCCGAGCAGGAAGCTGGCCAGCATGGTCGCGAAGGCGTCCGTCCCGCTGCCGACCAGGTGCCCGACGAGGCGCACCCACAGCACCTCGTAGGTGAAGGAGACGAAGCCCGAGGCGCCGATCAGGACCAGGATCCAGCTCGCGCGACCGCCGGCGAGAGCGCGCGCCGGCGCGCCTTCCGGCGCGACCGTCGCCTCGCGCGGCGGAGCGCCGCGCGCCAGCGACCAGGCTGCGACGAACACCAGCGCGTTCACCGCCGCCGCCGCCGCGATCGTGGCGCGCAGTCCGACGCTCGGCAGCAGCACGAAGGCGCCGATCAGCACCCCGCTCACCGCGCCCGCGGTGTTCACCGCGTAGAGCACGCCGATCCGGGAGCCGAGCTCGCGGTCCTCGCGCACCGCGTGCCGGGCGAGCAGGGGAAGCGTCGCTCCCATCATGGCGGTCGGCACCAGCAGGATCGCGAAGGAGCAGGCGAGGTAGAACAGCGACGTGGTGAGACCGCCGGCGTCGGGCAGATCCTCCTGGCCGCCGAAGACCGCCACGTAGAGCCAGCGCGAGACGGCGATGCCCAGCGGAACCGCGAGGGCGCTCGCTGCGATCCCCAGCTCGAGCAGGCCGTAGGCGAGCACCGGTCGCCGGATCCGCTGGGCGAAGCGACCGGCGAGGGCGGCCCCCGCGGCCAGTCCGCCCATGTAGGCGGCGAGCACCGTGGCGACGGCCAGCTCCGAGGTGCCGAACACGAACGCGAACTCGCGCGTCCAGGCCGTCTCGTAGATCAGCGCTGCCAGGCCCGAGAGGAAGAAGCAGAGCAGCAGCAGCGGAAACGAGCGGTCGCGCTTCATCAGCGCTGTGCCGCTCGGGGTTCGACCTGGTCGAGGAGGGCCTGGGCCGACGCGCGCTCCGGTGCGCTGCGCGCGCGCGAATCCAGGACGATCGCTTCCCGCCGGGCCGACGCGCCGTGGCCCGAGGCGAGGGCCACCCGTACGGCCAGCACCCCGATCGAGGCGTCGCCGGGCAGCAGGCGGCGCGCGGGGGCGAGTGCCGCCTGCGCCGCGGACGGATCTCCCAGGATCAGCTCGCTCTCGGCGACGCCGGCATAGCCCTCGGGAATCCGGGGCGCGAGCTCGGTGCAGCGCCGATACAGGTCGCGCGCCTGCGACGCCCACTGCGCGCGCTCGCCGGCGTCCGCGCCGTGCGCCGCGCGCTCGAGCCACAGCCGCGCGAGGTCGAGCAGGATCTCCGGGTCGTCGGGCGCGCGCGCCCGGGCCGCGGCGAAGCGCGCGTCGGCACCGGCCGCGTCCCCGGCGGCGGCCAGGATCCGCCCCAGGCCGACGAGCGCGGCGGTCGACCCCGGATCCTCGGCGAGGGCATCGTCGAAGTAGTCGCGGGCGCGCTCCGTCTGTCCGACCTCGAGCGCGAGCGAACCGAGCACCGCGAGCGCTTCGCCTCGGGGAACGGGGCGCAGTGCCGGCGGGGTCGAGCCCTTCGGAGCCGCGATCGCGATCGAGAGCGAGTCGAGCTCGGAGGCGGAGATCCGGTGCCAGACCGTCCGCTGCAGCCCTCCGTCGAGCGTCTCCCGCTTCCCGGGATCGGTGCCGACGTCGCGCGCGAGCAGGGCGTGGATGCGCTCGGGAGCCTCGGCGATCGGCTGCGCATCCAGCTTCAGGTAGTGGAGCAGCGCCCAGCTCTCGGACTCGAAGAGTTCGAGCTCGAGCGTCGACCAGCGGCTCAGGTCGCTGGCGGAGAGCAGCCGTTGGAAGGGGATCCACTGGCTCCGGCGCAACGTCTCCACGTGGTCCCGGCGCGGGATCCCGACCTGGGCGCCGCCGGCGACGACCTCGAGCGTGCTGGCGAGTTGGGGCAGCCCCTCCTCGTACCAGGGGGGCAGCGGTGCCTCGCTGGCATTCCAGAACAGCCGGCGCGCGTACGCGAGCTTGAGCGGTGTGCGGGCGTCTCCGGTCCAGCCCTCGCCGGTGCGCAGCACGATCCAGTCGCCGCGCTGGCGCGGCACCAGGTAGCTGCGCTCGCCGAGCGTGAGGCGCGCGCCGACCCCGCGGTCGTCGAAGGCGTAGACGCGGGTGGGCACCGGTGCGGGAGCGATCCGGCTTCCCCACACGAACTCTGCCGCTGACCGGAAGCGCTCGAGGTCACCGGCGAGCTGCCGCGTCGCCTGCTCGCTGAGCGCGCTCCACACCCGGTAGTGCTCGGTTTCGACGGCGAGCCAGGGCCGATTCTCGAGCAGCGTGCTGGCACAGCCGATGGTGGCACCCGCAACGATCAGCGCGGCGGCGGCGAGTGGTCGGCGCGCGGCGACGGGGAGGGGTCGGGTCGACCGGCTCACGGCGGCCAGGATATCAGACCGTCGGTTCGCCCTGGGCTCGACCAAGGCGGTCCACCACCAAGCTTCCGCCCTTGGCGACGGCCAGGATCCGCTCGGGATCTCCGAGCAGCGAGATGTCCGCGCTCGGGTCGCCATCGACGACGACGAGGTCGGCGATGCGACCCGGCGCCACGCGACCGAGATCTTCTCCGCGCCCCATCGCGCAGGCTCCGTGCACCGTCGCCCAGCGCAGCACGTCGAGGGGCGGGACGCCGAGGTCCTTCACGTAGAACTCGAGCTCCGCGGCGTAGTTTCCGTGGGGCAGCATCAGGATGCCGTAGTCGTCGCCCGTGAGCAGGCGCACGCCGGCGGCGTGTGCCTGCGGAACCACCTCGCAGGCGTGGTCGAACTCGCGGCGCACCACCTCGATCTGCTCGGGCGTCGCGATCGGGATCTCGCCGCGATAGTCGAGCAGCTGCTTCACCAGGTACAGGCTCGGACACAGGAACGTGCCCTTCTGGGCCATGGCGTCGATGCACTCGGCGTCGGCCTCGTCGCCGTGGTCGATGATGTCGACGCCCTCGCGGATACACTCGAGGATCAGGTCGCGCCACGCGCAGTGGGCGCGCACGGGGACGCCGCGCTGGTGGGCCGTGGCGACGATCATCCGCAGCTCGTCGGTGGCGAAGCCGCGCGTGCTCGCGTCCTCGGCGACCCCGTGCCCGCCGCTGGCGAAGATCTTGATGATCCGTACGCCGCGCTTGGTCTCCTCGCGCACCGCCTTGCGGAACGCCTCCGGGCCGTCGCAGAATCGCTGGGCCCCGGTGTTGCCGAGCCGCCACCAGTAGCTGCCGGTGTCGTTGTAGTCGCCGGTGGTGTCGAGCGCGAGGCCGCCGGGGACGAGGCGCGGACCCGGGACGACGCCCTCCTCGATCGCGAGGGCGAGCTCCGCGTCGATGTTGTCGTTCACCACCCCGGCGGAGAGGATGCCGGTGAAGCCCGCGTGGAGGGCGCGGCGGACGTTCTCGGCCGCCACGAGCATCAGGTAGCCAGGGGGCTTCTCCAGTCCGAGCGGAGCGGGCAGGATCGTGATGTCGCGATAGGTCGAGTGGTAGTGCGACAACACCATGCCGGGCATCAGCGTGCGACCCGCCAGGTCGACGACGCGATCGCCCGGGCGAGCGGGTTGCGCCCGCTCGTCGCCGACGTGGGTGAAGTGGTCGCCCTCCACGACCACCGTCGTTCCGGGGCGGGCTTCGTGCTCGCCGTCGAGCAGGTTCGCGCTGCGGAACAGGATGCGCGCCATGCGTTCGCCCGGATCAGCTCCGGAGCCGGAACGACGCGAGCAGCTCCTCGCGCTTCGCACGCACCGACTCGATGCTCTCCTCGCGCACCTGCTCGAAGCCGCGGATGTGCTCGGGCAGGCTCGCGATCTGCACCGCGAGGTCGAGGTTGTCGGCACCGAGGCCGCCCAGCAGCGCCTCGAGCTCCGCCTCGTAGTCGCGGATCAGGCGCTGCTCGAGCCGGCGGTGGGCGGTCCAGCCGAAGAGGTTGAGCGGCGTTCCGCGCAGCCCCTTGAACCTCGCCAGCACCTTCATGCAGGGCAGGAACCAGCGTGCGCCGAGTCGCCACTTGCGCATGCGCCCCGTGTCCGGATCGCGTCGCTCGGTGAGCCAATCGACGATCGGAATCGAGAAGGGCGGGGCGAAGTGGACGTAGAGGCGGTAGTCGCCCTCGAACTCCGCCTCGAGCTGCCGCCGGAACACCCCGTCGGTGTAGAGACGCGCTACCTCGAACTCGTCCTTCACCGCCAGCAGCTTGAAGTAGTAGCGCGCGACGGCGCGTGCGAGACGATCCGATCCGGGCGCCACCTGCTGCTCGCGGGCGGCCACGCGCTCCACGAGGGCGCGGTAGCGGCCCGCGTAGCGCGCATTCTGGTAGTCGGTGAGGAAATCGACGCGCCGGACCACGATCGCCTCGAGATCGGTCGCGGAGCCTTCGGCCTCGGCATCGCGCAGCGCCGGACCGGCCGCGGCCTCGACGGCCGCGAGGTCCTCGGCGGCGAGCCGGCCCCAGGCGAAGGCGCGCAGGTTCGCCTCGACGGCGCGTCCGTTCAGCGCGAAGGCGCGCTCGAGCGCCGGGCGGCCGACGGGAAGCCGACCGCGCTGGTAGGCGAAGCCCATCAGGAAGGGATTGGTGAAGATGGCGTCGCCGCACAGCGCCGTCGCCAGGCGCGTTGCCGGCACGAACTCGCACGCCTCGTCCCCGGCCGCTGCGCGGATCGCCTCCTCCATGCCCCGACTCGACAGGTCGAGGTCCGGATTGGTGGCGAAGGCGGAGGTGGGCGCCACGTGGCTGTTCACGATCGGCGTCGTCCGACCTTTCGCCAGCTTCGCCAGGTTCTCCGGGCCGGTGGAGACGACGATGTCGCAGCCCAGCACCAGGTCGGCCCCGCCGGCTCCGATGCGAGTCGCGGCGAGCGCTTCCGGGTGCTCGGCGATCCGCACGTGGCTCGTCACCGGCCCGTTCTTCTGGGCGAGGCCGGTCACGTCGAGGACCGAGCAGCCCTTGCCCTCGAGGTGGGCGGCCATGCCGAGCAGCGCGCCCACGGTGATCACACCCGACCCGCCGATGCCCGTCACCAGCACGTTGAAGGGTCGGTCCAGGTCGGGAGCGGGCGGGTCGGACAGGGCGGCGAAGCGCGCGTCGTCGCCCGGCAGCGCCTCCGCGCGCGCCCGGCGCGGGCGGCCGCCCTCGATCGTCACGAAGCTCGGGCAGTGGCCCTTCAGGCAGGAGAAGTCCTTGTTGCAGCTCGACTGGTTGATCCGGCGCTTGCGCCCGAACTCGGTCTCCACCGGCTCGATCGAGATGCAGTTGGACTGGACGCTGCAGTCGCCGCAGCCCTCGCACACCCGCTCGTTGATCACGACCCGGCGGTCCGGGTCCGGGAACTCGCCCCGCTTGCGCAGGCGCCGCGCCTCGGCGGCGCACACCTGGTCGTAGATCAGCGCCGACACGCCAGGCGCGTCGCGCAGCTCCCGCTGCACGCGATCGAGGTGGTCGCGGTGGTGGATCGTCACGCCCTTGGGGAAGGCGGCTCCGCCGCCGTACTTCGCCGGCTCGTTCGTCACGACGGCGATCCGGACGACGCCCTCGGCGGCGAGCTGGCGCGCGATCTCGGGGACGGTGACTTCGCCCTCCATGCGCTCGCCCTCGATCGGCTGGCCGCCGGTCATCGCCACCGCGCCGTTGGCGAGGATCTTGTAGGTGATGTGTACGCCCGCGGCGACGGCCGCCCGGATCGCGAGCAGCCCGCTGTGGAAGTAGGTGCCGTCGCCCAGGTTCTGGAAGATGTGGTCGGTTCCGGTGTAGGGCGCCGATCCGATCCAGTTGGCACCCTCGCCGCCCATGTGGGTAACGGCGAGCGTCGGGCGGTCGGGCAGCCATACCGCCATGCCGTGACAGCCGATGCCGCCCTGGGCCACGCTGCCCTCGGACACGACGGTCGACGTGTTGTGCGGGCACCCGGAGCAGAACGCCGGAAGCCGCGTCGGACCGGCCGAGATCGACGGCGCGGGGGAGGGCGCCGGCGCGCGCAGGCGGTCGGCGTGCTCGGGCACCGCCTTCGTCAGCCAGCCGCGCACGATGCCGACGACGTCCCCGGGCGACAGCTCACCGACGTTCGGCACGCAGGGGCGCCCCTCGGCGTCGAGCTTGCCGACGACGAGCGGTCGATCGGGCAGGTTGATCAGCAGCCTCGCGAGCTGCTCCTCGATCACCGGGCGCTTCTCCTCGATCACGATCAGTTGCTCGAGACCGCGCGCGAAGCCGCGGATCCGCTCGGGCTCGAGGGGCCAGCTGAGCGCGACCTTGTACACCTCGAGGCCGAGCGCGGCGGCGAGCGCGTCGTCGACGCCCAGCTCCTCCAGGGCCTGGCGCACGTCGAGGTAGGCCTTGCCCGTGGTCACGATGCCCAGGCGGCGCCGGGCCGAGCCGCCGACCACCACGCGGTCCAGGCCGTTCGCGCGCACGAAGGCCTGGACGGCCGGCAGCCGCTGCTCGAACAGACGCCGCTCCACGGCGATCGGCAGATTCGACCAGCCGATGTGGAGTCCCGGCGGACGCTCGAAGTCTTCGGGCAGCGCCACGCGCACGCGCTCGGGCCCCACCTCGACGGAGCTCGCGCTCTCCACCGTGTCGGTGAGGCACTTGAAGCCGACCCAGCAGCCCGCATAGCGCGAGAGCGCCCAGCCGTAGAGGCCCAGGTCGAGGTAGTCCTGCACGTTGGACGGGTTGAGGATCGGGATGCCGCAGTGGATCAGCGCCTGCTCGCTCTGGTGCGCGATCGACGACGACTTGGCGCCGGGATCGTCTCCGGCGAGCGCGAGCACGCCGCCGTGGGGCGAGGTGCCGGCGTAGTTGGCGTGCTTCAGCGCGTCGCAGGAGCGGTCGACGCCGGGGCCCTTCCCGTACCAGATGCCGAACACCCCGTCGTGCTTCGCTTCGGGGTAGAGGCCCGCCTGCTGGGAGCCCCAGACGGCGGTGGCGGCGAGGTCCTCGTTGATCCCGGGCTCGAAGCGGATCCCGTGCTCTTCCAGCAGGTCGCGCGCCTGCCACAGGGCCATGTCGTAGGTGCCCAGCGGTGAGCCGCGGTAGCCGGAGATGAAGCCGCGCGTGTCCAGGCCGGCGGCCTGGTCGCGCTCGCGCTGCATCATCGGCAGGCGCACCAGGGCCTGGACGCCGCTCAGGTAGACGCGGCCGGAGGTGCGTCGGTAGCGGTCTACCAGTTCGTAATCGGAGTCGAATTCCGTCGATTTTGCAGTCACTTGAATCGGACCCCTCGGGCGGATTCGAGCGTTCGTCGCCGGTGGAGAACGCGTTTCACGCGAGACCCTATCCTAGATCGGTCGCCAAGGGTTCCGCGCAGCACCGGGGCGGGCAAGGCCGCGGGCGGGCGCGCTCGCTGACCGAGGGGGCGCTTCGGTACAGCGATTCCCTTTGCGCAGTGGGCCTGGACGAGTGAAGTTGCAGCCCGGCAGGCCAGGGGTGAGGCCGCGTCGTGCCGCTCGCGGGAGGGTCCGGGGGCGGGTCGGGTGTTCAGGCGTGTCGGTTCGAGAGAGGCTCACCCGGTCTCGGGCAGGAGGATCGGCTCTGGAGCTGCTTCCTACGATCGAGGAGCCGGCCGCGCTTCGCGCACTGGATCGCCGCCAGCTGGGCCAGGTGGCCCGCGAGCTGCGCGAGCACCTGATCGCGATCGGCGCCGGGGTCGGCGGTCACTTCGCTGCGAGTCTCGGCGCCGTCGAGCTGACGGTCGCACTGCACGCGACCTTCGACACGCCGCACGACCGCGTGGTGTGGGACGTGGGCCACCAGGCCTACGGCCACAAGGCGCTCACCGGTCGCCGCGACGAGCTGGTGCGGATCAAGCGCGCCGACGGACCGGCGGGTTTCCTGCGGCGCATCGAGAGTCCCTACGACGTGTTCGGCGCCGGGCACGCGGGCACCTCCGTCTCGGCGGCCCTCGGCATCGCCGAGGCGGCCGCGCGCACGGGTGTGGCGCGTCGCGCGGTCGCGGTGATCGGCGACGGCGCGGCGACGGCCGGAATGTCCTTCGAGGCGCTCAACCACGCGGGTCATCTGCGCGCGTCCGTGAAGGTCGTGTTCAACGACAACGGGATGTCGATCGCCCCCAACGTCGGAGGCCTGTCCCGCACCGGCGAGGTCGCCGCCTACGCCCGCGCGCTGGGGCTCGACTACCGCGGGCCGGTGGACGGGCACGACCTCGACGCGCTGCTCGACGCGCTCGCCGCACTGCGCGACGCGCAGGGACCGACCCTCTTGCACGTGAAGACGCGCAAGGGCTGCGGATACGCGCCGGCCGAGGCCGATCCCTACCGCTGGCACGCCACGGCCCCCTTCGATCGCGAGAGTGGAAGGCGGCGCACGACCCGCGCGCGCGTTCCCACCTGGACCGAGGCCTTTGCCGAGGCCCTGATCCGGATCGCCGACCGGGATCCGCGCGTGGTGGCGCTCACGGCCGCGATGCCCGACGGCACGGGGCTCGACCGCTTCGCCGAGCGCCACCCGGACCGCTGCTACGACGTCGGGATCGCCGAGCAGCACGCGGTCACCTTCGCGGCCGGCCTGGCCACCGAGGGTCTGCGCCCGGTGTGCGCGATCTACTCGAGCTTCCTCCAGCGCGCCTTCGACCAGATTGTGCACGACGTGGCGCTCCAGGAGCTGCCCGTGAGCTTCGCGCTCGATCGCGCCGGCGTGGTGGGAGCCGACGGCCCGACCCACCACGGCGCCTTCGATCTCGCCTACCTGCGTCTGATCCCGAACCTGGTGGTGGCAGCGCCGCGCGACGAGAACGAGCTCCAGCGGCTGCTGGCGACTGCGATCGACTCCGGCCGGCCCTTTGCGCTGCGCTTCCCGCGCGGCACCGCGACCGGCTGCGACGTGGAGCCCGATCCGAAGCCGCTCGACATCGGGAAGGGGGAGCTGCTGCGACCGGGAAGCGATCTCGCGATCGCGACCCTCGGTCGGACGGTGGCCCCCGCGCTGGCCGCCGCCGAGATCCTGGAGGGACACGGTGTGTCTGCCGCCGTCGTCGACGCGCGCTTCGCGAAGCCTCTCGATGCCGCGCTGCTCACCGCGCTGGCGCGCGAGGTCGGCGTCCTGGTGACCGTCGAAGACCACACGCGCGTCGGCGGGTTCGGCAGCGCCGTCCTCGAGCTGCTCGCCGAGTCGGCGCCGGGAACGCGCGTGCACCGGCTCGGCCTGCCGGATCGCTTCCTCGACCACGGCGACGCCGTCGCGCAGTGGAGCGAAGCGGGCATCGACAGCGAGGCGATCGTCGAGGCGGCACTCGCGGCGGTCGAGACGCGCGAACGTCCGCCCGAGCCCGAGGCGGCCGCATGATCCGCCATCGGCTCCCCCCCGCCGTGCACGACGCCTACGCGCACTGCGCGAGCGTGGCCCGGCGCAGCCGCTCGAGCTTCCTCGCGGCGTTCTGGATGTTCCCGGCCGACCAGCGCCGCGCCCTGAACGCGATCTACGCGTTCTGCCGCCTCGCCGACGACATCGCCGACGACCCGGCGGTGCGCGGCGACCGGTCGGCTCTGCTCGCGCTGTGGCGCGAGGAGCTCGCCGACGCCTATCGCGGCAAGGCGCGTCACCCCGTCGGCATCGCCCTGGGCGACGCCGTCCACCGCTTCTGCCTGCCCGAGGACTGCTTCGTCGACCTGCTCGCCGGAATCGAGGCCGACCTGCACGCGACCCCGATCGAGACCTTGGCCGACCTCGAGCACTACTGCTACTGCGTCGCGTCGACGATCGGAGTGCTCGTCTGCGGCGTGCGCGGGCTGCGGCGCGAGCGGATCGGCGAGTACGCCGTGCAGCTCGGCATCGCCGTGCAGCTGACGAACGTGCTGCGCGACGTCGGCGAGGACGCGGCCTCCGGCCGCGTGTACCTGGCCCGCGAGGACATGCGGCGGCTGGGCGTCACGCCCGAGAGCCTGCACGCGGACCAGCCCGATGAGCCGCTGCGGCGGCTGCTCGCGCTGTACGCGGAGCGCGCGCGGGACCACTATCGCCGCGCGCGCCGGGCCCTGCCGGCGGATGCCGCGCGGGCGCTGCGACCCGCCCAGGCGATGGGCGCCATCTACCGCGACCTGCTGGAGGCGCTCCAGGAGCGCGACTTCCCGTGCCTCGGCCCCGCCCTGCGGCTGTCCCGGGCCCGCCGCGTCGCCGTCGTCACGCGCGTGTGGCTCGGCCGGGAGGCCTACGCATGAGCGAGGTCGGCGCGCGCAAGCAGGCCCATCTCGATCTGTGCGCCGAGGGCGACGTCGAGGGCCGCGGCTCGACGCTGCTCGAGGAGGTGCAGCTCCTGCACGAGGCCCTCCCCGAGCTCTCCGCCGCCGACGTCGACTCCGGGGTCGAGCTGTTCGGGCGACGGCTCGCCGCACCGATCTACATCTCGGGCATGACGGGCGGAACGCCGCGGGCCGGGGTGGTGAACCGCGCGCTCGCTGCCGCCGCGCAGAAGGCGGGCTTCGCCTTCGGCCTCGGCTCCCAGCGCGCGATGTGGACGGATCCCGAGACCGCCGCCAGCTACCGCGTGCGCGACGCGGCGCCCGAGATCGCCGTGTTCGGCAACGTGGGTGTCGTGCAGGCTCGCGAGGCGGGTCCCGCCGCGGTGTCGGAGCTGGTCGAGGCGGTGCGCGCGGACGCGCTCTGCGTGCACCTGAACGCGGCCCAGGAGCTGGTGCAGGACACGGGTGATCGCGACTTCCGCGGCTGCGTCGATGCGATCGCCGCGCTGGTGGAGTCGCTGCCGGTTCCGGTGATCGTGAAGGAGACCGGCTGCGGTCTCTCCCCGCGCACGCTCGCGCGTCTGCGCGCGACGGGCGTCGAGTGGGTGGATGCGGCCGGGGCGGGCGGCACGACCTGGCCGGGCGTGGAGGCGCTGCGCGGCTCCGCGCGCCAGCGCTCGCTCGGCGGGGTGCTGCGCGAGTGGGGTATCCCGACCGCCGCGAGCGTGGTGTTCGCGCGGCGCGCCGGCTTCGGGACGCTCGCCTCGGGCGGCATCCGAACGGCCCTCGACGTGGTGCGCGCCCTGGCGCTGGGCGCCCACGCCGCGGGCCTGGCGCTGCCCTTCTTCCGCGCCTTCGAGCGCGGGGGCGAGACGGCGGTCGCGGCTCTGGCCGAGGAGCTGACCGAGGGGGTTCGCGCGCTGCTGCTGCTCACCGGCGCGGCGCGACCCGAGCGTCTGGTCGATGCGCCCCGGATCATCGGGCCGCGCCTGCGCGCGTGGCTCGGCGACGATGCGGCGCCCGCCGCCGAGGCCTCCCGGACGCTCCGCGGCGGCCGGGATGGCTGACGCGACCACTTCTGCCTCCTCCCTGGCCCCCCCGGCGACGGCCTCTGCGGCGCAACCCTCCCGCCCGGCGGACTGCGGCGCTACGGGTTCGGCCGTGCCCTCCGAGCGAAGTACCCGCAAGGCCGAGACCCAGGATCGCATCGTCGCGGGGGCCCTCGCTCTGTTCGCCGAGCGGGGATACGACGGCACCAGCATCTCCGCGGTCGCGGCGCGCGCCCACGTCAGCCGCGCCGCGGTGTTCTGGCACTTCGGCGACAAGGCGGGCCTGTTCCGGGAGACCTTTCGCCGGATGCTGGTTCCGTTCTTCGGAGAGCTCCAAGCGAGCCTCGAGCACATCCCGCCGCGCCAGCGCGTGCTGGAGATCCTCGGCGCCTACGAGCGGGTGGTCGAGGAGAACGAGGGGGCGATCCGCTCGATCGTGCGCTGGCTGTTCGAGAGCGAGCGACTCCGGGAGGCGCTGCTGGAGACGCTGTTCTCCCTGCACGACGCCCTGATCACCGACCTGGCGGACACCCTGCGGCAGGCGGGCGCGGGCGCGGGCGACAGCCGGGCGAACGCCGCGGCCCTGGTGGCGCTGCTCGACGGCAATCTGCTGCTCGCCCTGCTCGACCCGTCGGCGCACAACCGCGACCTGCGGCGGGAGGGCCTCCGCCAGCTCGCGCGCGCCGCGATGGGAAGCGACGATGGCTGAGGCGGCCGCGGCGATCGCGGCGACCGGCGGGCGGCTCTCGGCGCCGGCGCTGGCGCCGGAGACGGTGCTGGGACGGCTCGGCGGCGAGAACTTCCCGGTGGCGATGGGCTGGCTCCCGCGCGCGCTGCGCCGCGACCTGGTCGCCTTGTACGGCGTGGCGCGACTGATCGATCAGGCCGGTGACGCCGCCGAGGGCGATCGCCTCGCGCTGCTCGACGCGGTGGAAGAGGATCTGCGCGCAGCCTTTCGCGGCGAGGCGCGCCATCCCCTGCTCCAGCGCCTGGAGCCGGTGGTCCGCGCCCACGGGCTCCCCCTGGAGCCGTTCCTGCGCCTGGTGGAGGCGAACCGCTGGGATCAGCGCGCACCGGACCTAGCGAGCTGGGACGAGCTGCTCGCCTACTGCGCAGTGTCGGCGCAGCCCGTAGGCGAGCTCGTGCTGCGGATCTTCGACCAGGCCAGCGACGCCAACCGTCGCGACGCCGACGCCGTGTGCACCGCGCTCCAGGTGCTCGAGCACTGCCAGGACGTCGCCGAGGATGCACGGGTCGGGCGCTGCTACCTGCCCGCCGACGACCGCGCGCGCTGCGGCTGCAGCGCCGCGGATCTGCTGGCCGCGCCCGCCCCCGCATCCCTGCGGCGCTGCGTCGCGATCCAGGTGGCGCGCGCGCGGGAGGGGCTCGCCCACGGGCCGGTTCTGTGCCGCCGGCTGCGGGGGCTCGCCCGCCCGGTGGTCGCGGCCTACGTGGGGGGAGGCCGGGCGACGGCGGACGCCCTCGAGCGCGCCGGCTTCGATCCCAATCGCCGGCCGGTCCGACCGCGACGGACCACCACGCTGGGCCGCGCGCTCCAGGCATTGCTCGGTCTCGGAGGTGCGCGATGAGGACCGGTTCGGGCGCCGTCCCGCACGTCGCCGTCGTCGGCGGCGGGCTCGCCGGCATGCGGGCAGCGCTGGCGTGCGCCGACGCGGGCGCCCGCGTCTCCCTGTTCGAGGCGCGCCCGCGCCTCGGCGGCGCGGCCTGGTCTACCGAGAAGCGCGGTCTGCGGCTCGACAACGGTCAGCACGTCTTCATGCGCTGCTGCACCGCCTATCGCGGCCTGCTCGACCGGCTCGGCGTGTCGGAGCGCGTGTTCCTCCAGCCGCGCCTCGCCGTCGCCGTGGCGTCGCCCGGAAGCCCTCTGGCGTGGATCCGCCGCCACGCGCTGCCCGCCCCGGCCCACCTCGCGCCGAGCCTGCTCGCGTTTCCACACCTGTCGCTCGGCGCCCGCGTGCGCGCCGCCCGGGTGGCGCGGCGCTTCGCCTCCCTCGACCCCGACGACGCGCGGCTCGACGCCCGGTCGCTCGGGGACTGGCTCGCCGAGTGCGGCGTCCGCGACCCGGCCTCCCTGGGGTTCTGGGACCTGCTGATCCGTCCCACGCTGAACGTCCCCGTCGCGAGCGCGTCGCTGGCCCTGGCGGCGAAGGTCCTGCGCACGGGCTTCCTCGACCGCGCCGACGGCGCGGACATCGGCTTCGCCCGGGTCCCCTTCGCAGACCTGCACGACGAGCCGGGTGCGCGCGCGCTGCGCAGCGCGGGCGCGGCGCTCCACCTGCGAACGCGGGTGGAGTCGATCCGCTGCGGCGCGCGCGGCGTCGTGCTCGGCGTCGGGGGCACGCCGGTGATTGCCGACGCGGTGATCCTCGCCACTCCGCCCGAGACGACGGCGCGCCTGGCGCCGGCCGAGGCGCAGCTGGACGCCGCCGGTCTCGCGCGCCTCGGCGAGTCCCCGATCGTGAATCTCCACATCTGGCTGGATCGGCGCGTGATGGAGCCCGACTTCGCGGCTGGCTGGGCGACCCCGCTCCAGTGGATCTTCGACCGCACGGGCGCCTCCGGTGTCGACCGCGGTCAGCTGCTCAGCGTGTCTCTGTCGGCCGCGGACGAATGGGTCGGGCGCAGTCGCGCGCAGCTGCGTGAGGTGTTCCTGCCGGCGCTGCGAGCGCTGTTTCCGGCGGCGCGCGGGGCGGAGGTGCTCGACTTCCTCGCCACCCACGAGCCGGCGGCGACCTTCCGGCAGGTTCCGGGAACGCGCCGCCTGCGTCCGGGGAACGCGACCCGACACTCCAGCGTGTGGGTCGCCGGAGCGTGGACCGACACCGGCTGGCCGGCGACGATGGAGAGCGCCGTGCGCAGCGGCTCCGCCGCGGCGCGCGCTGCCCTGCGCGCCCTCGGTCGCAGCGGTCCCGCCGACGCCGAGGCGGCCTGAGCGCCGCGACCCGCCAGGAGGAGCGATGTCCGCCCAGTCCCGAGCTTCCCTCGCCAGCGCCGTGCAAGCGGCGATCGAGCGCGCGCGCAGCCATCTGCTCGCGCGCCAGGATGCCGCGGGCTGGTGGAAGGGCGAACTCGAGACCAACGTCACCATGGACGCCGAGGATCTCCTGATGCGCGAGTTCCTCGGGGTGCGCACGCGCGAGGAGACCGCGCTCGCCGCCAACTGGATCCGCTCCCAGCAGCGCGAGGACGGCAGCTGGGCAAACTACCGCGGTGGTCCCGCCGACCTCTCCACGACCGTCGAGGCCTACGCCGCGCTGCGTCTGGCCGGCGACCCGCCCGAGGCGGAGCCGATGAAGCGCGCCCGGGAGGTCGTGCTCTCGCTGGGCGGGCTCGAGTGCACGCGCGTGTTCACGCGCATCTGGCTGGCGCTGTTCGGCGAGTGGCGCTGGCGGGACCTGCCCGCGCTGCCGCCCGAGGTGATCCTGCTGCCCTCGTGGTTCCCGCTCAACGTCTACGACTTCGCCTGCTGGGCGCGGCAGACGATCGTCCCGCTGACGATCGTCGCCTCCCACCGCCCGGTCCGGGAGCTGCCCTTCTCCCTGGCCGAGCTGCGCGCCGGATCCCGTCACGATCCGGTGTACCCGCTGTCGACCTGGCCCGGCCGCTTCCAGCGCCTCGACCGCGCGCTCCAGCACTACGAGCGCCATCCGATCGCGCCGCTGCGACGGCTGGCGCGCCGTCTGGGCTGCGAGTGGATCCTGGCGCGGCAGGAGGCGGACGGCTCCTGGGGCGGGATCCAGCCGCCCTGGGTGTACTCAGTCCTGGCCCTGCACCTGGAGGGCTATCCGCTGGACCACCCGGCGGTGCGCCGCGCCCTGGACGGCTTCGAGCGCTTCGTGATCCGCGAGGGCGACGTACGCCGCCTCGAAGCGTGCCAGTCGCCGGTGTGGGACACGGCGCTGGCGATGGTGGCGCTGCGCGACGTCGGTGTGGCGCCGGATCACCCCGCGATGATGCGCGCGGCCGACTGGATCCTGCGCGAGGAGATCCGCATCCCCGGCGACTGGGCGGTGCGGCGCCCCGGGCTCGAGCCCTCGGGCTGGGCCTTCGAGTTCGACAACGACCGCTACCCGGACGTCGACGACACGGCCGAGGTGGTCCTCGCCCTGCGCGCCGCACGTGCGAGCGACGACGCGGCGCGCGAGGCGGCGATCGCCCGCGCCACCGCTTGGACTGCCGGCATGCAGTCGCGGGACGGGGGCTTCGCCGCCTTCGACGCCGACAACACGCGCACCCTGTGTCGCGAGCTCCCCTTCTGCGACTTCGGCGAAGTGATCGACCCGCCTTCGGCCGACGTGACCGCGCACGCGATCGAGATGCTGGTCGCCTGCGGCCATCGCGAGGACCCGCGCGTGCGCGCCGCCCTCGACTGGCTGCTGCGCGAGCAGGAGCCCGGCGGGTCCTGGTTCGGACGCTGGGGCGCCAACCACATCTACGGGACCGGCGCAGCGGTGCCCGCGCTGATGGATGCCGGCGTGCCGGTCGAGCACGACGCGATCCGCCGTGCGGTGCGCTGGCTGCGCTCGGTGCAGAACGAGGACGGCGGCTGGGGCGAGGACCTGCGCTCCTACGGGAGCGAGGGCGCGCCCGGGCTGGGCGCCTCCACCGCCTCCCAGACCGCGTGGGCGCTGCTCGCCCTGCTCGCCACGGGCGAGCGCGGACCCGCGCTGGAGCGCGGCATCGCCTGGCTCGTCGACACCCAGCGACCCGACGGCGACTGGGACGAGCCCCTGTTCACCGGGACCGGCTTCCCCGGCTACTTCTACATCCGCTACCACCTCTACCGACTGGTGTTTCCGCTGATGGCGCTCGGCCGCTGGGCGGGGGTGCGGGAGTGAGCGCCGCCGCGCGGTCGAGTGCGCCGGTCGAGCGTGCGCTCCCGCTGCTGGTCTGGACACCGCTCGCCGTAGAGGCCTGGGCGGTGCGTGCCGGCGATCCGAGCCTGTGCGTGGAGCGAACCGGAATGGGAGCGGAGCGCGCCCGCGCGGCAGTGCGCCGCCACGATCCCGCCCGGGCGTCGGCGCTGGCCGTGGCGGGCCTGTGCGGTGCGCTCGATCCCGCCCTCGCCCCGGGAAGCGTGTTCGTGGCAGGGCGGCTGGAGACGCCCGAGGGCGACGCGCTGACCGCCGACGCCGCCGGCCTCGACCGGGCCTTGCGCGCGCGCGGGATCGCGGCCCACACGGGCGCGCTGATCGGCGTGGAGCGTGTCGTGACCGGCGCGGATCGGGAGCGGCTGCGCGCCGCCGGCGCTCGCGCCGTCGACATGGAGTCGTCCTGGCTCGCGAGGGCCGCCGCCGGCCGACCCTTCGCGGTGTTGCGCGTGGTAGTGGACGCGCCCGGCGCCGAGCTGTACCGCGCGGGCCTCTTGCGTCACGGGTGGCGGGCGCTCGCCGCGCTGCGCCGCGCCGCGCCCGCTCTCGCCGACTGGGCCCGATCCGCGCTCCCCGCCGAGGAACCGACCGAACCTGCCGAATCGAGGTGAATCCATGTCCGTTCCGATCTCGCAGATGGCGACCGTCGCCGGCTATCTGTTCCGCCAGAAGCTCTTCGGCGTCGAGCGCTACCCGCTCGTCCTGATGCTCGAGCCGCTCTACCGCTGCAATCTGGCCTGCGCCGGCTGCGGGAAGATCCAGTATCCCGGCCGCGTCCTGCGCAAGCACCTCTCCGTCGAGCAGTGCATGGCGGCGGTGGACGAGTGCCCCGCCCCGATGGTGAGCATCCCGGGTGGTGAGCCGCTGCTGCACCCGGAGATCGATCGGATCGTCGCCGGCCTGATCGAGCGCCGGAAGTACATCTACCTGTGCACGAACGCGATCCTGCTCGAGGAGAAGCTCGATCTGTTCGAGCCGAGCAAGTACCTGACCTTCAGCGTCCACCTGGACGGTCTGCGCGAGGAGCACGACGCGGCGGTGTGCCGCGACGGCGTCTTCGACAAGGCGGTCTCGGCGATCCGCGCTGCGCTCGCCCGCGGCTTCCGGGTCACCACGAACACCACGCTCTTCGACGGCGCCGATCCCGAGCGCACAGCGCGCTTCTTCGACATGGCGATGGAACTCGGCGTCGAGGGGCTGATGGTGTCCCCGGGCTACGCCTACGCCAAGGCGCCCGACCAGGAGCACTGGATCGGTCGCCGGCGCACGGCGGAACTCTTCCGCAGGATCCTGCACCGACCCGGTGCGCGTCGCTGGCGCTTCAACCAGTCGCCGCTGTTCATCGAGTTCCTGGCCGGCGTCCATGACTTCGAGTGCACGCCCTGGGGCATGCCCGCCTACTCGATCTTCGGCTGGCAGAAGCCGTGCTACCTGATCCAGGACGGCTACGCCGAGAGCTTCCGGGAGCTGATCGAGGAGACCCGCTGGGAGGACTACGGCCACGCCAGCGGCAATCCGGCCTGCCAGAACTGCATGATGCACAGCGGCTTCGAGGCGAGCGCGGTGAAGGCGGCCTTCTCCACGCCACGCGGCATGTGGGGGATGGTGCGCGCGATGCTCTTCGGGCCGCGGGTTCCCGCATCGACCGGGGAGGAGATCGGTGAGCGCCACATGCCGGCGGCCGGGTCCGCCCCGACGCGCGGCTGGTCCGCCGGGGCGAGCCCCGAGACTCTGCGCGCCGCCTTCGACTACCGCGGCGACGCGACGCTCACCCTCGACGACGGTCGCGAGATCGAGGGCTACGTGGTGGACGCGCGCGAGGACGAGGTGCGCATCTGGGAGAAGAAGGGCGAGGGCGCCACGCGCGTTCCCGCCGGGCGGATCCGGAGCGTGGCGCTCTCCGGGCGCGACCCGGTGCGCAGCCACGCCTCGCCCTGATCGCGAGTCGCCGTCAGATCACGCCCTTCTCGCGCAGGTCCGAGATCTCGTCCCAGCTGTAGCCGAGCAGGTCGGCGAGCACGAGTTCGGTGTGCTGGCCGTGCTCGGGCGCCGGCAGCCGGACGGAGCCCGGCGTCTCGGACAGGCGCACCGGGATGCCGACGTACCGCGTCGGCCCGTGGGTCGGGTGCTCGAAGTCGACCACGTAGTCGTTGGCGAGCATCTGCGGGTCCTCGGCGAGGTCGTCGACCCGGTTCACGATCGTGTAGATGAAGTCGCCGCCCCCGCGCAGGATTTCGAGCCAGGCCGCTCGCGGCTTCGCAGCGAACACCTCGTCGAGGATCGCGATGCACTCCGCCGCGT
>Ga0315553_10000437_pt1 | contig 37345 bp, 35 predicted proteins | sample SalMarSW160140MG_FD_203099 | JGI IMG/M metagenome (GOLD analysis project Ga0315553, IMG submission 203099) | Salt marsh sediment microbial communities from the Plum Island Ecosystem LTER, Massachusetts, United States - Salt Marsh Sediment SW1601-40 ... | reverse complement strand
CGCCCGGAGGTATTGAAGGCGACGGCTTCCTCGACCTCCGCGTCGACGAGTCCGACCAGGTCGGCAAAATCCTTGATCGTGCACAAGTGCGCGTCGGGGCTCGCATACCACGGCTCGGGCAAGTTCTGCGTCTGCGGCATGCGCCCCGTCAGCAGCAACTCCAGGCGGATGCGCCAGTGTCCGAAGTTGGGAAACGAGACGATGGCGCGCCTGCCGATGCGCAAAAGATTCTCCAACACCGTCTTGGGATAGCGCGTTGCCTGGATGGTCAGGCTGAGGATGGCGTAGTCGAAGGCCTGGTCGGGATAGTCGTCGAGGTCGCGGTCGGCGTCGCCCTGAATGACCGAAAGGCCGCGCGTCACGCAGGCATTGACGCGATCGCGCGACAACTCCACCCCGCGCCCGTCGGTCGCCTTCATCTTGGCCAAGAGCTGTAGAAGCGCGCCGTCGCCGCAGCCGACGTCCAGGACACGCGAGCCGGCTTCGACCATCTCGGCGATGAGAAGATGGTCGACGCGGTGCGGGCCGTGGGGTGGCAGGTCTGGCTTGAGCATGATGGGCTTACATCTCAAGTCCGCGCTTGACGCCGCCCGCGTTCAAGAACCCGCGGATGGTGGCGAAGAACTCGGGCTCCTCCAGAAGGAAGGAATCGTGGCCGTTGTTCGTCTCGATCTCGACAAAGGACACGTTGGCGGCGACCGCATTGAGCGCCTGCACGATCTCGCGGCTCTCGCGCGTCGGGTAGAGCCAGTCGCTGGTGAAGGAGACGACGCAGTAGCGCGTCTTGGTGCCGCGGAAGGCGTTGGCGAGCACGTCGCCGTGCTCGGCGCCGAGATCGAAGTAGTCCATCGCCCGGGTGATGTAGAGGTAGCTGTTGGCGTCGAAGCGGTCGACGAAGGTCGAGCCCTGATGCCGCAGGTAGCTCTCCACCTGGAAGTCGGCGTTGAAGGAGAACGTAAGCTTGGAGCGCTCCTGCAGGTTGCGGCCGAACTTCTGGTGCAGGGCCTCCTCGGAAAGATAGGTGATGTGCGCGGCCATGCGGGCAACGCTGAGCCCGTTGCGCGGCACCTTGCCGTAGGAATGATAATCGCCTCCGCACCAGTCGGGGTCGGCCATCACGGCTTGGCGGCCCACCTCGTGGAAGGCGATGTTCTGCGAGGAGTGCCAGGCAGCCGTGGCGATCGGCACCGCAGAATAGACGCGCTCGGTGTGGCTTGCTGCCCATTCGAGCACCTGCATGCCCCCCATCGATCCGCCAGTGACGCAGAACAGCTGATCGATGCCCAGATGGTCGATGAGCCGCAACTGGGCGTTGACCATGTCGCCAATTGTGATGACGGGGAAGTTGAGGCCATAGGGTTTGCCCGTCCTCGGATCGATTGAGGCCGGCCCGGTGGAGCCCATGCAGCCGCCGAGGATGTTGGGGCAGATGACGAAGAAGCGATCGGTGTCGATCGGCTTGCCGGGGCCGACGAGCGTTTCCCACCAGCCGGGCTTCTTGGTCACGGGATGCTCGTTCGCCACGTACTGGTCGCCGGTCAGGGCGTGGCAGATGAGGATGGCGTTCGACTTGGCGGCATTCAGCGTGCCGTAGGTCTGATAGGCAATGGAGATGGGCGCGAGCAGCTGGTCACAGGCGAGCCGCAACGGCTCGCTCTCGGGCAGGTGCAAGACCTTGCTCGAGGGGTTGTTGGCCTCGGCCAAGCGCCGGTCGCTCTCGGCGTCTATCCCAATGTCTTCGCTCGCCACTGTCGGAGGCACTGACATTGTCTGCTACGCGCTCCCTGCCGCACTCAGTTTGAGACCGGCAAAAAGAAAACCCGGCCAGACCGGCGATCCTTAAGGCCGCCCATCCGCTAACCGGGTGTATGCGGCCTATTTAGCGACTTGTTTAACGTGGTTGCAAGCCGGCCGGCCAAATCACCACGACGTACACAAAGGGATAGGGGGGAGGGGACGAAGCGTCAAGTGTCCGGTGTGCGGGCAACCGACATTGGAAGCTCCAGGCCTTTGCGTTCTGGGGCCGGCCTCTGTATCACTTTCCGCGCCTTCACAGCTCAGATGCACTCTTCAACGCACCCGGACCAAGCCATCATGGCCATCGCGCCCCAGCCAAAATCCGGCATCCTCGAGATCGAGCCCTACGTGCCGGGGGAAAGCCGCCTGCCGGCTGGCGTGCCGCCGATCAAGCTGTCCTCCAACGAGACGCCGCTGGGCCCAAGTCCCAAGGCGATCGCCGCCTTCAAAGGCGCGGCCAAGGAGCTCGCGCGCTATCCCGACGGCGCGAGCACGGGGCTGCGCGCAGCGATTGCCGGCCGCTATGGCTTGAATGCCGACCGCATCGTCTGCGGCGCCGGCTCCGACGAGCTGTTGGGGCTGCTGGGGCACGCCTACCTCGGCCCCGGCGATGAGGCGATTTTCACCGAGCACGGATTTCTGGTCTACCGCATCATCGTGCTCGCCAACGGGGCGACGCCGGTCGTGGCCCCGGAGAAGAATTTGCGCGCCGACATCGACGAGATCCTGGAACGCGTGAGCGCGCGCACCAAGGTCGTGTTCCTCGCCAACCCCAACAATCCGACCGGCACCTACCTATCGATCGACGAGGTGCGGGCGCTGCGCGCCAAGCTGCCGGCTCATGTTCTTCTGGTGCTCGATGCGGCTTACGCCGAGTACGTGCGTCGCAACGACTACGAGGCCGGCATCGAGCTCGTCGCGACGACGCCCAACACGGTAATGACGCGCACCTTTTCCAAGATCCACGGGCTCGCGGCCTTGCGGCTCGGCTGGGCCTATTGCCCCGAGGCCGTCGCCGACGCGATCAATCGCATTCGCGGTCCGTTCAACGTTTCGACGCCGGCACAGGCCGCCGGCGTCGCGGCAATGGAGGATCGGGCGCACGAAGAAGCCGCCGCCGCCCACAACGAGCGATGGCTGCCCTGGCTCGCCGCCGAGATCGAGAAGCTCGGCCTCAAGGTCACACCCAGCGTCGCCAATTTTCTGCTCGTCCACTTTGCCGAAGACGCGGCCCGGGGCGCGCTGGCGGCGGACGCGTTCTTGAAGTCGCGCGCAATCATCGTGCGCCGCGTCGATGCCTATGGTTTGCCCAATGCGCTGCGTATGACGGTCGGGACCGAGGCCGACAACCGCGCCGTCGTCTCGGCACTCGCTGACTTCCTCGGGGGAGCCGCATGACGCAACCCATGTTCCGCCACGTCGCCCTGATCGGCATCGGCCTAATCGGCTCCTCGATCAGCCATGCGATGCGGCGCAAGGGATTGACGCAGACGATCACCGGCTCGGCGCGCACCAAGGCGACGGTGGAGACGGCGCTCGCCCTGCGCCTGATCGACCGCGGCTGCGTGCACGCCGCCGACGCGGTGAAGGGCGCCGACTTGGTCATTTTGAGCGTTCCCGTCGGCGTCTGCGGCGCGCTCGCCGCCGAGATCGCGCCGCATCTGGAACCGGGTGCGATCCTCACCGACGTGGGCTCGGTGAAGGCCGCGGTGGTGCGCGATGTCGCCCCGCATGTGCCCGAGCGGGTGCACTTCGTGCCGGGCCATCCCATCGCCGGCACCGAGCAGTCGGGCCCGGAAGCCGGGTTCGCGGAGCTGTTTGAGGGTCGTTGGACCATCCTGACGCCGGAGCCGGGCACGGATGCGGCGGCCATCGCCAAGCTCAAGGCGTTTTGGATGGCGCTCGGCGCCAAGGTCGAGATCATGAGCGCAGAGCATCACGACATGGTGCTCGCCGTCACCAGCCACCTGCCGCATCTCATCGCCTACAACATCGTCAACACCGCCGCGCATTTAGAGCGCGTCACCGATTCGGAGGTGATCAAATTCTCCGCCGGCGGCTTCCGCGACTTCACGCGCATCGCCGCTTCCGATCCCACCATGTGGCGCGACGTGTTCCTCAACAACAAGGAAGCCGTGCTGGAGATGCTTGGCCGTTTCTCGGAGGACCTGACCGAGCTGCAGCGGGCGATCCGTTTCGGCGACGGCGAGACGTTGTTCCGGCTGTTCGCGGACGCGCGCGCCATCCGCGGCGGCATCATCGAGGCGGGGCAAGACACGCCGGCGCCCGATTTCGGCCGTCCCCACACGGAGGAGCCGGCGGTGGCGCAACCGAGCAGGAAAAAAGCAGCCAAATAGCGATGGCGGATCCGCGCGACCTTTGGGTGTTTGCCTACGGCTCGCTGATGTGGCACCCGGGCTTCCCGTTCGAGGAGGTGGTGCACGCCCGGCTCGTCGGCTGGCGGCGCTCATTCTGTATCTACTCGCGCTATTACCGCGGCTCGGCGCGCCGCCTGGGCCTCGTGCTTGGGCTCGACCGGGGCGGGGCCTGCGAGGGGCTGGCGTTCCGCGTGGCCGCCGCCAAGGCGCACGACACGCTCAGGTATCTGCGCGAGCGCGAGCAGGTCATCAGCGTTTACCGCGAGGCGCTGGTTCCCGTCACGCTTCTGAGGCGGGAGCGGCCGGAGGTGATGGCGCTGACGTTTCTCGTCGAGCGCGCGCATCCGAGCTATGCGGGCACGCTGGCGCTCAGCCAGCAGGCGCATTTGATCCGCGGGGGCGCGGGCCGCTCGGGCAGCAACATCGACTATCTGGTCAACACGCTCGCCCATCTTGCCGAGCTCGGCATCCGCGAGCGCGCGCTCGAGCGGCTGTTGACCCTCGTGGGCGCGCACGTGGCGCGCGGCGAGGCGGCCGGGCATGCGCGGCCCCGCGCCATGGCGTTGATGCAGGAGTGCCGCAAGCGGCCGGTGCGCGTGCGCCGACTGAGGCCGGAGGACGCGCGCCGCTTTGGCTACCGCAACATCGTTGGGGCACGGGGGGATTGAGGCTCGATCAGTTCGCGGACCTGTCGGCGAGGCACGCAAACTCGGCCTCGACTTGGCCGGAGAGCAAATCGAACTCAATCAGCCTGCTGAGGTTGGCACTGTCGGCCAACAGATGCACGTGTACCTCATCGGCGCCCAGCTCGGCGCCGCGCCGGCGGATCTCGGCCAGATTGAGCGATGGGGCCGAATCGGTCACGCGACCGATCGAAAGCACTTTGCGGCGCGCACCTGGCGCGCGGCGGACGAGGACGTAGTTGGCGGCCGGCAGCGCCGGGCACTCGAGCAGGTCGTAGACGGTGTGGACGTAGCGCTTACCGGAGGCGCCGGTCCAGAAGTAGAATCGATTGGCCTCGTTGGCGTCCACGCTTTGCGTATGCGCTTCGCTTTCCGAGCGCTTTGCCCTGAACGCGGCGAGGTCGATAATACGCGCACCCATGACTGACGATCCCTTCGCGGCCCTCGACTGATCACTCTGTTTGACGCGGTTTTTTGTGTGGGCCAGCCTATGTTGCATTGCTTAACGATGACCCCGGTTTCGAGCCGAATTGTGGCCCGATCTCAGTGTTTTTGCGGCAAAGTGAATGCAATCTTGCGGCGTGTTGCGAAGTCCGACGGCGCGTCTTGCGGACCTGTTAAGACCTGCAACGAGATTGAATCGGCTGCTGCTTTTCGAATGGTCCTCTTTGAGTCGCGCCCCCAACTCAGCCGCAGCGGGAAAATCCACAGGAGTGGCAGACCCAGCAGCCTTCGCGGTGCACGTAGTCGGCCGAGGAGCAGCGCGGGCACAGCCTGAGACGGACGGGGCGCTCGGGCGGGGCGCCGCCGTGCCCGCCGGCGTCGGCCTGCCGCTGCGCTTGTCCCAGCGCCAGGCGGGCCTCGTCGCCCTGCAGGAATCCGGTGCGAATCATGTGGGTCTCGATCACCTCGCCGATGGCGGCGAGCAAGCTCGGGATATAGCGCCCGCCGACCCAGTGGCCGCCCTGGGGGTCGAACACCGCCTTGAGCTCGTCGGCGACGAAGGTGACGTCCCCGCCGCGGCGGAAGACGGCGCTGATCATGCGCGTCAGCGCCACCGTCCAGGCGTAGTGCTCCAGGTTGCGCGTATTGATGAAGATCTCGAACGGGCGCCGCCGCCGCGCGTGCCCGCCTCCGGCAGGACCGTCGGGCTCGATGTCGTTGATGGTGACGTAGATCGCATGATCGCTGCCCGGCCACTTGAGCTTGTAGGTGTAGCCCGCGAGCACAGTTTCGCGCTCGAGCGGCGGCGCCATGTAGACGACATCGGCGCGTTCGGCCGCAGGAACTTGCGCGATCTCAAACCGCCGCTCCTTGCCCTCGGCCTTGGCCTTCGGCGCAGGATGCGCGGCCGGCGCGGCCGGGGCCTCGGCGGCCGGCCGCAGCACGGCGCCGGTCACCGGGTTCGGGCGGTAGGTGGTGCAGCCTTTGAGGCCTTGCGCATGCGCCTCCAGGTACACGTTCTTGAAGGCGTCGAAGGAAATGTCCTCCGGGCAGTTGATGGTCTTGGAAATCGCGCTGTCGACGTGGGGCTGCAGGGCGGCCTGCATCATCAGGTGCTCATGCGGCGACAGATCGCCGGCCCTGATGAAGGTTGCGGGCAACGGCGCGGCGGCGCCGAACTGGCGGCGGAAGAGGGCATGCGCATAGTCCTCGACCAGCTCCTCATGGGTAGCGCCGCCCTTTTCCAGCACCCGGCGCCGGTAGATGAAGTCATAAACGGGCTCGACGCCGCTCGACACGTTGCCGGCGAGAAGCGAGATGGTGCCTGTCGGCGCGATGGAGGTGAGGCAGCCGTTGCGAATGCCGTGGCGGGCGATCGCCTCGCGCACAGACTTGTCGAGCGCGGCGACGTTGGGGCTCTTGAGAAACGGCTCGGCCTTGAACAGGGGGAAGGCGCCTTTCTCGGCGGCAAGCTCGGTGCTCGCGAGGTAGGCGGCGTTCTGGATCGCCGCCATCCAGCTGCCGGCGAGCGCGGCCGCCTCTTGCGTGCCGTACTTGATCCCGCAAAAGATCAGCGCATCGGCAAGGCCGGTGATGCCGAGACCGATGCGCCGTTTGGCCAGCGCCTCCTCGCGCGGGGCTTTGAGCGGGTAGTTGGAGACGTCGATCACGTTGTCGAGGAAGCGCACGGCGAGCGTCACCCGCTCCTTGAGCTTGGCGAGATCGAGGCTCGCGCCGTTGGTGAAGGGATGCTGGACGAGACCAGCAAGGTTGATCGAGCCCAAGAGGCAAGCGCCGTAGGGCGGCAACGGCTGCTCGCCGCACGGGTTGGTGGCGTGGATCTTCTCGCAATAATTGAGATTGTTGCGCGCGTTCACGCGGTCGATGAAGACGACGCCCGGCTCGGCGAAGTCGTAGGTCGCCTGCATGATGCGCTCCCACAGAGCGCGCGCTGCAATCGTGCTGTAGACCTTGTCACCGAACACGAGATCCCAAGGGCGATCGTCGCGCACCGCCTTGAGGAACGCGTCGGTGACGAGCACCGACAGGTTGAAATTGCGCAGACGGCGGGCATCGGACTTGGCATCGATGAAGGTCTCGATGTCGGGATGATCGCAGCGCAGGGTCGCCATCATGGCGCCGCGGCGGCTGCCGGCCGACATGATGGTGCGGCACATGGCGTCCCACACGTCCATGAAGCTCACGGGGCCGGAGGCGTCGGCGCCGATCGAGGCCACGCGCGCGCCTTGCGGCCTGAGCGTGGAGAAGTCGTGCCCGATGCCGCCGCCCTGCTGCATGGTCAGCGCGGCCTCCTTCACGCCCTCGAAGATGGCGCCGAGGTCGTCATGGATCGTGCCGAGCACGAAGCAATTAAAAAGCGTGACGGCGCGGCCCGTCCCGGCGCCGGCGAGGATGCGCCCTGCGGGGAGAAAGCCGAAGTCGGCGATGGCCGCGTGGAAGCGCTGAGCCCACTTTTCGCGCGCCCGCTTGCCGCCCTTCTCCGTCGCGGCCGCGGCGCGGGCGACGCGCCAGATGGTATCGTCGAGGGTGACATCGACGGGGGCGCCGTCGAGCGTCTTCAAGCGGTACTTGAGATCCCAGATCTCCTCCGAGATCGGGGCAAGGAATTGGGGCTCTAGAGGCATGGCCGCGTCCTGCTGGTCGAAGCCGAAATATGGGCCGCAGGGGGCAAAAAGTCAATTAATGTTCTTGCTATAGTCCGCATGCGTTCTCATTGGGGTACTGGGCTGAAAAGGCTTCGACACGCTTCCGGAACGGACGGCACGAAAAGAAAAGGACGCTGATCCGGGGGGAGGGATCAGCGTCCATGGTGTGCCACCTCCCCTAGGGGGAAAGGGGTCCTTCCGTGAGGGGAACGGAAGGGTGGCTGCACCACATATAGGGAGGGCCCGGCGCAAAGCGAAGGGAGGAGCTCCCCCTTGATGTCGCACCCTTGGCTCTGCTGGGGGCTTCACCGGCGGCGCCGATGGGGGACCGCATTCCCTAATAGGACCAAGGATTTACCCGGCCAATCGGGCGTGGGACAGCCGCAAGGCTGAAACCGCGGGGCGATCTGAGGGTTGGGAAGATCCCGTTAATTAATGGCTTGCGATTTGGTTGCCGCCGCCTCGGCGCGCTTCAAGACGTCGGCAGGTATGGGAGGCGGCTCGCTTGAGCGCGCCGCCTCGACGATCAGCCGGTTCGCCGCCGCCTCGATGCGGGCCTCAAGTGCGGCGCGGAATTGCGCGCGCGGCAGGCCGGGGGGAATCGGATCGAGAATCTCCACGATGATCGTGCCGGGATAACGCATGAGCTTGCGCCGCGGCCAGTAGAGCCCGGAGTTCAGCGCTATCGGTACGCACGGCAGCTTCAGTTCTTCATAGAGCGCCACGGCGCCGGACTTGTAGGCGGGCTCGGCGCCAGGCGCACGCCGCGTTCCCTCGGGAAAAATCAGGACCTCGCGGCCGGCGTCGGCGCGCGCTTGAGCGTCGCTCTCAAGCTTGCGCAAGGCCGCCGGCCCGCGCGCGCGCTCCACGAAGACGTGCTCGAACTTGCGCGAGAACCAGCCGTAGAAGGGAATGTGCCGGAGCTCCGCCTTCATGACCAGCGCCGGGTCGGTGAAGATCGGGATCAGCGCAAAGGTGTCCCACGCCGACTGGTGTTTGGAAGCGACGAGATAGGGCGGCTTCGGCAGCTTGTCGCGCCCGCGCACTTTCATGCGCGTGCCCACGATCGTCTTCATCAGCCACAACGAGACGATCGCGTGCGCTCTCAACCCCATCATCGCGTAGCGGCGCGGACCCAACAGCAGGAAGGAGCCGAGCACGACGAACAGCGCCGTGTTGAGGTAGAACACGGGAACAAAGAGGATCGAGCGCAGCACGGTCAAGGACAAGTAAGCCTCAGATCCCAGCCGGGCGCCGGCCCGGCATTTCGGCGAGCGAGCTGGAGTCGCCACTTCGCCACAGACGCACCACCGTCAGTTGCGCGGCCGACGGCAAAAATTTCAAGTATTCCGCCAACAGCATGCGGGTCGTGGAGGGGTGCAGCCACCAGCGGCTCGCCGCCATCGCCTTGGGCACGATCGGATGAGGAATGAGCTGCGTGGAGGGCAGGGCGAGCGAAAATTCCGCCAGGCTGCGCGGCATGTGGTAGCTGGCCGTCACCACGATCAGGCTGCCGTAGCGCCGCGCCGCGGCCCAGGTGCGCGCCTCATCGGCATTGCCTGCGGTGTCGAGCGCGGTGTAGCCGACGTCGACGCAGCAGTCGAATTTCTGCTCGGCCAGCCCCGAGATCTTCATGAGCGCCTTCTTGCCCGTGCGCCGATAGACGCCGGAGATCAGCATGCGCTCGGCCCGGCCCTCCTTGAGCAGACGCGCGCCTTCCGCGATGCGCCGGCCTTCGCCGGTGAGCACGACGATGCCGTCGGCGCGCGGGTCGCCCGGAGCGGGCGGACGCGTAACGACGGTGGCAAACAGGATAAAGCCAAGCACGAGCAGCGAGAGCACCGCACCCGTTCCCAGGATCATCACTCGCAGCAGCTTCTTCATCTTATCGCGTGGAGGATGGCTTTCGCTGGACTTCCTCGAAACGCTCATGCTGCAATTGCGAACGCGCTTTGAGCAAAGCACACTATCCGATTTGGCCGAGGTTGTGACATGGACTTTGCCCCTGTGCAAATAAGTCCCCGTTTTGTCCGGGGCCTCGGAGCAGGGCGCGCTAAGGGCCGCTAGGGCTTGGCGTTCAGGATGCGGAACACGCCGAATCGCGACGTCAGCATGCACAGCGCCGCGATCGTGATGACGACGACACCAAGCAGCATATAGCCCGCCGCGTCGAGGCCGCCCGTGCCGACGAGTCGCTGCAATTCGGCAACGGTGACGTCGCCGCCGCCCAGGAGCTTCATGACCGCCGTCATGCTGAGAAAGACGGCCATGGCGCACACGGCGCCGACAAGGCCGGCGCGAATGCCGAGCCGCAGGAAATGTTTTTCAAACTCGCGAGCGATGTAACGGTCGGTGGCGCCGACGAAATGCAGGACCTCGACGATCTCGCGGTTGGACGCCATGGAGGAACGCGTCGCGGAAATGATGATCGCCGTTGTGGCGGCGGCGACGAGGAGAAGGATCGCCAGGCCGCCGAGCGCGAAGGAGCGCGTCACCGTCCGGATCTGGCGCTGCCAATGGCGATGATCGTCGACGGTCACGCCCTTGAACGACTTGCCAATCTCGGTCCGCAGCGCCTCAATGTCGGGCGGCGCCTGCTGGTCGATCTCGACGGCGATGAGGCGGGGGACGGGCAGGGTGGCGAGCGCATCCGACTGCCCCAGCCAGGGCTCGAGAAGCTTGGAGGATTCATCGAGGCTGAGCGCCCTGGCGCGGGCGATGCCGGCCCGGGCCTGGAGAAATTCCAGCACCCCCAGGACCGTTTTTTCGGTGTCGACGTTTTCCTGCGGCTCGACCTGGGCCGTCACCTCGCTGGCAATGTCCTTGAGCCACGCGCTCGCCGACTCGTTGATCATGTAGACGGCGCCCGCCGTGAGGCAGGCGAGAAAGCACATGATCGACACGACAAGCGTGAGCGAACGGCCCGTCACCGAGTCGGGGGGCACGACCGGGGCGTGGGTCTGCTTGCGCGAGCTGCGGCGGCGGCGGGCCGGCACGTAGATTTCTTGTGGCGGCGGCGGCTCGTGTCTGGACCCGTGATGAGGCCCCCTGTCGTATTGATAGCGGTGGGCCGGCGCAGAGTGAGGGCCGGTCAGCACCTCCTCGATGGGGTCCAATCCGGGCGCCGAGATCACGTTCCGGCGTCCACCGGGTCTGTCATACGATCCGGACATGGCCGTCGTGTAGCTCCAGACGCGGCGCTTTGAACTGCCGCATCAGTTGATGGTCATGGGTGGCGATCAGCACCGAGGTGCCGAGACGGTTAAGCTCGATGAACAGACGCAACAGCCGCCGCGCCATCTGCGGGTCGACGTTGCCGGTGGGCTCGTCGGCCAGCAGCAGCTCAGGCTTGCCGATCACCGCCCGCGCGATTGCGGCCCGCTGCTTTTCTCCGCCGGAAAGGATCGAGGGATAAGCGTGCATACGGTCGCCGAGACCGACCCATTGCAACAGATCTGTCACATCCTCCCTGTAGTCGGCAATGCGCTTGCCGACGACGCGTAAGGGGAGCGCGACATTCTCCCACGTCGTTAAGTGGTCGAGCAGGCGGAAGTCCTGGAACACGATGCCGATGCGGCGGCGCAGCTGCGCGCGCTTCGAGGTCGAGATGCGGCTGACGTCTTGGTTAAAAACGTAGATGTGGCCGCGCGTCGGATGCAGTGACATGAAGAGCAGCCGCAGAAGCGAGGTCTTGCCCGCGCCCGAGGGGCCGGTGAGGAAGTGGAACGAGCCTGGCCGCAGATGAAAGCTCACTTCCGCGAGGACGTCGCTGCCACGCTCATAGGCAAGGCCGATGTTCGTCAATCGAATCACGAGTATTTGCCTGCCGTTTGCAGCATGAACGCTAGGCTCCCTGGGTCCCCGCTGTACGCGCGACGCGATCAATCAGTCAGGAATGTGGCAGGTTCGTGTGCGCGAGGCCCCACACGAGCTGGGGACGTTATGGCGGCATTGTCATGGAGATGCAATGTCCTGCTATCCTGTCCCCGGCAAAAGAGGCACAACGGCGATTGGACGCTGAAGCCATGGATACCCAGGCATCAACCAGCCCGGAGCTCGAGGTGATTTTCACGCCCGAGGCCATCGCGCAACGCCTGGGCGAGATGGCCCGGGAAGTTGCGGACGCGCGCCTCGACAATCTCATGGTCGCGGCGATCCTCAAGGGGAGCTTTGTGTTCGCCGCCGATCTCATCCGCGCCCTGCACGGCGTCGGCCTGGCTCCGGAAGTCGACTTCATGACGCTGTCGAGCTACCGCAAGGCGCGCGCGTCCTCCGGCCAGGTCTCGATCCTGCGCGACATGGACCTCGACGTGCGCGGGCGCAATGTGCTCATCGTCGACGACGTGCTCGATTCCGGCCGCACGCTGGCCTTTGCCAAGGACCTGATCGCGGCGCGCGGCGCGCGGGCGATCAAAACCTGCGTGCTCCTCGACAAGAGATCGAAGCGGGCCGTGCACATCGAGCCCGACTATTGCGCGTTCGAGTGCCCGGACATTTTCGTGGTTGGCTACGGGATGGACGTGGCGCATCGCTACCGCGAGCTACCATTCGTTGGGCGCGTGGTGCACGAGTGATGGAATTCGGGAGGGTGAGTGATGGGGCGAATACTGCTGGCCGACGATGATCCGGCGACCCGCAATGTGGTGCGACGTGCGCTGGAGGCGGACGGCCACAGCGTGCTGGTCACCCAGGACGGGAGCGAGGCGCTGGAGCAGATCAAGGAAGGGGGACGGTTCGACCTGCTCGTCAGCGACGTCGAGATGCCGCTGCTCGACGGTATCGCACTGGCCGAGCACGCCTTTCCTCTGCAGCCGGGGCTTCGGGTGCTGCTCATGTCGGGGTTTGCCGACCAGCTCGATCGCGCCAAGGAGCTGTCGGGTCCCCACGTCGCGGTGATCTCCAAGCCGTTCACGCTCGACCAGGTGCGCGAAAGCGTGCGCAAGCTGCTCGCCTAGCGCCGCGTCACTCATTTTGCGGTTGAGGGCACCGCCGGGACCGTCGCGCCAGTCGCAGGTGCGGTGGCTTGAGGCGCGGGCGCCCAAGGCTCTGCCGCGGCGGGCCGGGCGCAGTCCTTCCTGATATTGGTCACGGCGATCTTCTTTTGTTTCTCCCATTTACCCCTAAAGGGCGAGAACGAGAGCCGCGTCAAATTGTAGAGTTCGTCGGTGAACGTCGAGCCGCATTCGAGCACGAACTGGTGCAGCTCGCTCATCCGACAGCCGTCGAGCAGCGAAATCGGATCCTCGCCCGCGAGCTTGCGGTCGTAAGCCTTGGTCAGGCAGCGGTCTACCTCGACCATGGCGCCGACGAGGTCGTCCTCAAACATCCGCTCGAGCGCGGCGAATTTGAGCTCGCCGCCCACCTCGCGGATGACGAAAAGACTGAGCATGACATTCTTGTTCCAGTCCACGTAGGCCTCGTCGTAGGCGCGCTTGCGGAACTGAATCTCGTCGAGGGGCGCATTCCGCCGCAAGGACGAGACGACCATACCGGCCCGCGTGCGCCGGTCGTAGATCATGTGCGTGAGCGATTCCACCGACTTCCGCTGGCTTTGCTGCGTGGCGTAGGTCTGGGCCAGCCATGTGCCGACGGCCGCCGTGACAATACCGTTAAGGATGGTGGAGAGCAGCGCGAATGTGACGATCTGTTGCCGCGTAAGGCCCGCCGACTTCAACCACCCCATGCTGGACGACATGCCCCACCCCCAGGAGGTCCCTATCCGCCGGTGACGCTCATGTGGCGGCCGACCGCCGGTTTGCCTGCGGGCCGGTCGATGACGAAATCGTGGCCCTTGGGCTTCAGGGCCATCGCCTGGTCGATCGCCGCGTTAAGGGCCGTATCGCTGGTGCTGGCGCGCAGCGGCGCACGTAGGTCGACGGCGTCCTCCTGGCCGAGGCACATGTAGAGCGTGCCGGTGCAGGTGAGGCGCACGCGGTTACAGCTCTCGCAGAAATTGTGCGTGAGCGGCGTGATGAAGCCGAGACGGCCGCCGGTCTCCGCCACTTCGACGTAGCGCGCGGGCCCGCCGGTGCGATGGGGCACGTCGGTGAGCGTCCAGCGGTCCATGAGGCGCGCGCGCACGATCGACAGCGGCAGGTACTGGTCTGTACGGTCGGCATCGATCTCGCCCATGGGCATCGTCTCGATCAGCGTCAGGTCCCAGCCGCGGTTATGCGCGAAGCTTACGAGGTCGTCGATCTCGTCCTCGTTGGCGCCCTTCAAGGCGACGGTGTTGATCTTGATCTTGAGACCGGCGGCGTCGGCCGCCTCAAGGCCCTCCATCACGGCGGTAAAGTCGCCCCAGCGGGTAATGGCGCGGAAGCGGTCGGGCCTCAGGGTGTCGAGCGAGACGTTGATGCGTTTCACCCCAGCGGCTTTAAGCTCACGCGCAAAGCGCTTCAGCTGGCTGCCGTTTGTCGTCAGCGTCAGCTCCTTGAGGCCGCCGCCGTCCAGTTGGCGCGCGAGCCGGTCGAACAGCCACATGATGTTCTTGCGCACGAGCGGCTCGCCGCCGGTGATGCGCAGCTTGCTGACCCCCCGCTTGACGAAGGCCGTGCAGATCCGCTCAAGCTCCTCCAGCGTGAGCAGATCCCGCTTGGGCAAGAACGCCATGTGCTCGGACATGCAGTAGACACACCGGAAGTCGCAACGGTCCGTCACCGATACTCTCAGGTAGGTGACGGCGCGCCCGTAGCGGTCCTTGAGCGGCGGCAGTGTTTGCACGTCTTCGCGATCACCCATCGGGAAAGTCCGGTCCAAGGCCCACTTCAATGTAGAATTCAGCGGCTGACGCCAACACTAAGCTAACGATGGCAGCGCGCGGTGCAAGGGCGAACTCAGCCGCGCCGCGGCCGCCGCAAAAGAGGAATGCCTCACGTCCTCGTCAAAATGAAGCCGGAGGCAGGGGGATGTCATCCGTGTCACAGACCTTCACAAATCTGATCGCGTGGCTTGCGGTCCGTGCCGGAGCCAAGATCGGCGCCTCGCGGCCAAGCCGCGCTTCGCTGGCTATTGCCGCTCCCGCAACAATCGTCCTCGGCCAGGCCGTGGAACCCAACAGGGCGGGCCGGCTGGTGCCGGTGCCGGAGGAGGCGCTGGAGCCCGAGGTCGGCCGCTCGCTCGGCGCCCATTGGGCGCTGTGGGCGGCGGTGGTCCTTATCCTCACGCTGCTCGCCGTGGGCTATTTGCGGCGGCGATGGAAGGCCGGCAGCGCCCGGCCTGCGTGGTTCTCCTGGCTTAGCTGGGGCCGCGATGAGTCGCGCAAGTAGGCGGCGAGGAACGTGGCAATGGCGTCGACGTCATCAAGGGCAAAGACGGGCAGGTCGCCGGCTTCGAGAGGAGGATCGGCCGCGATGGCGATGACGTGAGCGTCGCTCGTCGCAAGGGAGCGCTCGGAGGTTTGCCGCCGCACCTCGATCTTGGGGATGCAAGCGCTCTTGAAGCCCTCGACCAAAATTAGATCGGCCGACCCCAGGTGCGCGGCCGCCGCCTCGAGGCTCGGGGGCGGCGAGGCTTGCCGCACACCTGCGAGCTCCCATGCATCCGGCCCGACCACGGCGACCCTGCTGGCGCCGGCGAGCGCATGGCGCTCGCCGTCGGTGGTGCCGTCGGGCTCCCGCAGCGCGTGATGGGTGTGCTTGAGGGTCGCGACCGTGAGCCCGCGCTCTCTCAAGGCCGCAAGCAGCTTTTCGATCAGCGTGGTCTTGCCGGCGCCCTTCCAGCCGACGATGCCGATCAGCGGTGTCGGGGCGCTAGCCACGCGCCGGCTCCGCGGCGGCGAGCGCGGAAAGAATCGCCTCGGCCCTTTGCAGATCGTCGGGCGTGTTCACGTTGAAAAAGGGATCGACGGCCGCGCCGCCGATGTCGGTGAAGGGAAAATCGACCACGGCGCTCGTTTGCATCTCGGCAAAGCGGATCATGGCGCGCACGCCCGCCTGCAAGGCGTCGGCGACCTCGTCGATGAGGGCCGCCTCCCACAGGCCAACGACCGGGTGGCGCGTGCCGCCCGACGCCGCGATCGCCGAGCCCGCCCCCGCTTCGCGCAGGGCCGTCGAAAGACGCGCAACGAGATCGGCGGGCAGAAACGGGGTGTCGACCGGAACGGTCGCTACGTAGCGCGCCTCGGGCGTCTCGCTGAGCACCCATTCGAGCGCGGCGTGCAGCCCGGCAAGCGGCCCCGCACGGTCCTCGACCGTGTCGGGAACAACGGGCAGGCACGTGCCGGAAAAGCACGCAGGGTCGTCGTTGGCGATGATGACGATGCGGTGCACCTGCGGGCGCAGGCGGGCGATTACGTGCTCAACCATCGGCTTGCCGTCGATTTCGATGAGGCCCTTGTCGCGGCCCATGCGCCGCGAGCGCCCGCCCGCCAGCAGCGCGCCCGTGATCTCGCCCAACTCGTTATCGTTTGGCATCAAAAGCGGTTTAGGCCGCGCCCACTAAGCCCGCAAGCAGTACGACATTTGTGAGGGCGCCGGGGCGCGCCTATAACTGCGCCGAGGCCGTCGCGCACAAGGGGGACGAGGAGGACGGATGCCGGGCAAGGTCGATCGCCGCAAATTCCTCAAGGCCGCGGCCGCGGGCGCCGCCGGCACAAGCCTCGCGGCGCCTGCCATCGCCCAGACCATGCCGGAGCTTGAGTGGCGCATGGTCTCGAGCTTCCCCAAGTCCCTCGACACCATTTACGGGGCGGGAGAGGTGTTTGCCAAGGCGCTCGCCGAGGCGACCGACAACCGCTTTCGGGTGCAGGTCTTTGCGTCGGGCGAGATCGTGCCGGGCCTGTCGGCGGCCGACGCGGTGGCGAACGGCTCGGTCGAGGCGTGCCACACCGCCTCCTATTACTACTGGGGCAAGGACCCGACGTTTGCATTCGGCACCGCGGTGCCGTTCGGCCTCAACTGCCGCATGCAGAACGCCTGGATGTATGAGGGCGGCGGCATCGACCTGATGAACGCCTTCTATGCGCGCTACAATATTTTCGGGCTGCCCGGCGGTAATACGGGCGCGCAGATGGGCGGCTGGTACCGCAAGGAGATCAACACGCCCGCCGACATGCGGGGCCTGAAGATCCGCATCGGCGGGCTTGCCGGCGCGGTGATGGCGAAGATCGGCGCGGTGCCCCAGCAGATCGCCGGCGCCGACATCTACCCGGCACTGGAGAAGGGCACCATCGACGCCGCCGAATGGGTCGGGCCCTACGACGACGAGAAGCTCGGCTTCTCCAAAGTGGCCAGGTACTACTATTACCCGGGCTGGTGGGAAGGCCAGGCCATGCTCAACTTCTTCTTTAATCTCCAAAAGTGGAACGGCCTGCCGAAATATTATCAGGCCGCGGTGAAGACGGCGGCGGCGCTCGCCAACACCGCGATGATGGCGCGCTACGACATCCAGAACCCGGCGGCCTTGAAGCGGATCGCCATCGGCGGCGCCGAGCCGCGCCCGTTCACGGAAGCCGTGCTCGATGCCTGCTTTTCCGCCGCGAACGAAGTCTACGCCGAGATCTGCGCCGAGAACGCGACCTTCAAGATGGTGTACGCGGCGATGACGGAGATCCGCGGCGCGGACTACCTGTGGTTCCAGCTCGCCGAGCAGACGTATGACACGTACATGATGATCCAGCAGCGCAAGGGGCTGGTGTGAGGCTGGCGCTGCTCGCCACTCCACCCGTCATTCCGCGCGTGTCGCAGCACGCAAGTGGTGCGGCGCAGACGCGGGATCTTGCAGCTAGCGCTGGCGAACCCGCAAGATCCCGGATAGCCGCCATGCCGAAGGCATGCCTCCGGCATGAACCGGCTTCCGGGATGACGGGTGATATGGTCGGGGAAGCTACCGCTGCGGCGGGATAATCACCGGCGGCACGGAGAAGTCGAGCGTGGGGGCGCCGGGGCCTGAGGTCTCGGGTGGCGGGGCGCCGGGAATGGCCGGCGGATAGGGCGGCAGCTCGAGCTGTCCCGCATTGCTTGGCGCGGCGCGCTGCGGCGATTGAAGCCCTGCCGGGCGAACCTCGAAGGTCGGCGCCTTGTCGTGGCGCACGAGGCCCGGGAAGGCGATCAGCAGCGCGACCATCACGCACTGGATGAAGACGAACGGAATGGCACCCCAGTAGATCTGGCCCGTCGTAACAGGCGGCATGGCGCGCCCGGTCACCTTGTCGGTGTAGGGCTCTCGCGGGGCGACCGAGCGCAGATAAAAGAGCGCGAACCCGAACGGCGGGTGCATGAAGCTCGTCTGCATGTTGACGGAGAGAATGACCCCGAACCAGATGAGGTCGATGCCGAGCGCAGCTGCGGCGGGAGCAAGCAGCGGAATGATGATGAAGGCGAGCTCGAAGAAATCGAGGAAGAAGGCGAGAAAGAACACGAGGATGTTGACAACAACCAGAAAGCCGACGGCGCCGCCGGGAAGCGAGACGAGCAAGTGCTCGACCCATTTGTGGCCGTTCACGCCGTAGAACGTCAGCGAGAAGATGCGCGCGCCGATCAGGATGAACATCACAAAGGCCGAAAGCTTGGCCGTCGCTTCGGCCGCCGAGCGCACGATCCGTAGGTTAAAGCGGCCGGGATTGCGGTCGGCGATGCGCTTGGCGCCGGCGAGAAGCAAGGCGCCGACCGCGCCCATGGCGCCGCCTTCGGTGGGGGTGGCGACACCGACAAAGATGGTGCCGAGCACGAGGAAGATGAGAAGCAGCGGCGGCACCATCACGAACACGACCTGCTCGGCAAGCGGCGATAAGAGACGCACCGCGGCAACGCGGCTGAGCACGTAGCTCACGACGGCGGCGAGGAAGGCGACGCCGACGCCGAGCCCCAGCGTCAGGATGACGAGGTCGGCGCCGACGTAGGGTGTGTCGCGCATCACGGCCCAGGCGAGGGCGCCGGACGCGAGCGTGAGGACGGCGAGCGAGGTATAGCCGCGCGATCCGTCCCGGCCCCGGTAGGCGATGGCTTCGGGCGGCAGCCCGGGCGCCGCGCTCTTTGCAAACGTCGAGACGAGGAAGACGTAGAGCGCATAGAATCCCGCCAGCATGATCCCGGGCACCAGCGCGCCCGTATACATGTCGCCCACAGAGCGGCCGAGCTGGTCGGCCATGACGATCAGCACCAGCGACGGCGGCACGATCTGCGCAAGCGTGCCCGAGGCGGCGATGGTGCCGGTGGCAAAGCGCGCGTCATAGCCGTAGCGCAGCATGATCGGCAGGGAGATGAGGCCCATGGAGATAACGGAGGCGGCAACCACGCCGGTCGTCGCCGCCAGCAGGGCACCGACAAAAACGACGGCGTAGGCGATGCCGCCGCGCACCGAGCCGAACAGCTGGCCTACGGTCTCCAGCAGGTCCTCGGCCATGCCGGAGCGTTCCAGGATCAGCCCCATGAAGGCGAAAAAGGGGATCGCGAGCAGCGTCTCGTTGGTCATCACCCCGTAGATGCGCTCGGGCAGCGTCTTCAAGAGCGGCCAGGAGAGATTGATCGCGCCGCCAGAGAACGGCGCCAGCTCCACGCCGACGACGAAGAACATGAGACCGACGGCGGCCAGCGAGAAGGCGACCGGATAGCCCAAGAGCAGGAACACCACGAGCGCCACAAACATGATCGGCGCGAGGTTCTCTGCAATGAGCTCGACCATTTCCCCTCACCCCAGTCCTTCCCCCGCAGGCAGGGAAAGGAAGCGAGCCTAGCGTTTCGTCTTTTCGCTGCCGTCGTCGGGCGCTGGATGAATGTGCCCCAACTGCTCCGGCGCAGTGGCTGGGTGACCTGCGCCGAGCTCTGTTTCGGGACGCTCGCCGCGCATGATGGCGATGCGCTTGATGAGCTCGGACACGCCCTGAATGAAGAGGACGGCGAACGCCAGCGGAATGAGGAGCTTGGCGGGCCACTGGGGCAGCCCGCCGTAGTTGGGCGACTGCTCGTTCTGCGCGTAAGAGACAAGAAAGAACGGCCACGACGTCCACACCACGAGGGCGGCCATGGGCAGGAGGAAGAACAGGTGCCCGACGATCTCGATCGCGTTGCGAAGGGCGCGGGGAAAGCGCTGGCTGAGGATGTCGATGCGGATGTGCTCGTTGAGGGCGAGCGTCCAGGAAGCGGCGAACAGGAACACGGCGGCATAAAGCCACCACTGCAACTCGAGCCACGCATTCGAGCTGGTATCGAGCAGCTTGCGAATGACGGCATTGCCGGCGCTGATGAGAGCCGCTGCAACCACGAGCCACGCGACCCACTGGCCGAGCCGCTGCGTGGCGGCGTCAATGAGGCGGCTCAGCGCCAGAAGTCCTCGCATGGCCGGCGTCCTCCTGCCGTTGCAGGCGCAAAAGTAAGGGCTGCACTCGGCGTCGAAGCTTCCTATATCGAGGCAAGCCCGTGACTTCCAGCGCTGCCTCTGACAGTATTCTTGCCAATGGCGGCGCCAGCGCTTGCCGGGCCTTACCCACTCGTCCCCCGGGAGCCGTTTCAATGAGCATATCGAAGCCGCAAGTCCTCGACGAGCTGCGCCGGGTCAAGGGACCCAACCTCGACGGCAACATTGTCGATCTCGGGCTTGTCTCCGAGATCCTCGTCAAGGACGACCGCGTCTATTTCTCGATCACGGTGCCGGCGGCGCGCGCCGAGGAGCTGGAGCCGTTGCGGCTCGCGGCCGAAAGCGTCGTCGCCAAGGTGCCGGGCGTCGGTGGCGTGACCGCGGTGTTGACGGCGGAAGCGGTGCCCGGCGCGAAGGCTGCGGAAAGCGCGCGGGTAAAGCAAGCGCGTGCCCAGGGCGGCAACGGCGCGCAACGTGGCCAGCCGCAGGCGACCGGTCCGCGCCCGCTCGCCACGGTGCCGGGCGTCAAAAGCCTGGTCGCGGTCGCCTCGGGCAAGGGCGGCGTCGGCAAGTCGACGGTGGCCGTCAACCTGGCGCTGGGGCTGCAGGCGGCGGGCCTCAAGGTCGGCATTCTCGACGCCGACATCTACGGGCCTTCGCAACCGCGTTTGCTCGGGCTCAAAGGCCAGCCGCAGGTGCTCAAGGGCAAAACGCTGAAGCCCATGCAAGGCTACGGCCTCAAGACCATGTCGATGGGCTTCATGGTCGACGAGGAGACGCCCGTCATCTGGCGCGGCCCGATGGTGGTCGGCGCGCTCAACCAAATGCTGCGCGACGTAGCCTGGGGTGAGGACGGCGATCTCGACGTGCTTATCGTCGATATGCCGCCCGGCACCGGCGACGTGCAGCTCACCATGGCGCAGCAGGTGCCGCTGGCAGGCGCCATCATCGTGTCGACGCCGCAGGACCTCGCGCTGATCGACGCGCGCAAGGGCCTTGCCATGTTCCGCAAGGTGGGCGTGCCCGTGCTCGGCATCGTCGAGAACATGAGCTATTACGTCTGCCCCAAGTGCGGGGAGCACGCCCATATCTTCGGCCATGGCGGGGCGCAGGCGGAGGCGGAGCGGCTCGGCGTGCCGTTCCTTGGCGCAATCCCGCTCGACCCGGAGATCCGCTCGCGTTCCGATTCCGGTGAGCCCATCACGGCGACCGAACCCGAGAGCGATCACGCCAAGACCTTCCGCGCGGTCGCGGACAAGGCCTGGGCCGAATTACGCAACGCCGAGGCGCTCGCCGCCAAACCGCCGGTTCTGAGCTTGAGCCCCAACGGCGACGTGCTTACCGTCGCCTTCGCGTGCGGCCCGAGTTACGAGCTCTCAGCCGAATTGCTACGCGTCATGAGCCCGTCGGCCGAGGTGCAGGGCCACTCGCGCGAGCAGCGCGTCACGGTCGGTGGCAAACGCAACGTCAAGATCAAGGACCTGCGCCCGGTCGGCACCTACGCCATCCGTATCGCGTTCGACGACGGGCACGATACAGGGCTCTTCACCTGGACCTACCTGCAGCAGCTCGGCCGCGAGAAGGAAAAGCGCTGGGGCGAGTACCTGTCGGAGCTGGAGGCCAAGGGCCTCGCCCGAGGGTGAGCCGGCCGAGCGAATCACAACCGGTTGGAATCGGCTGGCTTTTGCTGCCCCTGTTGCCGCTTATCCGCGCGCCTCAATCATTCGTGCACGGCCGCCGGCGTCACTTGACTTCACACCGTTTCTTTTCGATTCTTACGTTAACTGACGTGCGAGCATGCCGAGCGGTCCGACCGGGCCGGGCGGCATTTGTGCGCAGGACTCTCGTTGAGGCTACCAAAGGAGACAGAACATCCGCCGACCCATGCGAGCCGCGCCGGAGCGCGAGCCAGCCGGCCCCCGGATCAATGAGGCAATTCGGGCCCCGGACGTACGACTGATCGACGAGACTGGACAGAACGTGGGCGTCGTCCCCCACGCCGACGCACTCCAGCGGGCCGTGGAAGCAGGGCTCGACCTGGTGGAGGTCTCGCCCGATGCAGATCCTCCCGTCTGCAAGATCCTCGATTTCGGCAAGTACAAGTACCAGGCGCAGAAAAAGGCCGCCGAGGCGCGCAAGCACCAGAAGATCGTCGAGATCAAAGAGATCAAGATGCGCCCGGCGATCGACGAGCACGACTACAACGTGAAGATGCGCTCAATTAAGCGTTTCTTCGAGGAGGGCGACAAGGTGAAGGTCACCTTGCGCTTCCGCGGCCGCGAGATGGCGCACCAGCAGCTCGGGATGGACGTGCTGCAGCGGGTCAAGGGCGACCTGGAGACGATCGCCAAGGTCGAGGCCGAGCCCCGTCTCGAAGGCCGGCAGATGGTTATGGTGTTGGCGCCCAGGTAGACGGTAGCAAGCCGGGGCGGAATGGGAGGCCTCGCGATGCTTCTTGACGCCAACCGGCCGCGCGCGGCGCTGTGGACCGCCGCTTTTTTGCATATAGCGCTTTTAACGCTCCTTGCCGTGCCAGCCGGCGCGCAGGGCGTTCGCATCGAGCCCGTGCGGCCCGTGCCAATTGCCCCGCCCCCGGTGGCGTTGCCTCCGGCCGTGACCGCACCGGGCCTCGGCGGGGTGCTGCAGACGTTGCCAGATGCGCCGACCCTGACACCTCAGCAGTTGCCGTCCGCCGCCGCACCTGCTGCGGCACCGGCGGCGCGTGCGGCTCCGACCCAAGTCGTCCGCTTTCGCTGCAAGCTCCCATTGCAGGCGCAGACGTGCCGCAAGCCGGCCTCGTCCGACGGCGACGACGGTGGCGGCGGCGACGAGGAGTGCAACTGTGCCCACGACCACTGCTATTGGGACGACCGGCGCCAGCGCGTGTGCGAGAAGCTGCAATAGCCGGGGTTGCGCCACCGACCACTCTTGCCGACTTGGGGCCGCGCCCCTATAAGGGCGTCCGAGCCGCCCGGCGGGGCATGCCGTGGCGGCTCTTATGCTTTGGACCAGGTGCCAGCCCTTCCATGGATCGGCCCGTAAGGGCCGTGGCCGCAAGTGCGGCCCGCCACGAGTGGCGCCCCACGGAGGGCCCGCATTTCGCCATTGGCGAAATACGGTGCGGCCCGTGAGCGAGAAAGGACCAGCGAAATGCCCAAGATGAAGACCAAGAGCGGCGCCAAGAAGCGCTTCAAGATGACGGGAACGGGCAAGGTCAAGGCCGCAGCCCAGGGCAAGCAGCACGGTATGATCAAGCGTCATGCGAAGTTTATTCGCCAGGCGCGCGGCACCATGGTGCTCGACGCCTCGGATGCCAAGATCGTCAAGAAGTACATGCCCTACGCTCGCTGATCGAGGCCGCAAGGCTCGTTTGAGCGCAATAGCAACCGACATCTGACGGAGCACATCGATGGCACGCGTCAAGCGCGGTGTTACCGCCCACGCTAAGCACAAGAAAGTTCTGAGCGCCGCCAAGGGCTACCGCGGCCGGCGCAAAAACACGATCCGGGTCGCCAAGCAGGCGGTCGAGAAGGCGCTGCAGTACCAGTACCGCGACCGCAAACGCAAAAAGCGTACATTCCGCTCGCTGTGGATCCAGCGCATCAACGCGGCCGCGCGCGAGCACGGGCTCACCTACGGACGATTTATCGACGGCCTCAACAAGGCCGGGATCGAGATCGACCGCAAGGTGCTGGCCGATCTCGCCGTCAAGGACGCCGCGGGCTTCAAGGCGCTGGTCGATCAGGCTGCCAAGGCCAAATCGGCTTAAGTCTCGCCGCCCAAGGTGTCATCCTCGGGCTTGTCCCGAGGACCCAGCTCACCTCTTGCGCTAAAGCGCACGGATGGATGGGTCCTCGGGACAAGCCCGAGGATGACAAAGTTAAGAGCTTCGACCGCGCATGACCTCTGTGGCTAAAGGCTCCGATCTGCAGCAGCTCGAAGCTGAGCTTCTGAAGGATGTCTCGGCCGCGGCCGACCTCGCCGGGCTCGATGAGGTGCGCGTCGCAGCGCTCGGCAAAAAGGGCAGCATCTCGCAACTCATGGCGCGCTTGGGCACGATGGCCCCCGAGGCGCGCAAGGGCTTCGGCCAGGCGATCAACGAGATCAAGGGCCGCGTCAGTGAAGCGCTGGAGCAGCGCAAGAGCACGCTCGAGGTTCAGGCGCTCAATGCCCGCCTTGTCAACGAGCGCGCCGACGTCACGTTGCCGGTGCGCGCGGGCCCCCTCGCCGAGGGCCGCATTCATCCCGTCAGCCAGATGTTCGACGAGTGCGTGGAGATCTTCGCCGATATGGGGTTCGCGGTCGCCGAGGGCCCGGACATCGAGACCGACGACCTCAATTTCACCAAGCTCAACATCCCCCCTGAGCATCCCGCGCGCCAGGAGCACGACACCTTCTACTTTCACCCCAAGGCGGACGGATCGCGCATGCTGCTCAGGACTCACACGAGCCCGGTGCAGATCCGCACCATGATGGCAAGTAAGCCGCCGATCCGCATCATCGCGCCGGGTCGCGTCTACCGCTGCGATTCGGATCAAACGCACACGCCGATGTTTCACCAGATCGAGGGCCTCATCATCGACGAGGAGACCCACATGGGGCATTTGAAGTGGGTGCTTGAGGAGTTCTGCAAGGCGTTCTTCGAGGTGGAGGAGGTGAAGATGCGCTTCAGAGCCTCGCACTTTCCCTTCACCGAGCCTTCGGCCGAGGTCGACATCGGCGCGGAAGCGATCGGCAAGCCGGGCGCGTGGCTGGAGATTTTGGGCTGCGGCATGGTGCATCCCAACGTGATTGCCAACTGCGGGCTCGATCCGGAGCGCTACCAGGGCTTCGCGTTCGGCATGGGGCTCGACCGCCTCGCGATGCTGAAATACGCCATTCCCGATCTGCGCGCGTTCTTTGCGGCCGATTTGCGCTGGCTCAAGCACTACGGCTTTTCCGTGCTCGATGTGCCGACGCTGTCGGGCGGATTGTCGTCATGAAATTCACGCTGTCCTGGCTGAAGGATCACCTCGACACCAAGGCCCAGCTTGCCGAGATTGCCGACACGCTGTCGGCGATCGGGCTCGAGGTCGAGAGCGTGGAGGATCCCGCCGCCAAGCTCGGCGCCTTTACGATTGCGCGCGTCGCCGACGCCAAGCCGCATCCCAACGCCGACCGGTTGCGCATCGTGCAGGTCGAGACGCAAAAGGGCAAGCCGACCGTCGAAGTCGTGTGCGGGGCGCCGAATGCGCGCGCCGGCATGATCGCGGTGTTCGCCCCGCTCGGCACCTTCATCCCCGGCTCGGGGCTAACGCTGGAGAAACGCCCCGTGCGCGGCGTCGTCTCCAACGGCATGCTGGTGTCCGAGCGGGAGCTTGAGCTTTCCGAGGAGCACGAAGGCATCATCGAGTTGCCGGCCGGGATGGGCAAGCACATCGGCGGGCGCTACATCGACGCCATGGGCCTCGCCGACCCGGTCATCGAGGTGAAGCTCACGCCCAACCGGCCCGACTGCACCGGCGTGCGCGGCATTGCGCGCGATCTTGCCGCCGCCGGGCTCGGCAAGCTCAGGCCCGAGCCGAAAATCGGCAAGGTCGAGGGGACGTTCCCGTCTCCCGTCGCCATCAGGCTGGAGTTCACCGAGGAGACGCGCGACGCCTGCCCCGTCTTCGCCGGCCGCTACGTCAAGGGCATCAAGAACGGGCCTTCGCCCGCCTGGCTGCAGAACCGCTTGAAGGCCGTCGGCCTGCGCCCCATCAACGCCCTCGTCGACGTGACCAACTACATCAGCCAGGACCGCGGCCGGCCGCTGCACGTCTATGACGCCGACAAGCTGTGGGGCCCGGTGCGTGCCCGCCTCGGCGCACCGGAGGAAAAATTCCTCGGCCTCGACGGCAAGGAGCACGAGATCGACGAGGAGATGTGCGTGATTGCCGACGACAACGGCCCCTTGGGGCTCGGCGGCGTCATCGGTGGCGAGGAGTCGGGATCGACCGAAACGACTGAGAATGTGCTCATCGAATGCGCCTATTTCGATCCGCAACGCACCGCCGCGACGGGACGCAAGACGGGCCTGATGACGGACGCGCGCTACCGCTTCGAGCGCGGCGTCGATCCCGCCTCGGTTCTGCCGGGCCTCGATCTGGCGACCGACATGATCTTGAAGCTCTGCGGCGGTGAGCCGTCGAAAGCCAAGGTCGCGGGCAAGCCGCCGATTGCCAAGCGCGCCATCCCCTTCGATTTTGCGCGCGTTGCCAAGCTCACCGGGCTGAAGCTCAAGGACGGCGAGATCAAGGGAATTCTTGAGAAGCTCGGCTGCGTGTTGGAAACGAAGGCCAAGACGGTCAAGGTCGCCGTGCCGACATGGCGGCCCGACCTCCATGGCCCCGCCGATCTCGTGGAGGAGGTCGTGCGCATCGCCGGGCTCGACCGCGTGCCGGCAACGCCCTTGCCGCGCACCGCCGGCGTCGCGCGCCCGGTCCTTACCGAACGCCAGCGCCGCGCGCGCCGGTCCAGACGCACACTCGCCGCGCGCGGGCTTATCGAGGCGGTTACCTGGTCGTTCATTCCGCGCAGCGAAGCGGAGGCGTTCGGCGGCGGGGGCGAGGCGCTCGAGCTCGCCAACCCGATCTCGACCGAGATGTCGTCCATGCGTCCGAGCCTGCTGCCGGGACTGTTGAGCGCGACCAAGCGCAACCGCAACCGCGGCTTTGCCGACTTGGGCCTGTTCGAACTGGGCCAGGCCTATCGCGGCGAGACGCCCGAAGATCAATACCTCGCCGCATCGGGCGTGCGCGCAGGCACCGCCAAGCTGCAGGGCAGCGGGCGCCACTGGGAGGACGCGGCGGCAGACGTCGACGTGTTCGACGCCAAGGCCGACGTGTTCGCCGTGCTGGCCGCGCTCGGCTTCGATCCTGAAAAAGCGCAGATCACCCGCGATGCCCCGCACTGGTTCCATCCCGGGCGCTCAGGCACGCTGCGGCTGGGGTCCAAGCGGGTGCTGGCGCACTTCGGCGAGGTCCACCCGGCGACGCTCAAAAGCCTCGACGTTGCGGCGCCGGCCGTCGGCTTTGAGATTTTCCTCGACGCGCTGCCCGAGGCCGAGAGCAAGAGCCGCGCCAGGCCGGCGCTCGAAGCCGCAGATCTTCTGCCAGTCAAGCGCGACTTCGCCTTCGTCCTCGATCAATCGATCGCGGCGGGCGACGTCGTGCGCGCGGCGCTCTCCGCCGATAAGGCGCTCATTCACAGCGTGGCGGTGTTCGATGTGTTCGAGGGCGGCACGCTGAGCGAATACGGCAAGAAGTCGCTTGCGATCGAGGTGACGCTGCAACCGGTAGCTGAGACGCTCACCGACAAGGAGATCGAGGCGGTGGCCGAAAAGATCATCGCCGCGGTGAAGACGGCGACGGGAGGTGAGATCCGCACCTGAAACCTCAGGGTTAGCGATTTTTCAGGGAATGCGGGCGCAGGTGGTGGCGCTGCGCCCTCGCCTGCTCACGGAGCACCGATCCATGCTGGATTCCCGCAAGTTCATCGCCATCGGCTTTGCCCTTTGTCTGATCGCCGCGCTGGCCTATGTGTTCGTTTTTGCCGACGCTCAATTCGTCGCCAAGCCGGTGCAAATCGACGGCTACGTCGGCCAGCCGGCAAACTGACGTTTGCTCGCGCAACGACGCGAGCCTTACCCTCGCCGAGCAACCCTATCTAAGGTGCGCGCGCGTTCGCGCCCTGATGCCGCGTTGCCGCCGCGATTCGGGTTGCGGCGCGTGTGCGGCGATGCGGCCTGATCGCGTCCGGGCGCTAAGCGGTGCTATAAGCGGCCGGCCTGCCAGGACCGCATGAGGCAAGCGATGAACGATACGAAGACGGCCGCCGCGGCATCGAAAGTGATGCCCTTGGGCGACGACAGCGACCTGCCCCACATCATCGTCGTCGGCGGCGGCGCCGGCGGGCTCGAGCTCGCCACCCGGCTCGGCGACAAGCTCGGCAAAAAGGGCAAGGCGAAAATCTCGCTCGTGGAGAAGGCGCGCACCCACATCTGGAAGCCGCTGTTGCACGAGATTGCCGCCGGCAGCATGGACGTTTCGCGTCACGAGCTCGCCTATCAGGCGCAGGGCTATTGGCATGGGTTCCAGTTCCGCTACGGCGAGATGACCGGCATCGACCGCAAGAAGAAACTGGTATTCCTTGCCGCCACCTACGACGAGGAGGGACGCGAGATCACGCCGGTTCGCGCCTTCAAGTACGACACGCTCGTCATCGCCATCGGCTGCGTCGGCAACGCCTTCGACACGCCGGGCGTCAAGGAGCACGCCATCATGCTCGACACGCCCGAGGAGGCCGAGCGCTTCAATCGGCGCCTCATCAACGCCTGCGTGCGCGCCTTCGCGCAAGAAGGCCCCGTGCGCCCCGCGCAATTGCACGTGGCGATCATCGGGGCGGGCGCCACCGGCGCCGAGCTCGCCGCCGAGCTGCACCGCACCGCGCGCGGGCTCGTCGCCTACGGTCTCGACCGGATCGATCCGGAGAAGGACATCAAGATCACGCTTGTAGAGGCGGCGGACCGCATCGTGCCGGCACTGCCCGAGCGCATCGCGAAGGGCGTCGCCGAGATCCTGCGCGGCCTCCACGTCGACATCAAAACCGGCGCGCGCGTCGTCGAGGTGACGGCAAAGGGCGTGAAATTAGCGAACGGCGACTTCATCCCTTCCGAGCTCGTCGTGTGGGCGGCGGGCGTCAAGGGCCCCGACGTTCTCGCGCACCTCGACGGGCTCGAGGTCTCCAGGGACGGCCGGCTCGTCGTCACCGACACCCTGCAGACAACACGCGACCCTGACATCTTCGCCTTCGGTGATTGCGCCTATCTGGTGCCGAAGGGCGCCGACGCGCCGGTCCCGCCGCGCGCTCAGGCCGCCCACCAGGAGGCCTCCCATCTCTTCACCGAGCTGCAGCGGCGCCTGCGCGATGAGCCGCTCAGGCCCTTCCGCTACCGCGACTTCGGCTCGCTCGTCTCGCTCGGCGACTACTCCACCGTCGGCAACCTCATGGGCTTCATTTTGGGCAAGAGCTTCTTCATCGAGGGGCTGTTTGCCCGCCTGATGTACCGCTCGCTTTACAAGATGCACGAGATGGCGCTGCACGGGCCCGGCAAGGTCATCCTCGATACCTTCTCGCGCATGATCACGCGCCGCACCGAGCCGGTCGTGAAGCTGCACTAATGAGCGCTGCGGCGCGCTTGCCCAATCGCCGCTCAGCGAGAGCAAGTGGAAACTGGCGTGGGTCCCGCCCTTCGGCGGGATGACGGATGAGCGGAGGCACGCGTTCGCCGAACCACCACGTCATTCCGGCGTAGGCCGGAACCCACGCAAGCTTCAGCGATCGCACCGAGCCGGTCGTGAAGCTGCACTGAGAATTTCCTTTCCCGTAAGGGTGGGGCGAGGGGAACTGCGCGCGACCTTGCCTCCCTTACCGTCATCCCGGACGCTGCCTCCTCTCGACGTCATCCCCGCGCAGGCGGGGACCCAGACACGTTTCCGCGAGCGCCAAGTTTGCCGGCGATCCTTCAGCGGCCCACGCGTTTGCGGGAGCGGACATTGCGGAAGTACCTCCTGTGGCTCGGTGACCTGGGTTCCCGCCGTCCATGCGAAGCATGGCTCCGCCATGACGCGGGAATGACGTGGTGGATGGGTTGCGGTTGCGCGCATCTGCGTTCGCGCAGCGCTTTACGCCTCGCGGTGGTGACGCCCGAGGGTATGTCAAAGAGCGAGGGAGCGCGGGCGCCGAAGCGCTGCGATCCTGTCGCGACACAGGGCAGCCTTGCGGCGCCCGCGTCGGCCGCTCAGCTGATGCGTCCCATACGGGCAGGGGTGCGGGGAGTATGCGGGCAGCGAGAGGCGCGGGGATTGGTTTTCGCATGGCCGTTTAGGGCCAGAAGCAGAGATTGTGAGCAGTTCGACGCGCCGGTGCAGATTGATGACGTCTTCTGGCTCAACCGGACGACTCGAACACGTGACGGACATATCCCGGTGATAGCAGAAGCTCGATCCTCAAGGGCTTTATGAGGCAGCGTGTCAGTTCTTAGTAGCCTCAAGCACAGCGTCGTTCGCTTCTATCCAACCTTCGAGCTTTTCCATGAGAGCAGGCCAAACGTCGTCATACTCGTGATGGAACGTGCCCATGCACAGCTCCATCGAACCAAGGTGCTGGTCGCCGTACAGTTCCATCCAGCGGTTCGAAAAGTTTGTCTCGTACTCGTCGTGGTCGATTTTCGAGTACCCCGTACATAGACCCTCGTAGCTTGGATGGGCGCTCTCCGACAGGTTGGCATAGAGTTCCATCATACCCGGATAGCGCTTGTCGCACTTTTCAAGCACCGTGACGATGTTTAGCGAGCGTGGGCCATCTTCATTTTTACGCGAGCCGAGCAGCAGTGTAGTCGTCTTCTCGCCAAAAACATGGAAGTCGAGTTTACCGTCGAGCACCTGTTGCATGAGCTGGTTGACGTAGATCAGCGTGGCCAGTGACTCAAACCCGCTCCGCAACAGGATGCGCGCACCAAGACCATGCCCCCGCTGATGCAGTGCGTAGGATTGGGTCATCAGGTCGTGCAGCCGCCAGAACACGGCCTCGCGTAGCATCCAGACCCGAAAAGGTGCCATCCACTTATATGCGACCGGGTTGCGGGAAAGCAGTCCTCCCACTGGGATGCTAGGAAAGAGGGATTGCTTCCAATTGGCGAGGTTTTGTTCAACGGTATTCATCAGACTAGTGGCTCTTCTGAGTAATAGTATCGGGCACCAACTCCGTAGGGCGCCTTGGCGTCCGAACCCTTGTGCCCCGCCGTTCGCCTAGCATCTGGAACGCTTTTCGATATCAAAAAATGAGTTCCAGTTGGCCTTCCAGTTCTAGGGAAAGCATCCCCTCACCCGCCGCTCATGCTCAGGCATTTCGCAGCGACCTCTCCCCCTGGGAGAGGTGAAGGAGGCGCACATGCCGGTCGTGAAGCTGCATTGATGACGGCGCACATCCTTGTCATCCTCGGACGTGTTCCGAGGACCCAACTCGCCGCTTGCGCCGGCGGATGCCGTTGTGCGGCGCCTGACCGCTCCCAAGTCAGAGCCTGAGCTTGTTGCGCCGTGGGTTCTCGGGACAAGCCCGAGAATGACAACCTGGTCACTGCCCGCGGCGCAGCGCTGCGAGCAGCTCCGGCGTCGGGTAGGAATCGGCCGGCATCTTGTATTTCAGCTGCATGTCCTTGACGGCGCCCCGCGTCTTTTCGCCGATGATGCCGTCGATCTTGCCGACGTCGTAACCGCGCTTGACCAGAAGCCGTTGCAGCTCCTGGGCCTGGCCCTGGCTGAGCTCGGGGATATGCCCGCGCCCGCGGCTCATGGGGCCCGCGCCGTCGATGCGTGTCGCCAGATACGCGGCCGTCGTCGCGTAGGTCAGCGAGTTGTTCCACTCCGTGTAGATGTCGAAGTTGGGATAGGCGAGGAAGGCCGGCCCGAAGCGGCCCATGGGCAGAAGCAGCGAGGCGGGCAGCTCGTCTGAGGGCACCGGCCGACCGTCGGGGTATTGGATGCCCCAGGCCGCCCACTTGGAGCGCGGCAGCTTGATGGTGAGGTCTGCCTGATCCCAGGGCAGATCTTGCGTAATGCGCACCTCCTCCAGCCAAGGCTCGCCCCCGCGCCAGCCCAGGTGCTTCATGTAGTTGGCGGTCGAGCCGATGACGTCGGCATCGTCGCGAAAGAGATCGATCCGCCCGTCGCCGTCGTAGTCGATGGCGTGGTCCAGATAGCGGGTGGGCAGGAACTGCGTCTGCCCGATCTCGCCGGCCCACGACCCGATCATTTGCGAGGGACGCATGTCGCCGCGGTCGATGATCTGCAGGGCGGCCTTTAATTCCTCCTGAAACATCACCCGGCGGCGGCAGTCATAGGCGAGCGTAACGAGCGCCGTCATGATCGGGAATTTGCCCATGCCGGCGCCGAAGTCGCTTTCCAGCGCCCAGAAGCCGGTGATGACGGAGGCCGGCACGCCGAACTGGCGCTCGGCGCGCTCGAACACGGATTTCCTCTGCTTGATCTTGCGCCGGCCGCTGACGATGCGGTTGTTGGTTGCAAGCTTGGCCTGGAAGTCGAGAAACGACTGGGCGAAGAAGCCCTGGCGGTGGTCCCGCGCGATGACATTGCCATCGACCCCCATGCCGTCGAGCACGGCATTGATCGTGTGTGGGCGAATGCCCGCCGAAGCGGCGTCCTGCTTGAAGCGCGCAAGCCAGGTGTGGAAGCTTTCGGTGTTGCGGCAGTTGTCGTTGGGCGGCGGGTAGGGCGCGCGGCGCGTGAACTTAGGCACCGTCGCGACCGCAGCGGGCGTCACCTTTGGTGGCGGAGCCTTCTCTTCCGGCACGGTCGCCGTGGGCTTTTTTTCCGGCACGATGGTCGCCGTGGGCGCGGCTGGGGGAGCTTCGGCCTCGGGGGGCTCGGGGGCTGCCACGGGCGGCGGCGGCGCGGAGCGGCGGGCCGGCTTGCGGACGGGCGGTTTCGGCTTGAAGGCCGGGGAGACCTCGATGAACTGGGCCGTGACGGGACCGGCCGCGGTGCCGGCGATCAGTATCGCGACGCTTGCCGCGCAGAGTCTCAAAGCGTGCATCGCCCTTCCTTCGATCAATTTGGCGGTTGAGCCAAGGGGACTCATGCCTGCTCGTGTGGCCGCGTCAAGACGCTCGACGACGATAAACGTGCACTACGTTCCCAGGGCCCGAGCGGGCCGGTCTCGCACTAGGCGTTGCCGATTAATATCCCGGCGGCGAACACGATAAGGCCGCCGACCACGACCTCGAAGGCGGCCCGCAGGAACTTGGTGTCCATGTAGCGCGACCTGATCCAGGCGATGGCCCATAGCTCAACGAGCACGATCGCGATCGCAAGCGTCGTTGCGAGCCGGAAATTGCCGATGAGGTAGGGCAGCGTGTGGCCGATGCCGCCGACCGAGGTCATGAGGCCGGTTACCGCACCCCGCAGCCAGGGATGCCCGCGCCCGGTGAGCGTGCCGTCGTCGGAAAGCGCCTCAGCGAACCCCATGGAGATGCCGGCGCCGACCGAAGCTGCGAGCCCGATGAGAAAGGTCTCCCACGTGTTCATGGTGGCGAAGGCGGCGGCGAACAGGGGGGCGAGCGTCGACACCGAGCCGTCCATCAGACCGGCGAGCCCCGGCTGCACGATCTGCAACACGAACATGCGCCGCTGCACCTCGGCTTCGGTCGCGCGCGCGTCGCCCGTCAGGTGCTTTTCGCCGAGCCTGTGCGCCAGGGTCTCGTGGCTCGCCTCGGCGGCGGCAAGGTCGCCCAAGAGTTTGCGCATGCCGGCGTCGGTGGCACGCTCTTGCGCGCGCAGATAGAACTGCCGCGTCTCGTATTCCCGCGCCTCCGCCTGCCGGCGAACCGTGTCGAGCCCCAAGGGTCGCACCATCCAGATCGGCCGATGCTGCACGAAGCCCCTGACGTCCTGGCGGCGGATCAAGGGAATGTGCTCGCCGAAGCGCGCGCGATAGAGCTCGATCAGGCGGCGGCGGTGCTCGTTCTCCTCCTCGGCTATCTCGGTGAAGACCTTGGCGGACGCCGGGTATTTGTCCTCAAGCCCGTGCGCGTACTCCAGGTAGACGCGCGAGTCCTCCTCCTCCAGGGAGATGGCCAGGGCCAGGATCTCCTGTTCGTTCAGCTCTGCAAATCTGCGCACGCCTGCCCCTCCCGCTGGGTCTGAATTCGCTCTTTAGAATAATTCCAGTATAAAAGCTGGCAAGTTACGATTTGACGGGACCAAAGGCGGTTCGATGTGGGCTCGTTGCGCCTCCTGGGCCCGCCAACGGCTCTTTCTAGGGGGCAGATGCGGTGCTATCTAGCCGCGCCATGATCGACACCTCACTTATTCGCAACTTCTCCATCATCGCCCACATCGACCACGGAAAATCGACGCTGTCGGACCGGCTGATTGAGCTGTGCGGCGGGGTTAGCGCGCGCGAGATGAAGGAGCAGATGCTCGACTCCATGGAGATCGAGCGCGAGCGCGGCATCACCATTAAGGCGCAAACCGTGCGCCTCGATTACACGGCCAAGGACGGCAAGACCTATCAGCTCAATCTGATGGACACGCCCGGGCATGTCGACTTCGCCTACGAGGTGTCGCGCTGCCTGGCGGCCTGTGAGGGCGCGGTGCTCGTCGTCGACGCGAGCCAGGGCGTTGAGGCGCAGACGCTCGCCAACGTCTATGCGGCGCTCGACAACGACCTCGAAATTCTGCCCGTCCTCAACAAGGTCGATCTGCCGGCGGCCGACGCCGAGCGCGTCAAGCAGCAGATCGAGGACGTGATCGGGCTCGATGCATCGAACGCGATCCCCATCTCCGCCAAGACGGGGCTCAACGTTAAGGCCGTGCTCGAGGCGATCGTCGCGCGGCTTCCCGCCCCCAAGGGCGACGCGTCCAAACCGCTGAAAGCACTGCTGATCGACAGCTGGTATGACTCCTACCTCGGGGTCGTCGTGCTGGTGCGCGTAATCGACGGGGTGCTGCATAAGGGGCAGAGGATCACGCTGATGTCGACCGACGCCGACTATCAGGTCGAGCGCGTCGGTGTCTTCCGGCCCAAGAAGGAGACGGTGGAGGCACTCGGGCCTGGCGAGGTCGGCTTTATGACCGCCGCCATCAAGGAGGTGGCCGATACGCGCGTTGGCGACACCGTGACGGATGAAAAGCAGCCGACGGCGGAGCCCTTGCCGGGCTTCAAGCCGGCGCAGCCGGTGGTGTTCTGCGGGCTCTTTCCGGTCGATGCCGCCGACTTCGGCGATTTGCGCGAGGCGATGGGCAAGCTGCGCCTGAATGATGCGAGTTTTTCCTACGAAACCGAGACGTCGGCTGCGTTGGGGCTCGGTTTCCGCTGCGGCTTTCTCGGGCTCCTGCACCTGGAGATCATCACCGAGCGCCTGGAGCGCGAGTTCGGACTCGACCTCATCGCGACGGCTCCGAGCGTCATCTATCACGTGTATCTGACGGACGGCACGCGGCTCGAGATGCACAACCCCGCCGACATGCCCGACCCAACCCGCATAGACCGCATCGAGGAGCCGTGGATCACGGCGACCATCCTGGTGCCCGACGAGCACTTGGGCAGCGTGCTGAAGCTGTGCCAGGACCGGCGCGGGCGCCAGAAGGAGCTCACCTATGCGGGCTCACGCGCCATGCTCGTCTACGAGCTGCCCTTGAACGAGGTGGTGTTCGACTTTTACGACCGCCTGAAGTCGATCAGCAAAGGGTATGCCTCCTTCGACTATCAGATCACCGGCTACGAGCCGGGCGACCTCGTCAAGATGCAGATCCTGGTCAATTCCGAACCGGTCGATGCGCTCTCCATCATCGTGCACCGGACACGCGCTGAGGCGCGCGGGCGCACCATGTGCGAAAAATTGAAAGAGCTGATCCCGCCCCACCTGTTCCAGATCCCGCTGCAGGCGGCGCTCGGCGGACGCATCATCGCGCGCGAGACGATCAGGGCCTTGCGCAAGGACGTGATCGCCAAGTGCTATGGCGGCGACATCACCCGCAAGAGGAAGCTTCTCGAGAAGCAGAAGAAGGGCAAGAAGAAGATGCGCCAGTTCGGCCAGGTCGAGATCCCGCAGGAGGCCTTTATCGCCGCCTTGAAAATGGAGGAGAACTGACCTGGGTCAGCCTCCGCCCCCGGGCGCCACGCTCACGCCTCTTTTGGGCGACGGATCGGGCCGGCCTGCCGCGTTAAAGCTGATGCCACAGCGCGGCGGGGGATTCGCGCTTGCCCCTTTTGCGTGCCAATCCCCTGCCAGGATGGTCTCGGAACCCGAGCGCGTCGCCGCCGTTGCTTTGCAGGGGCATTGCACTTGAGGGCGGCCACGCAACGATCAAAAGGAGCACAGCCGTGAGACTGTTGAACCGGACGTTTATCCCACTTCTTTGCGCAAGCCTCATGATGCCGGCGCTGCCGGTGACGCATGCGAGCGCTGCGCCGCTGCCGAAGCCCGCGGTCAGCAAAAGCGATGCTGTCACGCTGGTCGGCCGCCGCGGATACGGTTATCGCGGCCGCCGCCACCGCGGGCCAGGTCCCGCCGGCATCTTCGGCGCGATCATCGCCGGTACGCTGATCGCCGCCGCGATCCGCGAAGGTCGTGCGCATGAAAATGACTTCGCGCGGTGCGCGGAGGATTTCTACGACTTCGATCCGGAAACCGGCACCTACATCGATCGTTACGGCGACGAGCGGGTCTGCCCGTACCTTCGCTGAGATCGGAGCAGAACGATTGAGGTGCCGAGGCATCGAACTCGGCGCCTTGCCGCTTCAACCTGCCGAAAATTAGCCGCGATCACGGAGGCTTGGCCGGCTGCTGGATGCGTGCCGTGTGCATGTGCAAAACCCCGCAAATCAAGCACTTCTGGGGGCACAATCGGCATGCCTCCGGCGCGCTGCGGCCGCCTCTGGAGCCCCCGCCACCGCCTTGCCTTTCGCTATTGCCCGGTCCATATAGGGCCGATCGAACACGCCTTGGCTCACTCTACGGCGGCGCGTAATTGCGTCGACACTGGACGTCTCCATCGCGCGATTTGATGTCTTCCGGCAACCGTCGGGAGGGATTGCCTTATTGCTTTGGAGGCATGGATGGCAAACGGCACTGTGAAGTGGTTCAACGGCCAGAAGGGCTACGGCTTCATCCAGCCAGATGAGGGCGGTAACGACGTATTCGTGCACATCTCGGCCGTCGAGCGCGCCGGCTTGTCGACGCTGCGCGAAGGACAGAAGATCGCCTACGAAACCGAGACCGGCCGCAACGGCAAGATCGCGGCCGTCAACTTGCGCCCTCTGTGAGAACCGCGGAGCATTTCCGCTTTTAGGGGAGCAGTCCGCCTGCTCCCCTCGCGCTATGCGGACGTCAGCAACAAAACCCGACAGACGCGGGCGTCCCTGAAATCGGAGACTTGATGGCGAAGGAAGAGATGCTGGAGTTCGAGGGCGTGGTGGCGGAGGTGCTTCCCGATGCGCGCTGCCGCGTCAAGCTCGACAACGGTCACGAGGTGATCGCTTA
>Ga0315553_10000435_pt1 | contig 37557 bp, 33 predicted proteins | sample SalMarSW160140MG_FD_203099 | JGI IMG/M metagenome (GOLD analysis project Ga0315553, IMG submission 203099) | Salt marsh sediment microbial communities from the Plum Island Ecosystem LTER, Massachusetts, United States - Salt Marsh Sediment SW1601-40 ... | reverse complement strand
GCGCGATGCTTGACGAGCCGGCCGCCGACCTTCTCGAGACGGTCGCGGTAATCCGACAGGACGCGCTGATACACCTCGGGGCGGGCCTCGTCCGCGTGATCAGCCAGACGTTCCACCCAGCCCTGAATCTTCTGCGACTCCCCGATCAGCTCGCGAACCTCGGGCGGGACCACCGGACTTCTCTTGCTCTGGTTGGCCATGTCGTTCGCCTGCCCCTACTTGGCGCTCGGCCGCCGATGGCGAGCGCGTCACATTGCGCGCGGCCCGCGGGTCGGGCCGACGTCCGGAATCGCAAGTTCCGAGCCCCCGGAGGCGGGCCCGCGGCTCGGCCGCGATTCGCCGGTCAGGAGCCGACGTACCGCGTCTGGCCGCCCACGATCGTGCGCCGAACCCGTCCCGTGAGCCGCTCGCCCGCGAACGGCGTGTTCCGACTCCTGGACAGAAAGCGCGCCGGATCCACCGTCCAGGGCTCCCCGGGGTCGAATACGACGATGTCCGCCGGCCTCCCCGGGCGCAACGACCCGCCCTCGATTCCCATGGCGCGCGCCGGAGCGCACGACATCCGATCGACGAGCCCGGACAGGGGAAGATCGCCGGGCTCGACCAGCTCGCGAATGCACACGCCGAGGGCCGTCTCGAGCCCCACGATCCCGAACGGCGCGTCGTCGAACTCCCGCTCCTTCTCCTCGTAGTGGTGCGGCGCGTGATCGGTGGCGATCATCTCGATCACACCGGCGATCAGGGCCTCCCGCACGGCGATCCGATCCCGCTCGGTACGGAGCGGCGGGTTCATCTTGGCGTCGGTCCGATATCCCCGCACGGCGTCCTCGGTGAGCGTCAGATGGTGCGGGGTCGCCTCCGCCGTGACGGGCGCGCCCCGCTCTCGCGCCCGCTCGATCGACTCCACGGCTTCGCGCGTCGACACGTGCTGGACGTGGAGATGCCCCCCCGTGAGCTCTGCCAGGTAGACATCGCGCGCCACCACCGCGGCCTCGGATACGTTCGGGATGCCCCGCAGACCGAGCGCGGTGGCCACGGCACCCTCGTTCATCACGCCCCCGGCCGACAGCGCGCGGTCCTCGGCGTGCTGGAGAACCGGAATGCCGAACGTCTGCGTGTACTCCAGCAGGCGACGCATGAGCGCCGGGTCGGCGATCGGATATCCATCGTCGGTGACCGCCACGGCCCCCGCCTCCACCAGCCCGCCGATCTCGGTCATCCGCTCGCCGGCCAGCCCCCGTGATGCGGCTCCGACGGGGCTCACTCGGGCACCCCCCTCCCCGCGGCGGGCCCAGGCGCGCGCCTCCTGACGAACGAAGCCCACGGCCGCCGGATCGTCGAGCGGCGGGTCGGTGTTCGGCATCGCCCACACGGTGGTGAAACCCCCGGCCGCGGCAGCGAGCGCCCCGCTGCGGATGGTTTCCTTGTGCTCCCCACCGGGCTCGCGCAGGTGGACGTGCACGTCGATCAGCCCGGGCGCCACCACGAGACCCGACACGTCGATGCGCTCCGCCTCGTCGGGCCCGGCGAGCCCGCGCTCGACGGCCTCGATGCGACCCCCGAGGACGAGCACATCACGCGGCTCGTCGATCGACTGCGAGGGGTCAACCACCCGCCCCCCGACGAGCAGCACGGGACGCTTCACGCCACCCCTCCCTTCGCGGTCTCGGCCAGCTCCGGCTGGCCCCCGGCCAGCAGGTAGAGCACCGCCATGCGCACCGCGACCCCGTTCGTCACCTGCGGGAGGATCACCGATCGCTCGCCGTCCGCCACGTCCGAGTCGATCTCGACGCCCCGGTTCATCGGTCCGGGGTGCAGCACGATGAGATCGTCGCTCGCCAGACGGAGACGCTCGGAGGACACGCCGAACACGCGGTTGTATTCACGGAGCGACGCGACGTAGCCCCCCTTCATGCGCTCGAGCTGGAGGCGGAGCACGTACAGGACGTCGCCCCACTCGATCGCCTCCTCGACGCGCCGCAGCACGCGGACGCCGAGATCGCCGATCCCGGCCGGGATCAGGGTGCGCGGCCCGCACACCGCGACCTCGGCGCCGCACTTGAGGAGCCCCCAGATGTTCGACCTCGCGACCCGCGAGTGGAGGATGTCGCCCACGATGCACACGCGACGGCCCTCGATCGACCCGAACCGATCCCGGATGGTGAGCAGGTCGAGAAGCGCCTGCGTCGGGTGCTCGTGCTGCCCGTCCCCCGCGTTGATCACGTTGGAGGGGATGCGGTCGGCCAGAAAGCCCGCGGCGCCGGAAGAGCCGTGGCGAACGACCACCATGTTGATCCGCATCGCCTCCAGGTTCCGGGCCGTGTCGACGAGGGTCTCGCCCTTCTCGACGGACGAGCCGGAGGAGGAGATGTTCACCGTGTCCGCCGAGAGGCGTTTCTCGGCGAACTCGAACGAGATGCGGGTGCGCGTCGAAGGCTCGAAGAACAGGTTCACGATCGTCTGTCCCCGCAGGACGGGCACCTTCTTGATCTGGCGCTCGCTGATCTCCTTGAAGGGCTCGGCCGTGTCGAGGATCCCGAGGATCTGCTCACGGCCCAGCGGCTCGAGACCCACCAGGTCCTTCCCGAGCCCGAGCCCCGCCCCGGGATCGCTCACTGGCCGTCCCCGTCGGATTCCTTGCGGACGAGGTCCACGCCCCAGGCGCCGTCCAGGTCGCTCACCCGCACGGAGACCTCGTGCCCGTCCGGCACGTCCACGACGCGCCCGGCGTAGTCGGGCTGGATGGGAAGCTGCCGCCCTCCCCGATCGACGAGGACACAGAGTCCGATGCGTCGCGCCCTTCCAAAGTCCGCTAACTCGTTGAGAGCCGCGCGGATGGTACGTCCCGTATAAAGCACATCATCGACGATGATCACGTGCGCGTCGGAGATGTCCTCGGGGATGTTGGTGGTACCGATGCGGGGCAGCGCGCCCACCTGGGCGAAATCGTCCCGGTACAGCGTGATGTCCAGCGATCCGGTGGGCACCGGCCCGCGGCGCTCCGCCAGACCACGGGCGATCTCGGTGGCGATCGAGTCGCCCCGCCTGCGGATGCCGACCAGCACGAGGCGCTCGTCGGGTTGCACGGCGGCATCGATGTCGGCCGCCAGGCGGCCCAGGAGGGCGAGGGTCGCCGATTCGTCGAGAAGGGATCGAATCCGTGCGGGGTCGGTGGGCACGCGCGCCCTGTCGTAGGGTCGTGAGTCGGTCCGCGCGGGCGGCGGGCTCCCCGCCGGCCGCGGTCGCGGCGGAGTATAGACGGCCCCTGCCCGCCGATCAACGCCCGCCACGCCCTTTCGGCAGGCGGGACGGGTTGCGCGGCGGTCCCGTACCGACTCGTTGACCCCCTCGCGCGAACCGGGATAGCTTCCGGGATGCCGACTCCTACGCGTGTCCCGAGGGTCCCCGCGCGGTGGACCGTCGCCCCCGGGCTCGCGGTCCTGCTTGCCGCCCCCCTGCTGCGGCCGACCCCCATGCTCGCCCAGGAGGAGCCCGCGCTCTCCGCGCACGGTCCGGTAGTCGTCCTGGGCGGTGTCCCCTTCTCGGTGACGTTGCGCAGCGAGGACACGGCCGATGGCACCTTCCGGGTGGAGACCGCAGGCGGCCGGGAGCTGGCGACGGGTACCCTGCCCCTGCGCGAGGATCTCGAACTCGACGACCTCGAGGCCGCTCCGGAGGATCTCCCGCTGCGGGTGACGCTGACCACGGCCGAAGGCCGCGTTGCGGAGACGAGCGTGGACGCGCCTCACTTCCCGGGCTGGGTGAGCCTGCTGCCCCCGCTGGTCGCGATCGTGCTGGCCCTCGTGTTCCGGGAGGTGGTCCTGTCGCTGTTCCTCGGAATCTGGATCGGTGCGCTGTTCGTGGCCGGCCTCGATCCGCTCGCGGCCCTGTGGCGCACGATGGACACGTTCGTCGTCCCCTCGGTCGCCGACCCCGGCAACGCCTCCATCCTCGTGTTCACCGCCCTGCTCGGGGGGATGGTGGGCGTCATCTCGCGCTCGGGGGGGACGCGCGGGATCGTCGAGGCGGTGCGGCCACTGGCCACCAGCCCGCGTCGAGCGCAGCTGGCCGCGTTCTTCGGGGGCATTGGGATCTTCTTCGACGATTACGCCAACACCCTCATCGTGGGCAACACGTTCCGGCCCATCACCGACAAGTTGCGCGTGTCGCGCGAGAAGCTCGCCTATCTGGTCGACTCCACGGCGGCCCCGGTGGTGACCATCGTGTTCGTGTCCACCTGGGTCGGGTTCGAGATCTCGCAGATCCAGCTCGGGCTCCAGATCGCTGCACGGCAGGCGACCGATCCGGAGCTGGCGGCGGCGCTGGCGTCCGCGAGCCCCTTCACGGTGTTCCTGCGCTCGATTCCACACCTGTTCTACCCCGTGCTCGCTCTCGTGATGGTCGCCATCGTGATCGTCGTGCGGCGCGACTTCGGACCCATGTACCATGCGGAGCGTCGCGCGCGGTCGGGCGGCGGGGTGTTCCGTCCCGGCTCGCAGCTCCTGGTCGACACCGAGGACGCGGGGCTCGACGCCAAGCCGGGGGCACCGCTGCGCTGGCAGAACGCCGCAGTCCCCATCCTCGCCGTGGTGCTCGTCGTGCTGCTCGGTCTGTACGTGGACGGGCGGCGTGCGATCGGACCGGAGACGATCTGGAACACGTTCGGCGCGGCCGACCCGTTCAAGGCGCTCCTGTGGGGCTCGCTGGCCGGGTGCGTGGTGGCGGTCGGCCTCGCGGTGGCGGAGCGCATCCTGACGCTCCAGGAGGCGGTGGGGGGGTGGGTGTCGGGCGCGCGGGCCATGATGATCGGGTTCGTGATCCTCATCCTCGCCTGGTCGCTCGGCAAGGTGACGGGCGACCTCGGGACGGCGCGCTACCTGACCCTCCTCCTGCGCGACACCCTGGCGCCCGAGTGGCTCCCCGCCCTGACGTTCATCGTAGCGGCCGCGATCAGCTTCGCCACGGGCACCTCGTGGACCACGATGACGATCCTCATGCCGCTGGTCGTCCCTCTCCTGGTGGCGCTCGGGGGCGCCACGGGGTTCTTCGGCGGATCCGGGGGGCCCCTCCTGGTGGGGACGGTGAGCTCGGTGCTCGGCGGGGCGATCTTCGGCGACCACTGCTCGCCGATCTCCGACACGACGGTGATGAGCTCGATGGCCTCGGCCTGCGACCACATGGATCACGTGCGTACGCAGCTCCCGTACGCCCTCGTCGTGATGATCACGGCGCTCGTGTTCGGGGACTTCGCGACCTCGTTCGGGCTCCCGGTCCCGATCGCCTACCTGCTCGCCGTCTCCGCCCTGTACGCGGTCGTGCGCTTCGTGGGACGGCCGGTGGACGCCGACACCGACCCCGCCTAGCGGCGCGCTCGAAAGAAGTCGCTCAGGAGGGTCGAGCACTCGTCGGCGAGGATCCCCTCGATCACCCCCACGCGATGGTTGAGCCGCTCGTCCTGGACGAGGTTCTCGAGCGAGCCGCACATCCCCGCCTTGGGATCGCGCGTGGCGAACACCAGAGTGCCGATGCGCGCCAGCACCGCGGCGCCCGCGCACATGGCGCAGGGCTCGAGCGTCACGTACAGGACGTGTCCCTCGAGCCGCCATTGGCCGGCGCGGCGCCCGGCCTCGCGCAGCGCCAGCATCTCGGCGTGCGCCGTGGGATCGGTCAGCTCGCGCGTGCGGTTGCTCCCCCGGCCCACGACCTCGCCGTCCGGCGCCACGACGACCGCGCCCACCGGCACTTCGTCGCGCTCCCCCGCCTCGCGGGCCAGCCCGAGGGCCCGTTCCATGTACGGCTCGTGGTGCGTCCCGCCGGTCACTCCACGGCCGCCTTCGCGTCCAGCCAGCCGACCGCCGTCTCGATCCGACGCCGGGCACGCGCCGGTCCCATCCACACCAGCACGTCGAATATCCCCGGGCTCACGGCCTGACCGGTGAGGGCCACGCGCAGCGGATTGATCAGCCGGCCCGCCCCCACTTCGAGACGCTCGGCGAGGGCCCGGATGACGACCTCCAGCTCGCCGGCAGTCCAGGGCTCGTCGATTCGCCCGAGGGCCTCCGACACGGCGCGGAGGTGCGCGGCGGTCTCCCCCGGGCGGTTCCAGAAGCGGTCCACGGCCCCCGGCTCGTAGTCGATGTCGCGGGCGAAGAAGGGCGACACCTGGTCGGCGAGGGCGCGGAGCGTCCGGGGCCGCATCTTCACGAGGTCGATCACCGCCTCGAGACGCGCCACGTCGGAGCGGATCCCGGGGTGCGTCTCGTCGAGGCCGGCCCCCTTCCGGGCGGCCCGCTCCTCGAGCACGCGCAACACCTCGGTGGCCAGCTGGTCGGCCGGCGAGGACACGATGTGCCGGCCGTTCAGCCACTCGAGCTTCTCAAGGTCGAACACGGCGCTCTTCCTGAGGATGCGATCGACGGAGAACGCTTCGATCAGCTCGTCGAGCCCGAGCACCTCGCGATCGTCACCCGGCGACCAGCCGAGCAGCGCGAGGAAGTTCACCATCCCCGCCGGGAGGAAGCCGGCGTCGCGATACGCGAGCACCGACATCGCCCCGTGCCGCTTCGACAGCCGCTTCCCATCCGCCCCGAGAATCAGCGGCACGTGGCCGAACGTGGGCGGCTCCCGATCGAGGGCGCCGTAGATGAGCAGCTGCTTGGGGGTGTTGGAAATGTGGTCGTCCCCGCGGATGACGTGCGTCACCCGACCCTCCAGGTCGTCCGACACGACCGCCAGGTTGTAGACCGGGGTGCCGTCGGAGCGCAGGATGACGAAATCGTCCAGCGTGTCGTGCGACACCGACAGCCGGCCGTGGATGAGATCCTCCCACGCGGTCTCGCCCGGCGGGACGCGGAAGCGCAGCGCGAAGGACTCGCCTGCCTCGGCGCGCGCCCATGCTTCGTCCTCGGTGATGGCGCGACAGCGACCGTCGTAGCCGAACCCCTCGCCCGCCTCCTTGGCCGCCTCCCGTCGGGCGGCGAGCTCCTCGGACGTGCAGAAGCAGCGATACGCCGCTCCCCCGCCGAGCAGCGCCGCGGCATCCGCGCGATGGCGCGAGAGGCCGTCCGCCTGGAACACCGGGCCCTCGTCGACGGCGAGCCCCAGCCACGCCAGGCCGTCGAGGATGGCCCGGGTCATCTCGTCGCTCGAGCGGGCGTGGTCGGTGTCCTCGATGCGGAGCAGGAACACGCCGTCCTCGTGACGCGCGAACAGCCAGTTGAACAGCGCCGTGCGAGCGCCGCCCACGTGCAGGAACCCGGTGGGACTGGGGGCGAATCGCACTCGAACGGTCATGTTTCTCCCTTCGCTGACGATCACGGCCGGCGATGTCGGTAGCGGTCCCCCGTGCGGATCGGTCGGCTGGACCGTCCCGCGAGCCGGCAAGGCGAGCGGCGTTCCATCTTGACGCGCGGCCGCGTAGGATGCCACGAGCGGGCGTCCTCGCGCGAACCTGCGCGCGGCCGGCCGCCATTCGTGCAACCGGCTCGAGCCCCTGGACCGCCATGACCACACCCGCCGTCTACGTGCTGCCGGGCCTCCGGAGCCCATTCGCCAAGATCGACCGCGAGCTCGCGGACCTCGATGCGCTCGGGCTGTCGGTGCCCGTGCTGCAACAGACGGTAGCCGGAGACGGCGGCCCGGGCCGGGAGCGCGCCACCGAGGTGGACCTCGTCCTGTGGGGCGCGGTCATCCCGAGCCTCTCGGTGAGCAACTGGGCCCGCGAGGCGTGGTTCGACTCCGGTCTCGATGAGCGGGTTCCGGCGCAGAGCATCGTCCAGGCGTGCGCCACGTCGCTGGCGGCGGCCACGCACGCGGCCGGTCAGGTCGCGGCGGGCCGCCTCGGGCTCGTGCTGTGCGGAGGCGTCGAATCGATGAGCCACACGCAGATCGGGCTGTCGGACGGTCTCAGCGTGAAGTTCCGGCGCACGGCCCAGGCGGGGAGCCCGGCTCGCATGGTGCGCTCGCTGGCGCAGATCCGGCCGGGCGACCTCAAGATCTCGATCCCGGGGGTGGAGGAGCGCACGACCGGAAAGTCGATGGGAGAGCACACCGAGGAGATGGCGCGTGAATGGGACATCTCGCGGCAGGCGCAGGACCGGTTCGCGCTCGCGAGCCACGAGCGCGCCTCGCGGGACGACGGCTCGTTCTTCCGACCCCTCCTCGTGTCTCCCGGCACGTTCGCGATCGACCGGGACACGATCCCCCGACCGGACACGTCTCCCGAAGCGCTCGCCGCGCTGAGGCCCGCGTTCTCCGGGGAGGGCACGCTTACGGCCGGCAACTCATCGCCGCTCACCGACGGAGCCGCAGCCTGCTGGGTGGCCGGCAGGAAGGCCCTGTCCCTGTTCCCGGACGGGCTTGAGCGGGCGCGGCTGCTGGACTGGGAGCAGGCGGCCATCGACCCGCGTCACGAGGGCCTGCTGATCGCGCCGGCCCTCGCGATCGCCCGCCTTCTCGCCCGCCAGGATTTGACATTCGACGACGTCGGGCTGTGGGAGTTCCACGAGGCGTTCGCGGCCCAGGTGCTGTGCACGCTGGCCGCGCTGGAGACGCCGGACTGGCTGCGCGAGCGCGCGGGAGTCGACATCGATCTGGGGCCTTTCCCGCGCCAGGCGATCAACCCGAACGGTGGGAGCGTGGCGCTTGGACACCCGTTCGCCGCGACCGGGGCACGCCTGCTCTCGCAGACCGTGCGCGAACTGGCGGCCCGGCCGGCGGGAACCCGGGCGGTGATCAGCGTCTGTGCGGCCGGCGGTCTGGGGCACGTCGCGCTGCTCGAAGCCTGCTAGGCTAGGCGGGAGCCACGATCCGTCCCGCCCGGTAGGCGTGGGCCACCAGGGTCGCGAACAGGGCCGTCCCCACCGCGAGGTGGGTAGCCTGAAGCCCCGCCGGCAACAGTCGCAGGACCATCACCGCGGCGACCACTACCTGGAGGACCGCGAGCAGCGCTGCCAGCCACGCCGTCGCCCGAGCCCGTCCATCCCCCACCCCTGGCAGCGCCACCACGCCGAGCACGGCGAGATAGGCCGCGACGCGGTGGGTCCAGTGCAGGTGGATCCGCCAGTGCCCTCCGGGCAAAAGGGAGCCGTTGCACAGGGGAAACCCCTGGCAGGCGGGGGCCGCGCCCAGGTTCGCGACCAGCGCCCCGAGCAGGACGACGACGCCCACGAGCACCGCAAGCGAGATGGCCATGCGCACGGGCCCGCCGCGCGCTTCCCACGCGCCCGCGTCGGCCGCCCCGAGCGCGGCGAGCAGCACCACCGACAGGAGGAGCATGGCCGTCCCGAGGTGGAAAATCACCGACGGGGGGGGGAGCTCGAGCCATACGGTGACCGCTCCCAGAAGGATCTGGACCACCAGCAACGCGAGGGCCGCGAGACCGAACCGGGCCCGAGCGGCCCACCCCGGGGAGCGCCGTCGGAGGAGCGCCCACCCGGCCAGCGCCACCACGAGCGCGGACACCATGGCCGCCACGAGGCGGTGGCTCCATTCGATCAGGGTCGGGAGGTCCATGGGGGGGAACCACTCGCCGTTGCACATGGGCCAGTGATCGCCGCAGCCCATCCCGCTGCCCGTGATGCGGACCACGCCGCCGAGCACGATGAGCACGTAGGTGACCGCGAACGAGGCGATCGCGAGCCTGCGCCAGCCGTCGATGCTCCCCTCCACCGTCACTCTCGGGATCGAGTCCATCGGCGACCCGCGCGGGCGCGTTGCGCCGCCTTCCGGGGTCGTGCGAAGTTGCCGCGCCCCGGCTCCTCCCGGGGGCGGCGGGTCGCCCACCGGGTCGCCGGGGGGCGAATCGGGCGCGCAACATAGATCCCTCTGCGGAGGACGCCAAGCTGGAAGAACAGCACCCCGCCCCGAAGCTCTCGCTGTTCGCCGTCAAGCGGTTGCTGCCGCGCCTGCGGCCGCACCGCTGGGCGCTCACCGGGGCCGCCGCCTGCCTCGTCTCGAGCACCGCGATCGGCCTCGCGTTTCCGCTCGTGGTCCGCTACCTGATGGACGCCGCGTTCGTCGAACGCAACGCATCGCGTCTCGGGACCATCGCCCTGTGGCTGCTCGCCGCCTTCACCGTCCAGGGCGTGCTCAACTTCCTGGAGACCTACTGGCTCGGGGCCACCGGGGAGCGCGTGGTGGCGCGTCTGCGCTCGGACCTGTTCTCCCACCTGCTGCGCTTCTCGCCCGGCTTCCACACACGGCGATCGAGCGGCGAGCTCACCTCGAGGCTGGCGTCGGACTGCTCCACCATTCAGTCGATCATGGGGCATCAGATCGCCGAGCTCCTCCGGCAGCTGCTGTATCTGTCCGGCTCGCTCGTGCTGCTGTCACTGCTGCACTGGCAGCTCATGCTGACGACGCTCACCGTGGCGCCGCTCGTGGTCCTGGCGGGGTTCGGTGTCGGGCGGCTCGTCCGCAAGCGGAGCACGGAGGTGCAGGACCGACTCGCCCAGGCGCACGCCGTCGCCGACGAGTCGTTCGGCCAGATCGACGTGATCCAGAGCTTCGTACGCGAGGACTGGGAGCGCGGACGATACACGCGCAAGATCGACGAGGCCCTGAGCGCGGCGCTTTCGAGGGCGGTTTTCCGGGCCATCCTGTTCGGCGTGCTCACGGTCGTGGCGTTCGGGGGGATCGTCCTCGTGCTGTGGGAAGGAGGCCGGCTCGTCGTTTCGGCCCGACTCACCGCCGGCCAGCTGGTGTCCTTCCTGCTGTACGCGTTCCAGGCGGCGGCCGCGATCACCTCCCTGGCCACCCTGTGGAGCTCCTACCAGGAGGCGCAGGGGGCGGCCCGACGCGTGTTCGACCTGCTCGACGAGCGTCCGGGAATCCTCGATCCGGCCGCCCCGCGTGACCTGCCGATGGAGGGCCCACCGCGCATCGACTTCGAGCGCGTGTCGTTCCGGTACGCGGTGGGCGATCCGTGGGCCCTGCGCGGCATCGATACGACCATCGCTGCCGGCGAGGTCGTGGCCCTCGTGGGACCGAGCGGCGCCGGCAAGACCACGTTCGCATCGTTGATCCCGCGCTTCTGGGATCCCACCGAGGGCGTGGTCCGCGTGCGCGGCGAGAACGTGCGGGACGTGCGGGTGGCGGACCTCCGCCGGCAGATCGGGCTGGTCCCACAGGATCATCCGCTGTTCGCTGGCACGATCGCCGAGAACATCGGGTACGGGCGTCTGGGCGCCAGCCGGGCCGACATCGAGCGTGCCGCCGCGCAGGCGCACGCGGCCGAGTTCATCGAGCGGCTGCCCGACGGCTACGAGACCGTCGTGGGGGAGCGCGGCGTGCGGCTCTCGGGTGGCCAGCGGCAGCGCATCGCGATCGCGCGCGTCCTCCTCAAGTCTCCCATGATCGTCATCCTCGACGAGGCCACCAGCAGCCTCGATGCCGAGAGCGAGGCACTGGTCGAGCGGGCGCTCCGCGAGCTCGCCGTGGGACGCACGACGGTGATCATCGCGCACCGCTTGCGGACCGTGGCGCGCGCCGACCGGCTCCTGGTGCTGGATCACGGGGCCGTGGTCGAGGAAGGCCGTCATGCAGAGCTCCTGGAGCGAGACGGGTTGTACGCCCGGCTGTACCGCGGCCAGCGGCTCCGCTAGATCGACGCGGGGCCCCCGGCGACCGCCGCCGGGCGAACAGGAGCCGGAGCCCGAGGTCCGCGCCCCCTTCGCGGCCGCTTCAGGAAGGATGGAGTAGCGCCTCGATCCGGGGTGCGAGGGATTCGACCGACTGCGGCCCGTAGAATCGATGCCGGATGGTCCCGTCCGGAGCGATGAGCAGGGTGAAGGGGTAGCCGACGGCCTCGAATTCGGCGAGGGCCGTCGGCGTGTCGGTGACCCAGATCGGGTACTGGACGCCGTACCGATCGGCGAACGCGCGGATTTCCGTGGGGTCGCCGGACTCTACGGCGATCCCGATGACTGTCACGCCCCGATCCCCGTATGCACGCTCGATCTCGGCCAGCTCGGGAAGCTCGCGTCGGCACGGCACGCACCACGTGCCCCACAGGTTGAGGACCACCACGCGCCCGCGGTAGTCGGCCAGCGAAGCGGACTCGCCGGCCAGGGTGCGGAAGCCCGCCGTCGTGACCTGGCGGGCGGGCGGCTCCGCGCCCTTCCCGGTGGCCACGGCCGGGGCTCCGGCGTCTGAACGCGCGCACGCCCACCCACCGATCGCGATCGACGCGCACGCCCAGGCGGCACGTCGGGCGCGGTCGGGCACGGAAGGCTTTTCCAGGGGCGTGTGCCGCCTCATCGTGTTCCTTGTCACCGGGACCGGAGTGCGCTCGGCGGCCTGCCGGCGGATCCCCCACAAGAGAAGGGATCGGAGGCGGAGAGAAAAGAGAAGGTCCACGCGCCCGACGCATCCCAGCCGGCGAGGTGCCTGCGGGCCTCCACCGGTATCGGCAGTGGGATCCACCCTGGGTCTTCATCTCGCGCGGACGCGCGGAACCTTCCCGATCACCGGCCGCCCGGACAGCGGCTGGCCGACATCCACGACGGGAAGCAAGGGGCATACCGCGCCGATGGTTCCCCCGCGGCCCTCGAATCCAACTCCGGCGACCGCACCGGATTAGGGCGGCGACCGCCCGCCACCCGCCGCGCCGCGCGACCGGCGAGGGGTCGCTGGTTGTTGCACGCACCCGCAATACTTGAACGGAAATGACGCGGCCGCGCCGGAGAGGATCCGGTCGCGGCCTGCCCGCGTCTGCGTGAGGCGGGGTCGTGCTCGCGTCGCTGCGGAAGGAAGCGATCAACCTCAGTTGTTGTTCACCGCCAGGCTGAGCTCGCTCGCGATGCCGGATGCGAGCCGTGCCCGGATGCTCTCGGCATCGGGGTGGTTGGACGCAAGGCTGCGGAGCTCGTCGAGCAGCCGGCTCCGATCCGCCCCCTGCCCCAACAGCTGCAGTGTGTCCGAGAGACCCATGGCGAGGCTCTCGCGGAGGACGAGCTGATCCGGATACGCACCGGCCATCTCGCGCAGCTCCTCGAGCAGATCGTTCGCATCGCCGGAGTCCTCGGACATGCAGCTCTGGTGGAGCACCGTAGCCAGCCCCTTGGAGAGTCGCGCACGCACTTCGACGTCCTCGGGGTGTCCGGCCGCCAGGTCGCGGAGCTCGGCGAGCAGACCCCTCGCCCGCTCGGTGGAGTCCTCCTCCACGGCGTGGCTGATCCCGTTGAACAGCGCCTTCGCGAGCCGCAGCCGGGTCGAGGCCTGGCCTCCGGAGCCTTCGTACACCCCGCGCAGCTCCTCGAGGAGCGCGTCTCGCTCGGCCAGATCACCGGATGCCTTGGCATAGTTCATTGCGTTGAACAGCGCCTTCGCGAGGTGCTCCTGGGCCGTCTCGTCCTGCGGGTGCTCCGCGGCGAGAGAGCGCAGCTCCTGGAGCGCCGAGTCGCGGCCGTCGGCGTCGCCGGCTTCATGCGCGACGTTGAGCATGTTGAACAGGGCACGGGCCAGGTTGTTGCGCACGACGTCGTCTTCGGGGTGCCGGGCCGCGAGGTCGCGGAGCTCCTCGACGAGGCGGTCCCGCTCGGCACGATCCCCTTCCGGGGCGTGCGTCAGGGCGCTGAACAGGCCACGTGAAAGGTGGCCACGAAGCTGCGGTTCCTCGGGGTTCTGGAGCGCGAGATTGCGGAGCTCCGAGATCAGGTCCTTGATCCGCGTCCCTTCCGTGTCCTTCTTGCCATTGAACATCGGACCTCGTGTCTCCGGATGCCGTTTGTGACGGTGATCAGATTTTCCACCTCGCCGTGCAAAAAGCGTTCACCACCGCGCTTCGGAGACGCCGTGCTCATAACTGGTTGTCGTGCAATCGATTGGGAACGGCACGCGGAACAGCCGGGGGCGGGCCCGCCCGAACTTGTTTGCAGAGGTCTAACGGCGTTGCAGAACGCGGGAGGAGGTGCGGTGCGAACCCGCTGGCGCGCACCGCCTTACCCGGTCGGCGGAGGATCCCGCCCGACGACCCCCGGCCGGCCGGTCAGCGATCCGACACCGTTCGCGCCGTGCGCGATCGGGCATCGGACGGGGTGAGGATCGTGCCCGGGAGCTCGTAGGTCAGCCGCCCGCCGTCGACGGCGAAGCGCCCGTTGATGAGCACGTAGTCGATCCCGGCGGCGTACTGGTGCGGTTCGAAGAAGGTGGCCCGGTCCTCGAGCCTGTCGAGATCGAGCACGGCCACATCGGCCGCGAAGCCCTCCCGAACCATCCCGCGATCGCGAAGCCCGAGGATCTGCGCGGGCAGGCTGGTCGCGGACCTCACCGCCCCCTCGAGTGACAGCACCCCGCCATCGAGGGCGTAGCGGCGCAGCTTGCGCGGGAAGGTCCCGTAGTAGCGAGCGTGCACGGGCCCATCGCCGGGCAGCGCGACCCCGGCATCCGAAGCAGTGGCCACCCAGGGACGCGCCGCGAACGCCTCCACATCGATCTCCGACAGGGAGAAGCCACGGATGCGGGCCCCGCCCGGCCGCCCGCGGTCGCCGTCGAGCTGAAGACGGATGGCGACCTCGACGGGCGACAGCCCCATCTCCTCCGACAGGGACTGGAGGCTCCGACCCACGAGCGCACTGTCGGGGTGATCCATGATGACGAGGTTGTCCGGGCCGCCGCGCCGGCCGATCTCGTGCGTGATGTCCCCTCTGAGCTCCCGCGCCAGCTCCGGATCATCGAGCGCGGCCCGCAGGGCGGCCGCGAAGTCGGGCCGCTCGCCCGGAGAGCGCTCCTCGCGCGACACGCGCTGCACGAACCAGTCGGGAATCAGAACCGTGGTCCCGTCGCTCCCGGTGGTGTTGTACGGGTAACTGTCGGCCCAGATGGGCACGCCGCGGGCGCGCGCCCGCTCGATGAGCTGGATGAGGATCCGGCTCGCACCCCAGAAGTCGGAACCCCGCGCCTTGATGTGCGTGGCCACGGTCGTCACGCCGGTGGTCTCCGCGATCTCGATGTCCTCGAGGATCGTCTCGATCATGGTCGGCGGATCGGGGTCGTCCTGGCTGGGCCAGTACCACATCGGGGTCAACCCGGAGCTCCGCTCGTGCACGATGTAGATGCCGCCCCCGCGTCCCGCCTCCTCGACGAGCGGGAAGAGCTCCGAGGTCTCGCTCCAGCGCCCGGGCACGTACTCCAGCCCGGCGCTCAATCCGAACGCCCCCTCCTCCATCCCCTGGCGCACCATGTCGCGCATGCGCTCGACCTCGGAGGGGGTCGCAGGCCGCCGGTAGTCGTCCCCGAGCACGAGGCCCCGAACGGTGTTGTGGCCGACCAACAACGCCGTGTTGGGCCCGATGCCCAGACGCTCGAGCCGCGTGCGCTGATCGGCGATCGGCCACCCCGAGCGGCCGTCCTGGTTGACGACCACGGTGGTCACGCCCTGGCTGACCATGTTCGGCACCGCGCGGCGTCGGGCGCCCGGCGAGCCGGGGGCGCCTTCCTCCCCCAACCCTTCATCGGCGTGTGAGTGGAGGTCGATGAACCCTGGAACCACGTACCGACCCTCCAGCTCGACGGTGCGAGCCGCGGTGGCTGCCGACAGGTCTCCCAGGGCCACGATCCGACCGTCTCGAATCCCCACGTCGGCCCGGAACCACGGGTTGCCGGTCCCGTCGATCACGCGGCCGCCGCGCAGGAGGACGTCGTACGGCCCCTCCGCGGCCTGCGCCTCGAGACGCGTCGCTCCACCATGCAATGCCAGCCCCAGCAGGGCCACGACCGGGACCCGGAGCGACCGGGTCGGTGCGGACCTCCTCATCCATCACCTCCTTCCTTGCGGTCAACCGGTGACGGCCGGGGGCCCAACCTAGCGAGCCCGGGGGGCGCGCGCGCCGGCGGATTGCGCCCACCACCCCGGCCGGTTAGAAACCGGCCATGAACGACCTCCTGATCCGGGCGCTGCGGCGCGAGCCGACCGAGCGGACCCCCGTGTGGTTCATGCGCCAGGCGGGACGCTGCCTGCCCCGATACCGGGAACTGCGGATGGAAGAGGCGTTCCTCGACATCGTGGCCGACCCTCGTACGGCCGCGGACGTGACGTCGCTGCCCCTCGAGTACTTCCCCGTCGATGCGCTCGTCCTGTTCATGGACCTGTCCACCCCGTTCGAGGCGGCGGGGCTGTCCGTCGAGATGAGGTCCGGAGTCGGACCCGTCGTGGGCGCGCCGTGGAGCGGCCCGGAGGACGTGGGACGTCTGCAGAGCTTCGACCCGCGTGACAGGCTCGAGCACGTGCTGGAGGCGATCCGGATCCTCGTGGCGCGCGAACGCGTCCCAGTGCTGGGTTTCGTGGGGGCGCCCTTCACGCTGTGCTCCTACCTCCTGCGGGGCTCTCGCGTCTCGCGACTCACGGGCTTGCGCGCGCTCGTTCGGGGCCGCGTCGGGCTGTGGGACCGTCTGGCCGGGTTCTGGGTCGAGCACCTGGCCGAGTTCGCGATCGCCCAGCACGAGGCGGGCGCGGCCGCCGTCCAGGTGTTCGATTCCTGGGTCGGCGTCCTCGATCCCGAGACGTACCGGACGCGCGTCCTCCCGCACACGCGCCGCCTGCTCCGGCGACTCGCCGCGGCGGGGGTGCCCGCCATTCACTTCGGCACCGGGAACCCTGCCCTCCTCCCCGCCCTCGCCGACGCCGGCGGCGACGCGCTCGGCGTGGACTGGCGTCTGCCGATCGACCAAGCGTGGGAAGCGGTGGGCGCCGACCGTGCGGTGCAGGGGAATCTGGACCCGGCCGCGATCCTGGCCGGGGAGGAGGCCGCCCTCGCGGCCACGGACGACGTCCTGCGCCGGGTCGACGGACGACCGGGGCACATCTTCAACGTCGGGCACGGCCTCGATCCCGCCTCGGACCCCGCCGTGATCCGCGCGGTCGTCGACCGTGTCCACTCCTTCGAAGCGGCCGGAGTCTAGTCGGAGCCCTCGGCCGCCAGGGCGAGCGCCAGCGCCTCGGCCTCCGCGATCCGCCCGGAGATCCCCAACCTCGCCCGGTAGTTGGCCGCCAGCCGAACGTCGGACGGCAGCGTGAGTCCCTCCAGCCGATCCCAGGAGTCGTCGTAGGCCGGGAGGGAGGCACGGCTGACGGCGAGGACGGTGGCGCCGACACCGTGCACGGCCCGGTACTCGGCGGCCGCCACCTCGGCGACCCGCTCGTCCCTCCACCCGCGGATCTCCGGATCGCGGCCGCCCCCCAGGTAGGCCGCCGCGGTGACCGGGGAGCGCCCGAACAGGGATGCGCTCCACGTCACGCCCCGCGTGCGGAGCTCCTCCCCGAACGCCACCTGGAAGCCGAACCCTTCGGGCGTGCGGGGGACCGCGAGCTGGACCGTCGCCACCTCGTGGTAGGCGAGACCTGCGAGCCGGTCTGCGGCGTCCGGTGCGATGGCCGACAGCAGCCGGCCCGTGACCGGGGCCGGGGTGGTGAGGACGACGCGATCCACGGCCACGCACCCGCCGTCCGACAGACGGATCTCGACCGCCCCACCGGCGCGCTCCAGTGACACCACCTCGGTCCCTCGACGCACCCGCGCGCCGTGGCGCGCCGCCAACGCCTCCGGGAGCTCCCGCATCCCGCCGACGAACGTGCAGGCCGGGGCGTCGCGCGTCGGGCGCCTCCGTCTCGTCGCGATCAGCAGGCTGCGCCGGACCCCCAGAGGTCCGAGCAGCATGGGGAGCGAGTGGCGGGCCGGCATGCACTCCGGATCCGACGCGAACGTGGCGGACATCAGCGGCCCGAACAGGACCCGGTACGCCTCGTCGCCCACCTTGCGCCGGAAGTACGCGGCCACCGTCTCGTCGTGGCCAAGCGGCCCGCTCAGCGGCTCGCACAGCAGCCTGAGGCGTCCGGGGACGGACAGAAGATCCGCGCGCAGCACGCCCGCCGGGGTGGTCGGCACGCCTCGCAACCGCCCGTCCCTCCAGATGAACAGCCGGGCGCCCGGACGCGCCCTGAGCACGCGGGAGTCGAGCCCGAGCTCGTCCACCAGACGACGCACCGGCCTGACCCACCGGGTCCGCTGCGGCCCGAGCTCGAGCAGGTGCCCGTCTAGCTCGCGCGTGCGGATGACCCCTCCGGGCACGTCCGCCCGCTCGAACAGTACGGACTCGACCCCGACACGCCACAGCGCGTGCGTCAGCGCGAGCCCCGTGATGCCGCCGCCCACGATCCCGACCCGCATCGCCCATCCTTTCAGCGCTCGTCGAGGGCCGTCGAACCTCCCCCGCCTCCCGCCGGCCGGCAATAGCAGATCATCCGGCCGGTCGCACGCCGCGCCCGTCGCGCGGTACTTTCGGGCGCCCGAGATCGAGCACCGACCCCAGGAGAGCCATGAGACTGGACCCGATACACGACGCCGTGCTCCTGATCAACTTCGGCGAGCCCGAGACGCCCGATCCCGAACACGTCGTGGACTTCCTCGAACGGATCTTCCTGGCCAACGCCTCGCTCGAGAGCCCTTCCGATCCCGGCGCCGCCGCACGCCGCAGCCGCGAGCTCGCCGAACGGCGCGCTCCGCGGCTCGTCGAGGACTACCGGCGCATCGGGGGCTCCCCCCTGGCCGGTCAGGCGCGCGAACAGGCCCTGGGTCTGGCGACAGCCCTCGGGCGGCGCGGGCGGGCCGTCCACGTCGAGCTCGCGATGCAGTTCGTCGATCCGCTGATCCCCGTGGCGCTCGAGAGGCTGCGGGAACGTGGCACGCAGCGCATCATCGCGCTCCCCGTGTATCCGCTGTGCGGACCGTCCACCACCGTGCAGGCGCTGGCGGGCGTCGCCGATGCGCTCCGCGACATGCAGTGGCGACCCGAGGTTGCCGAGGTCACCGGCTGGCACCGGCACCCCGGCTATCTCGCGGTCCGCGCGGACGCCATCCGCGAGACCGCGCGTAGCGCCGGTCTCGATCTCTCGGGTCCCGCGGTGGAGCTCGTGTTCAGCGCGCACGGCACGCCCATCCGGTATGTAGAGGCCGGATCCCGATACGTGGAGTACGTGGAGGACTGGTGCGAGCGGCTGGCGGGGGCCACGGGCGTGGATCGCTACACGCTGGGATACCAGAACCACGCGAATCGCGGCATCGAGTGGACACGACCGGACATCGGGGAGGCGATCGACGCGCTCGGTGGACGAGAGGCCGTCCTCGTGGATGCCGTGAGCTTCGCACACGAGCAATCCGAGACGCTGTTGGAGCTGGACGAGGACCTCCGCGAGCACGTCGAGGCGCGTGGGCTCGACTTCCATCGGGTGCCGATCCCGCACGCTTCGCCGGCCTTCTGCGACGTGCTGGCAGATCTCGTCGAGCTGGCGGGCGGGGCGCGGCTCGATTGGCTGCCCGAGCCGCGCGCGTGCCGGTGTCGTCCGGGGGCCAGAGTGTGCTTCAACGGCGAGCCCTCGCCCTGATCTCCTCGTGCCGGAAGCAGTCGACCACATGGTCGTTCACCATGCCGGCCGCCTGCATGTAGGCGTAGCAGATCGTCGGCCCCACGAACGCGAATCCACGCGCCACCAGCGCGCGGCTCATCGCCTCCGACTCGGCCGTCCTCGTGGGTACGTCGACCGACCGCCGCCAACGGTTCTGGACGGTCTCGCCGTCCACGAAGCGCCAGATGAAGTCGTCGAAGCTCCCGAACTCCTCCTGCACCTCGACGAACGCGGCCGCGTTGCGGATCGTGGCCTCGATCTTCTGGCGGTTGCGGACGATCCCCGCATCGCCCCGCAGCCTGTCCGCATCCGTCTCGTCGAAGCGCGCCACGCGCGCGGGGTCGAATCCGGCGAACGCCTCGCGGAACGCGGCGCGCTTTCGGAGGATGATCGCCCACGACAGACCCGCCTGGAACGCGTCCAGCACGAGGAACTCGAAGTGCCGTCGGTCCTCCCGCACAGGGACGCCCCACTCCGCGTCATGGTAGGCCACCATGGCGGCATCCGAGCCGGCCCAGCCGCACCGTCCGGTCCCGCGGGTCACTCGGTCAGCCGTCGGCCGGTCGCTCGGTCAGATCCTCGATCACCCGGTCGACGACGCTCCCGACCTGCCCCCGAATCACCCCGGCCAGCATGTCGGCCGCCTCGCGGAGCAGCGAGTCGTTGTTGCGCCGGTCGCCCTCGAAACGGACGACTTCTCCCAGGAAGATCCCCACCAGGTGACGATCGGCCGACTCCTCTTCCATCCCCGCGTCGTAGGCCGCGCCCGGCACGCTGGACCGCCAGGGCTCGTCGTCCTCCTCCGCTCCGTCGCCCTCCGTGCGGTCGATCGGGACGAGCGCGAGCAGACTCCCCTCCACTCCCGGCCCTCCCTTGCGCACGTTGAGGGCGACGGACACCGGGGTCCGGAAGAGCTCCATCTCGAGGAAATCCTCCACGCTGTCGCTCGGGATGGCACAGCGGCCGATGGGCCTGCCATCGTGGAACGTCCCGATGCAAACCGTGCCGGCGGGCGTTAGGTGGTGCTCGATGGGACGCACCTCGAGCTGGATGGGCGACGCCGTCCCCACGAGGACGTGCTCGTCCATCTCCCCGGCACGTTCGCGGGGCGGCGGCAGCATGTCACCGAAATACAGGGTCGTCATCCCGTCCTCCTCCGCTCCCGTGCACCCGTGCGCACGGCTTCCTCACCGAACGAATCCCTCCTACCCGCTCCGCCGCCAAAGGTGCGTCCCGTCTCGGCGGGTCAGACGCCCCCGACCGGGGGCGTCACCTTGACCCCGGCGAAGCTGTCGATCACCGCGAAGTCCGTCCGGAACCGGGAGAGCGGCTCCGCGCGCTGCTCGATCCGATCGTCACCGGTGTTTCCCAGGAAGGGGTCGACGGCCGCCAGATAGTCGATCTTCCAGGGGTCGATGCTCATCAGTCGGGCCCCCGTCGCATCCACGGCGACCGGGTCGGCGCCGAACACGAGCACGCCGACCTCCTTCGCCTCCCCCTGGATGGGGCCGTTCCCCTCCATCCCCAGAACGCCATCCACGATGTTGAAACGCGGCACATCCAGAACGGCATTGATGTCGATGATGCTCCCGCCGAGCCCGGCCCAGTGGAGCACGTTCTTGGGCCACCCGTATACCGCGCCGGGCACGATGCCGAACAGGTTCTTCATCGAGAGGGTGACACCGGCCCAGTGGTGCGTCTTGAGCTTCGGCATCGAGACGAACAGATCCGCGTCCAGCACGGTCTGGGGCAAATAGAGAGCCCGCAGGTCCGTGAATCGGCTGGCCAGCTCGACCTTGCGGACCGCGTCGTGGTTCAGATCCACGAACCGCGCGCCCGTATCGCGCAGCTGCGCCGCCAGACCGGAGGCGCTGAGGAGGTATTCGTTGTCGCGGCGGTGCCCGGGGCCTTCGGCCACGACCACCTCGCGCGCCCCCCCGAGGCGAAACGCCTCGATGGTCGCGGCCACGAGCGCGGGGTGCGTGTTGATCACGCCGCGCGGATCGAACTCCACCAGGTTGGGCTTGAGCACGACTCTCCGCCCGCGGACATCGAGATCGAAGGCGGCGAGCCCGCTACGCACCGCGTCGAGAAGCAGCGCCTCGTCGTAGGAGGCGGCCGGGACGATGGCCACCGGGGAGCGCGCGGGCTTGCGGACGGCCGCCGGCGTCCAGCGCTGCGGCTCGCCCCGCCGGCACGCGAGCGCCACGCCCGCGGTCGCGCCGGCGGCGACTCTCAGGAACTCGCGCCGATCAGGCACCTCGCACCCCCAGCGGGTCGTCGGTGTCCGCCAGCGCCAGCGCCGCCCACGCCAGCGCCCGCAGCTCGCCGCCCCGTCGGTCTTCCAATCGGTCGGTCAGCCGCTCGCGTACACCGGCCGCCTCGGGCGCCCCGTGCGCGCGGAACGCGAGCCCGCCCAGACCCAGCGCGAGGATCGAGTCGTTCTCGTCCAGCAGGCGCCCGAGCGCCGCGAGCCCGTCGCCGACCTGCGGCAGATCCGGCCGATCGGCGAGGGCGAGCAGCGCGAGCGCCGTGGTGTCGGGGTACGGCCACAGGGCGTCGCCGAGAACGCTCGCGTTCCCGTAGTTCCAGCCCCCGTCGTGACACGCGCGGTCGACCAGGAGCCGATCGGCCTGGTCGATCCGCGACGCGACGCGACCGTGCGGCAGCGCGACGCGCAGACGCTTGAGCGCCATGCTCGCGTACGACGTCGGCTCGACCCAGGAGAAGGTGCCCTCCACCCACGGCCACCCCACGAGGTCGGGATCGAGGTCGACCGCCCTCCGGTCGGGGAACAGACGATAGAAGAGCTTCCCCCACCACGGCGTGCCCCGCCCCTCCTGGCGGAGGAGCCAGCCGCCCGCCCGGGCCGTGCGCTCCGAGTCGGGGGCGAAGTGGGACAGCGCCAGCGTCGCCAGGCTGCTCGACCAGCTCGGTTCGGGGATGTCGTCGGCGAGCGGCCACGCACCAGAGGAGAGCTGTCGCGTCTCGAGCCACCGGCTCCCGGCGGCGAATCCATCCTCCGCATCGCCCGGACCGTTCGCCCACAGGGCGAGCGTCGCCAGCGCCGTGGCCTCGGTGCGGCTGGCCGCGCCCGGATAGGCGCCCCACCCCCCATCGGGGGACTGCGCGTCGATCAGCTGTTGGACCGCCAGGTTGGTCACGTGACCCTCCAGGGGCGCGCCCGGGCGCCTGCCACCGACACTGCGTACGACGCGATGTCCCTGCAAGGTTCTTGCGAGGGGAGCCGGCTGGCGAGTTATTCGGCGTTCACGAACGCGTCCACGGGGGCCCGCAACGGATCGGGAGGCTCGCGGTTGACGGCACGATGGTGGTCGAGGATGACGGCGTTCCTGATGCTCGCCGCCGCGACGCGTCTGCTGCTTCCGACGGTCGCCGATCCGGACCTGTGGGGGCACATCCGCTTCGGCCAGCGCACCCTGGCGCTCGGGCTCGAGCGGGTGGATCCCTTCTCCTATCTGACCGCCGGCCACGAGTGGATCAACCACGAATGGGTCTCGGAGGTCGTGTTCGGGTTCCTGTTCGACCACGGCGGCCAGGCGGCGCTCATCGCGCTCAAGACCGGGGTGTCGCTCCTCACGGTCGGCCTCATATACGGGCATGTGGTGCGGCGCGGCTCGGACGCCGTCCGTGCGGGACTCCTGATTCTGTTCTCGCTGCTCCTCCTCGTGCCGGGGCTCGCCACCGTGCGTCCCCAGATGTTCACCTTTCTGTTCTTCACGCTCACGGTGCTCGTCCTGCACCGGGTCGAGATGGGGGCGGAAGGGTGGCTGTGGGCGCTCCCCCCTCTGTTCGCCGCGTGGATCAACTTCCACGGCGGGGTCCTCGCGGGGGTCGGGGTGGTGGGAGTCTGGGGCCTCACCCGCTGCGTCATCACCCTCTTGAAGCGCGACGGACGGCACGTGTGGCGCGAGCTCGCCACGCCCCTCGCCGTCGGCGTCGCGTGCGTGGCAGCGTTGCTCATCAATCCGTACGGGCCCGCGCTGCCCCTGTTCCTCCTGCGCACGGCGACCATCCCGCGACCGGATATCGTGGAGTGGCAGAGGCTCGACATCGCCTCGGCGCCGGGGGTCGTGTACCTGGCCATGGTCGGGTTCGCCGCCGCCACCCTGCTCAGGAGCGGCTCCCCGAGGCGTCCGGCGCTGCTCACGGTGCTCGGCATGTTGGTGCTCATGCCGCTGACCGCGGTCCGCCACCTGCAGCTGTTCGCGATCGCGGTCCCCGTGCTGATCGCGGACGACTTCGCGGTGGCCTGGTCGCGTCGATCCGTTCCGTCAGCCGCCCGCCCGCGGGACCGGATCGTCGTGACGCTGGTGACGGTGGCCGCAGGCGTGGTGCTCCTCGGGAGCAGCGTACCGCACGCGCGCTGCATCACGATCGACCCGAAGCGGGCGATCCCCTTCCCCGTGCGGGCGGTGGCCTGGCTCGAGCGGAGCCACGTGCAGGCCAACCTGGTCACCTATTTCGACTGGGGAGAGTACGCCCTGTGGCACCTCCACCCGCGCGTGAAGATCTCGATGGATGGCCGTCGCGAGACCGTGTACCCCGATTCGATCTTCGAGGAGTACCAGCGCTTCGCGGCCGGGCTGGAAGGGTGGAGCGACCTGATCGAACGCGAGGACACGGACCTGGTGCTGTTCCCCCACCAATCTCCCGCCTACCAGCTCCTCGGGCTCGACCCGGGGTGGACCCGCGTGTACGCTGACTCGCTCGCCGGCGTGTTCGGTCGCGCGGACGTCCCCCTCACCTCACGCCTGCGCGCGACGCCCGTCCCCGACGTGCCCGTCGACGGCGCGGGACAGTGCGTCCCCTGAGGAGATTCGCCGGGTGCCTCGCGGGACCGCTTCCGGTTCGCCTGGGGCTCGCCGCGCGGAGAACCTCACGGACCTATCCCGTTTTCGCGTCTTCGGTTAGAATGTACTGTCGTATCGACCCTACACTCGGTGCTCCGGCCCGACACTCCGTGGCGCGCCGAAACACTCGTGTGGGCGGGTCGTTCCCATCGACGATGCGGGCCCCGGGGCGCCGTAAGCGCGTTCCCCTAAGGGGTTATTCCGCGTCTCCGGGGAACCGGTGGGTGCGGGAGGACGCCGGAAGGCGGCTGGCATGGATCCTTCACCTCCACTGCGCGGCGTGCGGTTCCAGGCGGCTGTTTCGGAACCGTTGCGGTGGAGGGGTGGACCGTCCGTGGTGGGCGGTCGCAAAACACGGATCCCGGACAGCGGGAAGCGGAGGAGAACATGAGACGGTTCCTGAATCAGCTCTGGAATGACGAGTCCGGTCAGGACGCGACCGAGTACGTGTTGCTGGTCGTCCTGATCGCGCTCGCGATCACCGCGGGCATGACCGTGCTCGCCACGGGCATCAACGGCGCGTTCGGCAACGCGGCGAATACGCTCAACAGTCAGTCGAGCGGCTCCTGAGCCTGACGTCGTGGCGCGGGGGCCGGAGCCCGGGAGATCGGGCGCCGGCCCCCTTTGCGGACCCCGAACCCGCGTGAGAGTCGGGGGTACAGCTCGGCTCCGCGGGATCGGTGGAACGGGGGGATGGTGGACGGATCGATGTGGAGGGTCGTGATGGGGGTCGCACTGTGCGCCGCATGCTTCGCGGCGGCATGGTTCGACGTCCGCGAGCGACGGGTCCCCAACGCGTTGACGCTGGGGGCGTTCGCAATCGCGATCCTGCTGAGGGCACCGCTGGGGCTGGACGCTCTGGCGGACGGGCTGCTCGGCACTCTTCTCGGCTTCGGACTCGCGCTCCCGTTTTTTCTGGTGGGAGGCCTGGGGGGTGGGGACGTGAAGCTGTTGGCGGCGGTGGGGGCGTTCCTCGGGCCACGGGACTTGTGGTTCGCGCTTCTCGTGATGGCGCTCGTCGGCGGCGTGATGGCCGTGTTCGTCATCCTGAAGCATCGGGCGATCGCTCAGACGGCGGTCAACCTGCGCGCGATCTTTGCCAGCTTCGGCGCGGCGACGTTCAGCGGCTGGAAGGGCCGGGAATCGAGGGCGGCCGTGACGCTCGAGACACCCGGCGTGCTGACCGTCCCGTACGGGGTGGCGATCGCGGCCGGTGCGTTGACCGCCTGGTTCGTGTACGGCGCGAATCCGGAGTGGTCCCTCACCGCGACATTGGCTGGCTGGCTCACATGACTGCAAGTACGCATTTGACAAGAACTAATGCACTTTGCGCGCTCCGCCGACGACTGCGCGATCAGCGGGGCCAGTCGCTGGTGGAGTTCGTACTCGCGCTGCCGATCCTCCTCGTCATCGTGTTCGGGATCATCGAGTTCGCGGCCGCGTGGCGGACGTACCAGGTGGTGACGAACGTGGCGCGTGAGGGGGCCCGCTTCGGAGTCGTGCCTACGACTCCCTCGGCCCAGGCGGTGAGGGACCGGATCGACTCGCTGCTCGTGAGGAGCAACCTGTCGCTGTCCCGGCGCACCACGACGCTGACGTGCTATCTGCAGGGCGGGGGCACCTCCTCGAACCTGTGCCCGACGACGGGTGAGCAGTTCGAGGTGCAGCTCGACTACCAGCACACGTTCGTGGTGCTGGGCCCGGTGCTGAACCTGATGTGCACCGGGTGCGGATCGGGGTACGGGACGGTCACCCTGACCTCCCGCTCGAACATGCGCGACGAGTAGGGTCGGACGGACGCAAGCGGGGGACGCCGTCACGCAACCGAGAGGCGATGAGCCTCCAGGCCGGCGGACAAATCAGAGAGGCGGATGATGAGAAATCGTGTGGGTGTGATCCTGTTCCTGGCGCTGATCTCCGGGCTCATGGCCGCCTACCTGGCGTTCCGGTTCCTCCGTCAGCCGACGGTGACCAACGTCGTGCAGGCCTCCGAGGCTCCGACCGTGCCAGTCATGGTGGCGGCGCGCGACCTGCCCTTCGGCCACATGCTCGAGAACCAGGACGTGCGTGCGGTCGAGTGGCCGGCCGGCGCCACGCCTCAGGGCTTCGCGCGCGAGCCTGCCGAGGTAGTGGGTCGCGGACTCATCTCCGCGATCCGGATGAACGAGCCGGTGCTCGCCTCGAAGATCGCCAGCCCGGAATCGGGAGGCGGCATCCCGCTCGCGATCGATGAGGGGTATCGCGCCGTCGCGGTGCGGGTGAACGAGGTGATCGGCGTGGCGGGCTGGGTGAGCGAGGGCCAGCGCGTCGATGTGCTGGTCACGCTCGACCAGGGAGCCCAGATCGACCAGCCGGTCACCCGGATCGTCCTCCAGGACATCCCGGTGCTCCGCATCGGGCAGATTCCCGCGGTGAACGATCAGAACGAGGCGCAGATGGTCACCGTGGTGACGCTCGTCGTGACCCCGGAGGAGGCCGAGCGCCTCACGCTCGCCGAGACCAAGGGCCAGATCCGGCTTTCGCTGCGCAACCCGCTGGACCGCGACACGGTCGAGACGAACGGCGTGTACACCCGCGAGCTGGTGGGGGGGCGCCGAGTGGTGGCGTCGACCGGGCCCGTCTCCCGGGCCGCTCCGCGGCCGTCGGGCGTGTCGGTCGAGATCATCAGCGGGACGGTGAAGAAGACGGAATCCACAGAAGGCGGCGGTGGCGGCCGGTAAGCGGACGCGTACCCAGAGCTTCGGTCATAGGAGAGTGAGGATGAGGGGGATGCGGATGATCAAGCGCGCCAACGCGTGCCTGTTCGGATCGACGCTGTGTCTCGCCCTCCTGGCGACGGCTGCGCGGGCGCAGACGAGCCAGGAGATCGTGCTCCCGGTCGGAAACTCCACCGTGATCTCGGCAGGGGGGTCGCTGATTCGCGTCGCGATCGGCGATCCCAACGTCGCCACGGCGACCACCGCGGGACCCACCGACGTCCTCGTGAACGGCGTGGCGCCCGGCTCGACGTCGTTGTTCATCTGGACGGTCGGTGGTGCGCGAGCGAGCTACACGATCCGCGTGACGCTCGACGCGCCGTCGCTCGAGCGCGAGCTGGCGGCCATGTTTCCGACCGAGAACATCGAGGTCACGGCCGTGGGGAACTCCGTGATCCTCAGCGGACAGGTGCGTGACCCGCTGATCGCCGGCAAGGCGCTCACGCTGGCGCGCGGGCTGGCCGAGAACGTCCAGGTGATGGACAACCTGGTCGTCCCCAACCCGGGCCAGGTGCTCCTCCAGGTGCGGTTCGCCGAGGTCAGCCGCTCGTGGCAGCGCGAGATCGGCCCGACGCTGATCACCCGCGACGGGAACAACGTCGACGTGGCGCTCGGCCCGGTGGAGAACGCGCGGACGCCCAACAGCAGCGGCGGGAACCAGGGCGCGCAGGCCGAGGTGTTCTCGGACGCCGTCAACTTCTTCCTGTTCCACGACCCGTCCCGCGTGACGGCATTCGTGCGCGCGCTGCAGACGAACGGCCTGTTCAGGAGCCTCGCGGAGCCGAACCTGATCGCGATGCCGGCCGAGACGGCCTCCTTCCTGGCGGGCGGGGAGTTCCCCTTCCCGGTCCTCCAGGCGAGTCAGGGCAACAACGCGGTCACGATCCAGTTCAAGGAGTTCGGGATCCGGCTCAACTTCGTGCCCGACATCACGAACTCGGGCTCGATCCGGCTGTGGGTGCAGCCCGAGGTGTCCTCGCTCGATTTCGCGAACGGCCTCACGATCTCCGGATTCCAGATCCCTTCCCTGCTCTCGCGCCGCGCATCGACGGTGGTGGAGCTGGAGGATGGCCAGACGTTCGCGATCGCCGGTCTGGTCGACAACTCGATGACCGAGAACATCAGCAAGGTGCCCCTCCTGGGCGACATTCCGATCCTCGGCGAGCTGTTCAGGTCGCGGGACATGCGGCAGAATCGCTCCGAGCTCCTCGTCCTCGTCACGCCCCGGATCGTGCAGCCGCTCGATCAGGAGCCGCCGCTGCCCACGGGCGAGCCGGAGACGTGGAGGTGGGACAAGTCCATCCGCGACCCGGACGGCGGCGGGTCCCGCTGAGCGGGGAGCGATGATGGGGTTCGGAAGGGGACGGGACGTGGCGAGGAGAGTCCGCCGGGGAGCGGGCCGCGCGGCGCTCGGGGGCTCGAACGCCCGACCGCTCGTGAAGGCCGTGAGGCTCGTACCATGACCCCGAACGGAGGTGCGGTGAGTTCGGAACTCGAGATCGGCGGGACCCCGCTCCGGGCGGCCGTGATCTCGGCCGACCGCGAGTTCGCGCGCGACCTCAAGGAGGTGCTCGACCAGACCGGGCACCCCGTCCAGATCGCGCTGACGGTCACCGCCTCGTACACGGACATCGATGACTCGCACCTCGATCAGCTCCGCGAGTCGAAGCCCGAGGTCACCTTCCTCGACCTCGAGTCCGAGCCGCACGTCGGGCTGAAGTTCGCGCAGTTCGCGGTAGACTCGGGGTTCTCGGGGGCTCTCATCGCCCTCGGCGCGACCGACTCGCCCGACCTCATCCTGCAGGCCATGCAGGCCGGCGTCACGGAATACGTCGGCAAGCCGGTCGAGCTGGGCTCGTTGAGCGCCGCAATCGAGCGGGTGCTTCGGAAGTCCGGACGGCAGGCGACCCGACGCGTGTCCACTCCCGGTCGCATGCTCCTCGTGTTCAGCGCCAAGGGCGGGACGGGGTCGACGACCGTGGCGGCCAACCTCGCCACCGAGATCCACAAGCTCACCCGCAAGCGTACCCTGCTGGTCGATCTCGATCTGGAGCTCGGCGAATCGGCGCTCGTGATGGGCGTCGAGCCGCGCTTCTCGGTCGTCGATCTCGTGCGCAACTTTCACCGCGTGGACTCCCGGCTGCTGGCGTCCTACATCGAGCGCCACGAGACCGGCGTCGAGATCCTGTCGGCCCCCTATCAGCCGGCGGACTACGAGGCCGTGTCTTCGGACCGCGTGAGGCAGGTCCTCAAGTTCCTGAAGCAGCACTACGACTACGTGATCGTGGACTCTCCGAAGACGTTCACGCCGGCCACCATGGGAGCCTTCGAGGAAACCGACGAGGTGTACCTGGTCACGACCGCCGACATCCCGTCGCTCCGTAACCTGACGCGCTGCGTGCAGCTCATCCGGAGCTTCGGCCGCAAGAAGCAGGAGGGCTGGATCCGTCTGCTCGTGAACCGCTTCGACAACAACCAGGTGGTCACCACGGCCGAGATCGAGAAGACGCTCGGCTTCGAGGTGTTCTGGACGCTGAGAAACGACTACCGCGCCGTGATGAACTCCATCAACACGGGGCGACCCGCCGTGTCGGACCCGAAGTCCGCCTTCGCGAAGGACATCCGCGCGCTGGCTTCGAAGCTCACCGACACGCAGATCGATTCGTCGGGTGGCAGCTGGCTGTCGACGCTGCTCGGCAAGAACGGGCGACGCGAGCCCGACTGAGATGAGGAACCGCGATGAGTAGTGGATTCAAGGAAGTTTCGGACGCGGAGCCGGCGGATTTCTCGTGGGTGCGCGGCGAGGGCGAGGCCGTCGAGACGGGCTGGTCCGACACCGGGTACCCGACCGAGCTCCAGGAGATCAGGACCCGGGTCCACCGGCGCCTGCTGGAGCGGCTCAACCTCGCGAACCTGTCGGAGCGCGACCAGGCCGAGGCCGAGGACGAGGTGCGCAAGATCGTCCGCGACCTCCTGGCTGGCGAGGAGACGCCGCTCAATCTCGAGGAGCGCGAGATGCTCGTCGAGCAGGTCATCAACGAGGTGTTCGGCCTCGGACCGCTCGAGCCGCTCGTGAAGGACCAGAGGATCTCGGACATCCTGGTGAACTCGTTCCAGCAGGTGTACGTCGAGATCGACGGCAAGCTGCACAGGACGGACGTGCGCTTCCGGGACAACCGCCACCTGATGCAGGTGATCGACCGCATCGTGTCGGCCGTGGGGCGACGGATCGACGATTCCTCGCCCATGGTGGACGCCCGTCTCGCCGACGGATCGCGCGTCAACGCGATCATCCCGCCGCTCGCCGTGGACGGCCCGCACCTTTCCGTGCGGAAATTCCGGCGGGACGTGCTGTCGGACGAGGACCTCATGCGCAACAACTCGCTCACTCCCGAGATGCTGGAGCTGCTCCAGGGCCTCGTGAGGGCGCGCCTCAACATCCTGATCACCGGCGGGACCGGCTCGGGGAAGACGACGCTCCTCAACGTGCTGTCGGAGTCGATTCCGCACGACGAGCGAATCGTCACGATCGAGGACTCGGCGGAGCTCCAGCTCCGGCAGCCGCACGTCGTGCGGCTCGAGACCCGTCCGCCGAACATCGAGGGCGTCGGCGAGGTCACCCAGCGGCAGCTGGTGATCAACTCGCTGCGCATGCGTCCCGATCGGATCATCGTGGGCGAGGTGCGGGGCGCCGAAGCGATCGACATGCTCCAGGCCATGAACACCGGGCACGACGGCTCGCTGACGACGCTGCACGCCAACACGCCGCGCGATGCGCTCCACCGCCTCGAGACGATGGTCTCCATGGCGAGTCTCAACCTGCCCGAGAAGGGCGTCAAGGCACAGATCGCGAGTGCGATCGACGTCGTCGCCCACGTGCAGCGCATGTCGGACGGAACCCGCAAGATCCTCACGATCGCCGAGGTCGTAGGGATGGAGGGGGACGTCATCACCATGCAGGATCTGTTCGTGTATCACCGCGAAGGGATCGACGATGACGGCAACGTCGTGGGTCACTTCGCGGCCACCGGGATCCGTCCGAAGGCCTCGGAGCGTCTCGCCGAGTACGGCATCGATCTCGACGAGACCCTGTTCGCGAACATCGGGCTGGCGAGCGTCAAGTGAACCGTCTGGGAACCTCCCCGATCCTCGTCGGGCTGATCGCCTTCGGTGCGGTCGTGCTCGCCGTCGTGTCGCTGGTGCTCCTGTGGGAGGGCCTGCGGCAATGGGGCCGACAGGCACGGATCACCCGCGAGCTGCGGAAGCTGTCCTCGGACAAGCGGCACGACGCGGGCCGGGGAACACAACCGAGCTCGATCCTGCGCGAGGTCGCCGATCAGGGACCGGATTGGCTGCAGCCGCTGTTCCTGCGTCTGCCGCGCCAGCGCGACCTTCAGCACTTCCTCGCGCAGGCCGACGTGAAGTGGAGCGTGGCGACCTACTTCCTGCTCACGATCGGGTTCGCGGCCGCGCTGTCGCTGGCCATTCTGGTGACGATCGGCGGGTGGCTCGCGCCCCTGCTGGGGGTCGTGGTCGGGGCGCTGCTTCCCTATTCGTACGTGTCGCGTCAACGCAAGCAGCGCTTCGACAGGTTCGAGGAGCACTTCCCCGAGGCCATCGATCTCCTCGGACGCGCCATTCGAGCCGGACACGCGTTCTCCACGGGTCTCCGCGTGGTCGCCGAGGAGTCACCGAGCCCCATTTCGGACGAGTTCCGGCAGGTGTACGAAGAGCAGAAGTTCGGGCTGCCGCTCAGCGAGTCGCTGCTCGCGCTGTCCGACCGCATGACCCTGCTGGACGTCCGCATCTTCGTGACGGCCGTCCTCATCCAGGTGGAATCGGGGGGCAATCTGGCGGAGATCCTCGACAACCTGTCGAAGATCATCCGCGACCGCTTCCGGTTTCGCCGTCAGCTCCGGACCCACACGGCGCACGGCCGCATGACGGGCTGGGTGCTGGCGAGCGCCCCCTTCGTGGCCGGGATCGGGATGTTCATGCTCAACCCCGAGTACATGCGCGTGCTGTTCACCGAGCCCCTCGGACGGCTGATGCTGGTCATGGCCGCCGGGCTCCAGCTGATCGGGTTCGTCGCGATCCGTCGAATCATGGACGTGGATCTGTAGTCGAAGCGACGAGGAAAGCTCAATGATCTATCTCGTGGTGGTACTGACGGCGATCTCGGTGGGGCTGCTCGTGCTCGGCCTCGCCAACATGGCACCGGCCGACGAGCGGGTGGTGCGCAAGCGGCTGGTGAGCCTCCAGACGGGCGCCACCAGCTATCGTGATCTACAGGAGCGGCGGCGACGGCAGGCGAAGCGCGAGCGCCTCGCCTCCGTCCTGGAGGCGTTCGGCGACCGGGTGGGCTCGAAACAGAAGAGCGACCTGTCCAAGACCCGGCAATGGCTGGTGTACGCCGGGTTCCGACACCCGAACGCGATCTCGATCTTCCTCGCGATCCGCATCCTCACCACCGCGATCCTCGGGCTGGGCGGGTTCCTCGGTCTCGCCGTCCTGTCTCAGACGATCGGCTTCAGCATGCCGGCGCCGACGCTGTGGCTGATCACGGCGCTGCTGACCCTGCTCGGGTGGATGATCCCGTTCTTCTACGTGGACGGTCGGGTCAAGGCCCGGCAGCTGGCGATCTCCAAGGCCCTTCCAGACACGCTCGACCTGCTCGTCGTGTGCGTCGAGGCGGGGCTCGGCCTGAACCAGGCGCTGGTGCGGGTAGCGGACGAGATCGATCGCATCAGCCCCGAGATGAGCGACGAGCTCACGGTGGTGAATCTCGAGATCCGGGCCGGCACACCGCGTGACGAGGCGCTTCGACATCTCGGCGAGCGTACGGGGGTGGACGACGTGCGTTCGTTGACGTCGATGCTGCTGCAGACCGACCGCTTCGGCACCTCGATCGCGGATTCGCTCCGCGTGCACGCGGAGACCCTGCGCTCGAAGCGCATGCAACGGGCCGAGGAGGCCGCCGCCAAGACGACGGTGAAGATGCTGTTTCCGCTCATCTTCTTCATCTTCCCCTCCATCTTCGTGGTCCTCGTGGGTCCGGCGGTGTTCCTGTTCCGCGACTTCTTCGGAGGTCTGCAATGAAGCTGGCGCGGATCCGAAACGAGGACCGGAATGCGGTCATGGGAGATCGCGTCCGGGTCGCGGACCGATGGTGGCCACGGCTGCGCGGGATGATCGGTCGTCCCGCACCGCAGGCTGGAGAAGGCCTGCTCCTCGTACCGTGCCAGGGCGTGCACATGCACTGGATGCGATACGCGCTCGACATCGCGTTTCTGGACGAAGCCGGGCGCGTCGTGGCGCTGTACCACGGCCTGAGGCCGTGGAGGTTTTCGAAGACTCACAGAGAGGCGGCGTGCGCCGTGGAGCTGCCGGTCGGGACGCTGTCCGGGACCGGAACGCAGGTCGGGGACCGCCTGACATGGTCCGAATCGACGCGCGCGGCCGCCTGAACGGAAGCCAGGACGAGACGATGATGGTGTATGCAGCCCCAGAAGCCGCGGTCGCCCCCCGGATCAGCGAGGGTGCGAAACCTCCGGTTCCGGAGACGCTCGAGGACACGGGCCTGTCGGAGGCCATGGTCTCCGATCTGCTCGTGAAGACGCTGTACCTGCAGGGCGCACGGACCGGACTGCAGCTCGAGTCATTCCTCCGGCTGCCCTTCGCGATCCTCGACCCCATCCTCATGGACCTCCAGCAACGGAGGCTCATCGAGGTGCGCGGGTCCGAGGGACACGGACGGATCGGATACACGTTCGACGTCACGGGCGAGGGTCGCGCGCGCGGCCGCGAGGTGATGCAGACGAATCGGTACGTGGGTCCGGCCCCCATCTCCCTGGGTGAGTACTGGGAGTCGGTGCGCTCGCAGAGCACGCGCGGGCTCCAGATCGGCCGCGAGGCGATCCGGGAGGGGTTCAGCCACCTCGTGTTCGAGGAGGACTTCGTCGACACGCTGGGTCCGGCGATCAACTCGGGGAAATCGCTCTTCCTGTACGGACATGCCGGAAACGGCAAGACGTCGATCGCCGAGGCCGTGGCGGAGATGATGGGCTCGCGCATCTTCATCCCGTACGCGGTCGAGATCGACGGGCAGATCATCTCGGTGTACGACCCCGTCGCGCACCGCGAGGGCGGCTCGGACGAGGACGTGGAGCCCATCGGCATCCCGCAGGCCATCGAGCCGCGCAAATACCTGCGCGAGGTCCCGGACCACGACCTGCGCTTCGCCCTCGTGCGTCGGCCCGTCGTCATGGTGGGCGGCGAGCTCACGCTCGATCAGCTCGAGCTCCAGTTCGACAGCCAGACCGGCGTGTTCCGGGCACCGCCGCAGATGAAGGCGAACTGCGGCGTGTTCATCATCGACGACTTCGGCCGTCAGCGGGTGCGGCCGCGCGATCTCCTCAACCGCTGGATGGTGCCCCTCGACCGGCACATGGACTTCCTCAGCCTGCCGATGGGCCACAAGCTCCCGGTGCCGTTCGAGTGTCTGCTCATCTTCGCGACCAACCTCAACCCGACCGAGCTCGTCGAGGAAGCCTTCCTCAGACGCATCCAGTACAAGATCCTGGTCGACAACCCCTCCCGGGAGGAGTACGAGGAGATCTTCCAATCCTGCTGCGAGGCGGCCGGACTCGCCTACTCGGCCGTGGGAGTCGACCTTATCTTCCGAGAGTTCTACGAGAAGCGCGGGCTGGCGCCCCGGGCCTGCCACCCCCGGGACATCGTCAACCACCTCCTCGATCTGGCGCGCTACCTCGGCGCAGATCCGGAGGTGTCGGGACGCATGCTCGGCCTGGCCTGCCGCTCGTACTTCCTCGACATGCCGGTGACCGAGGGGATCCTCTGAAAGGCGGGGAGCGCATGCTCCGGACGCGGCCGATCTGACCGAGGGCGAGGACGGGATGGCAACGAACGAACCGGGACGCACCCCGGCGTGGCTCCGTCGCATGGAGGCCGAAACGTCGGAGAAGGCTCCCGACATCGCGCCGGTCGACGAGGCGCCGCGCTCCGTGTCCGGACCCGCGGCGGTCGACTCCGAGCCCCCATCCCCCTCCGCCGAGGCCACGACCGGCTCCACCGGGATCGCGACGCACGGGGGCGACATGACCCGGCAGCTGGAGGAAGCCGGCATCGCTCGACTGCGCGAGGAAGCTACGCGCGCCGCCCGGCAGGACGCCGAGGCCGGGGTGCCGGACACGCACGGCGAGGGCCAGACGGGGAGCGAGCGCGATCTTCGCGAGCGCTGCCGGGCCTTCTACGATCGCTGGAGCTTCCAGTACCGGCGGCACCTGCACGATGAGGTCGCCGACCGCGAGGAGGCGATCACCGACCGCCTCGGTCGCGCTTCGCTGGCGGTCGATCGCTTCGAGCGTCTGACCAACGAGCTCATGCGGCTCAAGGCGCGCCGCGCCGTCCGCGAGCGCGAGGTCGCGAGTGACCTCGCGGGCGACGAGCGGGGGGAGCGCGGCCTCTCCACGAAGGTCTACCTCGGCGCCATCCTGTTTCTGGGGCTCGTCGAGTTCTTCGCCAACGCGCCGGTGTTCCAGGCGCTGCTCCCGCGGGACGTGCTCACCGAGCGTCAGATCCGTCTCGTCACCGAGACCTCCAGCGGGTGGTTCGCGGGGGCGGAGCGGGTGATCGCGCACCTGATCCTGCGACCCGACGCCGCGCTCCTCGCGGCCGGCGTGGTGACGTTCCTGTGCGTGCTGGCCCATTTCTTCGGCCACTCGCTTCGCGAGCTGATCATGCAACGCGACACGGCCGAGCGGCACCACACGGTGTCGGCCCGCTCGCCCATCGAGAACGTGATCCCGATGGTGCTCACCGGGCTCGGGCTCCTGCTCGTGCTCGGCGTCCTGTACGAGGCCCGGATCCGTCTCGGCGAGGTGGGGCGATCGCAGTACGAGGCCGACATGGGTCAGGTGCAGGAATGGCGGCGCCAGGCGGACCTCCAGGTGGCGGACGGCAACCTTCTGGAAGCCAACGCGCTGCGCGGGCAGGCGGAGGATCTCGCACAGGCGGCGGATGCCCTGCGCAACTACGCGGACTCCATGAGCCGGCTGAGCTTCCCGATCCTCCTGCTCAACACGACGCTGGTGATCTGTGCCCTGTGCGCGGCCTATTTCCACCGTCGCGACCGGCGGCGCGAGCATTTCAACGAGAACCCGTTCGAACGGGATAGGGGGCGTTTCATCGAGACGGCGGAGACGACCGCCACGGAGGTGTCGGAGATCCTTTCCGACCTCGCGAAGCACATCCGGGGCCTCAAGAGCGTCACCGCGGCGGCGGCGCGCGAGGAGCAGCGCGCCATGGTGCGCGAGCTCGAATCGGTGATCTCCCTGTACCGGGCGGAGAACGGGCGCGCACGGGGGATCGACCCGCGCTCCATCGTCGCGTTCCGGGACCGGGCCGCGCTGGAGATCGAGATCGAGCCGTACGACGACGAGGCGATCCAGCCCCTGCGCTCGCCGACGGAGTACGATGCCGAGCGGCGCGAGCTGCACGATCGTTTCCAGGCCGTTCGCCAGCGGTTCAACGAGGAGGCGATCGCGTGGTAGGACGGTCGCGATCGCGATCGCCCGTGATTCCCGTGGCGTGCGCGCTGGCGGTGGGGGGACTCGCCTGCTCGGGCGAGGCGTCCACTCCCGCCGACTCGCCACCCGAGCCGCACGAGCTCGTAGTCTTCGTGTACGACCGCTCCACGAGCATCCCGGACCACCAGCTGGAGCTCGCCCGACAGCTGACCGACGAGCGGCTGGGCCACATGACGCACGGGGATCGACTGGCGGGCATGCAGCTCCTCCAGCTGTCGCTCGCCGAGCCGCCCGAGCGCTGGTCGCAGGCCATCCCCGCTCGCGAGGTCGAAGGGTTCGAGGTGACGCGTGATTCGGTCGCGCTCGTCCGCTTCCTGCGCGATGCCAGGATCCTCCTGAGTCGCTACAGCGATCCCCAGAACCGCGAGAACATCGGCGGGACCGACATCCTCTCCACCCTGCACGACGTGGAGGAGGAGTTGCGGCCCTACCGTGACTACAAAGCGACGCTGTATCTTTTTTCGGACATGCTCCAGTCGAACCGGGAGATCGAGATGGAGGGGCTGCGGCAGATGCCACCCGACGACTGGGTCAAGCTAGCCAAGTCGAACGGACAGCTCCCCGATCTGTCGGGGCTGTGCGTCGTGGTCGTGGGGGCGCGCGTCGACACGCCGGCCTCACAACGCGTCAAGGCGTTCTGGTCGGAGTACTTCCAGGCGACGGGCGCGACGTTGTACGATCGCAACTACATGCTTCGCCCGGTCCGGCTGCCGGTTGAACCCTGCGGTTCGGCCGGCCCGTAGTGCCGAGTGTCGGGAACGGGGGCGTGTGCGTCGGGCGGAAGCTCCACAAGGGGGGGACATGAACCGAAAGCTGATCTACGCCATCCTGATCGTCATTCTCGCCATCTACCTCATCATCTACTACACCTGAGCCCGGTCCGCGTGAGGGTCCGCAAATCCGGACGGACCTTCACGCGC
>Ga0315553_10000433_pt1 | contig 37642 bp, 31 predicted proteins | sample SalMarSW160140MG_FD_203099 | JGI IMG/M metagenome (GOLD analysis project Ga0315553, IMG submission 203099) | Salt marsh sediment microbial communities from the Plum Island Ecosystem LTER, Massachusetts, United States - Salt Marsh Sediment SW1601-40 ... | reverse complement strand
GGCCAGGGCACCCCGGCCAGCCTTGCAAGGCTCTGCGCCATAGCAGGAGGCAGGCCGGAAAAATCCGGGATCGGGCGTTGCGGAGGCGGAGGCTTCTTGGGCGGCCGCTTGGCAGGCCGTGCGGCTGCCGTGCGCGTGCGGCGCTGCGCGGCAGGGGCCGCGGTCGGCGCCGCCGGCTTCGGACCGTTCTGTGCCTGGTCCCGCTGTGCTGTTTTTGACGACGGCCGGGAGGGCGACGGGGACGCTGGCGGCGAGGATGGAGGTGGCGGCGCAGGCTCGGACGGCGCGCTCTGGGACTCCGAGGATGCGAGCAGGGCGGCGGCCATCGCATCGGGCTCGGGCGCCGGACCCGGCTTGGCATCTTCGGATGTCGAAGCCTGGTCCGTTGGCGGCTCGGTCGGTGGCGGGGGCGGCGCGGCGGTTTGCTTTGCTGGCGGTACCGGCGCCGCGGTCGGCCGCGGAGGCGGCGTGGCGGTTTGCTGTACCGGAGCCGCGGTCGGCCGCGGAGCCAGCGCGGCGGTTTGCTGTGCCGGCGCGGGTACCCGCGGCGGGACGGGCGGACCTTGGTCCGCTACAGGCTTGGAAGCCTCACGGGCCGGGGCCGGCCCATTATTTGCCTTGGTGGCCGGAGGCGGCACGGGAGGCGGAGCAGATCCGGAGACCGGGGGCGGCGGTGGAGCCTGTGGCGGCGAAGCGCTCGGGGCGCCGGGCAGGCCTTCTGGGACGAGAGGCAAGGGAGCCTCCGACATAGGCGCCGGTGGCGGCAGCGCCCCAAACTCGAGAGGCGGCACCGGAATGACCGGCGGCGGGGGCGGCTGCGCTTGCGCCGATCGTGTCCTCGCACGCACGGTGCTGTTGGGCAGAATGCCGCCGCCGGGCGCGGGAACCGCTTCGAACCCGCTCGCAGGAGGCGTTTCCCCGTTGGAGCGCGCGGCCACCGCGGGAGGCGCAATCCGCCTGGTGGGCGCCTTCTTTGCCTTCTGTTCTTTTTGTTTTGATTTGGTCTTGGCGCGGAAGAAACCGCGGGGCCGCAACTTGTGCTCGGCGGTACGCACCATCTTCAGGAGCTGCAGGACGTCGCGATCCGACATGGGCTCGCCGTAGTAGAAGCCTTGCGCATACTGGCACCCGATGGAGCGCAGGAATCCCACGTCTTCCGGTGTTTCCACGCCCTCGGCGACGACCTTTTTGCCGAGCTCATGCCCAAGAGCGACGATCGAGCGCACGATCGCGGAGCCCGCGCCGTTGTTGGAGCCGCTTGACTGCACCAGCGCCCGATCGATCTTGATCGTGTCAAAGGGAAACCGCTGCAAGTAGGCGAGCGAGGAATAGCCCGTGCCGAAATCATCGAGCGCGAGCTCTGCACCGGCGCCGCGCAACCATTCGAGGATCTCGGTTGCCTGCTCTGGGTTCTCCATCACGAGACTTTCCGTGATCTCAAGCCGCAGCGAGCCCCTCGGCACGATGTTGCGACCCAGAATGTGGCGGATCTCTTGGATCAGGTTCTGGCGGAAGATCTGCCGGCTCGAGATGTTCACGCTCACGAACAGCGGGTCCTCCTCTCGGGGAAGCTCCCGCTGCCAGCGCGCGGCCTCGTGCGCGGCGCGCAAGAGCACGTGTGAGCCGAGACGCACGATGAGATCGGACTCCTCGGCGATCGGCACAAAATCAACGGGACTTATGAGCCCGCGCTTGGGATGCTCCCAGCGCACCAGCGCCTCGAAGCCGGCGAGCTCCTCTGTAGGCAGGTAGATAATTGGCTGATAGAGCACCCGGATCTGGTTCTTGGCGAGCGCCTTTCGCAGGTCGCTTTCCATCGCGACCCGGTCGTCGCGGTCGGCGCGCATCTCGGGCCGGAAGATCTCGATGCGGTCAGCGCCGCCGCGCTTGGCGCGGTACATGGCGATCTCGGCCTCCTTGTAGAGATCGAGATGACTCTCCTCCCCCCCATCGTAGACGGCAATTCCCAGCGAGCCCGTCAACACGATCTCCTGGCCGGCGATCTTGATGGGCGCACGCAAGGATCTGCGCACGCGCTCCGCCAACGAGGCGAGCTCGTGCGGCGATTGCTCGGAGAGCAGAAGGATTGCGAACTGGTCGCCGCCGACCCGCGCCAGGGTGTCCTGGGCTCCCAGATGGCTTTGCAGCCGGCGGGCGACCGTCAACAGCAGGCTGTCTCCGACGACCAGCCCGAACGACACATTGACGCTCTTGAACTTGTCGATATCGATGAAGAAGATGCTCGGCCGCGCGCCGTCCTTGATTCTTGCGCGCATGACCGCCACGCCGAGCCGATCGAGCATGAGCTCGCGGTTGGGCAATCCCGTCAAACTGTCATGCACGGCGTCGTGCAGCAGGCGCTCGTGCGCCCGCTTGGCGTCGGTCACATCGCGGATCAGGCCGACGCAGCGCAGCGTGCGCGCATCCGCATTGGGGACGCTCGCTGCCTCCAGCTCGAACCAGCGATAGCTGTTGTCGGCGTGGCGCATGCGGAAGTCGGTGCGAATCTTCGCCCACGAGCGCTCCTGCATCGACCAGAGGATCAGGCGAAAGCGATCGCGGTCGGATGGATGCAAATGCTTGATGAAATCCTCAACCTTGGTCGAAAGCTCGCCGGGGCTGAGGCCCAACGTCGCCTCGATCACCTGGCTGACCTTGATCTCATCGCGTCGGGCATTCCACTCCCATACCGCCGAACCTGCGCCATCGACGGCGAGCGCGCGCAGCTGCAGCTCGCTCGGTGCGGCGCCGTATAGCGGCTCCAGCGAGCGGAAGGCAAATTGCGTGACGGTAAACCCGATCAGAATGAGTATGAGCACAAGACCGGCGACGAGCGCGGAGACGACGATGTCGCCCGACAGCCGCCCCGTAAGCGTCATCGCTGCAGCAAAGGTCCAGATCAGGAACAGGATCCAGGTGGGTATCAAGGAAAGGGCCCGATCCTGACCGCGCACGGCAAGGAACAGCGTGAATCCGCCGCCCACGGCGCCAATCACCAGAAACGAAGTGCGTGCAAACGTCGAGGCAAGGCGCGGATCGATCACGGCCACGGCGACCAGCGTCAGCTGCGCGATCATCCACACCGTGAACAGCATGCGGATCAGGTTGTGCCAGAAGGCAATCCTCAAAAAGACGGAGAGGAAGATGACAAGGCTTGCGGCAACCGCAGATTCGCTGGCGGCCCGATAAACGGCGTTGTCCTCGGGCCTGAGCTGGAACAGCTTGTGAAAGAAGCCGAAGTCGACGCACAGATAAGCCAGCAGGCACCAGGCGACGAGGGCTGCACTGGGAAAGATCGCCTTGTGATTGGCGGCGAAGATCGCCGTGAGAAAGATCGCAAGCAGGCCGGTGAGGCCCAGCATAATGCCGTTGAAGAGCAAGCGATCGCGCGACTTGACCTCGTATTCGAGCGGCTTCCAAAGGAAGATGCGGGCAAATCGCTCCGAGGAGAGCTCGGCCACGTAGGTGATCGTCTGCCCCGGCTCAAGCGTGATGCGGAAGATATCGGCGCGGTCGCTCTTGATGCGCTCGGGGATGTAGCCGATCGACGGCGTGACCGCCTCAATGCGCCTGGCGTCAAGGTCCGGCCACACGGCGCCGGAGCCGATCACATTGTAGCGCTCCGCGGTAAGCCAGCGCTCGATCGGCTTGTCTGTCGGGTTGCTCAGCGCGAATACGATCCAGTTGGGGTTTGTACCCGGCGTCTTGGCCGTGACCGCAATGCGCCCGGTCATGCCATCGGCGGCGGGCGCGGTTTCGACTTGGAGGCTATCACCGCGGCCGTCATAGAACTCGCCAAGCGTCGTGATCTCGATGCGCTCCTGGTCGGGATCGACGACAATCGGCTTCAAGGCCAGCGCACGGCCCGGTAACACGCAGAGCGCAAGCAGGACCGCAAAAAAGCCGAGAAGTGCGCTACCGCCGGCGCCGCGTCGTGCTTGCATCCCCCATGCTTGCTTTCGCGCTCGCGTCATGCAGAGCGAGCCTCCGCGATGTCCTGGCTGCGCGCTAAATCGTCGGCGACGAGCGCGTGCAGCACATGGTCCTCCCACGTGCCGTTAATCTTCAACAGCCTGCAGGCAAGACCTTCGCGCCGGAACCCGTTGCGCTCGAGCACGCGGATGGATGCCACGTTGGTCGGCATCGTCGCCGCCTCGAGCCGGTGCAGGTGCAGCTCCTCAAAGGCGAATTCTGCGATGGCGGCGACCGCCTCCGTCATGTAGCCACCCTTCACGAACGGCAGACCGAGCCAATAGCCAAGCACGGCAGCCTGCGTCACCCCGCGGCGCACGTTCGACAGGGTGAGGCCGCCGAGCAATTCATCGTCGGCGTGCTTGAAGATGAGAAATGAGTAGCCCAAGTCCTCGCGGGCCTCGCGCTGGTAGTGACGGACGCGGCGGCGAAAGGCGCTGCGGGCCAGTTCATCGCGCTGCCATACGGGCTCCCACGGGGTCAGATGCTCGCGGCTGCGCGCCCTGAGCTCAGCCCATGCCGCGTAGTCGCCCATCATCGGAGGACGCAGCCACAGCCTGCGTCCGCGCACGATCAGAGCGCTGTCTTGCCCAATGCTCGTCCTCAAGAACGCCATGCGCTCTCCCCTGAAGAGCTAGATCCGCGCGATACCCTCAGCGCGCTGTGCGTGTTTGAGTGATTTGCGTCCGCTACCGACCACGACGATTGCGGGCGCGCTTTGCGTCAATTCGCCAACAAAGGCGCGCACGCGCTCGGGCGTCACGTCATCGACTTTCGCAATGAGCTCGTCGGTGGAAAGGAACTTGTTGTAGCTCAGGATCTGGCGCGCCATCTGCTCGGCGCGCGCTGATGAGCTTTCCAAACTCATCAAGAGGCCGGCCTTGAGCTGCGCCTTGGCGCGTGCCAATTCCGGGCCGCTTGGCATTTGCTCGGCCGCCCGTTTCAGCTCTGCGCCGATGACATCGATGAGCGCGCCCATCAAGTCCGCCCCCGTTGCCGCATGGATCCCGAGGATCCCCGCATCCCTGAGCCCCCACGCGGTCGAATAGATCGCGTAGCAGAGGCCCCGCCTCTCACGGACCTCCTGGAACAGACGGGACGACATTCCGCCCCCGAACAACCCCGAGAATACTTGGGCGGTGAAGAACGCGTCCTCCCGGTAGGAAGGGCTCGGAAAGCCGATCAGAAGATGGCTCTGCTCGAATGGCTTCTCCGACACGCGCGTCCCGCCGACGTATGTCGCCGGCCGTTCGCCCCCGGTTCGCCCGCTGCCACTGAGCCCACCGAATAGGGCCTCAGCGTGGCGGACGAGGCTGGCGTGGCGGATGGCTCCGGCCGCCGAGATGACCATGTTTGCGGGCTGATAGCGGCGCCTCAGAAACCCCCTCAGATCGACCGCCGTGAAACGGCGAACGCTGTCGGGCGTGCCGAGAATCGCCCGGCCCACAGGTTGCTGTGGAAACGCAGCGTCATGCAAGAGGTCATAGGCGATGTCGTCGGGGCTGTCCCGGGTTGCGGCGATCTCCTGGAGAATCACCTGGCGTTCGCCCTCGAGCTCCGGCTTTCGGAAAGCGGAGTTCTGGAGGATATCGGCGATGAGGCCCAACGCCACGCCCGCATCGCCTTTGAGGACGCGGGCGAAGTAGGCCGTCGTCTCCAGGCTGGTTGCCGCATTGAGCTCGCCGCCCACCTCCTCGATCTCCTCGGCGATCTGTTGGGCGCTGCGCCGCTTGGTGCCCTTGAAGGCCATGTGCTCGAGGAAATGCGAGATGCCGTGCTGGCGCTCCGTCTCGTGCCGGGCGCCCGTGCCGACCCACAGTCCGAGCGAGACGGTCTCCAGGTGCGGCATGGTGTGCGTCACCACCCGCAGGCCGTTGGCAAGCGTCGTCAAGGTGGCGGTCATGCGCGGCCCTCGCAGGCAACGCGCGTCAGCGCCTCGACGTGGGCCTCGACCTCGCCGAGATCGTTGCCGACGGTCGTGTAAGTCTCGGGGGCGGCGAGCAGACCCGATAGCCGGTCGGGCAGGGCGGGGCGCTCACCGGTGATCGCTTGCAGGGCATCGGGAAATTTTGCCGGATGCGCGGTCGCCAAAATGACTTGCGGGGCTCCCTCCCCGCTTTTGAACACGCGATCGGCGGCAGCAACCGCGCAAGCCGTGTGGGGATCAACGAGATAGCCGCACTCGGCGTGCAGGCGGCGGATCGCGGCGGCAACGTCCGCCTCGCTCGCGGCCGCAGCACCGAAGTCTTGGGCGAACGTCGCCTCGAGCGGCCCCAGATCGAAGCGCCCCGTCTTGCCAAGCGCCTGCATTTTCTGGCGGATCAGCTCAGCATCGCGGCCCGAGGCCTCGAACAGGTAGCGCTCGAAGTTGGAGGAGATCTGAATGTCCATTGACGGCGAGGTCGTGGCGATGACTTTGCGCATCTCATAAGCGCCGCTCTTGAGCGTCCTCGGCAGGATGTCGTTGACGTTGGAGGCGATGACGAGCCGCTCGACCGGCAGCCCCATGCGCTTGGCCGCGTAGCCAGCAAAGATGTCGCCGAAGTTTCCCGTCGGCACAACGAACGAGACGGGACGGTGCGGGGCCCCGAGCGCTGCGGCGGCCGCGAAATAGTAGGTCACCTGCCCGGCAATGCGCGCCCAGTTGATAGAATTGACGCCGGAAAGCGCGGCGCGATCGCGGAAGGCGTGATCGTTGAACATGCCCTTCACCAGCGCCTGGCAGTCATCGAAGGTGCCCTTCACGGCGACGGCATGCACGTTGGCGTCGGCAGGCGTCGTCATCATGCGCCGCTGCACGTCTGAGACGCGGCCCTCAGGAAAGAGGACCACGACGTCGACCCGCTCCGATCCGCGGAAAGCCTCGATCGCCGCCCCGCCGGTGTCGCCGGAGGTGGCACCAATGATCGTCGCGCGGCGCCCGCGCTTAGCCAGCACGCGATCCATGAGACGGGCCAAGAGCTGCATCGCCACGTCCTTGAAGGCGAGCGTCGGTCCGTGGAACAGCTCGAGACTCCACCGGTTGGGAGCGATCTGGACGAGCGGCGTCACCGCCTTGTGGCCGAAGCGGGAATAGGCATCGGCGGCCATTTGCCTGAGCTCGGCCCGTGAGATCGCGCCGACCGTGAAGGGGTGGATGACCTCCACGGCGACGTCTGCGAACGGCCGGCCGGCCAGCGCGGCGATCGTCTCTGGCGCCAGCGACGGCCACGTCTGCGGCACGTAAAGCCCGCCGTCGCGCGCCAGCCCCGCCAGCAGCACGTCTTCAAAGCCGAGGGCCGGCGCCTCACCTCTGGTGGAGATGTAGTCCAAACTGCGAAATCCCTCGTATGACGGTTGTCCGCTGGCCGCCGCAGCCGCACCCTAGTGCGCGGCCGCACCCGGAACAAGCAAGCCCCCGGCCGCAAAGCCGCGTGCGCACAGGGTTGTCGCCATTAACCCCAACGAGACCCGCAGCCGGATTCCTCAGGCCGCCGGCCGCCGCCATCGGGGGATCGCAAAGGCTGCAAAGACCGCGATGAGCGCCGCGGCAAGGCCGTACCAGGTCAGCGCGTACTCGAGGTGGCGGTTGGGCAAAGCGAGCCGCGTCACCCCGCCCTTAGGCCAGCCGCCGGGGGCCGCTGGGTTGGCCTCAGCATCGATGAAGAAAGGAACCACCGGCGACCGCCCGGGACCAAGGGCGGCGGCCGCCATGGCATCAAGGTCACGCCAGTACCAGATGTTCTTTGCCGCATCGTTGGCCGGCGTGAACAGTCCGGCCGTACCCGGGCGGCGGACGAGGCCGATCACTTCGACCTCGCCGTCGCGCTGACCGGCCCGGCGCCGCCCGGGATCCTTGAGCTCGAGGGGCACATAGCCCCGATTGACGAGCACGAGGCTGCCGCCGGCGCGCTGCAGCGGCGTGATGACGTGGTAGCCGGGCCCAGACCGCTCATCGAAGGCATAAAAATAAAGCTCCTTGTCGTTGAGGAACCGGCCGGCGGCCTTCACGCGCAGGTACTCGATATCCTCGCCGCGGCTGGCGCGCGCCTCGGCGACCGCAAGGGGGACGGGCTCCGCCTTGGTCCGCTCGGTGATGGCCGCGATGAGCCCTTCCTTCCAGGCAAGGCGCCGCAACTGCCAGTTGCCGAGCGAAATCAGGATGGCGACGCCCGCAACCGTCATCACGGCAGGCCACAGCAGACCTTTGGTTTTGAGTGTGCTCAGCATTGCGCTTGAGTGCGCGCGTCGCCGCAGTCATTCAACTGGCAATTAATCCGGCGCAACGCGGCCTTCCTCAGCCTTGTGTTTGAACTGCAGTGCGATCAGCCCCGCCTTGAGGAAGCGCAACAGGATGAGCGCGATGAGGGGCGTGAAGCCGCCCCACAGCACGATGTGCACCCACGCCGGCGGCTCGTAGGTGAACTCCACGTAGAGTGCCAGCCCCAGCACCAGGAAACCGAGGATGAAGATTGCGAACACCGCCGGGCCGTCGCCGGTATCGATGAAGTGATAGCTCAAGCCACAACTGCTGCAGCGCTCGCGTAGCTCCAGCACGTTCTTGAAGAGCGGCCCCCTGCCGCAGCGCGGACAGCGCGCAAAAAACCAGGCGAAGACCGGGGAGACGTTGCTCGGCTGTGTGGACATTTGCCCTCCCGGCACGCTCTTTCACTGCCGGCCGCGAAGCCCGTGCCGACGTCTTATGATTAGCATACCGCGAGACGGCATTGCGCGGCATGCGAAATGGACGCGGGGTGGCGCAACGACCACCCCGCTCAATGCCTCAGTGACGCAGCGCCAGACGGCTCAGTGACCGCCGCCGGGCGTGGGACCTGAGCCCCAAACGTAGATGCAGGCGAATAAAAACAGCCACACCACGTCGACGAAGTGCCAGTACCACGCTGCCGCCTCGAAGCCGAAATGGGCTTTGGGCGTGAACGCGCCGGCCATCGCCCGGAACAGGCACACCATCAGGAAGATCGAGCCGATGATCACATGCGCGCCGTGAAAGCCCGTCGCCATAAAGAACGTCGATCCGTAGATGTGGCCGGCGTAGCTGAAGGCGGCGTGCATGTACTCGTACGCCTGGAAGCCGGTGAAGGTGAGGCCCAAGAGAACGGTCAGCACCAGACCGATGATGAGGCCGCGGCGGTCGTCATGCAAAAGCGCGTGGTGCGCCCAAGTCACCGTCACGCCCGAACTCAAGAGGATGAGCGTGTTGAGCAGCGGCACATGCCAGGGATCGAATGTATGCTCGAAAATGCCTGGCGTCGGCGCGCCGCTGGCTGGAATGGTCACACCCGTGCCGTCGACGGGTACCGGCGGCCAGTGCCCGCCGGTTAGGTGGTCGCGCGTCACCATGCCGACGACATCGGTCGAGTTCAGAAGGTCGTGGACGCCGGCGGGAAACAAGGAGGCGTCGAAGTACGCCCAGAACCACGCGACGAAGAACATCACCTCCGAAGCGATGAACAGAATCATGCCGTAGCGGAAGTGCAATTGCACGACCGGGGTATGATCGCCGTGCACGCCTTCGTGAATGACGTCGCGCCACCAGAAGAAGGCACTGGCAACCACGCCGGTGGCGCCGATGGCGAAGACCCAAGGCCCGTTGAGGCCGAAGAGCCCGGCTCCGCCGTGCATCGAGCGCATCCAGATGATGAGTCCGACGGCCATGAACAGCACCGCCAGAGAGGTGGTCGCCGGCCATGGGCTCGGATTGACGAGATGATAATCGTGGTGTTTGGCGTGCGTCACGGCCATGTCGTTCTCCCGTAGTCCCCGTAGTGCTACCGAACTTTCGTTCCTTCCCGTTGCGCAGGCTAAGTGCCCTGCGTTCCGGCGTTCCCACACCTTCTGGCGCTCGTGCGTCTCATTGGCCACTGTCCGCAACGCTGGCCGCCGCTTGTTTGGCTTTTTGCTTTTGTTGATCAGCCGGGTAGAAAGTATAGGACAGCGTCAGCTCCGAAAGGTCTTTTGTATCCTCATCCTCGACGAAAGCGGGATCGACGTAGAACGACACCGTCATTTCGGCGGATTGTCCCGGATCGAGCCGCTGCTCGGTGAAACAGAAGCATTGGACCTTGTTGAAGTAAACGCCGACGGCCTCGGGCACCACATTGAACAGCGCCGTTCCCGTAATCGGATGATCGGAATTGTTGGTAGCCTTATAGAAGGCGAGCGTGTTCTCGCCGATTTTGACCTCGAGCGTGCGTTGCTCCGGCTCAAAGCTCCACGGCAGGTCCGGGGCCACATTGGCGTCGAAGTGCACCGTCAGCACGCGGTCCAGCACCACGTCGGAAGCTTTCTCGGCTCTTTGCGTCGTTCCCGCGTAGCCCGTGACCTGGCAGTAGAGGCGATAGAGCGGAACGGCGGCGAACGACAGGCCGACCATGGTCAACACAATGACGGCACAGGCCGCAGCGATCGCGCGATGGCGAACCGCCGTCCGCTGCTGATTGTCCTTCGATGCCGTCACTCGAAAGCTCCCTTCGGCCGCATCACAGCGCCCTGCTCGCGACGTTGCCGCCCAGACGCACGATCGTCGCGATGTAGAACAGCGCCACCAGCGCGCCGAGCGCCAGCGCGATGGCGAGCGAGCGCATGCGCTGGCGCCGCAAGCGTTCCTTTTGCTCCTTTGCATCGCTGTTCATGACGAGCGTCACCGCGGCCAACCTCAAAGGACCCATCTTGTTACAGCGTGCTCACCAAGCAGCACCGCGAACAACAAGAACAGATAAAGGATCGAGAAACCGAACAGCTGGCGTGCCGCAGCATCGGCTTCGCGGCCTTGCGTGATCTTGCGCACCCGCCAAGCGAGGTACAGGAACGCTGCCCCGAGGCCTGCAGAGGCAACGGCGTAGACTATCCCGGCGAGCCCGATGATCGAAGGCATGACCGCCAGCGGAACCAGCACGAGCGAGTAGAGCCAGATCTGGCGGCGCGTCTCCTCTGCCCCGGCAACGACCGGCAGCATCGGCACGCCGACGCGCTCATAGTCCCTGCAGCGGTAGAGCGCGAGCGCCCAGAAATGCGGCGGCGTCCACATGAAGATGATGAGAAACATGAGCACGCTCTCGATGCTGACCGAGCCCGTCACCGCGGCCCAGCCGATCATCGGCGGAAAGGCGCCCGCGGCACCTCCGATGACGATGTTCTGCGGCGTACGCCGTTTCAGCCACATCGTGTAGACGAAGAGGTAGAAGGCGATCGTCAGCGCAAGCAGCGCGCCCGCCGTCCAGTTGACCAGCACACCAAGCGTCAGGATTGAGAAGACGGCGAGCACCGCGCCGAAGCTCAAAGCCTCCTCGCGAGTGAGTAGTCCGCGCGGAATGGGGCGCGCCGCCGTGCGCGCCATGCGCGCGTCAATGTCGGCGTCGTACCACATGTTGAGCGCACCCGATGCGCCGGCGCCGATCGCAATGGCAAGAAGCGCGATCAGGCCAAGGACGGGATGAATGGAACCCGGTGCGGCGACCATGCCCGTCAGCGCGGTGAAGACGACGAGCGACATGACGCGCGGCTTCATCAGTACGACAAAGTCTCCGACGCTGGATTCGGTGAAAGGACCGATGCGGCCGACCCGACTTTGTACGCCCGTCCCTTGCATCTCATCCGACCCTGGGCCTCAAGAAGCCTGCAGATCGCCCTTTGTTTTTCGTGTTGGCCATCCTGAGCCGCTGCGCGGCGGATGACTAGATGTCCAGTCCTTCAATCTCCCCGACTGCAACGGGCGGAACCTTCCGCTCCGCCCGTCGCCCGTCGAATCTCTTAACCTGCGCACCTCAGTGGGGCTCCGTGGCCTGAATGCGCGGCAGCGTCTCATAGGAATGGAACGGCGGTGGCGAGGGCAGCGTCCATTCGAGCGTCGTTGCGCCGGGGCCCCACGGGTTGGCGGCGGCCTTCTGCCGGCCCACGAAAGCAGCCAGCACGCCGAGCAGGAACACAAGCGTCCCGAGCGCCGTGATGTAGGCGCCGGCCGAGGATACACCGTTCCAGAAGGCGAAGGCGTCGGGATAGTCGGCGTAACGGCGCGGCATGCCGGCAAGCCCGAGGAAGTGCTGCGGGAAGAACAACACATTGGCGCCGATGAAGGTCAGCCAGAAGTGCAGCTTCCCCAGTGCCTCGTTGTACATGTAGCCCGACATCTTCGGGAACCAGTAGTACCAGCCGGCAAAGATCGCGAACACGGCTCCGAGCGACAGCACGTAGTGGAAGTGCGCGACGACGTAGTAGGTGTCGTGCAGCGCCCGGTCGATGCCGGCGTTGGCGAGCATCACGCCGGTGACGCCGCCGATCGTGAACAGGAAGATGAAACCGAGCGCCCACAGCATCGGTACCTTGAACTGAATCGAGCCGCCCCACATAGTGGCGATCCAGGAGAAGATCTTCACGCCCGTGGGCACCGCGATCACCATGGTCGCAAACACGAAGTAGGCCTGTGTGTTGACGCTGATGCCGGCCGCATACATGTGGTGCGCCCACACAATGAAGCCGACGAGGCCGATGGCGACCATGGCGTAGGCCATGCCGAGATAGCCGAAAATCGGCTTCTTGGAGAATGTCGACACCACCTGGCTGATCATGCCGAAGCCCGGCAGGATCAAAATGTAAACCTCAGGGTGCCCGAAGAACCAGAAAAGGTGCTGAAAGAGCAACGGGTCGCCGCCGCCCTGGGGATTGAAGAACGATGTGCCGAAGTTGCGGTCGGTCAGCAGCATCGTAATGGCACCCGCAAGCACCGGCAGTGACAGAAGCAGCAGGAAGGCGGTCACCAGCACTGACCACACGAACAGCGGCATCTTGTGCAGGGTCATGCCAGGTGCGCGCATGTTGAAGATGGTGGTGATGAAGTTGATCGCACCGAGAATCGAGGAGGCGCCCGCTAAGTGCAGAGATAGGATGGCGAAGTCCATCGCCGGCCCGGGGTGGCCCGACGTGGAGAGCGGCGCATAGACGGTCCAGCCGGTGCCGGCGCCAAGCCCACCGGGCGGGCCTTCCACGAATAGGGAGGTCAACAGCAACCCGAGGGCCACCGGCAACAGCCAGAACGAGACGTTGTTCATGCGTGGAAAGGCCATGTCCGGGGCGCCGATCTGCAACGGCACCATCCAGTTGCCGAACCCACCGATCATCGCCGGCATCACCATGAAAAACACCATGATAAGACCGTGCCCAGTCACGAACACGTTGTACATGTGGCCGTCGGCGAAGTATTGCAGCCCCGGCTCCTGCAGCTCGAGACGCATGGCGACCGAAAGGGCGCCGCCGATGAGGCCGCCGACGATCGCGAACACAAGGTACATCGTACCGATGTCCTTGTGGTTGGTGGAAAAGAGCCAGCGTCCGATGCCGTAAGGCGCATGATCGTGTGCGCCGTGAGCCGTGTCTGTCGTGCTTCCCATTGTGCGTTCGCCCTGTCAGTGGGGTTGGTGTGTGTTGTTGCCGGGATGGTCCCGGTTCGATTAGAGATTTCGCGTCCTACCTGATCATTGCGCCTTGGCCGCATCGGCAAGCTGGCGCGCACCGGCCTGCCGAAGAGCGGCCTCTTTGACGATCTCTTTGGCTTTCTTCAGGAGCTCTCTTTTGAGCTTGAGCTTTTCGCGCCGCTTTGCCTTGTCCTTCTCCGCTCCTGCCTCGGTGCCTGCAGCCGTGGCCGCTTTCATCGCGTCCACCCAGGCATTGTAGGTCTCTTCCTTGACGACGCGCACGGCGATGGGCATCAGCGAATGGTCCTTGCCGCAGAGCTCCGAGCACTGGCCATAGAAGACGCCTTCAATGGTCGGCTTGAACCACGTGGTGGTGATGCGGCCCGGCACCGCGTCAACCTTCGAACCGAACGAGGGGATGGTCCAGTCGTGGATCACCCCGTTGGGCTCGGCCGTCACGAGCACGTTGACGACCTTGTTGATCGGCACGATGACCTCGTTGTCGACGGCGAGGTTGCGGGGAGCGGGAATATGCTCAGCGATAAGCTCCTGGCGTGATGCGTCATCCAGTATGCGCGTTTCAAACGAGAAGCCGAGGTCGGGATAACCGTGCTTCCAGAACCACTGATAGCCCGTGGCTTTGAGGGTGATGTCGGCTTTGGGATAGCTGTACTGCAGGTGCAGCAGGCGGAAAGAAGGGATGGCGATGGCGACCAGAATAAGGATCGGAACTACCGTCCAGCTCACCTCGAGCAAAGTATTGTGCGTCGACTTAGAAGGGGTGGGATTGGCGCGCTCGTTGAAGCGAAACATCACGTAGACCAGCAGCAGCATTACGAACACTGCGATCGCCACGATGATGATATTGACGAAGTCGTAGAACTTGTGGATCTCCTCTGCGACCGGTGTCGCAGCCCCTTGCATACCCATCTCGCCCGGCGACGGTTGGCCCATTCCGGCCCACGCCGAGGACACCGCCACAAACACAAGCGCAAGTGCTGCGGCAGGCGCCGAGCAAAGCAATCGTCTCAACATTCGTCCGCTCCCAGTGCTGCCCGGCTCGCCGGCCGAGACCCCTCCCCAACAGACGCGCGCCGATTAAGTCTTTCGTTCGATTCTTTGGTCGGCGCACACTCGCCTGCGAACGTGCTCGAACACCCCGTAACGCAGGTTGCAGTATCCCTGCTCAACTAAGAAGCACAATCGCCTTCCTCGGCTCAAGTCAAGCATTATGCGGCATTTCCACGCGTTGAAAACCCGCAGAAACGCTGCCTCGTGTGGTAGCCAAAGCCAAGGTGGGTTCTTCAAACTTTGGCCCGATTCCGGGCAGACCAGGAGACCGACGCGGCGCCCCTTTGTCTTGCGCGTTGCCGCACCTGCCGCACCAGCCCAACGCCTTCGCAAGTGCAAGATTTCAGGAGCATTGCGTGCAAAGCACCCTTCGGGCCCGCCACGGCCACTCCTCCCGCAGTGCCCAAGCCCGGCTGTTTACCTCGTCAGGATTGAACGCAGCGCTATGGGTGATGGCCGGGCTGCTGTTTGCCGGCGCGACGCAGCACGCCCAGGCACAAGAAGGGACCGTCAAGGCCCAGCACGGCGATTGGCAAATTGTCTGCAAGCCCCCGCCGCCGGGTGCCAAGAACGAGATCTGCGCGTTGGTGCAAAGCGTGACGGCGGAAGACCGCAACAACATCGGGTTGACGGTCTACTTCCAAAGGTTCTCCAACGGCACGCGCGTTCTGCGGGTTTTTGCGCCGCTTGGCATCCTGCTGCCGCCGGGACTCGGTCTCAAAATCGACGGCAAGGATGTGGGCCACGCGCCGTTCCTGCGCTGCCACACTTTTGCGTGCTATGCCCAAGTCGTCGTCGAGGACCCGCTCGTGGAACAGCTAAAGAATGGCAAGACGGCGATCTTCATCATCTTTCAGACGGAAGAGGCCGGCATCGGAATTCCCATTTCGCTCGCAGGCTTCGCGGATGCGTTGGCCGAGCTCAAGTAGCCATGGCTCGGCGCACCACGCCCTGCTCGCGCTATTTGCCCGCGCATCAAAGTGATTGTGAGGACGCTGTGCTGCCCGCTCTCAGGCCGCCCGGCGCTCGCGCGCGCTGCGTCGCTCCTCTTTCTGCTCCGGGAAGGTAATGTAGTCCCGCACATTCTCCGCCTCGTCCGTCCCCGACGCGAACCCGAACGACGGCGTGGCCCACGACGCCACAGCCTCGGAGATCCGTCCCATGCTGTCGGAGTACTCGTCGAACGCGGTGCGCCAGAATTGCATCTGCTCGTTGACCACGTCTTGCGGGGTGCGGCACTGGCTGAGCCGGCTCGGCACCTCCATGCAAGCCTGAGCGCGGCGGCTCATCAGCCCCATGAATTCAAGTTGAGCGCGCGCGAGCCCTTTCATGTAAGGGTCATAAGCTTGGCCGGCAGCTTCAAGGCCGCTGAAGTACATGTGAAAGAAGCTATGAACCGGGGATTTCCCGTTCGCCTGAGCGCGTGACGCGGCAGCAACCATTGCACGTCTCCCTAGGTATGGACGGCCTGGTTGCGGCGGGGGAGCCCGGGCTGCGGCCGTCTCCGTTGAGGGTATGCACGTACCCTATGATTAAAATATTAGCATTCCAAGCTGTCCGAAGAATGACGGATTTCCTGAGTGCACAAGTAAAAGATGCCGCCGTCGCATAGTGCCTTTGTGCGCAGGTCACCGCGGCCAAGCAGTTCGAACGCTGTCATCAGAGAAAAGTTGCTTGCACAATCTTAGATTGTATCTAACTTTTTCTCGCTCTTAGCTAGAAAAGCGCAAGTATCAATTCTTTTAACAGTTGACTTGCCCTGTTTGCACGGCTTCACTCCCAAATAAATTTGGTTAACGTTGCCGTACTTCTTTCGTTCTTCTTTGTTTGTACATGCTGGGGGAGTCCACCACAGCTGCGTTGCGTTCGGCCATGGCGTACCGCGTCATAGTGGCCGTGGCGATGCTTGCGCTCTCGCCCTGCGTCCAGGCCGATCCGCAGTCGCGCGACCGCTCGCGCGAGTTCTGGGCCGGCGCCGATGCGTCCGCTCACGTCTGGCTGATTTACACCGGCGCCACCGTTGCCCCTTACGGCGACATGTTCCGCGACGGACTGCGCTTGCGCGCCGCCGCCGGCTACGGGGCCTACACCTATCGCGGCGAGCGTTTTGGACAGATTCAATCGTTCAAGGCCGAGACGGTCTTCAGCGATATGCTCGTCGGGTACTTGAAGCGGCTCGGCCCATTGACGGCGAAGGCCTTTGTTGGGGCGTCCCTGATTCAGCACGACCTTCACCCCTTCGACCTACAGAACCCCGTGCAGGGGCTTGCGTACGGCCCTAAGGCCGTTGCCGAGTTCTGGCTCAATATGGGCCCTGCCGCCTGGTCCTCGCTTGACCTCAATTGGACGAGCGCACACCAGACTTATGCCGGCCGCGTGCGCGCGGGCTATCGCTTTTTGGATGAAGTGTCCTTCGGGGCCGAAGCCCGGGTGAACGGCAACGCGCTCGACAAGGATGCGCGCGGCGGCCTGTTTGTCCGCTATGAGTGGGATGGCGGCGAGATCTCTCTGGCGGGCGGGGTCGCAGGACGCTTCTTGGAGGATGCGCGCGACATGACCGACCCCTACGCCACAATGACGTGGCTCATTCAGTATTGACGCCCGATCGGCGACGCCGATATCGCGGCATCCCCCCAATCCACGGCTGTTCCCGAGGGAACGGGCAGCTTTTCCGTAGCCGGGCAAAATCAAATGCACCTCTGGCGGCGGGTTGCCATTAACCTGCCATCTTGGAGTGCAAACAAAACGATCATTCGTTTTGTTTTGTGCCAAAATAGAGGCTGAGCACACTCATTTCTAACCCTGGGACGACAGCAGCCCGCCATGCCCAAGCTCAAACCAGCCACCCAGCGCGCCCGCCGTGAGCACATTCTCGATGCCGCGGAGGTGTGCTTTGCCCGCTCCGGATTCCACCGCACCACAATGCAGGACATCTGCAAGGAGGCGCTGATCAGCCCGGGTGCGCTCTACGTCTATTTCGCCTCCAAGGAGGACCTGATCGCGGGTATTGCCGAGCGCGATCGGGCCGAATTCGCCGAGCGCTTTGCCGAGCTCTCGGCCGCGCCCGAATTCATGAAGGCGCTTTCGGCGCTCGGCGAGCGCTATTTCGCCGAGGAGCCGGCCTACAAGCGCACGATGTGCATCGAGATCGGCCTGGAGTCGACGCGCAACCCTAAGGTTGGCGAGATCTACCGTTCCGTCGATCGCTACGTCGCCCAAAGCTTCGAGAAGCTGTTCGCGCGCCTGGCGGCCGAAGGGCGCATCGCACCCGACTGGGACATTCCCACGGCCGCCAAGGTCTTCTCGCTCATCGGCGACGGCATGTTCATGCGCCGCGCCGTCGACCCGGACTTCGATACCAAAGCGGTGCTGCCTGCCGTCATGTCCCTGCTGGGCAAATTGCTCAATCCAACGGACGAAAAAACTGCGGAGCCGCGCCGATGAAGAAAGCAATCATCGCCTTGCTCCTTGTTGGCACAATCGGTGCCGGGATTTATCTGGCGCCGCGCGCTGCGCCGCATCTGCAGCCTTACGTGAAAGCGGTGCAGGAGTGGCGCAAATCAAAAACGCTGGCGGCAAGCAACGATCAGGCCACAGCCCCGCCAGCGGTTTCCATCATCAAGGTCGCGGAGGCCGCGTTCACCGAAAAGGTAGCCGTCGCCGGCTCGCTCGTGCCCCGCGACGAGATCCTGGTCGCCCCCGAGGTCGACGGCTTTCGTGTTCTTGATCTCAAGGTCGACGAGGGCGACCGTGTGAAGAAGGGCGACGTGCTCGCCACGCTGGTGCAGGAGTCCCTTGACGCTCAGCTCGCCCAAAGCGACGCCGCGCTGGCGCGCGCGGAGGCGGCGATCTCCAAGGCCCAAAGTCAGATCGTGGAAGCGAATGCCAGGGTCGCAGAGAGCGAGGCGGCGTTCGAGCGCGCCAAGCCGCTTAAGAAATCCGGCTATCTGTCGGCAAGCACCTACGACCAGCGCGAAGCCGCCGCCAAGAGCTCGCAGGCGCAGCTCGTTGCGGCGCGCGACGGCTTGAAGCTCGCCCAAGCCGAAAAGGCACAGGTCGAGGCGCAGCGGCGCGAGCTCGCCTGGCGCCGTGCCAATACCAAAGTCACCGCGCCGGCGGATGGCCTCGTCAGCCGGCGCACGGCCCGCATCGGGGGCCTGGCCTCGGCGGCGGCCGAACCCATGTTCCGCATCATCGCCCGCGGCGAGGTGGAGCTCGACGCGGAAGTGATCGAAACCGAGCTCGCCAAGGTGGCCGATGGCCAGAAGGCGCGCATCACTGTGGCTGGCGTCGGCGACGTGAGCGGAACCGTGCGTCTTGTGTCCCCCGAGGTCGACAAGGCGACGCGGCTTGGCCGCGTGCGCATCTTCCTCGGCGACGACCCGAAGCTGCGTATCGGCAGCTTTGCGCGCGGCACGATCGAAACGGCAAAGAGTCGCGGACTGGCCGTGCCGTCCTCGGCCGTTGTGTTCGACACCGAGGGGGCCTTCGTGCAGGTCGTGAATGACGGCCGCGTTTTCCGTCGCAACATTAAGACGGGCCTTTTCTCCGGTGCCCTCGTCGAGGTGCGTGAAGGCCTTGCTGAAGGCGACGTCATTGTTGCCAAGGCCGGCACATTCTTGCGGGACGGGGACGCCGTGCGCGCCGTTTTGCCTGACGCCAAGATCAGCGAGGCCCAGTGATGCGCCTCAACATATCGGCCTGGTCGATCCGCAGGCCCGTGCCCGCCATCGTGCTGTTTGCGGTGCTCACACTGTTGGGCATTATGAGCTTTGTCACCCTGCCGGTGACGCGCTTTCCCAACATCGACATCCCGGTGGTGTCCATAACCGTGACGCAGTCGGGCGCCGCGCCAGCCGAGGTCGAGAGCCAGATCACCAAGGAGGTCGAGGACGCCGTCGCCAATATTCCCGGCGTCAAGCACATCGTCTCGACGGTCACCGACGGCTCCTCGCTTACGGTCATGGAGTTCCGGCTCGGGATCGATCAAGCTCGGGCTTTGAACGACGTCAAGGACGCCATCGATAAGATCCGCGCCGACCTGCCGCGCTCCATCGACGAGCCGATCGTGCGGCGCATCGACGTGGAAGGCCAGTCGATCCTGACCTATGCCGCCTCCTCGCCCGGCATGACGCTCGAGCAACTCTCCTGGCACGTCGACGACGTGATCAAACGGCAGCTGCAAGGCCTCAAGGGCGTCGGACGGGTCGAGCGTTACGGCGGTGTCGACCGCGAGATAAGGGTCTTGCTCGATCCCGATCGGCTTTTGGCGCTCGGCATAACGGCCGCCGAGGTCAATGCGCAGGTGCGCGCAACCAACGTCGATCTGGGTGGTGGCCGCGGCGAGGTTGGCGGCCAGGAGCAGGCGATCCGCACGCTCGCCGGTGCGCGCAAGGTCGAGGATCTGGCCAAGACCAAGATTCTGCTCCCGGGCGGGCGTGAAATCCGGCTTAAGGACCTGGGCCGCGTCATCGACGACGCCAGCGAGCAACGATCGTTCGCCCGCCTCAACGGCGAGCCCGTGGTGACGTTCAGCGTTTTCCGCTCAAAAGGAGAAAGCGAGCTCTCCGTCGCCGACGTGGTCAATAGCAAGCTCGCCGAGCTGCAGACGCAATACCCGGACGTGCGTCTTACCAAGATCGACGACGCGGTCGCCTATACGCGGGGCAACTATCAGTCGGCGCTGGAGACTCTGATTGAGGGCGCCGCGCTCGCCGTGCTCGTCGTTCTGCTGTTCCTGCGCAATATGCGAGCAACCATTATCTCGGCAATCGCTTTGCCTTTGTCGGCCATCCCCACGTTCTGGGCGATGTCGGCGATGGGATTTTCGCTCAACCTCGTGAGCCTGCTCGGAATCACGCTGGTGACCGGCATCCTCGTTGATGACGCCATCGTCGAGATCGAGAACATAGTGCGCCACATGCGCGCCGGAAAATCTCCCTACCGTGCCGCGCTCGAGGCCGCCGACGAGATTGGGCTTGCGGTCATCGCCATCTCACTGACGATCGTGGCGATTTTCTCGCCCGTCTCGTTCATGGGCGGCATCGCCGGGCAATATTTCAAGCAGTTCGGCCTGACGGTCGCTGTTGCGGTCCTGTTCTCGCTTCTCGTGGCACGCCTCATCACGCCGATGATGGCCGCTTATCTGCTGCGGCCGATCCCGCAGAAAAAGGAAGGCGAAGGGCCGCTGATGCGCGCCTACATCGGCTTCCTGCAAGCCACCCTCAAGGTGCGCTATCTGACGCTTGTGACGGGCATGGCCCTGTTCGCCGGCTCCATCTACGCCACAACGCTTCTGCCCACGGGCTTTCTGCCCGATGAGGACACCTCGCGCATCGTCGTCTCCACCGAGCTCCCGCCCGGTGCCACGCTCGAGGACACCCGCATCACCACGGACCGCATGGTCGGGACGCTGCAGGCGATTCCCGAAGTGAAAAGCGTCTTTGTACTGGGCGGCAGCACTCCAACGGGTGGCCTTGAGGTGCGCAAGGCCTCGCTCTTTGTCCACCTCGTGCCAAAGACGGAGCGCGCGCTCACGCAAAAGCGCCTGAAGACCATCATTTCCAACAGGCTCGCCGATATTCCCGATACCCGGTCCTGGTATGTCAATGAGCGCGGCGATCGCGAGCTGTCGTTTTCGATTCTCTCCAACGACGGCGACACACTCACCGAAGCGGTCAGCAAGCTTGAGGGAGCCCTGCGTCACGTCCCCGGCTTCAAGAACGTCGCCGCCAACACCTCCGTCAATCGGCCCGAGCTGCGCGTGGTGCCCAAGTTCGATGCCGCGGCCAAACTCGGCGTTGCGCCCAACCAGATCGCAGAGACGATCCGCGTGGCAACCATCGGCGACTTCGATGCCAACCTGGCAAAGTTCAACGCTGGCGACCGGCTCGTGCCCATTCGCGTGCAGATTGAGGAGAATGCGCGCACCGACATGCTGCGCCTGAAGCATTTGCGCGTGACGAACGCGCAAGGCCGGGCAATTCCGCTCGCGGCCGTCGCCGACATCTCCTTTGGACGGGGTCCGAGCTCAATCGACCGCTACGACCGCCAGCGCCGCGCCGTGATCGGCGTCGATCTCGTCTCCCGCTACGCGCTGAGCAGCGCCCGCGAGAAGTTTCTTCAGGTCGTTGAGGAACAAAAGCTGCCCGCCGGCGTCAGTCTGCAGCCATCGGGTGACGCAGAGATCCAGGACGAGGTCGCAACCGGGTTCATAACCGCCATGGGCACCGGCCTCATGATTGTGTTCAGCGTGCTCGTCCTCTTGTTCGGCAGTGTGGCCCAGCCGGTAACGATCCTGTTGTCATTGCCCTTGTCGTTCGGCGGCGTGGTCCTGGCGCTGCTGGCCACCAACAATCCGGTCAGCATGCCCGTCTATATCGGCCTGCTCATGCTGATGGGCATCGTGACCAAGAACGCGATCATGCTGGTCGATTTCGCGGTGGAGGAGGTGGCCAAGGGCGTGGACCGCATCGAGGCGGTGATCGACGCCGGGCGCAAGCGGGCGCGGCCCATCGTCATGACCACGCTCGCCATGGTCGCAGGCATGATCCCCAGCTCGCTGGCACTGGGAGACGGCGGGGAATTCCGCTCCCCGATGGCGATTGCGGTGATGGGCGGACTCTTGGTGTCGACCATTCTTTCGCTGGTGTTCGTGCCATCATTTTTTACCGTGATGGACGATATCGGCGGCTTGTTGTGGCGCATATTCGGGCGCTTCGTCGGACCGACCGACGAGCCAGGGGCAACGCCTGGCGAACCGCGCACCCTCGCTTTTCAGGCAGGCGAGGCGAGCACGCGCGCGCCCAAGCACGCACGAACGGCGATTGCCGCGGAATAAGAAAACGGGCGGCCCACGGACCGCCCGCTTCGCACTAGAGCTCAGCTCAAGGCCTGACGCGCATACGTCACTTCGTCGTGGACGCCGTCGAGGCGGTCGCGTCGTGCTTGAAGAACACGTCGACGCGCATGCCTGTCAGCAGAGGCGGCAAACCGTCGAGATCGATCAGCGCCTCGAGCACCTCCACGTCGTTGGGACGGCGCGGCCCACGCGTCGCAATGCGGGGCGCGGACAGCGACTGCGCAATTTTGTTCACGCGGCCTTCGAAGTCCTGATCGGGATAAGCGTCGGCGCGGACCACCACAAGCTGGCCCGCGTGGATTTTCGCCGCGTCACGCTCCTCGACCTCCGCGCGGACCTTTAGCGACGTGAGATCGCCCACGACGAGCAGCGAATTCGCCGGAGATGGCACCGCGACCTCGCCCTCCTTGCCGATCACGTTGAGAATGGTGCCGTCAAACGGAGCGCGGATGCGCGTCTTCTCGACGGCGAGCTCGGCCGCCGACAAGTCGGCGCGAGCGACGGTGAGCGCGGACTCTAAACGGGTCGGCAACGGCATTCCGGATTTGGAATTTACCGATGCCAGGTTGGCGCGCTCGTCGGCCAGCTTCTTCTTGGCGTCTTCCAATTTCGATCGCGCAGTCGTGACGGCCTCATAGGAGCCCTTGCCGGCGCGCTGCTCCCGCAAAACGTCGTCGAAGGCCTGCCGCGCGCCGAACAAGGCGCGCTCGGCGGAAGCGACCGCGTCTTCTGCCTCGCGCCGGTCGCGAGCCAGCCCCTTCACATCCTCATCATTGCGATCCCGCTCGCGGGCCGCCGCTTGGGAACCGGCGGCCGCGACCTTCGTAAGTGCGTTGGCGTCGTCGAGCCGAATAAGCAGATCGCCCTTCTGGACGCGATCATTAACGTCGACGGCCATATCCTCGATGCGCCCCCGCACCTCGGCTGTGATGCGCACCTCACCGCTCTTGGGCTCGACCCGGCCAGTGGCTGAGGCGGCCCACGTCGGCTGCTGAATCTCCTTTGCCTCCTCGCCAGTGCCCGTTTGCTCCGTCCCGGCCTGGGTCTTTTGCTCGCCGATCGGCACCCAATTGACATTGTTGACGTAGAAACCAATGGCAATCGCCAGCAGACCAGCAACGCCAAGCGTGACGACTGTGGAGTTTAACTTAGGCATGCGCTTTCCGTCTCTTTGTAAGATCTGCAATCCCGGGGGCATCTAAGCCCTCTGGCCGGCGCTCTTCGCCGACGATCCGTCCGTCCTCGATTCGCAGAACCCGGTCGGCATAGGAGAGCGTCCGGGGATCATGCGTGACCGCTAGAACGCTGCGGTCTTGCTCTTTCGCAATGCGCGCCAAAAGCGCCATCACGGCGTGTCCGTTCTCTGCGTCAAGCGCGGCCGTCGGCTCGTCGGCCAGCACGATCGAAGGGGAACTAGCGATGGCACGCGCCACGGCGACGCGCTGCTGCTCCCCGCCGCTCAGGTTTCCGGGGTAGCTCTTTAACCGATAGGCGAGGCCGACGTCTCTCAACACCTCCTCGGCACGGTTCGCCGCAGCAAACCCTTTCTGCCCGCGTACGTCGAGCGCGATACGCACATTCTCCAGCGCCGTGAGCGTGGGGAAGAGATTGTAAGACTGGAAGATGAAGCCCATGTGCTTGCGCCGCAAATTAGCGAGCGCTTCGGGCGGCAGGCGATCGGTGGGGACTCCAGCAACGCGCAACGTTCCCGTTGTCGGTGTGAGAATGCATCCCAGGATCGACAAAAGCGTCGTCTTGCCGCTTCCCGAGGGCCCCATCAGAAGGATGAGCTCTCCGGGAACCAGCGAAAGACTCACGCCTTTGAGCGCGCGCACCATGCCCGCGCCGTGGCCCAGCTCCTTAACGATGTCGACGGCTTCGAGGACAGGCTCTTGGGTCATTTGTTGAATACCGTTGCGGGATCGATCTTCGTGACCTTCATGATTGCTGACAGCGCCGAGATGGCACACATGCCAACCGTCAGAGTGAACAACCAGAATGCCAGCCCTGGCGTCATCACCATCGGAAGAGCGGTCCTCTTGCTCAGCACTAGAACAACTAGCGCGAGACTGATCCCGAGCGCGTAGCCGATCACAGCGCTGATACCTGCCTGTGCAAGTATGACCTGATGAATATATCCCGACGACGATCCCAATGCACGCAAGGTCGCAAATTCACTCAGATGGTCCTTGGTGCTCGAATAAAGCGTCTGGGCGACAATCACGGTGCCGACGAGACTTCCGAGCAAGGCCCCGCCGATCAGTGCCACGCCGGCGCCGGTGCGGAACAGCCACTGCTTGAGGCTGCGATTGCGAAACTCCTTCGTCGTCAAGACCTCGGCGCTCTCTAGGCGCCCGCGAAGTTCTTGCTGGACCTTTTTAACGTCGGCGCCGGGAACGAGCTGAACGAGATAGAAGGTGGTGAGGTCGCCGGGCGCCCCGAACAGGCTGCGGGCGCGGTTCAATGTCGTGTAGGCGTAGGGCGAGCGGGTGAACGAGCGTATGCCTTGCGTCAGCGCCCTCACCCGCACTCTGCCATTGGCGATTTGCGAGGTGTCCCCCAATCCATTGATTCCGAGTTCGTCGAGATAGCTGCGATCGACCGCGACGGCCTCGGGCGTCTTGATATCCTGCCAGGTGCCTCGCACGAGGTTCCAGGGTTCGAGCCCACCATCCTCTGCATCGCTGCCGACAACAACGACGCGCGTGCTGCCACCTTCGGGCTTGCGCCATTCGGCGAATTTCACGATGAGCGGGATGACCGCCTTAACGCCTGGCGTCGCCAACGCCTGATGGCGCTCGCGCGGCGTCAACAGCAGTCCGCCGTCCTCGAAGCTCTTTGCTCCGTAGATTGTTATCCAAAGATCTGCTTTCGCGTGATCGATGTTGGCGGTGATCATATTGCTCGCCCCGAGATAAAGGCCGAGCTGCACCGCGACCAGCACGATGGAGAACAAGATGCCGACGAGCGTCACCGCCAAGCGGACACGGTCGTGAAACAGGTTGCGAAAGGCAAGCGTCAAGATCATCGATGAGTTCCGCGGCGGTGAATGACTAGGCGCCGCACAATCGCCCTGCACGGCGATTGTGCGGCGCAACGATCCCTCGAGGTTGGCTTCGAAAAGGCACACTCATGCTTAAGAGCGGCCTAACTGTGTCGCGACTTCGACCCATATAGGAACGAGACTAAACGAGTGCCACTTCACGCGGCGTTAACAGATCGAGAACCACAACGATCTTAGACGGGTTGGATCAAGGCAACGTCCGACGACGCGGCATGCAAGTCTGGCCTTGCAATACTTGGTCCACCAAGGTTTGCGGCTAAGTAATCCTCCGACCAGTTTTTGCCGCTTTCAAAGTTTAAGGCCGTCCCGATCCCTGGCACAGTATTGGCAATACTACCATGCGTCATGATCATCATCCCTCCAAGTTCCGCTCTCCCTGGCTTTTTGGCGGGATTTTCGGACTTCTGGTCACAGCGATTGCGGGACCCGGCGCCGCCGCCCCGGATAAGCCCCGTGAGATGGGCATCTGGTACAATCACTCCGGCAAGGGGGCGGTTGAGATCCGACCCTGCGGTGACACCGGCCGTGACGCTAAGCGCCTCTGCGGCTTCATTGTTTGGCTCAGAGAGCCCAACAACAAAAGGGGCGAACCGCTCACCGACGGCTACAATCCTCAGCGTTCCAAGCGCCGCCGGCCGATCTGCGGCCTTCCCGTTCTCGGCTCGCTGCGGCCCATGTCGGACGGCAGCTGGGACCAGGGATGGGTCTACGACCCTGAGCAGGGCCAATCCTTCGATGCCGCCATCGAGCTTAGGTCTCACGACCGGCTCATCCTGACCGGGTACAAGGGGGTTAAGTTCTTCAGCAAGTCTTTCCTCTGGAAGCGCGCGCCGGACGATTTGCCGCGCTGTGACGGAAAACCCGTTGAGCGCCAGGCACGCGCTTCGTTGAGCGAACCGCTCCCGCCCCTCCCCGATAAAGCCTCGCGAGCGAGGGCTCCGCAGACAGACGTCCTGGTCGCGCCGCGCCCGGTGCCGGCAGTGAGACCGAGTCCCAGCTCGGGCTCAGCCGTGCGCATTAGGTAGGACGCTGTCGACCAACTCTCAGGTGGCGCTGCGCTCTTTCCCCTGAACGTCGGCTGCCGCCGCAGTGGCCTCTTGAGTCTCCTCGCTCGACTTCGTCAGGCGTGCAGCAAACTCCCTGACCCGATCCACCACGATGGGACGCTGCCGGTCGAGCGTCACCATGTGATAGCAATCATCGAGAACGCAGACCTCCACCAAGCCCCCCAGTTTGCGCAGCAGCGCAATGGTGTTTGACATGTCGCTCTGGTCGTCGTGGCGTGGATGGAAGATCAGGGTATGCTGCTTGATCTGGCCGAGAAGCGGCTTGACGCTGCGCACGAGCTTGCGGAATTCCAGGACAAGTCCGCCGCCACGGCCGAACATATCCTCAATTGCTTCACTCTCCAGACTGTCGAGAATGAAGCTGCGCAGACGCTCGTCCTTGATACCGTGGGGCAAACGCGCCCTGAAGTGGAAGAACCGCGCCGCCCATCTATGATTGATGAACTTGAAGAGTGAGAAATGCCAGGGGATCGCCCAGCCGTTCGGCCAGAACGTGGGCGAGAACAGCATGAGACCGTTGACATTCTTCGGACGCAGCGCTGCCAGCCGCAGCGCCAAGATCGTCCCCGCCGAGATGCCGCCGAGGATAACCGTATCGCACTGCTGCATCAGCTCGTCGTGCGCCTGCTCCAGCGCGGTGTACCAGTCGCGCCAGCTCGACAGGCCGGAAACGTCGGTTCCACCGGCAAGACCCGGCAGCATGGGGCAATAGACCGTGTAGCCGCATTGCCCCAACGCGTGAGCGACGAACTTCAACTCGATTGGTGAGCCCCCAAGACTATGGACGAGCAAGACGCCGTTGCGGCCACCAGGAACGAGAATACTACCCCACGCTGTTTTCATTTTCTCGCTGTTTTTCATTGCTGTAACTAAACCCGCTTACTTACTAGACGAAGTTATCCGCACTCGGTCAACGTCAAGCCGGTACGACCGGCGGCGCAGATCCGACCCTTAGGTTCAAACCCTCTCTTTTTCGTTTCCTCAGACAGGCTTCGATCTTGGCATGCAATAGCTCGAAGCTCTTATGATTGTATAGGCGCTTCGGCCGGCAGCCCGTACCAGGGTGACACGGGCTAGGGGGAAAGCCTTTCACTGGCCGGAACCCGCTCGAGAGGCGATAGGGCACCTTGCCGCACACTACGACGCGCCTTTTCTGCAACCCCTCTACCCCGTTCATGAGCGTTGCTAATTCGGTTAACTTCCGATCTGGAGACCCGAGACCGACGCCATCGGCGGGCGGCTTCTGATGGTGATTATTGGCGAAAGAATGACGTGCGCAGGACGCCGAACGTCTCGTCCTGCCGCCGTCGCACAAGGGTGTTGCCGGGGTGGACCCATGGACAGAAATACTCGCTGCATGGCGGTCGAACGCATTGAAATCCCGCCGGTTCCCTCTGCACACCGTGCTTATTTGCAGTTTACGCAAATTCTGATCTGCGCAAATTAGCGCGCGACAAACTTCCTTAACTCGGTGTGATTGTGTTGTGTGATGGCCACAATCGCACGTCGCTCGGTGTCTTCTGCGTCTCTAAGTGGGTGAATTTCGCCAAAACAAGCAGACGATAACGTAGGCAAGCGCGGCCAGGCCGACGGCGAGCGCGTAGGGCACGCTCGAAAAAGATGAAGATGCCCGCAAGCCACGCGACGGCTCCGCTGAGAAGAGCGGCAACGGCCGCCATCGGGCCACCGAAGCGTGTGAACAGGCCGAAAAGGGCAACGACGATCAGCCCCGCGCTGCCTGGTGAGCGGGCTCGAGAATACCCCCGGCCTCGAAGGCCACGATCACGGCGAGGATCACCGGCCCCAAGATAGCGCCGATCGCCTGGATGAAGTCGGTCAGCGCATCCGCCATCAACCCGCCCTGCGAATAGCGCTCGCGAAAGAAGTCGGCGAACGTGACGTGCCGCGGCTCCATAAGGGAACGGCGATCGTCACACCGACGATCAGCAGCGCCGCGGCATAGCCGAACGGATCGATGGTCGCGCCGACGACGCCCTCGCTATACACGGTGCCGGCCGTGCCGACGATCGCTTCGGCACCGAACCAAGTCGCGAACACGGAAAAGGAGGCAATGCCGAGACCGAGTTGGCGGCCTGCGTTGATGTAGTCGCGCTCGGTGAAGATGCGCCGCGATACCCACGCACCGATCGCTAGCTGCAGCAGCACATAGGCGAGCACGCCCACCAGAACCGGGCTCATTCCCTGCCCCCCTGCACGGCACTTGGTACTGGGCGCTGGCCGCCCGCATGCCGACTACACCGCAGGGCTCAGGGCCGGGTCAACAGCGGGTTTGATCATGCCAAGTCAACACGCAGTCACGGTTCCAGCCCATTCGACACGCTATAGTCGAAGTGATTAGATGCCCTTGCGGCAACCCGGAGCCGTGCTCGGGTGTTGTCGGTGAAAGAGGAAGGTCTCGTTGGTCGCTCACGTCCGTTCGTTCATCGCTTACTTGGTGGCGTTTGCCATCGCCGCGGGCCAGGTTGCCCCTGCCGCCGCCGCCCCCCTCTCCAAGGCCGACTACGAGGCGTGCCAGGCTCGCGACGAGCCGGCCTTCCGCGCGGCCATCGAGGCGATATCCGTTCGCGCCCTCAAAGCCGGCATTGCCAATGTCGATTACCGCGCCGTCGTCGGTGATGCGTGGCGCCGCGGCAACCTTGATGAGCTCGTCGACAAGCGCGTCGACCTCGCTGTCGACGAGGTGCGCCAGGAAACGAGTTGGGCCAATCTCCTGCAGTCGCTCGCCTACCAGCAGAAGGCGCAGGAGCTGGCGACGGCGGTCGCCGAGCGGGTCTATCGCTCCGATGCCATGAAGGCCGCACTGGGGCAGCTCGCCGCCAGCGTCGGTAAGGAGATCGGGCGGCAGATCGAGCTCGCCAGCGAGGATGCTTCCGGGCCGACGGTGGCATGCCTCAAGGCCTTCGTGGGGGCGCGCTACGGCACGACGGTCGCCCGCGCCGTCAGCGGCGAGACCGGAAAGAACCTCACCATCGATCCCGATAAGGCCGCTGCGGGAATCTCGCCCAGCGCGGTGTTGCGCGAATCGGGCGGCGGCATCGCCGGTGCGGCTATTCTGATCTTGCGCCGGCAAATGGCCAACATGGCACGCCGCGTGGGTCAACGCGTCGTCGGCGCCGTGCTCGCCCGCCTCGTGGCCGTCGTAGCCGACGGGGTGGGCCTGGTGCTGATCGCAAAGGACATCTGGGACCTGCGTCATGGCGTATTGCCCATCATCGCCACCGAGATGAAATCCAAGGACAACAAGGACAAAGTTCAGGACGAGCTTGCCCGCACCTTTGCCGAGCAGATCTCCGAGCACGTCGAGGAGATCGGCGCGACCACGGCAACGCAAGTGGTCGATATCTGGCGTGACTTTCGCAGCGCGCACGCGCAAGCGCTCGAACTCGCCGCGCGCAACCAGCAATTCAAAGCCTTCGTCGACTCCCTCAAGCCTCAATCGCTGCCACGGCTCGACGAGGTCGTCTCTTTGGTGCTCGCCGCGGAAGGCGAGGCCGGTCTGCTGAGCCGCCTGCGCGACGGCACTCTCAACGAGGCTGTCAACACGCTGTCGGCCCCGGCCATGGAAATCGCCCGTCAGACCCGTTCCATCGATGCGGGGCTCAAATGGGCCGCCCTTTCCGGAGATCAATTGGCAATGGTCGTCGATCTCGGCCTGTACCGGCGTACTGGTCCCGACACTCTGACCAAGGCCTCCCTTCGACGCATCCTTGCCCTTCACGACCGGCTCGCCATCGTGCGGCTCGCAAGCATGGACACAGCCGCACGCGACACGCTCTTTGAGTTGCAAGATGACGAGCTCAAGAGACTTGCGCACAACTTGACGGAAGCCGAGCTTGCGACGTTATCGCGCTATCTGACCGGACTGCACAAGGAGCCGCGCGAGCGGGTGCTGCGCGCGGTTGCGGCGAACCCGACAACGATGCAGTCGCTCGCCTCCGATCGCGTCCGCGCAGCGGTCGTCACCAGCGCCGACCAGACGGCAGCGGTAAGCATGATGCTGCGCACCAATGCCGCACTCGATCCGGCCGCCATCGTCGAGGACTTTCATCTCGTCACCGACGGGCGCATCAGCCCGATCCTGTTGTGGGAAAAGCATCCCGTCGTGATCGTCGCCGGAGTGCTCGCTCTGGTGATTCTTCTTCTTTTGCTGCGGAGGCTCCTTTTCCCCCGCCGCCGCAGCCAGGCGACCGCGTGAAGCGGCGAAAAGACCGGCGCCCTGCATCTCGTCCGCAACAAAGTGTCGTGCCGGCGTGCCAGACAGATTGGGCCCTGCTATAAGCCGTCGGGGGCCTGCCGAATCAGCAACGCACGCGAATCAGGGCTCCATTGCGTCTTCAGGGCATCGAGGGAGTGGGACAGATGGGACTCAAAGCGCCTGGTATCTTGACGTTCATGGTGTCGATCGTCCTGACGGTCGTCGTGTTGATCATGAAGTTCTTCGGGGCCGAAATACCCTTCCTTATTGGCAATGAGTTTTGGGTTCTGCTTTTGGCGCAGGTGATCCTAGTGCTCGGCTGCATCATGCGGGGTCTCTGAGTCTGTCAAGCAAGTCCCGATCGCTGTGCTCTTGTGTCGCGCGGCACTGGGCGCCCTGGCGGCCCCCGGGGCGATGGAGGATTTACTCGCGGAATGAGATGGAAACTCGATCACCTCGGTTCATACGCAGACCGCGTGCGCCGCTCCTCGCGCGAGATCCTAATTGCGTCGGCATTGACCCTGGCCGCTTTCGCCTTTCTGATTGCCGCCCTCCTGGGAGGCGCGGTCACGGGCAAGTCGAAGCTGGGGCCGGTGGCAACCGAAGAGACGGCTACTAAATGACTTTGATTCAATCTTGCCCGAGTCGGGCCGCTCATGCCTCAAGCGGCACCGCGCGTACAAGGCCGCGGACCGAATTGCCCAAATAAACCGTATCGGCCATTCGCAGATCCTGAAGCCTCAGGATCGCCTCAATCGCCCGCCCCTCAGCAATCAGTTCGGCACGCAACGTCCCGGGCAAAAGGCCCGAGGCAAGTGGCGGCGTCAGGAGCCGCCCATCGCGCTCCACAAAGATCGTGGTGCGGCTGCCCTCGGCAAGCTCGGCGCGCTCGTTGAGATAGAGCACTTCCTCGGCGCCGACGCTATCCGAATAGTGCTGCCACTCCCTATCGTAGAGCTCACGCCGCGTCGTTTTGTGAAAGAGGAAGATGTCGGTGCTGTCGAGCGGTGTCTTGGAAACGACGAAGCGCATGACGGCATCAGGATCGGGGGCGGGAAGTGGCGTCGTCGTCACCGTGACGGCGCCGCTCTCTGACAGCAGCAAGCGAACCCGCAAGCGCTGCGCGCTCCCTTGGACCGCATCGGTTAGAGCGCGGCGGACGGCGGCCTCGTCAAAAGTAAAAGCAAAATAGCGCGCCGACGTCTTCAAGCGATCGATGTGGCGCTCAAGCAGCGCGTAGCCGCTGCCGGGTTCATAAAGCATCGTCTCAATCAGATCGAAAGGCTTCACCGGATCGGTGAGAAACTTCATCTTCAACAGGCACTCGGCGTATTCCCTGGCCCCTTGCGAATCGAAGACGATGCCGGAACCGATCCCCATCTCGCCGGCGGAGTCGCGGAACACGACGGCGGTGCGAATGGCGACATTGAACAGCGCGCGGCCCCTCGGCGAGACGTGGCCGATGGCGCCGCAGTAGACGCCGCGCGGTTCGGTCTCCAGCGCACGGATAAGCTCCATGGCTCTGATCTTGGGCGCCCCCGTCACTGATCCCGGGGGGAAGATGCCCTTCAACAGCTCCGCGATGCCGACACTCTCCTTGAGGGTCGCGCGCACGCCCGAGGTCATCTGGTGCAGGGTTTGGAACGTCTCGACGGTGAACAAGTCAGTCACGGTGACGCTGCCGATCTCGGCGATGCGGCCGATATCGTTGCGCATCAGATCGACGATCATCAGGTTCTCGGCGCGCTGCTTCACGTCCTCGGCGAGGTGTCGCCGCGCCAGTGCGTCCGCCTCCAAGGTGCCGGCGCGCGGCGCCGTGCCTTTCATGGGACGTGTCGCCACGGTGCGCCCGTCTTGCTCGATGAAGACCTCCGGTGAGGCCGACAGCACCGTCACCTTGCCGGTGTCGACGACGCCGCCGTAGGCCACGCGCTGCTTCTGGCGCAGATCGAGGAAGAAGGTCAACGGCGAGCCCGACAGGCGGAAGCGTGCCTTGAAGGTGAGGTTGAGCTGGTAGATGTCGCCGGCGCGGATCTTCTCCTGCACTTGCGCAAAGCGCTCCTGGTAGAAGGCATCGTCCCAGGCGAGCGTCACGTCGGTGAAGTGATAAGACCCGCTGCGCGTGTGGGTGGCGAGCCAATGCTCGACCTGGCGGCTCGTCAGTTCAGCGGGTTCCCGATAGAGCCCAAGCCAAAGGAGCGGCACGTTGCGATTCTTGGGTATCAGACCGGAAAGCTTCGGCTCAAACACGTAGCCGAGCTCGTAGGCGAAGAATCCCGCCGCATGCAGCCCGCTGTTGACGGCCGCCTCGAGGCGGTCGAGAGCGGCGGGAACCTCTTGCGGCGTCTCGGCTGAGATGATTTCGACGGGATCGGTGAACAGAAGCGAGGGAGGCCCGCCGCCGGAGTTGTTGTCGAGGAGGACGAACGTCTCGGAAAGCGCTGAGGGCTTTTCCGCCGGACGCTCGAAGGCCTGACAGGTGCGGTCGGCTGGCGTCATTGTCCCTTGTATCCCGAGAGGGCATAGAACGTCACCTGCCGCCGCGCGTTCTCTCCGGCCGGTATTTGGCGCTCGCCGATCTTCTTTACCGTCGTAAATGCCGAGCGGGGCGGCCCGGCGCCCTGACCGAGCCCAATGAACAGCACCCGCCCTCGATTGGCGGCGGTGAAGGGCCGCGTCAGCTCGAAGTGATCGTGCGGGGCTCCCTGGCGCCAAGCCAAAACGGGCGTCGGCTCGGCGCGCAAATAGTAGAGAAGCTCGGCCGTCACCGCGCGATCATCGGTCAGGATGGCGGTGAATGGGTGCCCGGCGTCTCGCGCTTCGGCAATCTCCTTGCGCGTCGCCTCGGCCAGGTCGCGCCATCCGAGTATGCGCGCGAAGGGGTCCGGCCTGATGGGAAGCAGCGCTGTCCCTGCGGTTAATGTCCCTACGGCGATCAAAGCGAGCGCGGCCACGTTGACGACGAAGGAAGTCTTGAGCCATCCCCACGACGATTCGCGGATCATCGTAGCCGTTACCAGCACGGTTGCCGCCACGTAGGCTGGCGCCGCCCAATTGGCGTGCGCCCGGCTGATGAGCGCTTGCACGGCGATGATGGCGATGATCGGGAGAGAGAAGGCGAGCAGCATGCGGTCTGGCTCGGAAAGGGCCGCTTTGCAGGCCCGCCAGCAAATAACCAAAAGGCCACCGAAGAGGATCGGCCCGAACACGCCGAATTGTGTGACGAGAAACAGGAAGGCATTCACCGGGTGCAGCAGCGAGCCGCCCCAGTCGGCGTTAGCCGCCGTGTGGGAGAACGTGGCGAAGCCGTGCGCGTAGTTCCAGACAAGGTTGGGCGCAATCAGCAACACGCCAAGCATGAGGGCCGCATAAAGGCGGTAGTCCTTGAGGATCGACCGTCGCTCACGTGCGACGATGAAATAGACGGCCGCGCACATGAGGAACCAAGCCATCGCGTACTTGGCGTTGAGCCCCACCCCGAACGCGACCCCGAACAATAGCGCGGGCCAAGCCCGTCGCGTCTCAAACAGGGCGGCAAAACCAAAAAGGGCCAGCGCCCAGAAAAGGAGCAGCGGCACGTCGGTGGAGATCAGTCCCGCCGACAACGAGACACCGGGCAGCGTCGCGAACGCCAGGCCCGACAATGCGCCCGTGCGCGCATCATAGAGGCGGCGCCCCAAAAGAAAGATGACGAACGCAGTTGCCGTGTGGATCAGGGGCGATGGCAGCCGAATACACGATTCACCCGGCCCGCAGACGACAGTGGCAGAACGAATGATCCAAGCTATGAGCGGCGGCTTGGAATAGTAGCCGAAGGCCGGCTCCGTGCTCCACGCCCAGTACTGCGCCTCGTCGAAGAACAGATCGGTGCCGTTCCAATAGAGCGCCAGAAGCCGGAAGCCCAAAAGGGCTCCCAGACCCGCCAGCAGGACACCGGTCCACTGGGTATCGCGGCTCTGCGAATCGAGGCCGAGGTGGACTGACATGGCGCTCCGATTGTGAACAAGACCTGTTTCAGGGGCGGAACATGTTCTGTCAACGGCCTCGATAGCGGCTCATTTACTAGGTTGAGAGACCTGCGTGAAGACTGGTAGTCTTGCGGCCCTGGAGCCTTTATGAAGCAAGGGTCGCGGCGAGTCCTGCGGGATTGGGGCACTTGATGCGCGTCACCGTCGTCATCCCGGCGTTAAACGAGGCCGGCAACATCGGCCGGCTCGTCGAGGAGACGTACGCTAGCGTGCCTGTCGAGCACCTCGCCGAGCTGATCGTTGTCGATGACGCCAGCGAAGACGCAACGGCGACCGAGATCAAGTCGCTGATCGAGAGCGGCAATCATCCGGGACTGCGCTACCTCCGCCACGATGAGCGCAGCGGCCAGAGCGCGGCATTGCGGTCCGGGATCCTCGCGGCGACGTGCCCCATCATCGCCACCATGGACGGCGACGGCCAGAATGACCCGCGCGACATTGCCCGCCTTCTGCAGTTGCTCGCCGCGCCCGGGTCAGAGGGCCCCGCGCTCGTCGGTGGCGTGCGCACCGAGCGCAAGGCGACCGGCTCCAAACGCTGGGCTTCGCGCGCCGCCAACTGGATCCGCGACAAGGTGCTGCAGGACGAGTGCCCGGACACGGGGTGTGGCATCAAGGTCTATTGGCGCGACGTGTTCTTGCGGCTGCCCTTCTTCACGAGTATGCACCGCTATCTGCCGGCGCTGTTCCAGAGCTACGGCCATGAGGTGGCTTATGCGCCCGTCAACGACCGGCCACGCCAGGCGGGGGTGTCCAAGTACAACAACCTCAATCGCGCCTTCGTCGGGCTTTATGATCTGGTTGGGGTCACCTGGCTCCGACGGCGGACCAAGGTGCCTGATATCATAGACCGGCTTCCCGAGATCCATGTCGTGACGGACATCGCGACGCGACTGAAGCCGGTGAACGACGACGGGGCGCGCATGAGTGCCGGCGATAAGAGCTGAGAAGAGCGCGGGGACCAACCCGTCCTTGGGACAGTGATAAAGACATGGACTTTCTAGCCAACGCCGCGGCGCAGCTCGGCCAATGGTGGGCCGACACCTCTGCCACCGAGAAGACATGGCTCGCCGTCGGGTTCACGGCACAGCTCATGTTCTCCATGCGCTTTATCGTGCAGTGGATCGCCAGCGAGCGGGCGCGCCGCTCCATCGTGCCGGAGATGTTCTGGTACTTTAGCCTGCTCGGGGGGGCGATGCTCTTCGCTTACGCGATCTACCGGCTCGATCCGGTGTTCATGCTGGGCCAAGGCATGGGGCTGGTGATCTACAGCCGCAATATCTACTTCATCAGGACCCATCGCAGAAACGAGGCCCGTGCGGCTGCCGCCGCACCGCGCGTCCCTGCCGAATAGGGGCCCTGCGCGCTGGCGTTGAAATCGGCGTCGGGCGAGCGTATCTCTTTGCTGATCCCCGGAGCCAAGGCTTCACAGACGCGCGAATTGTGCTATAAGCCGCGCATCGAGAAGCCGCTCGGCGACGGGCGGCTTTTGTTATCGGCCATTTGGGCGCTGCCCACGGCCGATCCTCCTTCCGCAGGCGGCCAGGCTAATCTTTGTACGCAAGCCGCCCGTTTCGGAATCATCGGTGACGCGGGGTGGAGCAGTCCGGTAGCTCGTCAGGCTCATAACCTGAAGGTCGCAGGTTCAAATCCTGCCCCCGCAACCAACTTAGCTCGTGAGTTCTACAGACAAATCAAGTGGTTAGCTGAAAAGCTGACCCCTTTGTTTTTTCACCAAGTTGTCAGAATCCACCTAGCACAAGCCTAGCACAAATTCGCGAGCCCCCGCTCTTTCTGCTAAAATGGAAGCAGGAAGGGAGAAGCGCATGGCGCGGCACGAGATTTTGGGAGGTTTGGTTCAAGTCTACAAACGCGGCGGGCGCTACTGGAACTGTAGCGCCTCCATCGATGGCCGCCAGTTCCGCTCGACCACTAAGGAAGAAGACCTTCCCCAGGCCAAGCAAGCCGCCGAGGACTGGTATCTCGGCCTGCGGGGCAAAGCCCGCGCCGGACTGCTCAAGATAGAAAAGACGTTCGGCAAGACAGCCGACCAATTTGAAAAAGAATACGAGATCATTACCGAGGGCCAGCGCAGCCCGAGGTGGGTCGAGGGCCATAAGGGCCGCATCAGACTTCACCTCAAGCCGTTCTTTGGCGAGCTGGGCCTCTCACAAGTGACCCCCGGCAGGGTGCAGGAGTATCGCGTCCACCGCATCTCCACTTCCAGCACCGGCAAGGCTCCCGCGCGGAGCACGCTTCACGATGAAATCGTAACGCTGCGGCTGGTGCTCAAAACAGCCGTGCGGCACGGCTGGCTGGATCACGTGCCGGACCTGTCACCCCCGTACCGGACGCAGGGCAAGATCGAACACCGCCCGTGGTTCAGTCCTGAAGAATACAAACAGCTCTACACTGCAACCCGCGCCCATGCGCAGCAGGCGCTTCCACAAAACCAATGGAGTTCCGAACAGCTCCACGACTTCGTTCTGCTCCTCGCAAACACCGGATTGCGGCCCGACGAGGCCAAGAACCTTCAGCACCGCGATGTGAAGGTTGTGAAGGACCACGCCACCGGCCAGCGCATCCTTGAAATCGAGGTGCGCGGCAAGCGCGGCGTCGGCTATTGCAAGAGCATGCCCGGCGCGGTGCAGCCCTATGAGCGTCTGCGCGGGAGGGCAAAACCGCTAACGCCCGACGAGAAGCGAGCGCTTGCGGTTGGCGGCAAGGTCAAGGCGAGGTTTCCGGAGCCGACCGATCCGGTGTTCCCGAACAATCACATCAAACAATTCAACCGCCTCCTCGACGAGACGAAGCTGAAGCTGGACCGCGAGGGCAAGGCGCGCACGGCCTATAGTCTCCGTCACACCTACATCTGCATGCGCCTGATCGAAGGCGCAGATATCTACGCTCTCGCTAAGAACTGTCGCACCAGCGTCGAAATGATCCAGAAATTCTATGC
>Ga0315553_10000432_pt1 | contig 37715 bp, 42 predicted proteins | sample SalMarSW160140MG_FD_203099 | JGI IMG/M metagenome (GOLD analysis project Ga0315553, IMG submission 203099) | Salt marsh sediment microbial communities from the Plum Island Ecosystem LTER, Massachusetts, United States - Salt Marsh Sediment SW1601-40 ... | reverse complement strand
GAACTTGCTAGAAAACCATCCAGCACCATTCAGGTCTTTGGTGCTGAGAAGGCTCTGTTCAGGAGCATAAAAACAGGTTCAGACCCGCCAAAACACGGTATCATCTATCGGGTCCCAGAGGTCAATACCGCACCATTCTGGCAGAGAGGAAAAATTGCTAGATCATTGGCTGGAAAACTCTCGATTGCCGCAAGAATCGACGCGTACTCTGATAGAGATGTTGGAAGTAGTCTGAGGGAGCAGTTCATCACGAGAGTGGAAGAGATTCGAAAACAAAACCCCGAAGCGCCTCCTCCAAAGCCACAGAAACCCAGACCTGAACAAAGGAAGCAACGGGAACGGAGAGGGGGTCCACAAAGAAGACGTGGAGGAAGGTAAAATGGTCACAGTAATGCCTCACCAGTTTCTTGGAGTCTTTACAATCAAGGACCAAGATCGAACATCATTTGGTACGGAGTCACTAGCTCCAGGGATTAGTGTATATGGGGAGAAGCTCATCAGCTATGAGGGCAAAGAGTACCGAATCTGGTCTACACGCAGGTCCAAATTGTCAGCTGCGATTAAGAATGGACTTTCAGAGATGCCAGTTCAACCCGGTTCGAAGATACTCTACCTTGGTGCTGCATCTGGCACTACAGTGAGTCATTGTTCAGATATCGTGAGAAAAAACGGTACAATATATGCTGTAGAATTTTCGGAACGGACTGCACGAGAACTGCTTCAGCTGGCCGCATCTCGGAACAATATTATACCAATCGTTGAAGATGCAAGGCATCCAACCCGATATGCATCACTGGTTGCAGGCCCAATAGAAGTGATCTACCAGGATGTTGCACAACCAGATCAGGCAAAAATCCTCTATGAGAATCTAAAGACATTCTGTTCTTTTGGAGCATGGGGTATGTTGGCAATCAAAGCAAGAAGTATCGATTCAACATCGGACCTTGATGAGATTTACAGCAAAGAGATATCCACATTGGATAATCTAGGCCTTCAGATAGTGGACAACATTGACCTGAGTCCTCTAGAGAAAGACCATCGATTCATAGTCTGCCGAGTCACGGAGGAAATGACTTGAGTCGGTTTATTGACAAGATGATTGAACACGATATTGATACGCTCAATGACCATCTTCCGGAATCAAGAGTTCCTTTGAGCGATCTGATTGGGACTAATTCACCGCATTTTAAGACGCGCATTGGGGAAATATCGGTATTCCGAGTAGAAGAGATTGAAGAGTTATCTTTGGAAGTACCAAAAAAATTCCATCAAACTATCAGGTTACCAATTATTGTTCTCAGGAGACTGGATTATGGCTTGGGTATCTATACTGTTGCAGGAAACAAAGCCGAGCTGTTCATGATCCACCGAGTCATAGGATATGTTGACCTAGGATGGGAGGACTTTAGTAAATGGAAACCAGTTGAGAAGTTGGCTAGACCTCAAGTACAGTTACTCAGGCGAAAACTACCATCAACAACCAGTATCGGCATCGCGATGTCATCAAAAGAAAAGCCTAGTCTTAGCTCGGACCAGTAGTTTTCATCAAGAAACGTACTATTAGATACCCTGAAAAAGGTTCGAATCTGAACACACTGTGGTTGACAAAGTTGACTAAAGCAAGAACCCAGCTCACTAAGGAAGTAATCTCACATCTAGAGGATGCTGGGTTTGTGCTCTCTTCAGAATGCGACGTTCGACCTAGTTGTTTTGATCTTGTAGCACGTAGAGGCGAGCAACTGATTCTCGTTAAGGTACTCGCAAATATCGATGCCCTCACTAGTGAAGATGCAATGGCTCTTCAGATGATAGCGCACTTCTTCAATGCAACGCCACTTGTCGTGGGAACCAAGACAAGGAGAGGTGAACTGGACTCTGGTGTTGTTTACAAGAGATACGGTGTATCAACCATTGCACCTCCCAGTTTTCAGAGTATGATTGCAGAGGAGCGATTACCTAGAGAGTTCATCCAAAGAGGTGGTCGCTTCGTTGCTATTGATGGTTCTAAACTGAGAGATGCAAGACTTATTCAGCAAATGACAACTGAGGAACTTGCTGAGTGTGTTCAGGTATCCGCTAGGGCTATCTTAGCTTATGAAAAGGATGAGATGGATGTCAGCACGGATGTTGCAGAAAGGCTCGAGAAGGTGCTTGAAACCGATCTAATGATACCTATTGATTTACTACAAGACAAGCCTAAGGATAGCGCCATCAGAAAGTTAGACAAGCCACAGGAAGTACCAGACTTAGAGAAGCGTGTGAACGAGTTCTTTGAACGATTGGGAATGACTGTTCTTTGGACTGATAGGGCACCATTCCATGTTGCGGCAAAAGAGAAAGGAGCGCCATTGTTATCGGGAATTGGTTCAATCGCCAGTTTGACCCTGAAGAAACGAATGGGGATTCTCAAAAGCGTTTCAATGGTGACTGAATCGGATGCTGTGATTATTGTAGAAGAGGGAAAGGTCGAGGAGGGTGTTTCTGACCTTCCAGTGATTAGACAGCTTGAACTTGACGGCATCGAGAAACCCCGTGAACTCAAGAAGATAATCAATGAACGATCCAAGCAATGATTCAACATTAGTCAAGTGTGGATTGTTCAGTAGACTCATCATCAAGAATTTTCCTGACTGATTCCCAGCTTTTCCGGACAATTGGTGGTAATGCCTTATTGTTTCTGACCAAGTTCTTCACAAAATTGACGGTTTTGGGGTCAGAGGGATAACCAGAGCCAAAATCTCCATACTTCTTATGATACTCCGAAATCACTCGATCCCGCTCTACCTTGGCGATAATTGATGCTGCAGAAACAATGGGGTACTTTGAATCAGCTTTGTGTTTTGAAACAATCATTGCACCTTTAGAAGTAAGTCCACTAAGATTGCCAACCTTCTCTCCGAACCGATTAGCATTTACATCGGCTGCATCCAGATAAATCTCCTGAGGGTTCAAGGTCCTTGCTATGGTAGCAAACTCTGTGACCTCAATCTCATTCAAGGTGGTCTTTTTTCGCAAACGGTCAATATCTGCTGCTGATACAGACCTGATGACAATCTTGGATGCAATTTGCTCAATTTTTACTTTCAATTTCAAACGTTGAGAGTGAGAGAGTGTCTTGGAATCTTTTGCTCCTGTTTCTTTTAGCTCACGAAGTTTATCGGAATCGATCAACACTCCACAGATGACCATTGGGCCAATCATTGGACCTCGACCGGCCTCATCGATACCTGCAGTTCCATTAAGTCCGGTCATATGTCATAGAAAACAATACTAACTTATTACAATCGCGGATGGTAGAATAATTGGTGGGGTGGGGGAGATTTGAACTCCCGATCGACGAGTGTCTTCGTTGACGACGGTCGCTTATTGACCCCGTCCATTTCATGCACAAATCGTGCATAGATCTGGAGCCCGTCGCCATACCGAACTAGGCCACCACCCCGGGTGTTGAGAGGCAAGATTCTAGCACAAGTTATGAACTTTTCGTCAGTCTAAGCCACACCGCATTCTATTAAACTGGAAACTGTGATACCGTGGTTATGACAGCACCTGTAGACGACTATCATATTTACAGAGAGATAGTCGATTTGCTACTCGGGTCTCCTGTACCCCTTAGCAAACAGGTGATTAATCACATTAAGAACACTGTCTGTGGCAAATATAAGCTATCGATGACTCCTAGAAATGCTGACATACTTCAGGTCACTATTCCAGAAGAGGCTAAGATACTCAGACCGTTTCTACAGAAACGACCGGTCCGCACAGTGTCCGGTGTTGCAGTAGTAGCTACAATGACGACGCCCCATGAGTGTCCTCACGGAAAATGTGCATACTGTCCAGGTGGTCCAGATTTGGGTGTTCCTCAGAGTTATACGGGACATGAACCTGCCACAATGAGGGGGATACAGAATGATTTTGACCCCTATAGACAGGTGGAGAGCAGGCTCACACAACTATCAACCATTGGACACAGCATAAACAAGGTCGAACTGATTGTTATGGGCGGAGACTGGTGCTCAAAACCCCCAGAGTATCAAGATTTCTTTGTCAAAGGCTGTTTAGATGCTATGAACAGGTCAGTCAGTAAGGACATTGAACAAGCAAAGCGAGTGAACGAGACTGCAGAGGTACGCAATGTTGGACTCACTTTTGAAACCCGCCCTGACTGGGTCACCCAAGAAAGCATAGATAACATGCTCAACTTAGGCGCCACAAGGGTTGAGATTGGTGTTCAGACTCTTTCTGATGAAATCTTACAAAAGGTAGAACGAGGTCATGGTGTTGAAGAAACTGCGAAAGCTACAAAGATGCTCCGTGATAGTGGTCTGAAAGTTTGTTATCATATCATGCCTGGTCTTCCTGGAGCAACACCTGAAACTGATCTAGAAACCTTCAGGATACTTTTCTCAGACTATAGATTCCGTCCAGACATGCTGAAAATCTATCCCACGATAGTAGTCAAAAATACAAAACTATACGACTGGTGGCAAGCTGGAGAGTATACTCCTTATACAAATGAACAGGTGGTATCCATAGTATCAGACGCTGTCAGTGAGATGCCAGAATATGTCAGGATACAGAGAATGCAACGAGATATCCCACTGCATCAGATTGAGGCTGGTCTAAATAAGGGACACCTCCGCGAACTGGTACACCAGCGGATGGAAGTTCAAGGACAAAGGAATCCAACAATCCGCTTTAGAGAGGTTGGTCACTTTCAGATGAGATCGGATGAAGAAATCAATCCCGATAGTATGAAACTTGTCCGTCGTGACTATGAAGCATCTGATGGAAATGAGGTTTTCATCTCATTTGAGGACCCAAACTTGGATGTGCTCTTTGGTTTTCTCCGTTTTAGGAGTCCAAGTTCAAGTACACAGAGGGCTGAAATAACCGAGAAACCTTCAGTCATTATCCGCGAATTGAGAGTGTATGGACCAGTCGTAGATATTGGAACAAGAAACCGTGATGCCTGGCAACATTTGGGACTAGGGGAAAAGATGATGTCAGAGGCTGAAGAGATTGGGCGTACAGAATTTGACGCCTCACAAATTCTTGTGAACAGTGGCATCGGTGTCAAAGAATACTATCGAAACCTCGGTTATGTTGATAGAGGGCCCTATCTTGCCAAGAGTATCCTCTAGGCAGTTGATACCAAACCTCTCAAGAAATCTTCCAGTTCTCTATTGAAGACCTCCGGATTTTCAAGATTTGAGGCATGACCAGCTCCAGGGATTATCACTTTCCGAGAATTCCTAATGAGCTCCACCATCTTGTCAGCATGTGGAAAAACTGCCTTCCTCTCGTTCTCTCCTAGGACAACGAGCGTTGGGACTTTGATAGTTTCCAGTGGTAGTAGTTTGAACGAGTAGATTGCATCTGTGACCTTCAGGAGTTCCTCCTTGCTTAGCTTGAGCTGTTCCTGTTTGAGATACTCCCTGATTTCATCATCCATATCGAAGTATTTGAAGGACCAATCTGCATATTTCTCATCACTCATTCTTCCAATAATCCATTTTACCATCCATTTAGGATAGACTGCCTTCAACAGTTTATCAGACATTGTGAGAGCTGCAGCAACAGCTGTATCAGCGAGTACTAACCCTTTGAGATTCGACTGGTATTTCACAGCATATTCCTGAGCAACCATTCCTCCTAGAGAGAGACCAATGATTACAGGTTCCTGCAGTCCAAGTCGGTCAATCAACTGATGAAGGTCGTTTGCAAGTAGTTCGCAAGTGTATGTATCCTCAGATCCTTCTGATTGTTGATGTCCTCGGAGATCATAGATGAGCACATTGAAAGACTTCGAGAAATATTCCACCTGTGGTTTCCACATATCGTGTGAAGCTCCAGCTCCATGAATGAAAACCAATGATGGTCCCGATTCTCCATGTTGTTCATAGTATGTTTGTATGTTACCCGTCTGAACAAATGGCATACCTATTAGTTAGATGATTTTCGTGAAAAACGTAACTACTCAGGAATTCCTTTCCCTGAATATTCAAGCCATTTCTCCATCATTGAACGTGATTTCTTGCCAAGTTTCTTCTGAATCAAATCTAGAAACATGTCTGATGTGATAGACTCGCTCTGGGTACACATTTTAGCAAATTCACCAATGACCTTCCTGAAATCTGCAACTCCTACAGATTCAGCAACTTCATTCAACAAAAGAAAACCCCGGAAATAGAAGGCTGCATAGGACTCATCCTTATCGCGAACTAAGTTCTTGATTGCTGGAAGCTCCCCTGCTTTCTCAAGTCGATCCATTGTCTTATCTATCCGCGAGATTAGAAAACCATCATTGACATAGTCATTAACAATGTGTATTGAACTGAATTCCGCAAGTGCCTCATCCACCCAATTATCATAAGTCATTGGAGATGCTTTGCAGAACCAATCGTGACATATCTCGTGACACATCGCCTGAAGAACAGTATTACGTAAACTTGATTCCGTAGGATATCCCCCTCCCACAACAATCATACCTGCTCTAGCATATGCCCCTCCTTGCTGACGAGGCGTTATCACAAACCTCAATGGAAACTCTGTTCCTCGAGGACCAAGCCACTCCTCTAACATCACTCTTAGTTCATGAATGTGCTTGTCAAACACTTTCTGAGAGCCTACCATCTCTTTGGGTCCCCAAAAAAAGCTTACAGGATCAATATGCGCATTACGAAGTGGCATTCCTACCAATGTGAGATCATTCACTTGACGACTTTGTTTCCAGCTCCAGATTGTATTCTTATTAGATGCTTCAGTCTCTGTGTGTGCTCCATTTGCAGCCCAAGTCCAATTAGATGGACTTTCCAGAGAAACCTGAAATGACATGTAGGTTTCCATACTCAGTGGAACAGGGTACCATGCACTATAACAAGCAAGTTCTACGAAATTATTCTTGATGTATCCCATTTGAGGCATCCCTGAATCCTTTCTTGGGGGATGTATCTGCCCATTATACTCGAACTCTATGATTATCTGTTTCTGTTCGTTCTCTAGTTCTGAAGTTGTTTCCAATACCCACAAATCACCATTGAAGAACCGAGGTACTTCCAATTCATCTGTTCTATTCAGGAGCACGGAGTGGGTTTTATCTGCAGAACGCTGTGACACATTATTCCATTTCAACCCACGGTTGAGCACGAAGAAGAACTTCGTCTGTGATACTGGAATATGGAGTTCGCCTTTAACTCTCAGTATTCCCTTCTGAGGGACTATCTTGCAACTAAGGTCGTAGTGGGTCGACATGTCACGTCACAACAATTCGAATTCATGTCTACCTTTTGAATAGATTGACTATGGAAACGAAGAAATGGGTACTTAGGATGAGATCTACTTGATTCTGTATCTTGCAACCTCTGGATAATCAAGAAATTCCCAACTACCTTTGACTCCTGACACAAGTGCCCCCACCTCAAGGTGTAACATAGCAATACCACAATCAAGCATCCTCGAAACACGGAATTCTCTCTTCTGACTGTTTACTGACACAGTTACTGAGTCTTTACCAAGGCTAAATCTCCATGGTTGCCTGTTTGCGGCTGACGGAGCAATCTTTGCAGCCTCAAGTGCAGATTTAGTCCATTTACTCCCATCCACTTCTCCACTCACAACGAGCTTATCGAGTGTCTTTCGTCTGTATTGTTTGGAAGAAACACCCACTCTATCAGCTTCATCCTTTGAATACCCGATAGGTGTGATAGCTAGCACATGTTCACCAGTTTGGAGCTTGATCTGTTGCGTGACAGATTCGCGACGGAAGAAACCTCCAACCCAACACGTATTCAGACCCAGAGATGTGGCCTCGAGAATGACCCCCTCGCCTAGGTATCCTGTGACCGCCTGAATATTGGGTAGGTTCATGTCGGCTATGAATGCGATATAATATGGGGCTTCCGTGACCTTGAAGAAATATGGGCCTATTGCCCCCTTGAACACATCACTCGCTGGTTCTCTCACTAGAACAGCTCTGGCGCCAGAGAATGGTTTGAACTCGTTGCAGACTCTGTCGATTCCTGCAGTCACATCATCATCCGGGACTTCCCCAGAGTACTTTCTTTGTGAGTGACGAAGGAAACTTGCTTTATACCATGAGTCAATAGGAATTTCCAATAATATCACACCAACCGGTCTGATTGTCACTCTTGAAATGAGATTAGTGTCTACTATAGCGGCAAAAATTTTTGGAAAAAAGAGTTAAAACTATGGAATGCTCCTAGAAAAGATTATGAAAGACGTATGGTTGGTTGATTATGCGCGGACCCCATTCTCACGGTCACGGCCACAAAAGCCAGAAACTGATGCATTTGGTGAGATTAGGGGGGATGAGCTCCTATCTCGATTGCTCATGAAATTCTTTGATGGCTCACTGGCTGAAAAAGGCATTGAGAAAACGGAAATCGATGAGATAACAGTCGGTGTGGCATCGGGAGTTCTTGAGAACTGGACCTATGGAGGAAAAATACCGGCATTCCTGTCTGGATTTCCACATCATGTACCTACTATCTTCATAGACCGTCAGTGTGGATCTGCAGGGTCTGGAATGCATATTGGTATCATGGAGATTATGACCGGGTTCAGCACAACCGTGTTGGCAACAGGTTTTGAGCATATGACCCGGGTGCGGGGTAAAGGGGTTGACCCAAACTTCTCCATGAATGACAAAGAATCTGAGTTTTACAGGTCCGACATGGATGTTGCTACCGTATTCAATATGCTACAGACCGCTCAGAAATTGTACGAGGAGGAGGTTCCCACCTTCACCAAGGAAGATATGGACAAATTTGGTGTGAGAAGTCATAATTTGACCATCAAGAATCAGGAGAGTGGATGGTTCAACGGAGAAATCATACCAATACAGGGACATACACCGGGCAATATTGATGAAACCATGCTAGTGGATAGGGATTTGAGCGCCCGTCCCTCAACCCTCGAGGTGGTTTCAGCTCTACCAAGAATCTCACAACCATATTACCTCGATAAGAACGGAGGAAAAGAGGGGTATATCGAACGAGAAGGAACAGATGAAGGAGTAATCACCGCAGGTAATTCCTCACCTCTCAATGCAGGCGCCACAGCTGCTGTTCTAATGGAGGCGAAAGAGGCAGAAAAGAGAGGCGTGAAACCCATGGCACGAATTGTTTCCATGGGGTGGGCAGGAGTTGATCCCACTGTCATGGGGCGTGGACCTGTACCTGCTACCATCAAAGCTCTCAAGTATGCAGGGTTAAGTATAGAGGACATTGACTTCTGGGAGATAAATGAGGCATTCTGCATTGTATCACTCAACTGTATGAACAGACTGAAAATTCCAGAGGAGAAGGTGAATGTCATGGGTGGAGCAACTGCGATCGGACACCCTCTTGGTTCAACCATGATTCGGTTGACCGGGACACTGGCAAGAATTCTCAAAGATAAAAAGGTAAAATATGGGGTTGCTACTGCCTGTGTTGGTGGTGGACAGGGGGTTGCCACTGTTCTTGAGAATTTAGATGCATAGAATGTTCCTCTTTCATTCATGACAGCAGAAGTGGCACCGAGGATGAGATTCTAGTTGATTCTGTATCCTGCAACCTCTGGATAATCAAGAAATTTCCAACTGCCTTTGACGCTTGATACATGTGCACCTAACTCAATATGTAACATAGCAATACCACAATCGAGTATCCTAGAAACGCCAACTCGACTGGGAACCTTAATTCAGTAGAACTATGTTTATTATTAGGATTTAGTTTATTTTTGCAATCGTAAAAAAGTTATGCGCTCCTCCAGGGAATATATTTCTTGTTGCAGATCCCAAATTATATTGGTACACTAGTATAGTAAGAGAGTCACCTTCGGCGAAATTGAAAATATTCGTTAGAACGACCCCAAATGTATTAGTACTATAGCTTGCAGTTAACGATCTGGAACAGAATATAATGCCATTACTGAGAAGTTGTATCATAAAGAAATCCCCATCAAGTGCTTCTATGCTATATTGTGCTGTTACCTGATAAAAACCTGGTTCATGAATCGTATAGGAATCAGATGTGAGATTAAACGCATCACGATTATCAAAATCTATTTGATTATAGTTGAAGGTTTGGGATGCTCCACTGGGTATTGAATATGCAGACACATCATCATAATACACTTTTGCCATTGGTGGATTATATGAATTTGTTTCGTTGACATATGTATTCAGGTCATTGATTACTGCATTCAGGTCACCGATTTGAGTATTCAAGTCCTCAATTTGAGCATTCAGATCATTAACATAATTATTCACAAAAAGGAAAGAATAGGCTCCCAAAGCGACTCCTGATAGTGCAACGATGAGGGCTACAACCCCTAACATATTGCTTCCTTTACTCACTTTAAATTCACCTTTTCGGGGAAAAATTTCTATAAATGAAAGCTGGACGAGTTTATTAATTATATCTTTTAACACCCAACCATCAATCTCCTTCAATTTCATCGATAACTTGTCAAACCAAGGAATAGACTACATGGAACTCATCAACACGTCACCAGGATCTTACCATACAGTAGCATTCAGTCTAGCCTTGATAACATCAAAATCGAAAGAGTGAGCCTCACAAAACTCCCTATTGTTAGAGCTCTAAAGCTCTTCAAAGGTCAAAAATGCATGTTTCTGGGAAGAAATTCTGATATATATCCAATATTCACTGATTATGAAAATATGGCGCCGAGGATGAGATTTGTTCGACTCCACGATTAGTGGATCTCCTTGAACTCATGCTTCCGAAGAAACCGGTTTTCAAGACCGGCGCCGTAATCCGGGCTTGGCTACCTCGGCTTAGCATTGCCACCGTTGGAAATGCCTTTTAAGCTTCTTGTCGTGGTTGGCTGAGAAGGTGAACTAAATCATTGGAGCGCGGTTTCAAATTTCACGATCATACGGCAGACATCACGATTGAGTGCTGGGCTCCAGACTTGATTGATGCGTTCGAACAAGCAGCTCTTGCAACATTTGAGGTCATTCTTGACACTTCTACTGTGAATCCAAAGGATACCACTGAAATTGAGGTAACAGGAACAGATCTTGAAGAACTCCTAGTGGAATGGATAGGTGAGCTCATTTCGTTGATTGATATCAAAGGGCAGTTCTATTCCAAGTTCCAGGTAGACCACATTGAGGCAACGTTAGAAGGCTACGTACTAGAAGCTCGCGCATTTGGTGAAACGATTGACCATGAAAAACATGACACTAGGACCGAGGTTAAAGCTATGACATATGCTGACATGAAAATCCTTCAGGAACCTACTCGTACAACGTTATGGTTCACTTTAGATCTCTAGGAGTAATTACAAATGACGCTAAGTGTTGCTATCCCTGATACATCACTAACAGATTGCTCGGACCTGCGTGAAAAGACTGTCAAGGCCGGAGTTATCGCTCGTGCACTAGCTGTCTTTCGTGTTGAATTTGTATATATCTATGACACTGGGCTGCTAAGTCCTGAAAAGAAACGAGATACAGACCTCCTCAGAAAAATACTTCAATACATGGACACGCCACAATATTTGCGTAAGAGAAGCTTTTCCAAGTCACAATCTCTCAAGTACGTTGGTCTTCTTCCACCATTAAGAACTAAAAGTCATCCATTAGAAAGTGCAATAGATGACCTTCAAGAGGGCATCGTAAGATGGGGTCTGCAGGTTTGGCCTGGGAAAATTGACTTAGGCCTTAGCAAGCTAGTTGCTTATCCAAAAACGGTGAGTGAACGTGATCCCACTCTGTTCAAGGTGATAAAGACCAAACCGCAGATTGTGCTCGAGGTGATTGACCGTGATGATGTCAATGACTATTGGGGATTTGCAGTTGATCGAGTAGCAAACCTTGTAAAATTCCTCGAAGAATCAGATGATTCAACTAGAATTGGATTTTCGAGGAATGCCCCGTCTTACCACCAACTAGAGAATGACTTGAAATCAACAATCGCAGGTACACAATCCGTCTTAGCTCTGTTTGGCGGACCTGGTCATGGTATCCTCGGGTTCTTCAATAAGGAAAGAGATGGAGTCAAATCCAACATAGATTTCTGGGTGAACACAATCCCAGACCAAGGCACTGAAACGGTTCGTCTTGAAGAAGCAATGTTTGCGAGTCTCAGCCTATTGAACACATCTGTAGGCATGATGATCTCGAAACCTGGTTTTCATGGATGACCCGTGCAGGCATACGTGACCTTTATAGAAGAAACCTACTAGAACACCAATAACGGCGAATAAAACATGCAGACCGAGAGAGTGAAACAGCTTCGAAATCAAAGTGTTAACACAAAACCCTACATTTCTACCGAGAGGGCGGAGCTTTTGACAGATTTCTACCAGAGTGGTGGTGCAGATATGGTTTCTACACCAGTTGCACGAGCTCTCGCTTTCAAGCATATATTAGAGAACAAGACGGTCTGTATTAATGTTGGTGAGCTGATTGTTGGAGAGAGAGGTCCCGCTCCACAAGCTGCATCTACATATCCTGAACTCTGTTGTCATACCCTTGAGGACCTTGACATTGCCAATTCACGGGAACGAACTCCATTCTTGTCAACTGAAGACACTAGAACTACGTATCGTGATGAAATCATTCCTTTTTGGACTGGCCGCACCATGCGAGACCGGGTTTTTGATGCCATGTCAGACGAATGGATGAAGGCCTTCAATGCAGGTGTTTTCACAGAGTTTATGGAACAGCGCGCTCCTGGACATGCTATTCTTGACGATAAGATATACTGTCGAGGTTTCTTAGACTTCATTGATGATATCAGGAAACACTTGATTGAACTTGACTACTATAATGATCCAGAAGCTTACAACAAAGAACAAGAATTGAAGGCAATGGAAATTGCCGCAAATGCAGTGATTATTTTTGCTGAACGACATGCAGAGAAGGCTCTAGAGCTCGCAGAGAGTGAATCTGATGATGATCGAAAAGAGGAACTCGTGCGAATCGCTGATATTTGCCAGCATGTTCCAGCGAATCCCCCTCGTAACTTTTGGGAGGCTTTGCAATCCTACTGGTTCGTTCACTTAGCAGTCATCATCGAGCTGAATGTCTGGGACAGCTTCAATCCTGGTAGACTGGACCTGAATCTCTATCCATTCTATGAAAAAGAGTTAGGAAACGGAACTCTGACGAGAGATTTCGCCAAGGAACTCCTTCAGTGCTTCTGGGTGAAGTTCAACAACCAACCCGCTCCACTGAAAGTATCAATAACAGAACAACAGAGCGGGACCTATCAAGACTTTGCGTTGATCAACACTGGTGGACTCACTGCTGATGGTAAAGATAGTGTGAACGAGTTATCTCATCTCATTTTAGAGGTGTGCAATGATATGCGCCTCATACAACCTAGTGTCTGCATCCAACTGAGTACTGAGAATCCCTCTAGTTTTCTAACGAAGGCAGTCGAAGTTGTCAAGGAGGGTTTTGGACAACCTTCTATTTTCAACACTGATGTTATAATCAAGGAGTTTCTACGTGCTGGAAAATCAATTGAGGATGCTCGAGTAGGAGGTCCTAGTGGATGTGTGACAATCAGCGCTTTTGGCAAGGAAAGCTGTACCCTGACAGGTTATTGTAACTGGCCAAAGATACTGGAAATCACTCTTAACAATGGAACTGACCCTCGAACCGGAGAAAATGTAGGTATAGAGACCGGTGATCCCACTAAATTCGACTCATTTGATGATCTGTTTTCTGCTTACAAGAAACAACTTGGATATTTTATTGACCTGAAAATCAAAGGTAACAACATTATCGAGCGTCTATATGCAGAGTATATGCCAGCTCCCTTCATGTCACTCTTGTTTGATGACTGCATTGCACGAGGAAAGGATTACCATGATGGTGGCCCTCGCTATAATTCGACGTACATTCAAGGAGTAGGAATGGGTACGATAACAGACTCCCTTTCAGCTATCAAGTTTCATGTCTTTGAGAAGAATCAGTTCACTATGAAGGAATTACTCGATGGGCTTAGAACTGATTATGAAGACAATGAAGTCATGAGAATGACGCTGTTAAACAAGACGCCTAAGTACGGGAATGATCTTGATTATGCTGATACACTAGCCAAGGAAGTATTTGAGGCATACTTTGACCTAATTGATGGCCGCCCCAATACGAAGGGCGGTGAGTATCGAGTGAACCTGCTTCCTACCACTGTACATATCTACTTTGGACAAGTTACTGGTGCAACTCCAGATGGTCGGAACGCTGGAGCTCCCCTCTCTGATGGTATATCTCCAAGTCACGGGGCTGATACAAAAGGACCAACAGCAGTCATCAAATCTGTGGCTAAGATTGATCACTGGAAGACGGGTGGGACTCTCCTTAACCAGAAGTTCATGCCTGAGGTTTTAGCTGATCCAGAGGGTAGAAGGAAGCTTGGAGACCTCGTGCGGACTTACTTCAAACTTGGTGGGCATCATATCCAGTTCAACGTGGTCCATGCTGACACGCTTAAGTCTGCTCAGAAAAGTCCTGAATGCTATCAGGATTTGATTGTCAGAGTCGCAGGTTATAGTGATTACTTTGTCAACATTGGCAAAGATCTACAAAATGAGATTATTGCCAGGACTGAACAGAAACGTATCTAAACTCACCCGGATCTATATCTCTTGGGTCATCTGGAAACCGCTTTTGGTCAGTGGGCAAATCTTAAAAACAGACTCCGACTCGGCTCGCGATGTAGTACGAATAGCCCTAGTCTAGAGGCCGTTCGATACGGTAATTATTGTGGTGTTTGAATTGGCACACAGAAAGAAGAACGCACCAAGGCGTGGCAGTCTAGCATACTTGCCACGAGGTCGAGCTTCCAAATTCGTGCCCCGTATCAAGAATTGGCCTGAGTACGATAACTCGGCTGCAAAACTACTTGGTTTCGTCGGCTACAAAGCCGGTATGACACATGCGGTAATGACAATTGAAAATCCTAACAGCCCTTTCCGGGGCCAGGAAACTGTGATTCCGGTCACAGTCATCGACACACCGCCAATTAGACCATTCTCAATCCGTGGCTATAAAGCAACACCCTATGGTGCTAAACTAGTCACTGAGGTTCTTGCCGAAACTTTCTCGGAAGACCTTAGGAAAGCAATGCCTTTTCCCAAAGAATATGACTACGGAGCCAAGATGAAAGAGTTTGAGGAGAACCTCGACTCACTTGCCGAAATCCGGATGTTAATCCATACTCAGCCAAGACTTGCGGGAGTACCTAAGAAGAAGCCCGACATAACAGAGTACAAAGTAGGCGCCCCAAGTGTCAAGGAAGCTTTTGAGTACGCTCAGAGTATTCTTGGCACAGATATTAGAGTCGCAGATATCCTTACTGAAGGAATTCTCGTCGACACCATCGCTGTGACCAAGGGTCACGGTTTTCAGGGTCCTGTACGTCGTTGGGGAATACGAATCCTCCAACACAAATCACGAAAAACAAAACGTGGTGTGGGTTGCATTGGTCCATGGACTCCATCCAATATCAGGTACACAGTACCCCGTCCAGGACAGACCGGTTTCCATACTCGCACTAGCTTCAACAACAAAGTCTTGAAGATGGGTGAGCGTGGTGAGGAAATTACACCTTCTGGAGGTTTCGTGAATTACGGCGTGATTCGCGGCGACTACATAATGCTTCATGGATCGATCCCTGGTACAGTTAAGCGACCAGTACGATTCAGATTCGCTATTCGTCCTAAGAAGGGACACGTAGATACTCCAACCCAGGTGAGCTACATCAGTACTGCTTCGAAGCAATAGTGGAGGTTGATAATTATGGCAAGTGTAAAGACATACTCGTTGAAGGGAAAGGCTACAAAGGAAACAGTTGCATTGCCCTCACAGTTTGAAACGCCTTATCGTCCAGATGTGATCAAACGGGCTGTTTTGGCTGTTCAATCACGAAGATATCAACCCCATGGTGTTGATGAGCTGGCTGGAAAGCGCAATACTGCCCAGAGTTGGCAGACCGGACATGGTAAATCAAGGATGCCTCGGATTAAAGGAAGTGGTACAGGAGCCGCCAATAAAGCTGGGTTTGCACCCGGTACAATTGGAGGTCGAGTCGCACATCCTCCAGAGTCCAGGAAAGTCATTGTTGAGCGAATAAATACGAAGGAAAACCGTTTGGCAATCCGTTCAGCTATTGCAGCATCTGCTAATCCTGAGTTCGTAAAAGCTAGGGGTCACAAGATAGACAATGTACCTCAGATACCTTTGGTTGTAAGCGACAAGCTGGAATCCCTTTCCAGCACAAAGGATACTTTTGAAGCACTCGTCTTCTTAGGTCTGGGGGATGATCTTGATAGAGCCAGAAACGGTCGTAGCATCAGAGCTGGAAAAGGCAAGATGCGAGGTCGCAAAATGAAGACTCCCAAGTCACTACTCATTGTTGTAGGCGAAGACTCGGGTATTACTAAGGCTGCAAGAAATCTCCCTGGAGTGGATATCACAGAGGTTCATGGGTTAAATGCAGAACTTCTGGCTCCTGGAACACATCCCGGACGCCTGGTGGTTTGGACAAAGTCCGCCATTGACAGGCTCGAGAAGGAGAACCTGTTCGTTTGAGGTGAGAAAATGAGAGATCCAAATGAAATCATTATTCGCCCCGTCGTAACAGAATCTAGTCTTGAAGCTGTGGATGAAGAGAACAAGCTCATCTTCTATGTATCTCGAACTGCAAACAAGAACACAATCAAGTGGGCAGTTGAAACTCTCTTTGAGGTTGTGGTCGTGAAAGTTAACACACTCATAATGCCTAACGGAACAAAGAAGGCATTAGTGAGACTGGCACCTGAGTACAGTGCCGCAGAGGTTGCAACCAACCTCGGGATATTCTAAGGAGGCTTGTAAATGGGTAGACGAATTCTGGTACAACGAAAAGGTCGTGGTACTACTCAGTGGAGGTCTCCAAGCCACAAGAAGATAGCACCAGCTAGACATCCCAAGTGGGCTCCAAATAAGACCTACATAGGTACAATCATGAACCTTCATCATGAATCTGGAAGAGGCGCGCCTCTTGCTGAGATCAGATATGAAGGAGAAACCAAGATTCACTACATAGTAGCACCTGAAGGTGCTCAGGTTGGTCAAACAATCGAATGCGGTGAAGATGCAAGTTTGGCAAATGGCAACACCCTGATACTAGAACACATCCCTGAAGGTACTCCAGTCTACAACATAGAAGGAAGTCCTGGAGATGGTGGAAAGTATGTAAAATCATCAGGTCTTGCCGCTACAATAGTATCAATTGACAAGACTAAAGCAATGGTCAGATTACCGAGCGGTAGACAGAAAGCTTTCAGTCCAAGATGTCGTGCAACAATCGGTATCGTTGCTGGCGGTGGTCGCCAAGAGAAACCATTCCTAAAGGCTGGTACAGTCTGGCACCATACTCGTGGAAAGGCTCGTAAGTGGCCTGTTGTCAGAGGTGCTGCAATGAATGCGTGCTCACATCCACACGGTGGTGGTTCCCATCAATCACCTGGTCGGCCAACCACCGTAAGCAGACATGCACCACCTGGTCGCAAAGTTGGTAACATAGCAGCTAGGCGAACTGGTCGCAAGACAAAGTAAAATATTGATGGAGATGAGAGGAGTCCCTATCTCTCTTTCCTCTCATTTTTATCTAACACATGCATGACCTATACAATCTATATTCGAGAACACACCTCAACTCTTTCCTAAGTAGGCCCCTAGTAATATCCACATTCATATCCCACTAAGTTCTCAATATCTAAGAGGACTAGTCATGCGTCTCATAGCAGTGCACTTGCCCGAGAAGATTGTCGAGGATATCCAGCGCCTTGTAGACAATGGTCTCTATCCCAATAGATCGGAAGCCATTAGAAATGCAATCCGTGATTTGTTGAAACGAGAACTCTGGGAAGGCACTATGAACATTAGCAAGTTGAGTGAGGTAGTAGGATAATGAAATCACTGATTGATTCTGCACGTGAACACAGTCGTGGAGAGCGAAACATGTCCACAGCCCGTGATATAGGCCAAGCTCGAATTGTGGTTGTGGGATGTGGCGGTGCTGGAAATAATACAGTGAAACGACTCATGACTATTGGAATCCAAGGCGCTGAATGTATAGCAATCAATACTGACCGCCAACACTTAGCAGTCACAACAGCTCATAGGAAGCTCTTGATTGGCGAGAGAATAACTCGCGGACTAGGGGCTGGCGGCTATCCGCATGTAGGACGAGCAGCCGCAGAAGAATCAACTGGACAAATAACCGAACTTCTGCGAGATGCTGATCTAGTATTCATCGCTGCTGGGATGGGTGGTGGTACTGGAACAGGAAGTGCTCCAGTGGTCGCAGAGATTGCTAAGAATAATGATGCAATAGTTGTTGGTGTTATTACGATGCCTTTCAACCTTGAAAGGACCCGAATTGACAAGGCAAAAGCTGGTCTGGCGCGTTTACAGGAAAATGTGGACACTGCAGTGGTCATTGATAACCAGAAACTAATGGAGTTGGTTCCAGACCTCCCCCTAGAGGAAGCTTTTGGAGTTGCAGATGAAGTTCTTGCAAATATGGTGAAGGGCATTACTGAAACAATTACAATGCCAAGTCTGATTAATTTGGACTATGCTGATGTTCGTTCAATAATCTGTAATGGTGGTGTTGCGCTCGTGGGGCTTGGAGAAGCCACAGGTGCGGACCGTGCTAATGACGCCATTAAGAATGCTCTAAATAGCCCACTCCTTGAGGTAGAATGGAGTGGAGCAACTGGTGCTTTAATTCACATCACAGGTGGTCCTGATATGAGCCTTGCAGAATCAAACAAGGTTGGAGAACTCGTGTCTGAAAAGATGAGCCCTGATGCAAATGTTATCTGGGGTGCTCGTGTAGACCCACGACTAAGTGGTGTTCTCCGTGTTATGCTCATTCTTACAGGAGTCAAGAGCCCTCAACTGCTTGCTCGCTCAAAGGAGGAGAGTACTCTATCCTCAACAACAAAGCGCCTTGCAGAATACGGAATAATTGGTTCTCAAACAACAACCCTCGGCTCCAAAGAAGCGCGCGCACGAGCTTTCGGTAAAATCCCTGAGTCCGCAGAAAGGTCTTGGGAAGACCGCCTCAAACCTTTGGAACGAACACTGACTCGAAAACCGCTAAAGGAAAATGAGGCTAAGAAAAGAGAGATTGAAGAGCTTGGTCTTCGAAAGCTTCTATAGTCATAATTATCAGCAGGAGCTTTTGTCGCAGCGAGATATCTAACCATGCCTAGTTTTGACTCATAGGTGTGTTCGGGTCACATGCTCATATGTTCATAGCAACTACTATGCTAGACCGTGTTCTTTCAACCAGTCATCTGCAATGACTGCAACTCGTTCATAGAGAGGGCCACTACCCTCAATACCGTCCTTTGAGATACGAATCTTGTTCATGACGAGTATTATTCCTGTATCAGGATAGAACTGCACTCCACCAGGTGGGAATGTCTTCTCTAGCTCCTTCACAAGTCCTTCAAGACTTATCTCTCTCTCTGCAACTGAGAATGTAATTATGCTACTCCCATAGATGAAAATCTTCGGGATGTTAATTCCACTATCAGTAACCACATCAGAGAGGACAATGCTCAGACTCGTCTGATCAATACCCTTCAAGGTTCCTGTGTAGGTCTTGCCAGTGTTGATTGCTACTTCAACTGTTGCGCCAACAACTGCTGCAAGTTCGCGGTTGAAGGCTCTCATTGCTGCGACTTCTGACATATAGTTTCACCACTAATGTGATTGAAATCAGAATGGAGGGCGCAGTCAAGCCGTTTTAAACTAACCCATATCTTACATTTTGGTGAGTGAATCTAACTGTAAGAAATTCCTGTGTTCCACCCTTTTCTTGCCAGTGTCACCACTTCCCGTATTCCAATGGAATGCGGAACTCAAGTGCGGCAAGTATCAAGGCAACGATTGTGACATTACGGGCTTATATTGGCTAACAATCACGTCATAGCAGTTCATAACAGAGTAGAGGCCAGATATATGGCAACAACACAGGTTCAAGAGATAATAGAATCCGAACAAGTAGAAACATCCGCATGGTCATCAGTTGGCCTCCTTAGGATAGCAGGAATCATGCTAACAATCGCTGCAATTTGGCGATTGGTGGATCAATTTGTTCTTGGTCTTGGAAACACCTGGATGAATATTCTTCCATCAAAGTTGTTTCCGTTCCTAATCATTCTGGGCTTTTTCTGGAAATATCGCCCAAGAGAAATAGCCTCAGTTCTCGGACTGTCAAAAGCGAACTTTCGAGCTCAACTGGCAGTTGGGCTTTTTATTGGAATGGCAATCTCACTTGGTATTGACTTTGGCGGGACTATTGTGTATGGTCTCCTCATTGACCCAACCTATCCTCTGCAACTCCATATTCTGAATGAAGAGTTACTAGGATACATGCTATTTTTCTTTCTGACAAACGCTGCCCTCGAAGAAACTCTATTCCGAGGTCTATTAATCAACGCCCTCAAGACATGTCAGACCCCAAATAGAGCTATTCTGTCTTCTGCAATTGTGTTTGGCATCTGGCATGCCGGGTGGCCTCTCGTTAACGGATCTGCTGGCTCTGATGCCATGAATCAGATTGCCTCGATGGTCTTTTTCACAACGATTCTAGGGATATTCTTGGGTGTTTACTATGAACGATTCAATTCTGGCCAATCGCTTGTAGGTCCAATAGTAATTCACACAATGTTCAACTACGTCAGTGAATGTTTCAAGATTGGTCCTGAACCTATAATCCAAGGTCCTGACCTTATCTTTTCAAATTCTGGACTAATGACTACAACACTTCTGATGTTCTTCTTGATATTCATTCCTCTAGGCTTGTTCTTATGGAAGTTCAAAATCGAGCAGGTTTCAAGGATGTGGCATCGGTTGATTGGCAAAGAAAATGATGAGGAACAAAAGCACTCTGAAAATGAAATTATTACAAGTAAAAACGATAATGAGGTCTAAAAATGCAAATTGGTACAGAACTAGTATTGATCTCAAGCATGGCTACAGTGTTCATCTCCGCAGTAATTGGTACATATTTGGCTCGGAAATGGCTCGCTCAAGAAGCACGGCTTCTTACCGACCTTCCTCTGGTCTTTGCAATCGCGTTTGTGAGTCAAGCATTCAACATCACGATAGTCACGTTGCAACATATTGGGTTGCTTGAAATGTCGATGATATTTTTCCGAATTCGTACAGTAGCGATTGGTGGTTCAATCATCCCAATCTTCGGTGCGATTCTCCAAATCTGGGCTCCTTCTATCCAGAGATATCACAACCGGCTCGTCTATCTCCTAGCATTGTATTGGCTAGTAATTGATTTTGTCGGACCAGCTGAGCAATTGATCATGACACTGTTAATTCCGGTATTACTCGTCTTGGGAATCATGATGATGTTCACATTCATTATAACATGGAGAACTGGTCGTCTGAAAGAAGTAAGAAGTGACTTTATGATTGTGTCAGTCTTATTTGGTATGGCCAGTCAGACTCTTCGTGTACCTCTTCTTACTACATCTCTATTCTATATTCCCGATGTATTGCTTACAATCTCAATGATTCTAACAGCAATTGCGTTTGCTAATCCATGGTATAATAGAGAAACAAGGGGCAAACCTGAAGAATCTCCACATATGGTCACAATCTCTGAATGATATTAATAGAAGTTCGTTCATGGCTCCTGTTAGGCTTCCTACTCTTGTTTAACATAGTATCTTCTGGTAATTAATACCTTAGACGCCTATACATGATATAGAAGATGAGTGGGATAATTAGGAAGATGAAGGGAGTCACCAAGCTGACGTAGAGTATACCTAAGGGTGGCCACACTCCAAAAAGAACGAACATTGGTCCCCACAGAAGAGCATCGCCAAATGCAAGAAATGCATCACCTATCAAATCGAATAGCAAGGTGCCATAGGGCGCACTTACTAAGAATGTACCGCCAATAATGAACGATATAGTTGTCCAAAGGGTAACAGACTTCAGTGCCACACGGAGGAATGCATAGTCGCCTATTTGGTACTCATCTTGATTGAGTGTTGTCAGGGCTAGCAGCAACTCCTCTGAGTACTTTGGACCACCTGGGCCCATAGCAATTAAGGATCCAAAGAAGAATATGAGTAAGGCTCCGCCCACCAGCAGTAATGCAGAAACAATGAACAACCCGAAGAGTAATCCAATCGAGCCTAACAAAATACCAAACCAGATAATAGTCATGAGAGTACTATACATCATTTGACGTTGAAACCAACCTCCTATGCGGCCATGTTTTGTTCTTGTCATATTCTCGATAACCCATTGCTGAGAGAAGCAGTTTGCATACTCAGTTTTCCCTGAGATGTCTACGTCGCTGACATCAAAGGAACCCTCCAAAGTCCTCTTCAGAGTCCAATACTTCCCGAAATACCTGAGCCTACCAAAGGCTGAGATAAGAACAATCGCACCTGTCAATGCCAGCGACACCATCATTTCGATCATGATTCATCCCTAATAGATTCGGTGAAGACCTCTTCAAGTAGCTTTTTTATCGGTTCAAAGGAGATTTAAAGAATCCTCCCAAAGCAATTCTGTTAGCGCAGAGAGTAACAGACAAAAGCAGGAACTTATCCTCTACAAATCGGGAGACCAGCGCTTTGACAGATGCGGCGAGAGCAGAAGAGAAGATAATCGTCCGTAAATGGCTGAAACGAACGTACTATGTTATTCTCCTACTCATTGTGTTTGTAAGTGTCCCCTTTATCCTGGATGCAATAATACTTTGGGTGAATGGAGGCGACTGGACAGAAGCGTTCTCGCACACATGGTTTGCGGATAGAGAAGCTGCTCGAATCTTCCTCCTTGGGTTTGCTGTCATTATCGGTTTATTTACTATTATGATGTATTTTATTCTTACTATCTTCGGAAGCGAAGAGGGCGGATGGTGAGTCAAGCATTAGATGAAAATATACTCTGTTCCTCCCCGAATTAAGATGATTAGTCCTGTATTTCCTGTTTCAATACAGGAGGTCCTGTTGTTACATTTTGATATAGTTCATGCCCTAGAGAATGGGTTATTAGTCTCTCAAACAGCAGCTGGAGTAGGTGTTGATCCGGTGGTCACTCAGAAGCACTTTGCAAGGCAATATCTTCGTGAAGAGAGTCTTCCCAGCCCATTTTGTCCAGGATGTGGTGCAGGAGAAGTAAGTAATGCGTTTCTAAAGGCGGCTAAAGACTCAGGCCATGAAGACCTCACTGGGTTCGCATTTGTTTCTGGAATCGGTTGCAGTGCATGGATTCCCTCGCCACACTATCAGGCAGACACACTCCACACTACTCATGGTCGTGCAATTGCATTTGCGACAGGCTTGAAACTGGCTCGTCCTGAACTGAAGGTTGTGGTGATAAGTGGTGATGGAGACCTCGCTGCTATAGGTGGAAACCACTTAATTCATGCTGCACGACGTAATATGGATATGACTGTAATTTGTGTGAACAACTACATCTATGGTATGACAGGGGGTCAAGTTGGACCCACGACTTTCACCGGGGATCGTACCACTACCTCACCCTATGGTAACCCCGAGCGTCCGTTTGACTTAGCAAGACTTGTCACAGCAGCCGGTGCTAACTATGTTGCACGATGGACAACCGCTCATCCAATCCAAGCTGCTCGATCTATACGGACTGCTCTTGAACGAGAAGGATTCTCCTTCATCGAGATGATATCACAATGTCCAACAGCTTACGGTAGACGAACACGCGCAGGAGAGCCTCCTGAAATGCTGCAGTGGTTCAAGAAGCTACCAGTTCGAAAGAAAGGAGCGCCAACTGACCAGAAAACTCCAACGAAAGATGGAATGGATTTGGGAGTCTTTGCTGATAGACACGAACCTCCGTTCACTGAAATGTTACGTTCAGTACTCGGCAATCTAAAGGAGTAGCCCTTAATGAAGACAGAGATTCGAATCGCTGGCACTGGTGGAATGGGTGTCGTTCTAGCTGGTGTTATTCTTGGTCACGCTGCTGCTGTTTATGGAGGGCTCGAGGCTGTACAAAGCCAGAGCTATGGTTCAGAGGCTAGGGGTACCGCAGCAAAGAGCGAAGTGATTGTGAGTGACCAACCGATAAAGTACCCAAAGGTCAGAGAGTCTGATTATTTCATCGTGATGTCACAGAAGGCACTCGATATGTATCTCTCTGGTGCAAAGAAAAATAGTGTTATCATAGTCGACCCGGACCTTGTCAGTACCAAGAACATCAAGGGCTTTGATATCGTTGAGGTTCCAGCAATGAAGATTGCCGATGAGTTAGGTCTACGACTTGTTTCCAATATGGTGATGTTGGGTGCACTTGTGAAACTGTCTGGTTTATTCCCACTTGAAACTCTCGAAAAAGCAGTTGCTGATATGATTAGCGCGAAAGCCATAGATATAGATCTCAAAGCTATACGGGCCGGAGCTGATTTCGTCTAGCCCCCATGAATTAATGGCAGGACCACAACAACATCTCCTTCACTCAGTTTAGTTGCAAGTCCTCCACTGAGACCGATATCTATCTCATTACACAGAACCAATGCATCACGATCAACAATCTCAGGACTATACCAGACTTCTCTGACGCTTTCCTCAATTCCAATCACCTTACTCAACAAATCTGATAGGCTAGCGCCGTTTCCGAGCTCAACCTCAATTGCCCCTTCTTGAAATTTCTTGGCTAGAGGACCTCTGAATCGCAATGTGACTTTCATGATACGTTGCCGCTCGCTTATGCTTAGTGAACGCTTGATAAAGTGCATGATTTTGCTTATGTATGAACCTCTATATGGAGTGACTGTCAGTCGAGGTTATGGCTGTGGAATGTGAGCAAGAAGAACCTGCAGTTATATCAAGCAGGTATGCCAGAATCTTTGGCATTGCAGAACCGACCGAGAACGTGGTCCGTTTAGTAAAGATTCTATCCGTACTCCTTCCAGCTTTTGCAGCAAGCTTTCAGATAAGCACAACATTCTGGATGATCTACATTGCTGAGTCTCTGGGCAACGGTGACTATTTTGCAGGACTGACAATCGTTGGGTTTCTCGTGGTCATTCAGATGGCAATCCAGACTAGTCTCGACTATCCCACAGGCGCTCTAGGAGACTGGATAGGACAACGATATGTGATATCCTCAGCCCTTCTATGCTACGCAGTCGCGTTCGGACTGTCATCATTGATTGTGAAGGATACACCTGCACCAATGTGGCTTTACGTTTCTATCTATGTTCTCTTTGGACTTGGGTCGTCACAAGAGAGTGGGGCCTTCAACGCATGGTTCGACAATAACTATCGTGTGGCAATGCCTCATGACAAGGACCGCAAACAGTACGGTGTGTTCCAAGGAAGGCTTGGAATGGTTTGGCAGGTTTCATCTACCTTAGTATTGCTTCCAGGGTCTTGGCTTGCATTCTTTTATGGTGAAACATGGGTCTTCAGTTTACAGGCTGTCCTTGCGGTTTTCTTAGCTATCATCGTGTTTAGAATTGTGAAGGACCTGCCAGGTGTTAAGGATGAAAAGGAGGAACGTCCATCTCTTGGAGAATATGGGTCTCTTCTCAAAGATGGTTTCAGATTCCTCTTCTCTAGCAAGTTTGTCACGCTGCTCATATTTGGTGAGGTCGTGATGTGGAGTATCGGGCCTGTTTGGTGGAATTTGATCTTATTCCCCCTCTACTTCAGTTTCCTTCTCACGTTGGTTGCAGTTAGTGCCTTCAGGACAATTGTCTTTGTCCCACAAGCCTTAGCTAATGAAAGAAGTGGTGTTTTAGCAAAGAGGTTTGAACCGAAGAAGTGGATTCCACGTTTCAGGCTATTACAGTTCACTGGAGTCATCTTTTACTTGGTGCTTGCTGTGATAGTATATCTCTTCCCTGGGATACCCCCAGGCACCGATCCGGAAACCATAGAGCTCTTCACAGTGCTTATTCCCTTCACTAATCTTCCATTGATTGAGATACCTGTTCAGACAGTAATCCCAGTGATTCTCCTGTTCTTCCTATTTGTGGGTCTTAACATGTTTGGAGCGATTGCAGACATCCTTACGCAAAGAGTGATGCTAGATGTCATTCCTAATCGCATTCGTAATTCTATGTACTCTCTACAACCTACACTAGTCATGTTGGTATCAATGCCACTCATTGCATTCTTTGGATGGTTTATTCCAGTCACTGGGGGTTTCTTGCTGACATTCATCATATGTGCAGTGATATCTCTAGCAGCAGTAGTGATGATACGGGCAGCCTTCAATAATCCAATACCGAAAGCCGATGAAATCATTCCCGCTACTGAAGTGGAACAAGAAGAAGTCCAAGAGATGGAGGTTACTTAAAGCCTCTACTTTGCACTCTCTAGTGATTGTTTGAGAACCTCTGGATTCAGCTTGCCTGCGTGGTATGTCTTACCACTCTCAATATGATTGAATGTAATCTCTGCTGGGCTGAACAGAAGCGGGTCCACCTTGTAGAAGTCGTTCCCCACACTCTTGAACAAGTCATAGAATGGCTGACCATATTGTTCAGACGAAGACGATGGAACCTTCTTAATGACATCTTCTAAGTCCTTATCATCAGAACGGACAAAGTAGAAGGTCCGACCTCCGTACAGGATACAGTCATTCGTAATACCCATCGCTCTAGTGTCTTTCTTTGCCACAGGCGCAACAGGGGCCACACCATATCCCGACCTGACTCTGTCAAGGTCAAACCCGACCTCATGTAGCTTGTGCATCCCCACTTCAACGACTCTCGCTGAAACCTGCACAGAACCTACAACACATGCAGTAGGAGCTAGAATACAATAGAGGTCGGATGTTGCAATTTTGCATTTGTCTGCAATATACTGTGTAACTTCTTCTGAAGGCACTTCTCTTGTTTCAAGTAATATCACACCAACTTTTGCATCATCCTCGTAACCAAGGTGTGCATAGAGTTTCTTCTCAACACGAGCAAGTGCTCTTGCAGGGCCTGATCCCATTGCAAAGTACTTGTCAACATTGATAGTCCAACCTGCATATTGTGATGCCATACATGCTATTTTTGGATGGTCAGTACTGACAACAACAGCTGGAAGATCCATGTTTCCAATGTGCATCTTGGTATGTCGGACCACACCTAGACCTCCAAGACATATCTCACCCACAAGTCTTCCGAGTTCTTCTCCACCAGCCACCTCAATACCTGCATCAATAACTGTCGTACCGTTTCCCAATTCATTAACAGTACAGTCTAGCTCATCCTTTTGATTCATAATGTCCTTGGTAATCTCAATTGCGCCTTCATTTACACTTAGTTTCGTTTTCTTTCACCTCAAATTAAATGCTGATTTTTTGAAGCACGAACAAAAATCTCTTCTCCTGGACTTGCTTCCGCAAAGTCTCCCAAGTATTTGACCCATTTTTCTGAGGTATCGATATCCTCAGAAATGAAATCAGGTCTATGTTTTTTCAAGTATCGAAGATAGTAGTTGATGAACTCTCTCTCAGAACTACCACTGAACTTGTAGGTTGGAAACAGAGAATCCATCTTTCCAAGACAGATGACCATCCCTTTTGTCGCTTGGACACCGACACGTTCAGCCATATCCCCAACGACAATGATAGTGCCTCCCATCATCCGAATCGCAGATTGGGATTCCACGTTTCCTTTCACTGCAACGAACCCTTTTCGCATGTGCGCAGCCATCTCTCGACCTACATTACCTGCCACATAGACGCGTCCGCCTCTCATTCCATCAGTCGTTCCGCGATATCCCGCACAGAGGTAGTCTCCGGCATCCCCTTCTATCTGGATGTTGCCTCCCTCCATCTCAGCAGCAGCCCAGGGTCCTACAGAACCTTTGACATGAATGCGGCCTGCAATCATCTCTGCACCAAGATACATTCCTGTATCTCCTTCAACGATGACCACACCACCGTTCATCCCTTTTCCAATCATCTTTACCCTTCTGAGGTCTCCTTTGACAAGAATCTCGGTTTCATCTGGAGTTGGTCCACTCTCTCCACTGATGTCAAAGAAGTCCTTGAGTTTCAGGACTTCATTGCCCTGTTGTACAGGGATATCTTCAATCTCTTTCACCCTTTTACCCACAAAGTGGGTAGGTGTTATTGTGTCCGCCTCAAGAGGGATATCGGGTGTCTTTCTAAGTGACAAAATCACTGTCATGAGCCCAACCACCTAGAATTTCTGTGATGTTTATCCCACTGATAAAACCTTTTGCAGTAATCAAGTCTGACGGAAAAGAGAAAAGGTGCCATTGTCTTGGATTTTTCACTCAGCAGGTGGAGTGAAATGGAGATAAATGGAGTCCCAATCGAAGACACATTTGCAGAAGCCTTTGGCATGCATATGAATCGTACAATAATCACAGCTTACAGTGAAGAATGGGCAAGGATTACCGCTACAGAGGCTACAGGTTTCGGTACCTCTGTGATCATGGCTCCTGCAGAAGCTGGGATTGAATATATCATGTCACCAGACGATACTCCAGATGGCCGTCCTGGTGTGCGAGTGATTTTTGCTGTAGGGTCGAAAAAGGCGCTCGAGCCACAGCTTCTAGCTAGACTTGGGCAATGTGTTCTTACGAGTCCGACGGCCTCAGCTTATGACGACACTCCAAAGGCGAAAGACCTGTATGAGATTGGCAAGAAAATTGCCATGTTTGGTGATGGATTTCAAACGAAGAAAGGACCAATTGAAGGGCGGGTTCTTTGGTTCATTCCACGAATGAGCGGGACCTGTGTGATGCAAAACATGTTCGGACGTGTGAAGGGAGTCGCTGGTGGGAACATCATCTACTGCTGTGAGGACGTTGAAAGTGGTATGAACAGTGGAATAGCTGCTGTGAAGGAAATCGAGAAGGTCGAAGGAGCCTATACACCATTCCCTGGAGGTCTCGTAGGATCAGGTTCAAAACCCTCATCAAAATACAAGGTCTTGTTTGCATCTACCAATGAGAAATTCTGTCCAACTCTGCGTGCTCTTGTACCCAATACACTCATCCCAAGGGGTAGCGAGTTTGTTCAAGAGATTGTCATCAATGGCCTGACTGAATCTGCAGTTGCAACTGCCATGAAAGTGGCTATAGAAGAAGTCTGCAGACACCCTGGAATCACCAAGATGACTGCAGGAAACTATGGTGGGAAACTTGGAGAGTATCAGATTAAGCTACACGATCTGTTTTCGTAATCCCCATCATTTCAACTTGACTTTATACTTTGGAATTGCTCTGTCCTCTCGAGGTTCTTCCTTGAAAATCATGGGTTGTTCTGGAGAGAATGACGGCTCTCGACTGATGATTCTCATGACCATTTCTTCACCCATTTCAAAGGCATTTCTTAACTGAATCTCCAAGATTGGACTGTAGAGCAGAAGGGGGAGAAAGATAGCAATCATCGCATATCTTAATGGCCATAGATTATAGTTCAAATATAGATTTAGGATGATTTCATAGAGCTTAAACGCCACCTCAATAAATCCCCAGCCAAATCCAAACAGTATGCTAATCTGTCGAATGAGTTTCAACCTTTTAAACTTAGAAAAAGTATCTTCAATCCAATCGTCATAATCCGGATATCCTAGAGGATGCATCAAGACACCACCCCCTCTCACTGACATCACTGAGAGTTTTCCAATGAACTCTTCATTCGGGTTTTCAATGAGGATAAGAGTGCGATAACGTTTTCTAACGAATCCTCCAAATGTCATGATGGTGAATGCTATCATTACCACTGCCCAAACAATAGCAAAGACTGCGAACATTGCTATAATTAATATAACACAGAACAATGCACCTTCTCCATCTCCACCACCACCCCCTGAACAACCAGAACAAGGGTCTGCAGCAGTAACGTAAATCTCAGGAAGCACCGAAACACGACCCGTTTCTTTTGTAAACACTGAATTCTTCCCAGGGTTCACACCTGTGATAGATTCAATCTCACTCTTGAGGCAATTACCTGATATGCCGTAGACTTGTATTGGAAATGCCTGCCTGGAGATAACATCTTCAGCGTGCAAGTGCTCCAACCTCCACAAACACACGGGACTTCTGAGAATATCACTTCTTCGATTTTGTGTTGTTGAAGTTCTATAACAATTTTACCCGGTTCTTCATCGCATTTTCTACAGTTTGTTGTGACCACTTACCAAACGTTTGAGCAGCTAGAGCCAAATGTCCCACATTCTGAACATCAAGCCCTAATTGTGTACTTACAGCTGCATCTAGTTCAAAGACGCTGTTTGATCCCCAGATGAGTCCTAAGTCATGGAATATGGTTGGTTTCGAGCTGCAATTTCGAGAAGCTGAGGTTGAAAAGACTGCTTCAACAATCCCTCGCACATCAAAGAGCGAATGACATATTTTGTTGATATCCATGATACTATCATGCAACTTCGTGTCGTTAACTCCATGGAATTTTCCTCTATAGGGAGTAGAAATCAATCCAAACAGATTCTTGATTGAGAGAGTGACTCCAATTGTTTCATCTGTTATTTTAGGCTTGGCAAGACTTAGTATTGTACCGCCTCTCAAATCATAAAGTCTAGTTGGTACTATTGAATACATGATATCATTAACCAATGGCTCAAATCGTGATTCTACAAGCATCTTAACCTGATCAGCTTTGCATACTCTCTTTGCCCAGAATTCTTCTGAGAGATTGAGATACTCTACACCATGTTTCTTTAAGACATCTCCAATCCCTGTGAATTCCAGAAACCATCTATCGTTTCTTTGCAAATCTCCTTTTTTTTGGCCAAGCAACTTCTTTTCGAGATCAGCATCAAAAGGTCCATCATGGCTTTTATAGATTGGACTTCGATAGTGAGCACAGCTCTCAACAACAACCTTCTCGCAATCCAAAGCTGACAAAGTCCAATCCAGAATTTCAGCTTCAGTAAAGACCTCTGAAGTTGACCAGTTGGGCTTGATTACCACTGGTTCCTTGAGGTCGAGCTTTGAAATAATCTCTATGAAGGAATCTCTTGCTCCCTCTTTGCAGAACATGACCTGACCGTGAGTTTCAATCGCCCCTGCCATAGAATTATTCTTGAAAAAACTCCTCTTGGATATTGCGGTTGACTGGGACAATGAACCTTGTAGAAATCTTTATCACCGATTTTAATTCGAAATGCGAAGTGACAGCCTTTTGTTGTAAAATAGAAGCCCCAGTAGCTTAGACCGGTTAGATCGCCTCCTTGGTAAGAGAGATGAACCCTGCGTTCTTCTCGACTTTGAGGAGGCCGCGAGTTCAAATCTCGCCTGGGGCTCCACTATCTTTTCCCAATAGTAATTGAGCATTGACTTGTACTATTGTTTTTCAATTATCACAAGTAACAAACTCTATCAAGTTCTGCAGACATAAGATAGTGAAAACAGCAAAACGAGGGAATATCTCTGAATGATGTTGATAGGTCGTCAGAAGTTCGAAATGCTACAATCCTAATGGTTCTTCTGGGTGCAAACGACATCTATCTTGGTTATTGGTTCTTTCAATTCTCAATTATGTTCCCAGACTCATTTAATACGATAGTTGGAACTCTCATGATAGTATTTGGGATACTCACTTTTTGTGCAAGCCTGGCAGTATGGCTACAGAAAGCATGGGCTGCAAAAATAATCGCTGGTGTTGGTGGTGCCAGTTGTGTGACACTTGTTGTATTTGGATACTACCTAATGATCATCGTTGTTGCAATTATCTCTAAAGCCACGATAGACCACATCCGAAACAGTCGAGTCATCGAACTCTCTGATTGGGACGACGACTAGACTAGAAATCAAATCTCGCCTGAGCTCCACTTTTTCTCAACTAATACAACATGAATAACGACTCGCTCTTCTTTTTTTTCTACAACCCGAAATGAGTCACCCTCGTTATGGTTTCGTTTTGACGCATTCAAATTCTCTAATCTTGGTCGTTAAACTCAGCAACTAAACATGAGAGGTCATCGCATTCCAATCGAAGTCGGTCATCCGCACGTATCTCTCTAAGGGATGAAAATACAAGATACCCCCCAATTAAGAATAGCAGGACAATTCCAACTGCGAGAGCTACAACATATCCCAAAACTTGATCGATTGAGTAATAGTTCGATGTGGCAATCAGGATGGCCAAAAGCGACATTGGTATAGTCAAAATCCCTATTCCTGTACGAAGCTCTGCAAGATGAGTTCTTTTCTCAGCATTAATCGTACGGATGAAAGCCAGCGATGTTCGTACGTTGCTCTGGTGTGTCTGTTTATCGATTTCGCCAGATTCTGCAGTCAATGTTGTCCCTTCATTAATCTTCGAGTCGAGGGTCTCTAGGTTTCAATCTTTTACCGTGTCTTCTCCGCCCAGAAAACAAACGGGCTGCCTCTTCTGGTCCTACCAGCTCTGACACTCTCCTGAATGCTTTAGGGTCATCTTCCCTGTCTAACCATTTCTCGATTTCCTTCGCTACTGAAGGAGACAGGTCCTTTGCCAGCTTCTTTTTTCGGCTTTTTGGGTCCAAGTCGAAATCGTCTGGGCCAAGTAGACTCATCGTACTCATCATCTAATACAGACTAGCAGTTAAGACATTATTCATTACTGACCTTGTGCAATAGCTCCGTTATTCTTATAACCACAGTTGGAGGACTGCCCGTCTATCAAGGGTCGGTGGCCTAGCTTGGCTATGAAGACCTGTTTCTTACTTCTTTTGAGTGAACTGCAAGAAACTTCTGTGTTCCACCAATCTCACGACAGCTGTCACCAGCCTTCGAATGACCAGAGTCATTCGAAGTGACATGAGCTTTGTCCAAGTTCAAAAGAACATCGTTCCTCTCTTGGCAACTGGATTCTGTCCGCTGCAATACTCCAAGATTATCAGTCATCTTGGACGCAGACGGTTCTTCCACAGTACTTGCCATGGCTGGGTCTTTAGTGCTCACATACACCTCAAGAGATGTCTGATCACAGCACTCAGCCACGGACTCTCCCACTAAGGCTGGTTTCCTCTGAGAGAGTAAGGACTTCCTCTTAGAGCATTTGCTCCTTGAGATATTCGGGATGATCTTCTCGCTAGGGAGAAGCCAAACTCCTAGTCCAGTCTTCTCATCACTAAGTGAAGGGATGAGCTTGATTACACGCCGACCGATGTTTATTGCTCCATTCAAGTCAGCGTTTGCACGGAACCCACAGGTTCCACAGACGAAGAGGTTCTGTTTTGGTCGGTACCCTTTGCTTCCACACTTGTGACACTTTATCGATGTCCATGCCTCGCTTACAGCAAAGAACTTCTTAGGGTCAAATCCAATGGATGCAAGTTTGTGTTCAAGATTATCTCTCACCCTTGCAAACGACCAGCGATGAACCATTCCTCGAAACTTTCGACCTCTGTAATTTCCCTTTCTGGCAGTCGACCGGATACCTTTCAGTTGACCAATTACAACATGCAGATTGTATTTCTTAGATAATTCCAGTACATGTTCAGCAATGTCTTTTACAAGCTTGTTGTCATACTCTTTACTCAGTTTGGTACGTTTTTCGCCTAGCTCTCTCAGTTGCCTTGTGACTTGGGTTGAATTCAAGTTCTGGGACAAATGGTACTCCTTCTTTCGCTGGAGAGATGCTACTATCTGGTCATAGTGTTTCATTCGTCTGAGCTTGTCACGTTGTTTCCAATACCTAACATGTTTGTATCCTTGCTTGGTCAGCAAGACGGTACAAGCGGCTTTTTCAATACCGAGATCTATGCCCAAGACCGCAGTTGGTTGATTCGATGAGTCGGTGATGTCAACATCCAAAGTGACTGTGAATATTGTCCACCACTTTCGTCGTCTATCCTTGAAAAGTCGGACTGTCTTCAGCTCTCCATCCTTCAATCTCTTGAGATGATATGAAGAGGGTGAGAGTGGGATGGATATTTTTTCGTGAATACGTCGGTTTCTTTTCAGTGATTCAACTGAATAGCGTAGACTCAACCAGTGTTTGATTTCCTTTTCAGGAGTGTAGAGAAAATCAAAGCACTTTCCAAAGGCAAAGCGGGGAATCTTTCTTGATGAATATCCCCTTGCTCCCAGTGGTTTTGAGCCACCTCTCTCAAGGTGACTTTGCCACATGGCTATCGCTGTGTCACGGCATTCCTGAAACTCATTTACCGATATGTTCTGGAACCGTTTTTTGAAGTCATGAGGGACAGAGATCCTAGAAGATTTTCCACGAGTGGCGGTAAGAGTCAACTTATCCAATTCACTCGCGCTAATCTTCTTCTTCCTTATTCCAACAAGAAAGTCTTTCTCGTGACGTTCGATTACTCCAAGGTAGGCTTTGATGACACGTGTGTCTCTCCCAGTTATCTGTGAGAAACGAGTCTTTTGTCTGTCAGACATGACATCCCATCGAATTGGCACTTTCACGCTGACAATGATTCCCTTGGACCGACCCACGATTTTCACCAGTTGAATTTAAGGTTACGACCTGTTTCTTTGAGAGTTCACTCCTTTTCTTGTCATGGATAAGCGGTAATGAACTCCTATACAATAAACTCCCTATCATTGAATTTAAGGTTATTAGAGTAAAATATCTATTGAATTTTTGATATTAATAAAATGTAAGAAAACCACATTATAATGCAATATGATTCAAATAGATGAAACAATATCATTCGTAAAAAACCAAGAAAATACAACACAAAAGATCTTGACGCTAGGACTTTAATCTCATATTCAGAATAATTTGTTCCTCAATCGACCTCTCAAAACTTCACATTCCAGAGATACTCTTATATCTAAAAATAAAAGGAATCTCTGAATGTGGGTCGGTGGTCTAGCTTGGCTTCAGTGGGCCACTCGTGACCCTTTGCCAAAAATGATTCCTGGTTTGGGTCTTGCGAACTCATGTTCGCCAGCAAGACTCCAGGGGATCCCCGGTTCAAATCCGGGCCGGCCCACCATTAATTCTAATATGAGATGCTACTTCGTCAATAGTCGAAATCCTTATGTTCTAAATACCCAGAAATTCGTTCAATGTCGTATCAATCATCTGTCCGTGAGCGACTTGCGCGTCGTATTGCTGGAGAAATCGCATTATCAGAACACCCAGGACAAACTATGAAACTTTGGAGAGAACGATTCAGACTACCTCAGATAATTCTCGCAGATCATCTGGGCATTAGTCCAAGTGTTATCAGCGACTACGAGTCCGGACGAAGAAAATCTCCGGGTACTTCAACAATAAGACGCTTCATCATGGCATTGCTGACGCTAGATGAGCGAAATGGCGGCCAAGTCATAGCTGCGTTTGTTCGCCTCATGGACGTCAGTCTCGTCGACCTAAATATAGTGCTGGCAATGAGTGACTTCTCATCACCAATGACTGCGAAAGAGTTCTGCCAGCGTTTGAAGTTTACAATCAAGGCTGGTGAGAAACTCATGGACCGCGAGATATATGGTTATACCTTAGTTGATGTGGAAAGGGCGGTGAAGGAGCTAAACAGCGATGCATTTCTGAAGCTCTTTGGAGCCACCACTGAGAGGTGCTTAATATTCACTAATGTTAGCACTGGTCGAGCCCCAATGATTGCTATCAAATCACAAGAGTTCAAACCGTCCCTTGTTGTTCTTCACGGAGTTGGAGAAGTAGATAGACTCGCTCTAGAGTTGTCTGATCAAATGCGAATCCCTCTTGCTGTTAGCAAACCAGGATCAATCGAAACGCTGACTCGTGAGCTACGAGGGATAGAGCCAATCTAGCCAAGAATCAATTTCAACACAGCCATCCGCAAGACTACTCCATTGTACACTTGGTCAAAGTACTTAGCATGTGGAGTATTATCGATTTCAGTGTCTAGTTCATCCACTCTTGGAAGTGGATGTAGAATGATGGTATCTTCCTGCATTATTTTTAGGTCATTTACAGTTATTCGGAACCGGTCTTTCACCTTATCATATTCTCGAACATCAGGAAACCGTTCTTTCTGGATTCGAGTAGTGTATATCACATCTACATCTTTGACAGCCTCTTCTACGCTCTCTACTTCTACCACATCAACTCCAGATTTTCTCATCTGTTCTATGATGGCAGGTTTCATTCTGAGCGATTGAGGTGCAGCGAGCTTAATTTTGACATCATAATGACAAAGTCCCATTCCCAACGAATGGACTGTACGACCGTACTTGAGATCCCCACAGAGTGAGATTGAGAGACCGTCAATCTTACCCTTCATTTTACGTATCGAATAAAGATCGAGAAGAGCTTGGGTTGGATGCTCCTCCGAACCACTTCCAGCATTGACTACAGGAATACTAGAAAACTCAGCTGATACCCTGGCTGAACCATCTAATGGATGTCGAATAACAATGATGTCTGCATATCTCTCGACAGTTCTGATTGTGTCAGCAAGAGTTTCACCCTTTCCACCAGCACTCGACACTCCTGCCTCCGCAAAGCCAAGAACACTCCCACCAAGCCTAAGCATCGCGCTTTCAAAGGAAAGGCGTGTGCGTGTAGAAGGTTCAAAGAACAAGACTGCCATGATTTTCGAGTCAAGGTCCTTACTCCTCTTCACCGCAAAAGGTTCCATCTTGGCAGCTGTATCAAGGATATGGTCTATCATCTTCCTATCTAAATCATGAATACTGATCAGGTTCTCAAGCTCTCCCATATCTGGACACCCACTCGAATTGGAACGCAACAATGTTGTTCTTTAACCTTTCCAGATGACCGTCTGATGGAAACAGCTATTTTGAATTCCTACCATACTTCCTTGGAATTTCGACTTGACGAAGTTTTAGGCCTGCTTCCTTGACAAGCTGCGCAGCCAGTTCATCCTCGTATTCCTCTATATAGATAATCTCATGAATACCTGAATTAATTAACATCTTAGTGCAAATGCTACAAGGTCGAGTCGTACAGAATATCTTTGCACCATTCACGCTAACTCCATGAAACGCTGCTTGAATAATGGCATTCTGCTCAGCATGCAATCCCCTGCACAATTCGTGACGTTCTCCCGGTTTGACACCAAGCTCCTCACGAAGACATCCCACATCTTCGCAGTGTGGTAAGTTTTTTGGAGCTCCATTGTAACCTGTGCTTAGAATCTGTGAATCCTTGACGATGACAGCTCCTACTTGGTTCCTCAAGCATGTGCTTCGCGAAGACACCAGGTCTGCAATCTCTGCAAAATAGATTTCCTTGCTCTTTCTGGTCAAGATATAGTTCAGCCTCTAGTTGCGTTGTCAGATGGCTAACTTACACGCTTATGAAGTTCATCGTTCATTTTCTACAGAAGCGAAAGATAAAAAGTGCAACAAAACTGGAGAGAATGTACATAACTTGGAAGAAGGTTACAATGAGAAAACACGATGGAATGCTTATTGTTTGGCCTGCATATTTCGAAAAGGACTTCTCTAGGATGCAAGGCCGTAAGATTCCCAGCAATTTGGCAGCATCAAATGTGACCTTAAAGATTTTAGAGATGGCTGCTGAATCATCCGGCTTTGAATTTGAGAGCGAGTCAAGTAAACAATACCCTCGGGGATTTTCTGACAAGAATGGCTACCTACTAGTTGCTAATCCTGAAAATCACAAAAAGAAACGAGTGTTACTTATGCTTGCAAAAGGAGTTCGAAGAGCTGTAGCTCAACGAGAATCAGCTCGATTGGAAGTTGAAAAGAAGAAAGGCAAGAAGAAGCGTCGTAAGTGACTGATTGTATGAGTG
>Ga0315553_10000431_pt1 | contig 37759 bp, 35 predicted proteins | sample SalMarSW160140MG_FD_203099 | JGI IMG/M metagenome (GOLD analysis project Ga0315553, IMG submission 203099) | Salt marsh sediment microbial communities from the Plum Island Ecosystem LTER, Massachusetts, United States - Salt Marsh Sediment SW1601-40 ... | reverse complement strand
GTATCGTAGAAACTTTTATTCGCAGAGATCACCCGAAGATCCTCATTAAGAACAAGGAGAGGCTCTCGAACCGTCTCTATTATTTCTTCTGCATACGCTCGTGCTTCTTCGACGACTCGTTCAGTGTTCAAACCAATCTTTCCCTTCTGATAAAAATTCTTTCAAATTTTTCATTTTAATATAATCTCTTTCTCTATAATCTTTACTCTTATTTTTTTAATAGATTGTCAGGATTTTACGTTTTGTTACTATAATGTGTGGTGTAAAAAAACTAATAATAGTATACAACTTATCAGTTTTAAACCTTCTGATAAATATTATACTCCAACTTCAAATGCTAATGTCCAACGATTAACAAAGTATTAGTGGATATTTTTGAAAAAGATCAACTTATTGATGTAATGGAGTTTGTATCATATATATTATTCCATACTCTTAGATTTGATAAGGCACTAATGATACTAGGACCCAGAGATACTGGAGAAACACCATTTCTTAAAATGTTAAAACAATTTTTAGGAAAAGAAAATATAAAACAGTTGGAATTATTTAGATTAGCTTCTATATAAGAATATCCAGACTTGTCCAAATTGCAGAAATCATAGAGATACAAATCATTTCAATTTCCTTAAAAGAAAAAAATCAAAAGATTATATTGATTTATTAGGATAGACAATGTTATATCCCATATGGTTTGAAAGAGCTTCAAGTACAATATCTCCAACTTTATTCGATGAAACCGCTACATGATGGGCAAAACCTTCCTTACATAATGTCCTTAAAACATCTTGTAAATTAAATTAAACAGAAGATGGATAGAATGCGACATGTTTGAGTGTTCAATCTACTTGACCCGAAAAAGACTAATGAACTTTAGAAAAAATGAACCACGAGACTCTATTGAATTTTATGCCCATCTTGATGAAGAAAAAAAGGATATAATTAATTCTGGTTTTTTTGAAAAAGAATTGAGGATAAAAAAAAAGTAATGAAATTCATTTTGGGTAAATTAAATTCCACCCTAAATAGTTCGAAAGAGCTTCAGATATGATATCTGCCACACTATTTAATGACGCGGCTACATGGTGAGCAAAACCTTCCTTACATAATACTTTCAGAATATCTTGCAAATTAGGAATTTCAATTACACCAAAACCTCCAAAGGTTTCTAAAGGATCATCTGTATATTTACCCTCTACTAATAATACCTTAATTTCTCCGTAGAGATCGTCTGTTTCGATCCTTAATAATGTACAAGGCTCAGTTTTAATTCTACCTTGAATAGCTCCAAAGCTAAGATCGCCACCTTTGAGATCCGAGATAATAGGGTGAATTGTCATCCTAGTATCTTTAAAGAATGATTTTGGAAGATTACTACAGTGAAAAAGAACCATCTTGTTGGGGTCGTCACCATAATTATTATTCCAATCTAAAATGGCAGAGGGCGTTCCGGATGCTACTTGTAAAATATACATACCAATTAAACCTGAAATATCTACTTCACAAGCCGCTGGTACTAACCCCTCACTAAACATGCTCATGATTGCACAGGGTACAATTCCAAAATTATCTTGGATCGACGGCCAGCACTGAAACGCAAAACCATCCAATTCATTTTCTATTACCCACTTCTCTACTACAACGGCTAGCTTAGCTAACTTTAATAATCCTTCTTCTGGAAATGATGTAGTTGAAGTATAGTTCTTTATGAATTGAATTTTTTCCTTTACTTTAGGATCTCCATCTGGTAATCTACTAATTTCTCCAAAAATTTCTGATAAATCAATTGGTTCTATTGTAATACCATGGAACTCCAATATTTTTTCACTGTATCTCACTGTTTCAAAAGCGTTTGGTCTTGTTCCTATTTGCCCAAACCTTGCGTTTTTCAACTTCTTCACAATCTTACATATGCTTTCAAATCTCACGATATCTAATTTGAAATCATTAGATGTTATTGGAGTTGTGTGTGTCGTAGTTAGCGTAAATGGAATGCCATGCTGATAAAGTACGCTGCAAACAGAAATTTTTCCACAAAAAGCGTCTCTCCTATATTTGCGGTCCATTTTTCCAATTTCATCTGAAGATGCTTGGATTAAAATTGGAACATTTACTTCCGATAACTTTAACGTATTAACTATACCTTTTTCATCCCCGAAATTAGGTAAAACTATAATAATACCTATTATATCATCCCGATTTTTTTTGAAAAGTTCAGCACATTTTTTTGCATCAGCGTACGTTTCAACTACCCCATCCTTTGTGTCCTCTTCACTTAAAATGACTGATCTATACCCTAATTCTTTCAGCACGCTTAGAATTTCTAATCGTCCTTCTTTAGCGAGGTGATCTGGGAAGACATCTCTATTTCCTACTATTACTCCAAAAGTCTGCTTTTCTTCACTTTTTTCAATAATTGACATATCGCTATAATTTATTTTTTTAATTTATGAAATTGAATCATTTTAGTATAATTAACTTTTTTTTGTTGATATTTTATTATTTTTAATTTAATAGGAAAAAGGAGTATTCTATTTAGGATTACTCTTAATGAATTCTATTATAACTTCAGCTAATTCGGGACCTTTTTCTTCTTGCACAAAATGTCCAGCGTTTTTAATTGTGGTGTGATTTTGATTACGAGCTCCCGGGATGTAGGTTTGCCAAAATCTATCTCCTCCTTTAGTTATTGGATCGCTATCAGAAAATGCTGTGAGGAAGGGCTTTTCCCATTGTTTAAATTGCTCAGTCGCTTTCTTATTATTTTCGTGCTCGGGATCATCGGTACTGATTGGGACTAGAGAGGGTAAAATGCGAGCCCCCGCTTTAAATGTATCATCTGGGAAGGGAGCATCGTAGCCATTTAAAATCTCTTTATTTAATTTAGTTATTGTCCCACCCTGAATAATAAATTTTATGTCAAATGAAGGTGAAGTTCTAGAAAACTCACGCCAATTCATAAAAGCTTCAGGCATTCGTTGTTCTCCAGTTGGTAATCCTCCATTTGATAAAACAATCCTAATAAATCGATCTTGGTTCTCAATCGCAAGTCTTAGACCTATTAGAGACCCCCAATCTTGACAAAATAAAGTAATATTCCTAAGATCGAGAGATCGAATAACACTCGTCATCCAATAGACATGTTTACGATAAGTATGATCTATTTGCTCCGTAGGTTTGTCAGAGCGCCCAAAACCTACTAAATCTGGCGCAATTATTCTATAACCGCTCTTCACTAGAATAGGAATCATATGTCTATATAAAAAACACCACGACGGTTCACCGTGCATTAATAAAATAACTTCGGCATGTTTAGATCCTTCGTCTAAGTAGTGGATTTTTATTCCATCAACTTCAATATAATGAGGTTCATATTGAAAATCGGGTAGATTTTCGAACCTTTTCTCTGGTGTACTCAATAATTTCAATTATATATCCTCATTTTGTGTATGTAATAATCTGATCTTGTTATACTAAATCTTAAATTTTTAGTATTTTTTCGAATTTAAAAAATTTAATTGTAATGGACAAATTCTAAATCTTATAATATAAGAGTTATACAAATATTCAATGAGATTGAAAGTTTTATTCGTTCGAGCATTTAATAAATTGAAAGAATTTTGGAATGAAAGGATATTCCGGTATGCGATCCTAGTTCAATTATTTTACTTTTTTTTGTCAATACTTTTATTTTTCTTATTTTTATATCAAAAAAATGATTTTGTAATCTTTTATGAATCAGGGAGGATTTTTCTCACAGATATTGAAAATCTATACAATCAAGCAAATTATCTTTGGGATTTTAGGTATTTTCCTTTATCAGCATTATTTTTTATTCCGTTTTCTTTTTTGGATTTTGGTTTAGCCTTTATTCTTTTCAATGTAATCAATTTCATCTTGAACATTCTGATTTCTCTGATGATGTATAAAATCATAAAAGCAATTCGAGGTCAAGATCACGAAACTAGCGATAAACGAATAATTCTATATATTAGTTTATATTTAATGGGAGTACCACATATCCTTAATTATATTTATGGACAAATAAATTTATTCATTACCTTTTTAATCTTAGCTTCGTTATTGATTTTCCTATTCTATAAAAAAATAAAATGGCAACTACTTGGAAGCATTATATTAGGAATCAGTATTATAATCAAGCCAACTTCATTCCTTCTAATTCCATTTTTATTAATAATTCGTTTTGATATGAGTACTAAAAAGTTGAAAATCGACTTTTCAACTAGTGTATTAAGGTTGGTTGGAGTCTTAATACCAGTCTTATTGAACTTTGCACTTTTCGCGGTTTACCCTAAGTTATGGAGTGATTTTCTCTCTACTAACTTTACGGGAAATAATCCCCTTGCATTAAATTTTTCTTTCAGCCTGACAAAACTCGTAACGAATTTCTGTTATTTCTTCAATATTCCATTCAATCAGTTGATTGTATTGATAGTCTTAGTTGGATTAGTTGGAGGATTAGGATTTTTATCTTACATAGTGAGAAGAAGGGATACAAATTCTATTTTATATGGTTATACAATTGGAATGGTGATCATGCTCCTTACATACTTTGATAGTTGGGACCACCATCTGTTAAATCTAACTCCCCTGCTGATTATAACAATCTTTAATCTTCCAAGAAGAGCGAAATTGATAGAATACATAAAACCAAGTTTCTTTTTCTTCAATTTTTTTGATATTATTTTTGTAGGGGTGTGGTTTTTAACTTATCCCTTGTTTCCCTATAATTTTGTTAGTACCTTTTTTCTATTCGTGTTATTATATAGCCTCACAAGGTATTTTCTAGTTAAAAGAATAAAAACTGATGAGGTAAAACACTAATGAAAATTAAAAAAAGAGCCATTTATACTAGTATAATACTCTTATTTTTTTTCATGTTAAGTTTTTCATCAAATGTGATTGCTTTTGAATACCAAAATGGAATTAAAACAAACGATGAGTTAATTTGGAATTGCCTTCTATGTGATGATAACAAAATGGATGCATTATTTGGAGAATTTTGGAATGAAGCGGGAATATTTGAAAACTTAAGTGTGAACAAAAGAATGAAATGGAGCGTAAATATGGTAGAAGAAAACTCTACGACTTTATCAGCTTTAATTAGTATATGGATGTGGAGGTTTGAAGATAATTGGGGTACGCCGGATAACAGCTCTAAATTCTCATATCTAAAAAATCCAAGTCTATATCCTAATAGTTTCAATTTTACAGTTCTATTACCTTTTATTCCTTTTTGGCTTCCTGTTCCTGTTGGTGAATATTTAGGGGAAGTACCTTTAGGTGACATTTACGATGTCGATAATAGAGTATTACCAACTTTAAATGTACAAATTATTAAAGACTCCATACATCCTAATGAACCGACGGAAACGGTTTATATTATCGCTATCTATAATAGTAATGGGATTTTGAGCTCTTTTAAGTTATATACACACGGTAATATAGTCGTTGTTGACATTTCATTAGAAAGTTTTCCGATTTTTGTTATCCCTTCAACGATAGTCTTAATATTAACATTTGTGTGCTCCATAGTTTTATATGTAAAGAAAAAACGGATCCATTAATCTCCAATTAAATTTTACGATAAGTCATATGAATTATAAAGTAATAATCAATAATACTAAGAAACGGTTAGCAGAACTCTGGAATTTAAAGTCTGTTAGATACGCTATTTTACTTCATTCCTTTTACTTTTTTTTGTCATTAATATTAACACTTTTCGTTTATAGAACGCAGAGTGATTTTTATGTTTATTATAAAGTTGGAGGAATTTTTGTAAACGATCCCAATAATCTTTACAACCCCGCTTGCTATGTTGATACATGGCCTTTTAGATATTTCCCTCTATCAGCCTTACTTTTTGTCCCTTATTATTTATTGGGTTTTAATTTAGGATTTATTATTTTTAATTTTATCAATTTTATCCTAAATATTCTAATCTCTGTAATTCTATACAAAATCATAATTCTGGTTAGAGGTGATGACCACGAAAAAGAAGATAAAAGAATTATATTATATATTTGCCTTTATTTAATAGGTTTACCTCAGGTTTTTAATTATATTTTAGGACAAATCAATTTATATGTGACTCTATTAATTCTATTATCCCTGTTCATTTTTCTTAAATATAATGAAATCAAATATCAATTATTAGCAAGTTTTATATTAGGAATAAGCATTATAATCAAACCCACTACTATATTTATGATACCCTTCATAATTGTTCTCAATTATAGCTACGAGAAAAAGAGAATTTCGTTTGATCTTAAGCTTAGCTTTTTAAGGCTATTCGGAGTTCTTTTACCGCTATCACTAAATGTTATTATGTTTCTCATTTATCCTGATTTACTTAACGGTTTTTTAGTCACAAATTTTACCGGTTCTGAAACTGTGCTTGTAAATCATTCTTTTAGCATTACCAAAATCATTTCAAACATACTATTATATATAGGCGTTCCGCAGAATAAATTAAATGTTTTACCCATAATCATTAGCGTTTTGCTCATTTTTGGTTGTTTAGGATTTGTAATTTATGTTTTTAGACAATTTGACGATAATTATCTCTTATACGGTTATATTTTTGGTATACTAATTATGCTTCTTGCATATTTTGACTCATGGGATCACCATCTACTAAATTTAACCCCCCTGATGATCATAATGTTATTTAATTTGCCTAGAGGTTCAGAAATAACCAGAAAATATGTAAAACCAAGCTTCTTCTTTCTGAATTTTTTAAGTCTTGTTTTTACAGGATTATTTTGGTTAACCCAACTATTCTTTCCGTTTAATTTTGCATCAACGATATTTCTGGTATTCATTTTTATAGGAGTTAGTAAGTATTGTTTGAAAAATAGAAGCAATCCAAGAAAATAAGTTCGAATTTTTTAACTAATTTTCTCGCCTAATCACTCTTATTTCAATAAATAATAATTTATAGCATAATGATTAAAGTTAAATAATTTCTATACTAAACTGTACTTGAAATAGAGTTTAATTATAATAATAAAAGAATCCAAAGGGCAGTTTAACAAAAATATGGTTTCAGAATACTTACTTATTTTTATGCCAGCCTTTTTATTAGGTATCCTTCATACTGCAATTCCATGCGAAGACAAGGCCATCTTCTTTTTTTGGTCTTTTGGAATAGCTAAGACCCCTACTAGAAGCATTTATATCTTAACGCTTTATGGATTGGGATTAATTTCTGCTAATATGATAATTGCGTCTGTTACAGTCTCAATTACCCAAGTCCCTAGGTTTGTTTTTCCAACTTATACACCTGATCCTCATGTTATTAATTTCTTTGGAGCGTTTACTTCGATGTTTGCTGGAATTATTATCTTATTGTTTGTCAGGAGACGAGACTACATGCCACACTCAAAGCATTCGAAGGAAATTCCTTCTTTAGATTGGGAATTAAAAAAGACTCCTTATATTCTTGGCATCCTTGCGGGTTTTGCACCTTGTATCTTCGATTTAATTATATATTCTCAATCTATACAGTTATCTTTAGGATATGGGTTTATCGAGGGGTTATTAGTCGTTTTTTATTTTTCACTTGGGACTTTCGTGGGGCTCTTTCCATTGGGGTTAGCGAAGTATGGAACCTCGCAGATTGTCAAGCCAAATGATAAAAGACGGAAAGCGATTTTCTATTTAATGATTTTAATAATTATTTCTTTCAATAGTGTGGTAATAATTTTATCGTTTTTACGAATATCTGTATTTCCTATAGAAAGTTTATAGGTAACTATGAGCAAAACAGTAAATATTATAATTTTGATCAAAAAATTAAAAACTTATCAATTATTCAAATAAATCAATATTGGTCTTATAAAATAATTTATATCTGTATTTTCATATATATTATAACTAATTATATCTTTCACCAATGATGGAGATAAGCAAATAATGGTTGAATGCAAATTTTGTGAATCCCAAAACATTTCTTTTACTTGTGAGAAATGCAAGTCAAGTTTTTGCATTAACCATATGGCTACAACAGAAAGTTGGTTTTGTAAAAAACATGAGTTACATTATTCTAAGGTGAGTGCTACTGAGAAATTTTATAAATGTACTGTTATTGAAAATAGTAAATGTCCAGAGTGCGATTCCCTCTTAAGATTAGAAAGATTATCATCGGGTCATTATTATTTAGAGTGCATTGATGATGCATGCAGTTGGAACTCCTACTTAAAATCTCCCGGCTTATTTTTCCCTACTAAAGAACAGCTAGCTAGAGAAGCTACGAAATACAACCTAATTAAAGGATATAGGTTAAACTTATGTCGCAGAGCTCTCAGAAGAATAGTTGGAAAAGATATTTGTCCAAACTGTTTCTTAGAATTTCTTAAGAGAGCCTCAATTACTAACTTCTCCACAATTATCGAATCATTCAATCTTACCGCTCAACAAATGATTAAATTAATTAACCAATACATTGAAGAGGAACGAATTTATGGGATAATTGATCAGAAGAACCAGATTTTTTACTACATATCCTACGAAATCCGTGAGAACATTTTATCAAAAATTCAAAATGAAGGTATATTAAAAGTAGCAGATCTGGGAGAAATGCTTGATATGAGTTCAGATGCTGCGATAAAAGTTATTTATAAATTAATTAGTCAGTTTCAAATTAAAGGTTCATTTTCTTACACAAAAAAATTCTATTACTCCCAGAAATATATAATGGACCATTTAATAGAAGAAATTAATAAAAAGGGACGGATTTCGTTAGATAAACTTGCGAAAATATTTGATGTCCCAATAGAATTGACAAAATCTTTCTGCGTTAATCTGATGAGAACCAACGCAATAAATGGATTTTTTGCCGATCGTGGTAATGAAATTATTATATCTGTTCAAATCTATAAAGAAATTAAAGATTTTGCAAAAGAAGTAGGTTTATTTGAGCTATCGAAGCTTGCTACAAAATTGAAAATAGCTGTGGAGCTAGCAAGAAAAAGCCTTCATGAACTTATTAAATCTGGCAGTGTTAAAGGCCTTTTCACCCAACGCAGAGAATTTATGACGCGTAAATACCTCGAGACGAAAATAAAAGAAATCGCTCGAGCCTACAGAACGATGCCGCTAAGAGAACTCTCAAATAGGTTAGGTGTAACTGAATCCAGTATAGAAGAAAATCTTGCTCAACTGATTGGAAGCGGAGATATCGATGGTTTTATTGATTTAGGAAAGCGAATGTTTACAGCATATTCGGTACCACGTAATTCATCAGGAACAACGCGTCCAAAACAGAAAAAAGCAATTCCTGTCGACGAGGGAAATATAGAAATTGTAAGGGATTACGATTTCGAGGGTGGACAAGTACACATGAAAATTGCTGTGCGGAATAAAAGCGATATGGCTATAAATAATGTTAAGGTCTTATTGGATGCGCCAACTAACTTCAAAATAAAACAACCTTTGATAAGTGTTCCCGTAATTGAAGCCAATAATAGTCGGGGAGTAGATTTTTATCTTGAACCTAAAACTTGCGGCATATCAAACATTGGAGGAACTGTGATATTTAAAGACGCAACGGGTGAAAAACACACCAAACACATAAGAAAAAAAGAAGTTGCTATAAAATGTCCACTTGTTTGTACCTCAATGAGCACTATAGAGGATTGTCAAGTCGCAATACAAACCTTAGGAAACGACGCTCGGGCATTTTTAATTGCTGACTTAGATCCTCGTTTAGCTTATAGAGCTGCAATAAGAACTCTAAAAAACTTTGATACTAGCGCTGTAACATCCCACGAGGGTTCTGACGCAAAGGGAAATTACGAAGCTGAAGCATGGTTCTGTTCTGAGGCTAAAGTTACTGGCGGAAGAATAATTACACGAATATATGTATCTGAAACAAGTCAGTCATTGGAAGTAAGAGTGTGGTGTGGAAATCCAGGACAATTAACAGGTTTCTTAGCAAAAATTATAGAGATATTGTTTGAACAGATAAACATAATCAGAAAAATCAAATCAGAGGAGAGAGAGAAAACAATAGATGTCATGGCAATTACACAGAACTTAGCTGAAATCAGCGATTATTGTATGCTTAGATGGAAGGCACAGAATATAAGAAACAAGTTGCACGACACATTTGTACGATTAAGGAAAATTCTAGGAGATAATGAAGCTATATTAGGTAGAGTCGAATATTGGCTAACTCAATTGAATAAATATGGTAAAGACGACAAAATCAGCGATGAGGATGCCGAGAAGCTAGTGAACGATGTAGAAAAAATTAAAAGTGTCATTTCCCGAGCCATAAAAATGTAATTTTTTTATTAAAAAACATTTATAAGTGTTATCGTGAATTTATATTAATAATAAGTGAGAAGAGTTTTGAATAAATTATGCCAATAATTAGCATATCAATTAATGAGAGCTTAAAACAATTTATCAATAAACTTGTTTCAAAAAACCAGTATGAAAACAAATCCAAGCTAATCCGAGATGCTTTATTAAGACTAATGTCTGATATTGAGGTATCAAACTTCGAGTCTCTTGGAAATATCAGTTCGATTGAGAAGGGTATTATTGGAAATCTAATCGTTATAGCGCCCCATGATCCGATTGTTCAAAGAAAATTGAACAAAATCGAAAATAAATATATGGAGCAAATTGTTAATAAAAATCAACATTTCCAAGGAGAAAATCTTATAATGTCAATTATTTTCGATGGGAATATCTCAGATTTTCAGAATATCGTAGTCGACATAAATGGGATTAAAGAAATTAAGAACTTCCGTTATCTAATAGTTAATTAAGCGTAAAGTTTGCTTAAAGACATCTCTTTTTATTTTATAAAAGGATTAAATAATATGGATATTTTGGATTTAATACTTAAAACAGTTCGGGATTAAATTTAATAGAGATATCTAATTTACTTCAATATCACAATTCATTTTATTATTGAAGTATAAAGGAATTATGTCTGCACATGAGACTGAAATATATAGAAAATTGCAGCAACGCTTAGATACTTTACCAATCGGGTTTCCGGCAACAAAATCAGGTGTAGAACTTCGAATATTAAAAGCCCTTTTTACTTCCAAAGAAGCGGAAATAGCGGTGAAAATGAGTTTCATACCCGAATCTGTAGAAAAGATTTATAGACGCGTAAAAAAAAAAGTAGCGTCAAAAGGCGAATTAAAGAAAATCTTAGACAGAATGTATCACAATGGGGCTATAAACTTAAAGATACCCGACGAAAATACTGGAGAAGAAATACAATATCATTTAGCATTTTTAGCAGTTGGGATGTACGAATATCAAGTAAGGACGATTTCAAAAGATTTCTATGAAGATATTGAGCAATATTTTGATGAAGCTTACCGGGATGAATTCTCAAGTACAAAGATTAATCAATTAAGGACGATACCCATTGAGGAAAGCATCACTCCCGAGCATAATATAGCTACTTTCGATGAATTAAGAGAAATTATAAGAAAAGCTAATAAGATCGCAGTTATGGAATGTATCTGTCAAAAAGGCAAAGATCTTATTAATAAATCGTGTAAACAAACTGATATGAGAGAACATTGCTTCGCATTAAATAATTCTGCTCAGCATGTTGTAGAGCTTAATAACGGTAAATTTGTCACTAACGATGAAGCCCTAATCATTCTTAAGCGAGCTCAGGAAGAAGGACTAATCCTGCAACCTGGCAACGCTTTAGATCCAAATTTCATTTGTTGCTGCTGTGGATGTTGTTGCGATTTAATAACTAATATGAAAAAACTAGAGCGCCCTTGGGAGTTATTCCATTCAAATTTTTTTGCGAGTGTTGATTCTGATTTATGCATTGGTTGCGAATCCTGCTTGAATAGGTGTCAAATGGATGCTATTGAAATGGTCGAAAATATAGCAACAGTAAACCGAAATCTGTGTATAGGATGTGGTAATTGCGTCGTAATTTGTTCAGAAGAAGCTATAACTCTTGAGAAAAAAGAGAAAGAGGTGGTTCCACCCAATACTACAGTTGATTTATATCTGAAAATAATGAATAAGAAAGCTGAATTAAGGCGAAATGAAAAAAGAGTGCTATAAAGCTTTAGGTGTGGAATAATGGGAAAAGGAAAGTATGGGAAAGGATATGATAAGAAAGGTCAAGCCTCAAAAGGCTCTGGCCCTAAAGGTGGAGGAACTCCAATCCGTGGTGGTAAAATCAAAGCCAGTCACATTTTAGTTGATAAATTCAGTAGAGCTCAAGAGCTTTACGAAGATGTTCAAGCCGGAGAGAACTTTGAAACCTTAGCGAGGCAATTTTCTACATGTTCGAGTAAGAAAAAAGGCGGAAATTTAGGAGAATTTGCTAAAGGGGATATGGTAGCTGAATTTTGGAATGCTTGTACAAAATTGAAGATCAACGAAATTTCTCAACCCGTTAAATCTCAATTTGGATATCATATTATTAAAAGAACGGGATAAATTACTAATTGCTACATCGATTGTTTTTCAATAATCTCTTGTCGTCTTTTTTGGTTTATTGATTGATAAATGGAGGTTTGAATCCTTCTGGAAAGAGAGATTTATAAGGTTTGTTTTTAGTAGCTTCTTCAAATTCTTTTTTTGCTTCATATACTAATTCGGGATTGCTCATGAATTCTATAGCAGATAATGCTAATATTTTTGCTGCTGTTAACATACCTTTATGACCAATACTCATACCTGATGTGCAGACATTTTGCCAAGAGTGCTGTGGAGATCCCATAATTTGACAAGTTGTAGCAAATTCTCCCAATGGTGTGACTCTTGATACATCAGAAACATCTGAAGAGCCAGGCATAATTTTTCCTTTGCCCATACTAGGAATTATAATTGTGTTTAAGGGTTGACTAAATATTTGCTCAGCCATTTTTTGGAAATTAGGAGGAATTACACTTGCATAAGCATCCAATGCACCTGACGGTATAGTTTTTTTGAGTCTCTCTGCAAATTCTCGATCTTTCTCATCAAATTTAGGACTACCAATCCTTTTCATTTTAGAAAGAATTACAGATCCAACTACATCATTATGTAAAGGACTGTACGTTCCTCCCAAAAAATCTATTTCCATTTTAGTTTCTGTCATTAATGCCGCACCTTCAACTATTTTAATTACACGTTTATAAAGGTTCTCAACAGTATGATGTTCAGGTGCTCTAATAAAGTAATAAACTTCTGCTTCATCTGGTACTACATTTGGGGCTTTACCACCATTTGTAATTACATAATGAATTCTAGCCTCAGGTATCATATGTTCTCGCATATAATTAACACCAATATTCATAAGTTCTACAGCATCTAATGCACTGCGTCCATTTTGTGGGTCAAAAGCTGCGTGAGCTGTACGACCATGGAATCTAAATTTCACATAATATATTGCTAAGAGTGATACATCAGTCAATGCATTCAAAAAAGCAGGATGCCATGTTAGAGCAATATCTACATCTTTAAATGCTCCAGCATTTATCATATACCCCTTACTGTTAAATTTTTCCTCCGCAGGACAGCCATAATATCTAATAGTTCCATCAATATCTCCAGCAAGAATTGCATTTTTTACTGCTAAAACAGCTCCCAAAGAACCTGTTCCTAATAAATTATGCCCGCACCCATGTCCTGGCGCCCCTTCTTTCAATTGTTTTTGTATTGGTTCAGCTATTTGACTTAAACCTGGCAAGGCGTCATATTCGCCTAAAATAGCAATCACAGGCTTCTTATTGCCATAGCTAGCATAAAAAGCGGTAGGCATACCTGCTACATTTTTTTCAACCGAAAAACCCTCCTCTTGTAATGTTTTAATTAAAAGCTCTGTAGATTTGAATTCTTGAAATCCCACTTCTGCAAATTCCCAAATTTGATTACTAATATCTATTAATCTTTGCCGATTTTCTTTAATCCAATTAGTATATTTTTTTGACAACTTTTTTCCCTTTTTTTAATAGGTGCATTTCTAATAATAAAAATGATTAAAAAAAAAATATGATTTATATTATAATTAAATTTTACGATTGTTTCTTAGTTTTGTACTCATATATTTTTGGATCGAGAGTTAAAAACGCTATTAGACCTATATTTGAAAGAATTGCCATAAATATAAAAACAACAGAATAAATAAGATATGTATCTGAAGTAATTTCTGACATTGATTCCAATATCATTCCAGTGAGAGATAATCCTAACATCGTCCCAAAATTAACAAATGAAGCACTTAGAGCAAAATAAGAACTCCGAACCTCATGATATTCTCTTGAATATCCACTAGCAATAGAACCAAAACTCGCGTGACTCCAACCACTCGCAGCTCCTACTATGATTAGAAAAATTAATAATATTATCACAGGAACAGGAATCAGTAATAAAATTAAAGAACCTGTTATAAAAACAAGTCCCAAATAATAAGTAAATCTTCTTGATTTTAAGTCTGCAATGTAACCTCCGAGAAAAGCACCTAATAATATACCTCCTCCAACTATTGATGATATAAAAGCTTGTGGTTCATATAAATTAATTTCTGTTTCCAACATTTCAAGAGTAGCACCTTCAGCCGTAATTATACCTGCACGGATTAAAACATAAAGAGAAATGACTGAAAAAATGACTCCATCAATAATCGCAGTAAAAAAAGAAAAAATGAATAGTTTCCAGTTTTTACCTTTAACAATTATTAATTTAAGATTAGTGAAGTAATCTATCTTTCTTGGTTCTTCAATATCTTTAATATAAAGAACAAACATCGCAAAGACTATAGTTAAGATTCCTAACATAATAAATATTAATTCTAATGGCATTATATACATAAAAAGTAAAATTGCTGGACCACCAAGCACTATTCCTACAGATCTAAATCCCCATGTTGCCCCCTGAATACGACCTAATTGATTTTTAGGAGTAATGTCGAGAATAAACCCATCTATCACAGTATCTGACATAGCCAATCCGAACATAGAAAAGAAACCCACTAAAATAATAATTGCAACAACTGCGCTAGGATTCGCATTAACTAGAATAGGTAAAAACATCACAACTAATCCACTAAAAATCAATGCTCCAATAATCCACGGTTTTCTTCTTCCTAGTTTTTTAATACCATACTTATCACTTAAAGCACCAAAAATTATTTTTAGTACGAATGGGATCATAATTATTGATCCTAAGAAGGCAATAGTAGAAGCTTGTACCGAACCTAGTATTTCAAGTAAATAAACGGGTATAATAACCATAAACATACTTTGGGTTATTCCTTGTATTAAATAAAGCAGCGAGAAAATTAGAATATAAATGCTTTTAAATTGATATGCTTTTTTTTCCAAAATATCCCCTTAGATATATTGTATAATTTTTTTAAATAAATATTTTTAATTTATTAATAAAAATTTACGTTATTATTATATATAAAGATATAGAAAAAAAATTTTTTTTTTTTGGTTTCAACCAAATGATTTTATCGATTTTAGAAGAAATTGATATACTATCTCCTAGTAATCTTAATTTTAAGGTAATACCATCAGATAAGTTTCATTTCTATGATACTGATGAGGAAATATTTATTGAAATTCCTATCGAAATGGATTCAAACCATATCCCTAGATTTATCACTATGATTGCAAACATCATGAAATCTCATATGATTATATCAATAGATCAAATTTTACAGGATATAGCGCCTATTTTCGAAGGGGGTTGTTTTTTAAATACATCTTGGGTTTTATATAACTTTGAATCAAGAAGAATTATTCAATTTTTATAATCAATTTATAGTGATGATAATAAGTTAATTAAGTAAATTTTATAATAAAAACAACTCTTAAAGGCAATTAATAGATTTTTTAAAACATATCCTCACCGTCAAAGTTTGAAAGGTTCAGGAAAAGATGCTGGAGGAGCACCCATTCATGGAGAAAAAATTAAAGTAAGTTATATTTTGGTTGATAAATTTAGGAGAGCCCAAGAATTATATGAAGATATACAAACAGGAAAGAGATTTGAAATTCTAGCACAAAAATTTTCTACTTGTCCAAGTAAAATAAAAGTGGTAATCTAGGAGAATTCTCTAAGGGTGATATGGTTCGAGCGTTCTGGAACGCTTTTATGAGGTAAAAAATTAGTGAAATTTCTCAGCCAGTTAACCCTAAATAGGGTTATCATATAATAAAAAGAACGGGTTAAAATAAAATTAGCCCAGCACGGATTCGAACCGTGGTCACGGGGTTCAGGGCCCCAGATGCTTGACCGCTACACTACTGGGCTTTAATTTGATAATTAATTGATAAAATATAGGTGGTATTATCTAAAAAATCTTTTTCTTTTAGAAAGAGGCTAATCAAAAAGCCAACTAGAGGTTAAGATTTTATAAGGTATAAAAAAAAATAAAGATACATTTTTATAAGAGAATGATTTTATATTCTATTGGATTACACTAACTTAACAAGGAGGATTATAAAAACTTGTTTTTATTAATGTTCTTATGAGCATTAAAACCCCGTGAAATTACGCGTATTCTGCGTATTTTGGGAAACTGAAAAAACAAAACCCCGTACTTAAAAGTAATACCTTATCCTCCTAGTGTAATCCTTTTTTTTGGAAAGATAATTAACACTTAATACTAATCTCTCTATTCAGTGTTATAAAGGGAAAATATCTTATGAAAATACTTATCGCTCATGCCTGCGATAAAATCACGAGCTATTAACTTAAGATTTCCATTTTGCTTATTTGGTTCATAATATGTTGAGTATTTTTCATCATCAATATACTCTATATGGTCTTTAAAAATAGGAGCTTTAAAGTTCTCTTCCTCCAAATCTCGGAGAGAATTTTCAAAAATTAGGTTGAATTGCTTTGTTAAATTTTCCATGTAGGAATTTTTAGAATCTTCACTTTTATGCATATCTCTTCGACTATATATATTAATATAATTAAATTTCTTTAGTTCTTTGAACGCTTCAAAAATGTCTTCACTGTAGCCGATTATTTTGTTATGTAAACTTGTGTTCAATAAATCCATGATAATTGTTTTCATGATAGTTCGATTTGTATCTCCAAGTGTATTTCTGCAATTTTTAGGGATATCGCTTCTTTTAATTATTTTTAATAGAATTGCGTCTTCAATATCCCGGCCAATATAGGCTATAGAATCCGCAAATCTTACTGCGATGGCTTCGAAAGACATAGGTATCCTTTTAACTTGATTTGTTTTGAAACTTTCGTTATATTCTTTAAAGTGATCTTCCCAAGTTTTTCCATTTATTGATACTGGCTTCAATTCTCTCTCGTTAACTTCGCCGTCGTGGCATAGAACGCCATCTAGTACTTGAAGGGTTAGATTTAATCCTTTTGCAGGTTCGTTAGGAAATCTTTTTTCAAGATGTGATAACCACCTTATTCCTTGAGCATTATGGTTAAAACCACCCATATGATTTTTTAAACTTATATCATTTAATATAGCTTCACCTAAGTGTCCAAATGGGGAATGTCCTACATCGTGACTTAAAGCAATCGCTTCTATTAAATCATTATTAAATTTTAATATACGCCCAATCTGGCGCGCAATTCTAGCTACTAACATTACATGCAAAGAACGATGAGTAATATTTGCGTTGTTAATGCCAAAAAATACTTGAGTTTTATCAATATAACGAGCGTAAGCTTTACTGTGGACAATACGATCACCATCTCGAAAGAATGCAGGTCGGATGTCAATATCAGATTCTTCATCTTCTTCGTAAAATCTTACTGCTTGAGAATCAGATATAGCTAAATCTCCAATATCTGAATCTCGTCTCATATGAAGTGTATAAATTTTAAAATTTTTAGGATCCACGTATTAACTCACTTATATTTTATTGGGATTAATGAAGAATGATCACACATTTCCAAATTTAATAATAATGGCATCGTAAGGACACTTTTCTTTGCATTTTAGACAGAGATTACATTCTCCCCTCCCTGTAAAGAACTCAAATGGTTCATCTAAGATTCGAATCTGTTTCGGACAGACATCCTCACAAATACCGCATTCCGATCGCCCTACACATTTAACAGGGTTGCGCGCCAGTTTTAAGAAGGAATATTCTGTAACTGCCGAGGAAATCGCTGCAAATGGGCATATATACCTGCAGTATATTCGTGGATACCAGAATGATAATATAATAATCAAAGAGTAAAAAATTAAGATGATATAACCTCCAAATTCGAGAGCACCAAATTGTGCTGGAAGAAAGATGTTCTGGACCAAGTAGGGGAAATAGACGAAGATAAATTCTGAAAGAGAGAAAAATCCAATGGGTTGTTGAGCGAAAGTACCTAATTGGGTTTTAAAATCGATGTAAAACAAAATATTTGCATTTTTTGTAATCCCTAAAGGGAAGATAATGATAATAGTGATAATTATGAATACATATTTTATGTTCAACAGAGTTTTATGTGTTTGTATCTTAATTTTCCTTTTTTTAGTAGGGATCGCAGCACATGCGTCTTGAATTGAACCTATAGGGCATATCCAGCCACAAAAGAATCGATTCGAGAATAATAAAACTAATAGTAACACTGCGATAAGGAAAAAAGGAAAAACTCCTTCTGCCATGGAAAAAAAGATATATTCTAAAATTCCTCCACCTTTAGATAAAGGATTTCTTGGTGAATTTAAAATAGGTAAAACTTTAGTAAGCCCTTCTAAACTTAATAAATTAATTGGAAGAATAATCTCGAGAATCATGTAATTGACAATTAAAAAAGCAAGAATCTGAATAATCCTTCGGGTGATAGTAATCGAGTTTTCCCTTATTTTTAACCTTTTAAATCTCAAAGATATCACATGTTCAATTTTAAATTAATAAATAATTGCTGGTTAAAAAAATTGATCTTCCTAAATGAGACGTGTGGATTTTCTGTTTTCTGAAAAAAGAGATCTATAAACTAGAGTTTTTTTGAGTATATAGAAATTAAAAAAATTAGTGGAAATCCATTTACGCTTTTTTAATTTTACTAAAAGATTTCTTATATTCTTCTGGGTTTCCGCCATCATTGAGATAATTAACATACACTTTTAGACTTTTTAGAAATAAGTCTCCAGCCATTTCCATAATGTTTCTTTGATCCTCTAATTCAAATTCAGCCCATAATGTGACAATAGTAGACTCACCTTTATCTTCGAAAATATATCCAATTTTTTGCATCGGACTACCCTCTTGAATGGATGTCATCTTTTCACGAGGTATATTTTCTATTTCAGTGTTTGTCACATCTCCCACATTCGTTTTCAGGAAGTATTTTTTAGGTTCAAGCTGTGTACATTCTGTTACAACTATATTCCACCTTGGTAGAGTCAAATAATCGTTAAGAATTTTGTAAACCTTCTCTACAGGTGAAGCAATTTCTATTTTTAGTTCGAATAACGGCATAAAATCAACTCTTTTGAAAATTAAATATCATTAGTGTATACTTATATTTTTCTTAAAATATAAATTAGGATGATTCTAGGGGAATTTTTCAAGAGTCTATAACAATTAAATATAGAATGAAAAAGGAGTCTATTAGTTCTTATTTTAGGAGCACAGTTTCTCGATTTTTAGGACTTTTAGTTGCTTTCCTTAATTTCTTATGAATCATCGTCGATAAACTCACGCATTTACTCTCTTCGCCGTGATTTGTTATAACAAGTTTAGGTTTGGGTTGAATTCTGCGCAGAAATTGAGATATTTGGCTGCGCGATGAATGACCACTAAATCCTTCTAAAGTGAAAACATTCAAATTAAGTCGTACTAGTTGGGTTCTTCCCTTTGCGTTAGAATATTGAATTTCGCGAAATCCCCGTTGAATTCTTGAACCTAAAGTACCATTTACTTGATAAGATACGAAAATAAGAGCGTTGTTTTTATCTTCTGCGAGTGCTTTTAGGTATTGTACCGAAGGACCACCAATGAGCATACCGCTCGTTGCTAATATTATACAAGGTCCACCCATTATAACGTTGTCCCTTTCATCGCGACTTGAGATTGTGGTGAAAAAATCACTCAGAAATGGATTTTTACCTTGATGCAATATCTTTTCTCTTAAATCAGAGCTGAGAAAATCGGGATTTGCAGTATGAATCGCGGTTGCTTCAGAAATCAATCCATCTAAAAAGATAGGTACTTGCTCAATGATGCCCTTTGAAATGAACTCTTCTAATACGATTATAAGTTCTTGCGCCCTTCCTACGGCTAACACAGGGATAAGCACCTTACCACCTCGTTTAATTGTTGAAGTTAAAATTTGTCTAAGTTCTCGTTCGGAATCTTGCCTGCTGGGAATCCGATCTTGCGGTCCGCCATAAGTTGACTCGATAAGTAAACTTTCAACGCGGGGAAACTTCACAGCGGCTTGTTCTAGCAGCCTAGTCTTTTGATATTTGAAGTCCCCAGTATATACGAAATTATAGCCTCCTTTTCCAAAATGGAGGTGAATTATCGATGATCCTAATATATGTCCAGAATTATGAAGAGTTAATTTTATATCGGGAGCAATGTCAGTGACTTTTCCCCATGAGAGAGGAATAGTATGGAGTACCGTGCTTTTCACATCTCTTTTTCCGTAAGGCATTGGAGTTCCCTCTTTTTCACAAATTTGGACGAAATCCAATTGTAACATCGTTGCCAGGTTGCGAGTTGGAAGAGTACAATAAACGGGACCTTTGTATCCATACTTGTATAAGTATGGAACCATACCACAGTGATCTAAATGAGCATGGGAAATAATAACAGCATCTAAATCTCTTATAGAGAATTCTGGGATATCAAAATTAGGAAATTGATCGTTCTTGTTCCCCACATTCAAACCAACATCTAAGAGAATATTGCTATCTCTTGTCTGCATTAAGATACAAGATCTTCCAACTTCTCTAAATCCGCCTAACGCAGTTAGCCGTATATCCAATTCCTTGAACAGAGTAGGTCTGTGGATTCGTTTTCCAATAACAAGGAGTATATCTTTTTGATTTTGTCTTTCTTTTGTAAGCATTTGTCTAATTAAACTTATAGTTCTCGAGGCAAGAGGAGGAGTTCGGATGGTTTTTGGCTGCCAGAATGTATTCAGCCTAATTTCTTTTAAATTTGCACCTTTCTTACCAATAACTAACCCTGGTTTTCCCGATTCTATAATGACTTCGCCACGTGTATGATCAAATTCAATATTTGAAATTTCTGCTTCCTCGCCAACCAAATTTCTAATATAATCTTCAGTTTCAGAGGGATCTTTGCGCTTTTCTACATTCCATCGAAAAACCACTCTTTTTCGCATAGATTTAGCCAAATCCTTCAGAACTTCGGAACTTTCAATTGCTTCAAGATTTGAATTCTCAGAGTAAACAGCTATTTCAGGGCCCTCAAATTCGATTTTATTTACTTTTATATCGGGAGGGAGATATTGAATAATTTCTTCTTTAATTCTTTGTAGTTCTCCTTCGAAACTCATATATTTTCAATTCTTTTATATAATTCTATTTATTAATTTTAAAATGTAAAAGTTAATGAATTATTATTTAATTTAGAATGATTTGATCTTTAGATTGAATTAATTGAAATAACTTAATTACAGACTCCTTTAAAATTATGTATGCAGTTATTGTTATTCATTAAATGATGTTTTAGAACAAATAGAATAATTCTTAGATATTAATACAGATACCAGAGATTAAATTTAAGAATGAATTAATTCTAATTTCTATATACTATATAAATTAATCAAATAAAAACATTTTCATTATAGATTGTGTTAAATTACACATCTATTTATTCATTAGGCAACTTTTTTTAATAAAGAGGATTAGAAAAATTTATGACAGAATTAAAAATAGGAGCTATTGCTAGTGGTTCTGGCTCTAATTTAGAGGCGATAATTAAATCCTGCAAAAATGGCATCTTAAAAGATAAGGCAAGCGTAGAAATTCTTATATGCAATAAAGTGGGTGCATTTTGTATGGAGCGCGCAAAGAATCATAACATTCCCTATGAACTAATTGAGTCTGATAAGTATCTTCATCTTCCTAGAGAAGAATATGACAAAAAAATGATAGAAGTATTTCGAAAGTATAATTGCAAATTAATCGTTTTGGTAGGCTACATGAGATTAGTAAGCGGAATGTTTGTTGAAGCCTTTAATGGTAATGTTATGAATATTCATCCCGCGCTATTACCTTTATTTAAAGGGATGCACGCGCATAGAGATGTGTTAGATTATGGAGTCAAAGTTTCTGGATGTACTGTTCATTTCGTCGATGATCAATCGGACCACGGCCCAATAATTATTCAAAAATGCGTTCCTGTTTATGATACTGACACTGAAGATACTTTAGGATCAAGAGTTTTAGAATGGGAGCATAGAATTTTCCCTAAAGCAATCGAGTTGTTTTGTGAGAATAGATTGCATATCAAAGGAAGGCTTGTTATAATAGATGGCGAATTTGAAGTATAACTAATTTATATTTATCATGCGGGAAATGATTTCGTTGAAAGCTCTGACCCAACTGAAAGTGTGGTGTATTCCATAACTTAATGAAGAAGATCTTGAGTAATGAGAATTTTCATTTCCCGCTCCTAATATCATCAAATAATCCTAAAATTTTAATCAAATTAAAGATGGTTAGTAATATAATATATTATTATTGATTTTTTAGAGAGTAAAGTGAACATGCCCCGTAGAAAGGAGATTTCAGAAATATTGAATATGATGGAAAAAACCAAGAATATTAGAAACATAGGTTTAGTAGGTCATATAGATCACGGTAAAACTACACTTTCAGATTCCCTTCTAAGTGAAGCAGGGTTACTATCGCCAGATTTAGCTGGCGAGGCTCGTGCCTTAGATTATTTAGAGGAAGAACAAGCTCGTGGGATCACGATGAAATCTACTAATATTTCATTATACTACGAAAAATCACTTGAAGACCATGAACCATTTCTAATAAACCTCGTCGATACGCCTGGACATTTGGATTTCAGTGGAAAAGTAACTCGCGCTTTAAGATTAATAGACGGGGTTGTGGTAGTTGTTGATGCTGTTGAAGAGATAATAACTCAATCAGAGACTGTGATTAAACAAGCTTTACAGGAAGGTGTAAAACCAGTCCTCTTTATTAACAAAATCGATCGTCTTATCCGGGAATTAAAGCTAAGTGATGACCAAATAAGAATAAAATACTCTAGAATAATCAAGAATTTCAATACTCTTGTAAAACGATACGCTGACAAACCATTTAAAAAGCAGTGGCAAGTATCTCCGATATTGGGAAATGTGGCATTTGGTTCCGCGCTTCACAAATGGGGTTTTACTTTACATCTATTAGAAAAGAACGATCTAAAGTTTTCTGATATTAGAACTCGTTATCATAAAGAAACTTACACTAAAGAGAGTTATGCTGATTTAGCAGTTTATTTTCCAATACATAACGCCATATTAGAAATGGTAGTGGACCATCTCCCCAATCCTAAAGAGGCGCAAACTTACAGAATTGGAAAGATCTGGGAGGGAGATTTAGAATCGGATATCGGAAAAGCTATGATAAATTGTGATCCCAAAGGACCTATGATTATTTGTTTGAGCAAGGTACAAGTAGATAAACATAGGTTAATAGGGACGGGTAGAATCTTTTCCGGAATGTGCTCAATGAAAGAAGATGTTTTCTTGGTAAGAGAAAACAATTATGATACAATCCGAAGGATAGCTCTCTTTATGGGACAAAGAAGGGAACAAGTCGAACAAATACCTGTTGGTAACATTGTAGCAATTGAAGGATTAAAACGATTTCAAAGCGGTGAAACGCTAATCAACAAAGATCTTGCCGGTCTAATGGTTCCTTTTGAAGATGTTAAATATGTATCTACTCCTGTAGTAACCGTTTCAATCGAACCGGAGTATTTACGAGAACTTGACAAAATGAAGGAACTAATTGAAAACTTATTAATAGAAGACCCAAACCTTAAATTTGAAATTAACGAGGAAAACGGCGAATTCTTGCTTTCGGGAGTTGGGCCGCTACATCTTGAAATCACTGCAAAGGAGATAGAAAAACGAGGTATTAATGTTTCTATTTCGGAGCCACGCGCAGTGTTCAAAGAATCTTGTAAGAACGATTCTTCCCTTGTCACCGTAAAATCGCAAAATAACAGGAATTCTCTTAAACTTAAAATTGAAAGAATAAAGGATAAGACTTCAAGGTTTTTACAAACTCACGATTTAGTAGCAATTAAACCTAAGGCGAGATTGAAAGCACTATTTGAGGAACATACAGATTTAACATTAGAGGAAATACAAAACTTCTGGAGGTATTTTGAAGATGACAATCTGCTTTTTTATAAAATGGAGGAAGTTTTTGACCCTGTTTATAAAGAAAGTATAGAAGAAATCGTTGGAAAGATACTTTCAAACGGATTTTTATGTGGTGAAAAAATTACTGGAATTAAGGTTAAAATTAACGAATTAATCATTTCTGAACTTAAAGAAGAAAACGCTTTTACAGAATTATCTACATTGTTCTATGATGCTATTAAAAAAGCTTTGAACGAAGCTAACCTTATCCTACTCGAACCTATTTATCATACAATCATTCAATTACCTCCCGATTACACAAAAATCACTCTCTCGTTACTTTCGAAGTATTCTGCGAAAATATTGAATGTTAATCAAGAAAAGGATTATCAAACAGTAATAGAAATCCTTATTCCAGTAAGAAACTCGATAAAATTTGCTGAAAATATCCGATCCAGCACATCGGGTAAATCATTTTGGCAGAATGAGTTTCACTCTTTTATGGAAGTTCCTAGTCACGAAGTTAAAAAAATAATCAGCGACTTAAGATTTAGTAAAGGTCTTTCATGGTAGAGATAAAAAATAAATGCGCCTGCCGGGAATTGAACCCGGGACACCAGGTTGGGAACCTGGTATAATACCACTTTACTACAAGCGCAATAAATTGAGAAGTACTATTTATTAATGACAATTCGCAAATAAATTTTTTTTATTAATCTTGTGATTTTAATGAAATTAATTTTCGTACTAAATTAACGAACAAGTCTCTTTTTTGAATATTGTTAAAATCTGTTTTTCCTAGAATTACATTTAAGGAGAATTATTTACATTTTTCAGCGAATTTTTAGCTAGTCCTTCTTTGCATGCAAGTTCAGTTGTAAGGGGATAATTCTTTGTTTTTTTTAATTTATAATAATAGAGGTTATGAAACATTGATTTTAGATAAGAAAAATGGGCAAAAACCACTTGAGGCTCCTAACGATTTTTACCGGATAATTATAAATGATATTTTGGATACGATTATAGAAACTGATTTAGAAGGCAATATTACTTATATAAGTCCTCAATGTTATAAAATGTTTGGATATAAACCTTATGAAGTCATTGGAAGAAAAGTTTTTCGCTTTATTCATCCTGATGATCTATTACAAGTATTAAATAAAATAAAAAGTGCGATAGAAGATCAAAAGCATATATCATATGAATATAGAGCAAAACACAAAAATGGCGGCTATATTTATGTTTCAGCTAAAGGAGGAATCATCAAACATGAAGGTATAACTAAAATAATGGCAGTAATTCGAGATATTACAGAAAAAAAGATAGCAGAAGTGAAGTTAAAAGATTCGGAACATCATTATAGCAATATTATTGAATCTATGGGAAACCCAATACATGTAGTTGATTCAGATTTGAGAATTATTCTAACAAATAATACATTAAAAAAATGGCTAGACAGATTCAACATTAATCAAGATCTACTTGGGAGAAGAATCTCCACTGTCTTTCCTTTTTTACCAGAAAAAGTAATCAAAGAGTATCACCAGGTTTTTGAAACGGGAAAAACGCTGATAAGTGAAGAATTCACACAACTTAAGGAAAAAGAGATTTACACAGAGGTAAGGAAAATACCAGTGTTTATCGAAGGAAAGGTCGTCCAAGTTGTATCAATTTTAAAAGATATTACAAATAGAAAGATTACAGAAATAAAATTGAAGAAATCTGAAAAGGAATTTCGAAATATTGTCGAAAATACTAAGGATGCTATCGTTATTATAGATTTTGAGGGAAAATTATTATATGTCTCACCTCAATTATCAAATATGTTGAAAGGGAGAGAAATCAACAAGAACAGTAGATTCTTTCAATACATACATAAAGAGGATGTCAAGAAATTGATCACTTCTTATAAAACCGCACTTAAAAAGAAAGAGTTTCTTGATAGCCCTATTGAATTTAGAATATTACCTAAAGATGGAGATTATATTTGGATTTCGAGTTCCTCTAAAAATTATTACGATGATGAGGGAAATTTGGTTGGGTTAATTTCAATGTTAAGCGATATTACTGACAAAAAAAATGCTGAACGTAAGCTAGAGGAATCGGAACAAAAATATCGTCTTATTACGGAAGAATCTAACGATCTCATTAGAGTATTAAATGAAAAGTTTGAAATCGAATATGTAAACGAACTTTCTCTCAAAAATTTATTAGGGTATACTAAGCAAGAAATATTAGGTAAAAACTCGATTCTCCTTAACCATCCTGATGATAATAAAAAAGTCCGTCGTTTTATGCTTAAATTATTCAAACTTGGAGAAAATATGCATGAAACAAAGATAAAACATAAAAACGGTAAGTGGGTGTGGGTTGAGAATAAAGCAAAAATGTTTACCGATGAACGAGGTAATCAAAAATACTTATTTATATCTCGCGATATTACCGAGAGGAAAAAAACTGAAAAAGCTCTTAAAGAATCAGAGGAAAAATATCGAAGTTTGTATAAAAGCTCTCCTACTGCTGTAGTTTTAGCGAATGAAAGGGGATTAATAATAGATCTCAATTCATCAGCAGAAAGAATTCTTGGATATAAACGAGAGGAGATAATTGGGAGAAACTATACGGAATTCAATATAGTTACTTATAATCAGATCTCAACTATTAAAAGGATGTATAAAGATCTTGTCAATGGCATTAAACCCAAACCAATTGAGCTACAGATAAAAAGAAAAGATGGCAATATATCTTGGATATCTTTTCTGATTTCAATGATTAAAATTGATAAGGAAATTATAATTGAATCGATTTGTCAAGACATCACTAGTAAAAAAAAAGCTGAAAACCTCATAATTGAAGAAAATAAAAGATTAATGGAACTTAACAGGATAAAATCTGAGTTTGTCTCGAGAGCTTCTCACGAGTTGAAAACTCCGATAACTTCAATATATGGGGGAACTCAACTTTTATTGGAATTATATAAAGATAAGATGTGTTTAGATGCGATAGAATTCATCGAATTGATTAATAGAGGGGGAAAGAGATTAAAACTTTTAACTGATAATTTACTTGATGCTTCAAGAATTGAATCTGATAAATTAAAATTAAATCTTCAAAATGAGGACATAACACAAATTGTACGGGATAGCACCAATGAAATTCGATACCTAGCTTATAAACGAAATCTTATCATAGAGCAACACTTACCTGAAACGGTAAATATTGTAGTAGATAAACTTAGAATTGAACAAGTTATCACTAATCTCATCTCAAATGCGATTAAAAATACTCCAAGGAAGGGGATTATATCATTAGTTTTAGAGGATAAACCAGATAGCGTATTATTTAAAGTAACGGATTCGGGTATAGGATTGACGGAAAAAGATATGGATAAACTATTCACGAAATTTGGAAAGATAGAACGAATAGGTCTCAAAATGGATATTGACATCGAAGGATCTGGTTTAGGTTTGTATATTTCAAAGGAAATAATAGATCTACACAGAGGAAACATTTGGGTTGAATCTGGAGGCAGAAATAAAGGATCAACATTTTATTTCAAGTTGTTTAAAAAGCAAGCTATAAAAGATACTTAGTTTTTTTGGGAGTTTTATTCACCTGCTTTTTTTCTTAATATGATAAAATTTTAATTTTCTTGCTTTTATCTAGTATGTTATGAGCCTTGAGAAACTATATCATCAAAAAAATATGCATATTGATAATACTAATGCACTGATTATTATTGATATGCAAAATGATTTCATGCCGGGTGGGGCTTTACCTGTCGATGAAGGCGATCAAATAATTGATAGTATAAATCAAATCTCTAAGATTTTTAAAGAGAATAATGGAAAGATCATATTGACACAGGATTGGCATCCCAAAAATCATAAATCGTTTGCTAGTAACTATAATAATAAAAATCCAGGTGATGAATTTCAATCTGAGGGTATTGGTCCCGTATTATGGCCAGATCACTGTGTACAAGGTACAAAAGGAGCACAGTTTCATGATAAATTGAATATTGATCTCGCTCACGCCATAATCCGTAAAGGTTATAATCCGGAGGTAGATAGTTATTCAGGCTTTATTGAAAATGATAAAAAATCTGAAACTGGACTTAAAGGTTATCTTAAAGCCCTGAAAATTAAAAGAATTTTTATTTGTGGACTAGCTCTGGACTATTGTTGTTATTTTACTGCTTTAGATGGGATAGCTTTTGGTTTCGAGGTCTATTTTTTAGTAAATTTAACTAGAGGTATAGATTTACCTCCGGGTAACATCTCTAAATCTCTCCAATACATGAAGAAGAAAGGAATAAAGTTTGCTACTAAAGACTTCTTCTAGATTTGCGAGAATTTATTGAATTATTTTCTTGTCCGGATCATTCCAAAAACTAATTATTAAGAAAAAGAATTTTCTATAATATCAATGACTCATAAACATAACCGCTTTCCTTATACGAAAATTCTTACTGTTTGCAGCGTTAATACTGCAAGAAGTAGGATGTCTGAAGGATTTCTTAGAGATTTCTTTTCTCGTAATGCAATGGATGTTTCTGTATCTTCCGGTGGTATCGCTTCAAACGCTAGAGATGGGATGCTCATTTCTTTAGATGCGAAATTAGTTATGAAGGAAATCGGTATTCCTCTTTCAGATGACTCTCTCTCAATTGACTTAAAAAAACATCCTGAATTAATTCAAGAAGCTGACTTAATTCTCGCCTTAACAGAGAAACATAAAGAAGAAATCTATGATAATTTTAAGTTAGAGAATAAACCGATTTTTACATTAAGGGAATTTGCTGGAAAGAATGGTGATATTGAAGATCCTTCAATGAAGGGTCTTGAAGGTTTTCGAAAAGCACGCGATGAGATAATAAATTGTATTAATGAAGGAATGAAAAAGTACGAGTGATTTAAATGATTGAATACATATTCATTGCAATCCTTCAAGGGTTAGTTGAGTGGCTACCAATCTCATCTTCAGGACAAGTGTTGATTGCTTCGGTTAATTTTTTTGGAATTCCACCTGAACAGGCTTACAGTTTAAGCATTTGGGTTCATTTAGGTACAACCATCGCCGTAGTTGTAAAAATGAGGAAAGAGTTTATACATATTATTAAAACTATAGTACCTGGTAAATTTGAAATTGAGGATATTCATGTAAAAAACCGAAATTGGCTGATATACGCCACCATTGGAACAGCAATTACCGCTATCCCCTTATATCTATTTTTTAAATTTATAATTATAAAAGGTTTTAATGCTACTCAAGGAGATATAATAACTTTAGTGATATCCGGTTTTTTAATAATAACTGGAATCGTGTTGTTGATTTTTAAGAAGAAATTTGGAAATAAGACAATCGATTCAATTTCTGATCGGGAACTCATTAAGGATTCAAGCATATCAGGATTAATTCAGGGGATTGCTATACTTCCTGGGATTTCGCGTTCTGGTTTCACAATTTCTACCCTGATATTTGAAAAATATACTCAAGAACAAAGTTTAAAATTAAGTTTTTTGATGTCAGTCCCAGTAGTTCTCGCATCAATCGGAATGGATGTAATCTTCGGAGAAGGATCGGTTTTTGGAACGATTGATATCTTCACAATTTTAATTATAACAGCAGTAAGTTTCATTGTAGGTTACCTTTCAATGGAACTTTTGTTAAAAATCGCACAAAAAATCAATTTTAGTTATTTCTGCATCTTTTATGGAGTATTATCATTCGTAATAATTGTACCTTTCATGATTTTCGGATAGAATCTATAAATTTCTAATATAATCCACCAAATAACTGAATAGAGTGTTTTCTATGTTTTTAATTCCTCTAAATCCAGGAAAATCGTTTAAATCGATAAGATAATAACGATTCTTATCTGTTAGTTTTATTAAATCAAATCCAAAAATTTTAAGCTTAAGTTCTTTTGATAAGATTTCAGCAAATTCTCTAATTTCTTCAGATATTTTAAATTCTTTCCTTTTAATTTTGTCAACATCAATTTTACTTGGCTTATCTCTTAAAAATATATAAATCGGATTTTCTCTTATAATGCCAAATACTTTATCTCCTATTACATAAACCTTTCTTTCAAATCCATCACACTCAATAAATTTCTGAATATAAACATCGTAATATAAAAGCTTTTTATACTTATTGCAAAATGTGTCTACTTCTTCAATCTTTCTAACTAAAAAGTTAAATCTATTATATTTGTCGTGCTGATAATGACTTTTAATTACTATTGGAAGTTTAGGTAGAGCCCATCTTTTAAATTTAAGAATATCTGTAGCATTATTATTCCAAGAGTTAGGAAATGAAAACTTTTTACTAATTTGAGGATGGTTTTTAAATACCATTCTTAGAGCGTAATCAAGGGATATTTTGTTTTTGCACATTAGAACTGTATCAACATTATGTAGCGTTGGAATTTTGTTTGTTTTAGCGTAATGAAGCAAATCAATAGAACAATCGTTTCTCACTTTAACAATAATTAAATCTGCTTCTTTAATCGATTTAGGCATTCTGGAAAGGTTAAAAAACTTTTTTGTGGGATCGTGAAAGTATAAGTTAACATCAGGTAAATTTTTAAGCCTATTTATAATACTTTTTACTACTTCATGATCTTCCCTAGCTGAAAAAACGACATTTCTTATCATCAATTAAAAATAAAGAAGCGCATAATATTCTTAAATTTTCCCTCAATGCATACTTTCTTTATCTATTGAATATTTTAGAAAAATAATAACTTCTTTAAAAAAAATGGAGATATTAATTTGAGAGAAAAAGCGTTTAGTAAATTTATTCGAAGACAAGTGTTATTAATTGGATTGCTCTATATGGGAGATTACCTTTTCTTCTTTTTTGAACAAAATTATTTCAATACATTCATAGATCACGTACTTTTTTTACCCGAGCTATATATCTCGGTTATGGTTTCATTATCGGCGACAATGGGTCTCATAGCAATGTTTGTATGGGGGATTTTAAGCGATAATACGAGGACTAAATTTGGTCGTAGACGGCCGTATTTACTTTTGGGAATCATAGCCGGGATTGCTATGATGTTTTTTGGATTGTCATTGGATTATAGATTGTGCTTAATAATTGATGTTTTTATTATCGGCATTGCTTCAAATGCATTTCTCGTAGCTGAAAGAGCTCTTATTCCAGATACAGTCGAAGTTGAAAAAAGGGGGCGAGCAAATGGTATCATTAATTCAATTAGCTACATTGGGCTATTAATTGGTGTAGCATTCCTATTACTAGGAAATGAATTATTTGGAATACCTGATCCTCGCCCAGGTGCTGATGGAACGATTATTACGCAGGAAGGGCACATATTATTATTGTATATAGGTGGACTTCTTTTTGCTTCAGTTGGAGTTATAGGATTTTTCTTTATAGAAGAAAAACCTGTTTCTGAGCTTCCCGAGAAGAAAAAGTTCTTTACAGAGCTAAAGAAGACTTTTAATTATACAGAGTTGAAACCCCAAAAGGAATTCTTTAAAATTCTTATTGCATTTCTCATATTCCAATCAGGTATTGCTTCGGTTATGACGTTTTATTTATTTTCATCTTCGATCAAGGGCTCACAACTCTACAACTCTTATTAGGGATCGCTATCGCATTTCCATTTCTATTCCTCGCAACCAATTATTTAGGAGGATTGTCAGATAAATTTGGACGAAAAAGATTCGTACCTATATCTATATTTATAGTAAGCATAGGATTTTTTATAATGCCATTTGCTTCAGGTAATTACATCCTATTTATGATTGGTTTGCCATTCGTATTAGTAGGGGTATTAGCATTAGTAACTCCATTGAATGCGTGGTCTCAGGATTTGTTACCAGAGGATAAACGTGGAAAATTTACAGGAATATTTAATATTGTTAACACAGCATCTCAGATTATAGGTTCTATCGCAGCAGGCATAGTTGCTACATTTTTTGGCCGTCCTTGGATATTCGTACTCGCTCCTATCTTTTTTCTAGCCTCGATTCCACTATTTTTGAGAGTAAAAGAAACTGTAAATTTATAAATAAAATTATACTCTTTTTTCTTTTTTCTACTTCTTTTGTTGTTCTACAATAATTTTTATCCACATCTCGCGATCATAGTATTTGAAAGCATCCCCAGCTTGTTCTAATGGTATTCTTTTTGTAATTGAATAGAAAAGAAAGTATCTCCATAATCCCTGCCTATACGCACTGTGCCTAGTCCCCTATCTTCTATTTTATATAATTCGTTGATAATTGCACTCATCATCTCGAGATCCTTGCCAAAACCAGTTTCACCTTTTGAATCACTTCTATAAGAGTGATAATAATTTATGTGAGGAGAAAGAACGAAGTAAATTTTCTTTTCTTCTGTGTCCATTATTTTTACTAATGTTTGTAATATAGGATTGAGATATTAAATAATAAAAAATATAAAATATTGATATCTTCAATTAGATAATTTTTAATATTAATATAGATACTATAACGGCGAACACTAAAAATTTAGTAATAAGTTGAATAAAATGACCAAAAGGGATATAAAAGTCGCAATTATCGGAGTAGGTGATGTTGCAAGCGCATTAGTTGCGGGTGTCGAGAATTACAAGAAAAATCCAGATAAAATCATAGGTTTATTACCAGAAATTACTCAATATGGAGTAGAAGATATAAATTTTGTCCTTGGTATTGATGTTAATGTTAATAAAATTGGCAGAGATTTAAGTGAAGCTATTTTTATGGAACCCAATTGTAATATGAAAATATTTGAGCCGGGATTTTTAGATGCTCCTGTCCTAAAAGGTCCAATCTTAGATGGTTTAACGAGTAATATTAAAGATATTATACCTGTAGACGATAATCAAAAACCCGTAGACATCGTAGAAGAATTTAGAAAACGGGATGTTGATATTGCTGTTATTTTGCTCCCAACTGGCTGCCATGAAGCGGTTAAATACTACGCTATTGCCAGCCTTGATGCTGGAGCTTGTGTGGTTAATGGTATGCCTTCACATGTAGTTAAAGATTCAGAAATTGTTGAAAAAGCTCAAAAATTAGAACTTTCATTGATCGGTGACGATGTTAAATCTCAAATAGGAGCGACTATAATACATCGATCGCTAGCAAATCTCTTTCCGATGCGGGGCGCAATTCTTGATAGGACTATACAGCTTGATTGGGGAGGATCATCGGATTTCTGCAATTTGTTAACCCCTCAATCTAATGGTGAATTAATATATGAGAAAGGAAAACGCCAATCTAAAACTGAAGCAGTAATAGCAAATCTACCAAATAAGGATGATTTGGAATTTCGAATATCCGCTGTAGATTATATCCCATTTTTAAAGAATCAAAAGGAGGCTTATATGAGATTAGAAGGGAGAATTTTTGGTGGCGCTCCTGTGCGAATTGATGTTACCATGTTTGTAGAGGATGGTAATAATTCAGCAGGAATTATAGCTGATTGTATTAGAGTTTCAAAAATTGCTAAAGATCGCAAAATAGGAGGGATTTTGCAATCAGCTTGCTCCTTCTTTAATAAACACCCTCCAGAACAATTAGATGATTATGTTGCAAAAAAACGGCTTATAGAATTTTTAGAAAATAGAAGAGAACGATAAAAAAAATACTCGAAATTTAATATATTTGGAATTTTAGCTTTTTACTTTAACATATGCATTTTGATACATTTCTCTCATATTTATTACGTTGTAAATATGATCTGAAATTAAACTTACTCCTTCTGGTACGCTCTTAAAGCTAGGAAAATCGTTAATATCCACAATGTAAGGTCCCTTCTCGGTCATTATATAGTCTACTCCGAAGACGGACATACCAAACTTTCGACCTAATCGAATAATCCTCTTCTTTAATGATTCTTCAACTGGAATCCTAATATGGAGGAGTTCTAGAGGAGATAATTGATTAATTTGCTGCAAACGATTATGCGAGGTTATTGAAACAACCCAATTACCTATTACATAAATTTTATAGAGAATATCATGTTCACCTAAATATTCTTGGAAAAATAATTCTTTCTCATTATAGATTTTTGTCAATTCAAGTAATTCTCTATAATTTTTAGCGATACCGATTATTCTATCGTTCTTAGGCAAATCTGGAATGTTATGAGAATTTAGTTTTACTATAATTGGTGTACCTTTTTGAGAAATATGAATTGCTTCTAATTTGGTTGAAAAAGAGCGTGGTGTTAGAAGTTTTTTAGAATTTTGTTTAATAAAATTAAAAGAGTTTTGCCTGCTCTCACATATTTGAACGGATTCTAGCGCGTTAAGAATAGGTATTTCAGGACAAGTTTTTTTAACAATTCGATAGATTTTTTCATTTAACTCTTGAGTTGTAAGTTTTATAATCAAAAACGAAATCGGATATTTCTTTAAGCGCTTTTCTAGATATTTAGTATTAAAGGACTCTAATCCGTTTTTCATTAAATTAACTATCGTGATATTATAATTTTTAATTAAGAACTTCTTGATGCTTTCTAAAACTTCAAGATCTCTATTACAAATGGCTCCAATATATTTTCTTTTTATAGTATTCGCCATTTAAAAAACCCTTTCAATTTGATTTCTTAAAAACAAATTAAAATATATAAATGTATTGAAAAGTACGTTCGAGTAAAACTTCTATATTCAAAGGAAGTTAACATAAAAGTATCTTAAATTCATAATAAAATCACTAATGTTATTTGAATATTAGATTATAAAAATAGAAACTTAAACGAAAAATAAGGGAAAAATCTTACAAGAAATCCAAAAACAGAGACAGAACAAGGAGAATTTAAATTAATTTCTGTTTTTTATTATATACTTTAAAATAACATAGTTTTATACTATTCATAAGTAGATGATTTTATTTTCATTGATTGCGTTGAGTTAGGGTAGGTTATTTGATAAAAATAGGATTAATAACGGATAGTTACCATTTAGAAAAAAAATCGATTCAATTCTTAAAATATGCTAACACTAAAGCAGATGTTTCAATATACCTCGAAGAAGACTATATGATAGATTTCTCGAATTATAATTTTGATGAAGATATTTTTTTTGTGAAGGCAAAAGGAGACCTAGTTTTAAGTTTAGTGAAATTAATTGAGAAAAAGACTACCATTCCTGTGATTAATTCTTCAAGGAGTATTTCTCTTGCTTTCAATAGATTTTTAAATAGCATTGTTTTAAGAAAAGCCGGTATTCAAGTTCCTAATTTTTCGCTTAATCCAGTAGGACAATCACCTCCATTCAATGAATACATAATCAAAAATATTATAGACAAAGAAAATTATGTATTTAATCCTCAAATTCAGAAAAAAGAGGGATATTTAAGAGTAGTGGATATTCGTGCTATTGATGAATCAAGCGGAAATTACCCAAAATACACACATTTGTATTTTCAAGATTTTATAAAGAGTAAATGGGAATATAAAGTATATCTAATTGGTGAAGACATTTTTTATTTCAGACAATTACCAGTTTTAATAAATCCTGATAAAATGAAATCTAGAATAAAAATAGAGAAAATTCCCGAATTAACAGAAATAGCTTATAATGCTACTGAAGCATTGGGATTAAAATTAAGTTCAATGGATTTCTTAAAATCAAAAGATGGAAAATTTTTCTTGACTGATATAAATTCATCCCCCAATTTTAATTACATAAAAAACGGTCCTAAAATTATAGGAGATTATTTAATCAAACAAGCTAAAAAATAAGAATAAGAGTAACTATGAATATTGGAATATTATCTAAAAAGAAAGGCAAATTCATTAAGGAAATTCAAAAATGCTTTGAAAGTAGTGGGCATAGAGCAAAAATTTTTACGCTAAATGATTTGATTGTCAATGAAATGTTACTTAATAAGGATTTTTATATATTGAAATCTAAGAACTTATTTTATCTTTATGCGGGTTATTTTTTAGAAGCTAATATGATCCCCGTCATTCCAAATACTAATATCAGTTATGTCCATAAAGATCGTGTTGAATCGCATTTTTCTATGGAAAACTTAGGGTTGTTATGTCCAAAGATTTTTATGGGCACCCTTAAAACTCTTAAAAGTCAACTTACAGAGTCAAGTTTTCCTCTTATTTCAAAGCATATTTTTGGTTCTGGAAGTAAAGGTGTCAAAGTATATAATTCTTTTCAAGATTTTGATACTCTAAATGAAAACTATCTCTATCTCGAAAATTTTATCAAAGGGACTCACTACTTAGCTTATTTTATAGAAAATGAAATCTGTATATGTGAAAAAATACCTCTCGCAAATGAACATCAAGCTACTAAATTAATCGAATCCGATAAAGAAATAGAAAAATATCTTATAAAATGGAAGGAAAAATATAATCTGTTATTTGGACATCTTGATCTAGTTAGAGAAACTAACACAAATAAATTATATGTAGTAGATGCTGGCACTTTTCCGGAATTCTCTAATTGGAAATGTGATACGGATCCTGCTTCGAAAATATGTGATTTAATTATCAAAAAATATCTAGAAAAAAGGAAATAGAATAATCTTGATTTATAAAAAAATAGTGATCATTATTCACTTTCTTCTGTATCGTGGACATGGTCGTGGTTGTGATCATGCTCTTTATTGTACTCGTCTACCTTTTGCATAACGGATTCAGCTGGTGTCGGTGGCGCTGGCATTTTCTCATATACTTCAATGAACTTGACATCTTCAATTTCATCACCCATATGAGTCTGTAAATCCATAGCTAAACCGAATTTAAGATATGTAAGGTTTTGGAACAGGAACATTTTAGGAACGGTAATTTCTAGAGTTTTGTCCTCCAAGTGATTTACGATGAATTCAGAGGCGCTTTCCTGGGGAATTCCCTTTGAAATCATAAAATATTCGATTTTTTCGTTAAATGATTCGATCTTATCTACTATTTCAAGGTTATAATCTATTGATTGTCCTGCTAGAGGATGATTGTAATCAATAATTACTTTACCTTGAAGAATATTCGTAATAACTCCTCTCTGTCCCTTTTTATTTGTAAAGTCTTTACCGTATTCAGGGTTTTTTCCATCGTTTAATTTTCTAAATTTAGCTATGCCAATTCTTTCAATTTTTTGAGGATCTCTTTTACCAAAGGCTTTAGTAGAAGGAATTTTTACAGATTTTTTTTGAAAGTAATTCATTTCTTTTAAAGTTTCAGTTAAACCTTCATTTAAAAATCCTGGTTTTCCAACAATTACAAATTCTGGAGTGTAATATCCTTGATTAGCCTTTTCTTCCTCGTAAATTCCTGCTGTTTTAGCATCTTCTTCAGAAGATACTCTAAAAATCTTTCCTTTTTGCGTTCTTGCTGTCATCTTAAGTAAAACGAAATCGCCTTCTTCTACCTTTTTGCCTTCCAACTTCGTTTTCTTCTCTTTGAGTTTTTTAGCTTCTTCTTCCTCCTTTTTTGCTTTCTCTAATTCCTC
>Ga0315553_10000430_pt1 | contig 37772 bp, 35 predicted proteins | sample SalMarSW160140MG_FD_203099 | JGI IMG/M metagenome (GOLD analysis project Ga0315553, IMG submission 203099) | Salt marsh sediment microbial communities from the Plum Island Ecosystem LTER, Massachusetts, United States - Salt Marsh Sediment SW1601-40 ... | reverse complement strand
ATCTCACCGTCTGGCGAGCTGGATCTGTGTCGGCTCGACGGCGCGACGGTCAAGCGCTACGTGCTGGAGAGCTCGCGGGGATCGAGCGTCGAGCGGACCCGGGCGACGCTCACCGGCCTGCGCTCATTCCTGCGCTTCCTGCACCTCAGAGGCGACATCGCCACGGACCTCAGGGGCGCTGTGCCGAAGATCGCCAGCTGGCGCATGGCTTCACTGCCCAAGTACCTCGCTCCCGAGCAGGTGAAGGCCATCGTGGAGAGCTGCGACAGGCGCTGCACTCTGGGCCGACGCGACTACGCGGTCCTCCTGCTGCTGGCTCGCATGGGACTGCGGGCCAAGGAGGTCGCGGCGCTGAGCCTCGACGACGTGGACTGGTCGGAGGGCATTCTGCTCATCCGTGGCAAAGCTGGACGCGAGGACCGCATGCCGCTTCTGGCCGAGGTGGGCAGCGCGCTCGCCTCCTACCTGCAGCGACGCAGGAAGACGAGTTGCCGTTCGATGTTCCTGCGCCATCGGGCTCCCCACACCCCACTGGAGTGCAGCGCGATCATCGGTATCGTCCGGAGCGCCTGCAAGCGCGCCCAGCTACCGCCGGTCGGTGCTCACCGCCTGAGGCACAGCGCCGCCACCACCATGCTGCGCCGGGGAGCGACTCTTGAGGAGATCTCACAGACCCTCCGCCATCGCCACCACGCCACCACGGCGATCTACGCCAAGGTGGACCACTGCCGGTTGCGCGAGCTCGTCCAGAAGTGGCCCGGAGCAGTGGCATGAGCAACCTCCACCAGATCCTCGCCGACTACCTCGCCACTCGCCGCGCCATGGGCTACAAGCTCCAGCACGCCGACAGGCGCCTGCTGGAGTTCGTCGAATCAGTGCTCGCTCAGGGCAGCAGCTGCATCACGACCAAGCTCGCCCTCCAGTGGGCTACCAAACCGCTCGGGGCCTCGCCCGCGTGGTTTGCCAGGCGCTTGGGCCTCATCCGCCAGTTTGCTCTGTACGCTCAGGCCTTTGATCCCCGGACCGAGGTCCCGCCTCATCACCTGCTCTGCCCCGGATCCAGGCGCCCGACGCCCTACATCTACTCGCAGCAGGACATCAAGAGGCTCCTCGAGGCCGCGCGGAGTCAGCGGCACCGCCTCAGCGCCTGGACCGACATGACCCTCCTCGGCCTGCTTGCCGTCACAGGCATGCGCGTTGGCGAGGCCATACGGCTTGACCGCCGTGACCTCGACCACGACCGAGCTCTACTGGTGGTCCGCGAGACAAAGTTCGGCAAATCCCGTGAGCTGCCGCTTCACCGCTCGACCGTGGAGGCCCTCGGCCGCTATGCCCGAACTCGCGACCGCCTGCTGCCCCTCCAGTACTCCTCGCGCCTGTTCCTCTCGCGAAGTGGCAAGCCGCTGTTCTACAGCAACGTCCATCGCCGGTTCCATCGCTTGATCGACCGGGCGGGTCTGGCCACGGCCAGCCCACGCCGCCCGCGTATCCACGACCTGAGGCATACCTACGCCGCGCGGACGCTCATCGGCTGGTATCGCAGCGGTGTGGAGGTGCAATCGCGGCTGCCCCTGCTGTCGACCTACCTGGGCCACCTCGACCCAACCATGACCTACTGGTATCTCACTGCGGTCCCTGAGCTTCTCCGGTTGGTCAGCGAGCGCTGCAGGCTCTCCCAGGAGGTGCACCCATGACCGACCTCGCCCCCCTTCTGGAGACATTTTTCCTCAATCGGCTCATCAAGCAACGCCAGGCCAGCCCGAACACCATCGCCTCCTACCGCGACACCTTCCGGCTGCTGCTGCGATTTGTGCAGCAGAAGCTGGGGAACAACCCCTCAGAGCTCCTCCTCGCCGACCTCCAAGCCCCGGTGATCACCGCCTTCCTCGATTTCCTGGAGACCGAGCGGAAGAACTCTCCCCGCTCGCGCAACGCACGACTGTCGGCCCTCCGCTCCTTCTTCCACTACGCGGCCACCGAGGCTCCCGAGCACAGCGCTTTGATCCAGCGCGTGCTGGCCATCCCGCAGAAGCGCTTCGACCGAAAGACGGTCCAGTTCCTGACCCGGCAGGAGACCGATGCCTTGCTCGCCGCACCGGAGCGCTCGAGCTGGATCGGCCGACGCGACCACGCTCTGCTGCTCCTCGCCGAGCAGACCGGTCTGCGTGTCTCCGAGATCACTCACCTCACCCGGGCCGACCTTGAGGTTGAGGGGCCTGGGGCCCACATCCGGTGCATGGGCAAGGGACGGAAGGAGCGGGTAACGCCGTTGCGGAAAGGGACCTGCGACGTCCTGCGAGCCTGGCTCAGCGAACAGCCCGCTCAGCCTGCCGAGCCGCTTTTCCCAAGTAGCCGTGGCGGTTTCATGAGCCGCGATGCAGTCGAGAAGCGTTTGCACAAGCATGCCGCCACGGCCGCCGCCTCCTGCCCTTCGCTCACCAACAAGCGCCTCTTTCCCCACCTCCTGAGGCACACACGGGCGGTTCGGATGCTCGAGGCCGGCATCGATTCCGCGGTCATCGCCCTGTGGCTCGGACACGAGTCGGTCGAAACCACCCACGTCTATCTCGCAGCCGACCTCGCCGCGAAGGAACGTGCCCTGGCCAAGACAGCCCCCAGCCCCGCGGCCGCACGCCGCTACCGGCCTCCCGACCGCCTGCTGGCCTTCCTGAACGCGCTCTGATTATGCCGCCAGCCCAAGCGGCAACAGCCGTTGCGATGGCCCGTGGGCCCCCGAAGTCGGCATAATCCGGTAGTCGGCATAATGCAGCTTCCACCATCACCTGGTGCACGAAGGGGGGTGGAGGATCAGCGCCGCCGCGGACAGGAGCTTCCTGTTCCACCCGCCCGTCGGCAACCCGCTCGTGACGGTGCCCCCACGGGAGCACCTCGTCGGTGCCGTGGCGTGGCTGCGCAACTGGGCACAGGAGAACGACCTGCACCTGGGCCCCGAAACCAACATGCCTCGTTGGGACGGAACGAGCCCGGATTACGGGCTTGCGGTGAGCGATCTCCTGGCAGCGGGGTGTGATGTTCCTTGAACCCGCCCGGGCATCGATGTACCCGATGCCCGGGCGGATGCTGCAGACGCACAAGCGCGCTACCGAAGCGGCGAGAATCAGTGGGTGCTGCCGGTTTTCGAATTCCCACCCCTCCAGTGTATAGGGGGGCGTTGACCAGGAGGTCGTGAAGTTTCTACACTTCTCTGAGGCTTTATGGAAAAAATTTTAGTTGCAGCCGGCCGGGTGGTCACCCCCTTCGAGCAGTTGGAGGACCGGGAGATTCTTATCGGTGAGGGCAGGATCCTGAGTATCGGTGCCCCAGGGACGATCCGGGATTTCGATAGACGGATCGATGCGGCCGACAAGATCGTCGTACCGGGCTTCATCGATGTGCACGTCCAGGGAGCCGGCGGAGCCGATGTGCTGGACGCCACTCCGGAAGCCCTGGACGTGATCGCTTTGACCTGTGCCCGCTACGGGGTGACCGGTTTTCTGGCTACGACGGTCTATCGCCACGGGGAGGAAAACCCTCACCTGGGCACCGCGGCTCAGGCGTGTTTCCGCAATCCCGAAGGGGCGGAGCTTCTGGGCATCCATCTGGAGGGGCCCTTCATCGCCAGAGGCAAACGGGGCATGATCCAGGAGGAAAGCCTGGCACCGGTGGACGGCGGCACATTGGAGCGGATCCTGGAGCTCAGCGGGGACCATCTGCGCATGATGACGATCGCCCCGGAGCTGCCCGGTGCTTTGCAGCTGATCCCCGCTCTGCGGGCGCAAGGAGTGGTCTGCTCCTTCGGCCATTCCCAAGCAGACTATAGTCAGACCGTTGCCGGAATCGAGGCGGGGATCAGTCACGTGACCCATCTATTCAACGCAATGATGTCCATGCACCACCGCGATCCGGGACCTATCCCGGCGCTGCTGGAATCCGAGGAGGTGAGCGCTCAGATAATCGCCGACGGAGTGCACATCCACCCGGCCATGCTGCGGATGGCGGTTCAGCGGCTCGGGGGAAATCGCCTGGTTCTGATCACCGATGGGATGCAGGCCATGGGACTGCCCGACGGCCGCTATCTGTATAATGGTCTAGACTACGAGTCGAAAAACGGCACGGCCCGCTATCTGGACGGCACCCTGATCGGTACGGCGCTGGGGCTGAGCGAGCTGACGGTCCGCTGTATGAACCACTGCGGCTGCACCCTCGAGCAGGCGATCCGGGCCGCCTCGTACAATCCAGCCCGGGTTTTGGGAGTGGAGGATCGCAAGGGCAGTCTGGAGGAGGGCAAGGATGCCGATCTGGTTGTCCTGAATCAGGATCTCAGCGTCCACCTGACACTCCGCTCCGGCCGCTGTGTTTACAGCGCCTGACCAGCGGTGAACGACCCGGGCTCCCTTCTACTGCTTTCCGGGTTGCCTCTGCACAGAAAGTCCTCCTTCTTCCGCCAGCTCGAATCTCTGGCCGGCGTGTGGAGGCGGGCGGGGCGAAGCGTCTACCTGGGCGGACCATGCATCGCCGCTTCCCAATCTGAGACCGCTACCGCTCCATGGCCCGGGAGAGGGGCGCCCGAGGTGCTGTGGCGTCTTGCGGGAATCGATTGGGCTCCTCTCCACTTCGAAGATCTTGCTGCCCGGACCTCGGCCAAGGCGGTGATCGCCCTGGGGTTCCCGGACCAGTTCCCCTTTCTCGGTGCCGTTGCGCAGGCGACACCGCTGTCTTTGTATTTCTGGTCCCAGTTCTCCCGTCCTCCCAAGGGCGCACTTCCCGGGACGCCGACCTACATTCCCCTGACCGAGAAGACCGCCTCACACCTGCGTGCCTCAGGCTGTTCCCGGATCGGTCCGGTCATCCCCCATGGCGTGGACACCGATCTGTTCGCGCCCATGCCCCGGGCGGAGCACAGCCGTTTGCCGGAGCGGCGCTGCGACCCGCGGCACAGCAGCCCGCGGAACAGCAGCGCCGACACCTTGGTCGTCGGAACCGTGGCCAACAACTCCCGCAGGAAACGCCTCGATCTGATCGTGCGTTCCTTCGCCCTGTTCGCCCGGGATCGTACCCGCTGCCGGCTGCTGATCAAGACCGATAGGCCCGTGTCCCTGGACGGGGTGGATCTTCCCGCCCTGGTCGCCGGGGAGAGTGTGGCGGATCGAGTCGAGATCATCACGGCGGAGCTGACCGATCCGCAGATGGCGGAACTGTACAATCAGATGGATCTGTACTTGAATCTCTCCGAGTGGGAGGGTTTCTGCATCCCTGTGATCGAAGCCATGGCCTGCGCTGTTCCGGTGGTGAGCCCGCCGATCCAGGGTCCCGGGGAGATCCTCCCCTATCCGGATCTTCTGGTTCCCAACGGCCTGATCCGCGAGGAAGAGGCAACCCTGCTGTACGAGGCCGATCCGCCCGCCGCCGCCGCGCTGCTTGCCGAGTTGGCAGAGGATAAAGGCCTGAGAGAGCGAATGAGCCGGGAGGGAAGGGAGGCGGCGCTATCCCGCTTTGATCTCCGGCGGGTAGCGGCGCAGTGGGAAGGCGTACTTCAGAGTATGTAGGGGATGATGGCCTTGCGATTCTCCGGGTAGTCGGGGAATTGACTCTGATACCAGCGGTGGTGAGCCAGTGCCCGGGGAATCAGATTGGCTGCGGTCCAGATCGCAAATGTAAGGCCTGCCAGGGACCAGGTAAGGAAGGCCCAACCGATCCACTCGATCAGCTCTCCGAGGTAGTTGCCGCAGGATACCAGCTGGTAAGCTCCCCCCTGGGGAATCCTGTAACCCGAGTCGGTTTCCGAGCGCAGGGAGCGCAGGATCCCATCGGAATGCAGGTTGATGACCATGCCTAAGAGGAAAAGGACAACTCCGGTGATGAAGCGAAAGTCCAGCAGCCATCCGGGGGTGTAGCGGGATGCGAACAGATTCAGATAGCGCCCGTTGAGCAGCCCGTTCACTGAATTGAAGAACATCCCCATAACGACCACGGTGAGGGCCATCGGTCGGTCGCTGCTCTTCATGCGGAAGGGGTAGATAAAGGCCCTGTTGAGATAGTGAAGCAGGAATAATCCCAGAAACAGGACGGTGACCGGGTTGGGGCTCTTGTTGCCCTTGAGGAAGAAGTAGAGGAAGGCCAGAGGTGCCACCGCCTCCATCAGGATCCAGCCCAACCGGGCCGGAAGCGTCGGTCCCCAGCCGGACCGGGTGTGGCGGCCGTACGGTGCGGTGACGAACAACAGCAGCAGGAAGGTTCCAATGGCGACCCCGATCCAGACAACCACCAACGTCCGGAGAAAGGACTCTCCAAGGATCAGCTCTCCGCTTCCTTGTACCAAGGCATCCATAGTACTTCTAAGTGTAGTCGCTGCAGGCGTTTCCGGCAAGGGGTCGACCTCTCAGTTGGAATTCAGTTCGAGGCAATTGGGGTTGCCGATTGTCTTGTCGCTGCGAACCAAGTATTTTTAATCTTTGGAGGGTTGGAATGGAAACCGACAGGATCGAGAACGAGGAGCAGCTGGAGTTGGAGTTGAGCCGGCCGTACCCCGAAACTGCGGAGCAGCTCCGCTCGATGAAGGGGGATTTTCTGGTTCTCGGGGCGGGCGGCAAGATGGGGCCCACTCTCTGCAGGCTGGTGAAAAAAGCAGTCAGGGACGGCAAGCGGAGGATTTATGCGGTGTCCCGCTTTTCCGACCCTGCGGTCAGGGACCGCCTGGAAAGCGCCGGAATCCAAACTATCCGGGCGGATCTGATCGAGCGCTCCGCCTATGCGCAACTGCCCGATGCATCGAACATCTTCTTCCTGGCCGGGATGAAGTTCGGGGCCAGTACCGAGGAACCTCTAACCTGGGCCATGAATACATACGTGCCGGCCCTGGCCGCTGAGCGCTGGTCCGGACCGGCGGTGCGGATTGCGGCCTTCTCTACGGGAAACGTCTATCCCTTCGTGGATGTAGGCTCCGGCGGAGCCGATGAGCAGACCCAGCCGGAACCGCTGGGGGAATACGCCATGTCCTGCCTGGGGCGGGAGCGGATCTTCCAGCACTTCAGTGCGACCCGGGGAACCCGAGCCGTGATCATCCGTTTGAACTATGCGAATGAGCTGCGCTACGGTATCCTGGTGGATCTTGCTAAGAAGGTGCTGGCCGGACAGACGATCGATCTGGCCATGGGTTATGTGAACCTGATCTGGCAGGGGGACGCCAACAACTACGTTGCCCGGTCTCTTTCCCTGGCCTCATCCCCCGCCTCGGTTTTGAATGTGGCCGGTCCCGAGGTCTTGTCGGTGCGTGCCCTGGCCGAACGCATCGCTCGGATGGCCGGTGCCAGGGCCCGCTTCACGGGCAAGGAGCAGCCCACCGCCCTGCTTTCCGATTCTGCCCGCTGTGTTGATCTTTTCGGCCCCCCCGTGGTTTCCTTGGACTCGATGCTGTCCCAGGTGGTGGATTGGCTCCGGCGGGGAGAGAAGACCTTGAAGAAGCCGACCAAATACCAGGTGCGGGATGGAAAGTTCTGAACAAGGAGGAACGTACAGTGGACAGCGATTTTCCCAAAGCCCCCGACTGGGTCATGAGGCGCCTGCGGACCGGCATGGTCATCCCGGCTCATCCCCTGGCCCTGAACCGGGACAGAACCCTGGATGAGTCCCATCAGAGGGCCCTTTCCCGCTACTACCTGGATGCCGGGGCCGGCGGCCTGGCGGTAGGCGTGCATACGACGGAGTTCGCCATCCACGATCCCAAGGTAGGCCTGTATCGGCCCGTACTGGAATTGGCCATGGAAACCGTCCGTTCCTGGAAATCCCCCGGTGCCGCGACTGAGCCGCCGCTGATGGTCGCTGGGGTTATCGGTGAAACCGCTCAGGCCGTGGGGGAGGCGGAGACCGCCCGGGAGCTGGGCTACAACGTGGGGCTGCTCGGCCTGGGAGCTCTCAAGGGATACACGGATGATCTGCTGGCCGAACACGCCCGGCAGGTCGCCCGGGTGCTGCCGATCATGGGCTTCTACCTGCAGCCGGCGGTCGGAGGGAGGATCCTCTCCGAAAGCTTTTGGAGACGACTTGCCGAGATCCCCAATCTGGTGGCCATCAAGATGGCCCCCTTCAACCGCTACTACACCCTGGCGGTGATACGAGCCGTGGCCGCAGCGGGCAGGGACGGGGAGATCGCCCTGTACACGGGAAACGACGATTCGATTCTCGTGGATCTGCTGACCCGCTACCGGATTGCCACGGGAAACGACCTGGTCACCGTGGAGGTGGTCGGGGGATTGCTGGGCCACTGGGCTTACTGGACAAGGCGGGCCGTGGAGCAGCTGGATCAGGTGCGTTTAGCCAGGCGAAGCGGCACGGTCCCCTCCGAGCTGTTGACCCTGGCGGCTCAGGTGACCGAATCCAATGGGGCGGTCTTCGATCCGGAAAACGGCTTCAGGGGCTGCATCGCGGGGATCCTCTACGTCTTGGCTTCCAGCGGACTGGTGGCGGGAGTGCATCCCCTGGGGGATGAAGAGGGCCTTTCCCCCGGTCAGGTGGAGCGTATAGACGCCGTGATGACTCGCTATCCCCACCTGATTGACGGCACCTTCGTGAGGGAGAACCTGGACCACTGGCTGGCCTGATCCGTGCCGACTTCGTCGGCACTAACGAAGCCGCTGACGGCACTTATGAGGCCGGCTGCGCCGGCCCCCTGTTATTTTTTGGCCGACGCCTCTTTGCTCCGGGTAAACACCGATTTGATGCCCCGCACCGCCGCCCCGGTAGCCGCCTGGAACCAGCGCATCTTGCTGACGATCGCCAGGATGGTGATCGCAGCGATGACCGCGCAGATGGGACGGATGAAAAAGGGCAGGATCGATCCGTCCGAGAGGATCAACGCCCGTCTGAGGTTTTTGTCCAGAATATCTCCCAGGATGATGCCCAGCACAAGAGGAGCCACGGGGTAGTCCATCTCCCGCATGTAGTAGCCGATGATGCCGAAGACGATCATCACCCCGATGTCGAAGATCCGGGCCTGGATGGCGAAGGCGCCGACCACGCAGAGGGTGAAGACGATGGGCATCAGCTTTTCCCGCGGCACCAGCAGCACCTTCACCAGCAGCTTGACCAGGGACAGGCCCAGGATCAGCATGGCCGCCGAGGCCAGCAGAACCATGGCTCCCACCTGGAAGACGAACTCCGGGAACTCGATCATGATCAGCGGTCCGGGCCGAACCCCGTGGATGAACATGGCCGCCAGCAGCACCGCAGCCGGTGCGGAGCCGGGGATGGCCAGGGACAATACCGGGATCATAGCGCCGGCCACACAGGCGTTGTTGCCGGTTTCAGCAGCGATCAGTCCTTCCTCCACCCCGGTGCCGAACTTGTCTCCATCCTTGCTCGACCGTTTGGCGAGGTCGTAGGAGACCCAGGCGGCAATGTCCTCCCCCACTCCCGGAACCGCTCCGATGAATGTTCCTACGATTCCGGAGCGTAAGATGGTCTTCCAGTACTTGAGCACGTCCCGCGGATGTGGAATCACCTTCTCGATTTTGGTCTTGACAACCTCCATCTTTGGAAATTTCATGATCGTGATCAGCTCGGCGAAGCCGAAGGCTCCGACCATGGCCGGAAGCAGGGCGATGCCTCCTGACATGGCCACCGAACCGAAGGAGAAGCGGATGTAAGCATGGATCCCCTCCATGCCGATCATGGCCACGAACAGGCCGAGGAACCCGGCGATCCAGCCCTTGAGGGGATCCTTGGGCGCGGTCAGGTTTCCGCAGATCACGACCCCGAAGATTGCCAGCCAGGTGAACTCGAAGCTCCTGAACTTCAGGGCGAAGTTGCCGATGATCGGCGTGAACAGGCTCAGCATGGCCATGCCGATGAAAGAGCCGATAAACGATCCGGTAGTAGCGATGCCGATGGCCCGTCCGGCCCGTCCCTGCCGGGCCAGTGGATAGCCGTCCACCGCTGTAGCTGCATTGGCCGGAGTGCCGGGGATGTTCAACAGGATGGCGCTTCGGCTGCCCCCGTAGATCGCCCCCACGTACATGCAGATCAGGATCAGAACGGCGTTGGATGTCTCCATCTTGAAAGTCAGGGTGGTCATCAGGGCCACCCCCATGGTGGCGGTCAGACCTGGGAGCATGCCCACGATGATCCCCAGCTGTGTCGCCCACAGGACGTCGAAAAGGATCTTGAGCTTCATGAAGCCGACGAGGCCCTGTACCCAGAGATGCAAACCCTCGATCATGAACGTACCTCCTTAGAACAGATCCGGTCCCGGCAGGTTGACCAGGAACAGCCGGCGAAAAGTCGTGCCCACGATACCGCCGACCAGAACGGCGATGATGAACGCGATGAGGATCTTCTTCCACTGGGTTCTAATGCCCTGTTTCCACTTGACGTCGAAGATCACGATGAAGGCGAAGATGTAGATGGCCGTGGCGATCTCGTAGTTGATCCGGGCGATCAGCCCCCAGCCGTAGGCCACGCTGACCAGGATGGTCACGGCGAAGCGTTTGGTCATCTCCGCCTTGAAAAATCGGTCAACCGCTGCGCCATCAAGGCCGAGTTTGTATCCCTTGCGGATGATCGAGCGGATGAAAAGCACCAGTCCCAGTACGGCCACGATCGCGCCGAGGAAGCCCGGGACGATCCCCGGAACGGAAAACCGGTTCACCCCCTGTTCTTCGAAGCGGGGCATCTGTATCGAGAGCACGAGCACTGCGATCCCGAAGGCAATCAGACCGATCGAAGTTATGAAATCCGCCCGCGGCATGTTTCGCTCTTCCATGTGTGAGCTCCTTCCGCTTCTGATTATCGCAATCTTCGATTGCAATTGAAAAGGAAGATTGCGATGTCTTCTTCCGGCGAGAAAATCTTGGTCAATTACAGCGAAGCTTCCAGCATGATACCTAGATTTTCCACCGTCATCATAATAAGAGTTTTGTGCCGTAATTATTACAAGATTAGTGAAAAAATGAAAAGGGCATCTCCCGCATAAGAGATGCCCTTGACTGTTTCGCCCGTTATGGACGCGGAAGCGTCGTTACGGCTTGGGAATGCCCACCTCTGCGGGAGACATCACGGTCTGGCCTGATTCTTGGAGGTTCCAGGCGATGATCGACAGGTAGGGCATGGCCTTTTTCTGGGCCTCTGCGCCCCAGGAGGGATCGAAGACCGCGCCGCGGCTGGCGGCGTACTTCTTCAGAGCATCGGAGTTTTCCATCACGTCGTCCCAGAGCTTACCGAAGGTGTCGATGACTTCCTTAGGGGCATCCTTGGGAATCCAGATACCGAAGTAGTTCGGACCCGGGGCGTAATCGGGTATCCACTTGGTGATCGGCGGGATCGACCCGTACTTCTCCAGCTCCAGGGGCTTGTCGTCCAGTACGGCCAGGGCGCGGAGCTTGCCGCCGGCCAGCATGTCCGCCTGCTCGACGGCGAGTTGCGGCACGGCCACGCACTCTCCTGCTACGGTGGCGATGACCGCGGGATTGCCGCCGTCATAGGTGACGTGCTTGTACTTGATTCCCGTGTACTTCTCAATGGAGATCATGGAGTTGTGGCCCGCGGACAGTTGTCCGGCGGTGGCCACGGGGATCTGCCCCGGTTTGTCCTTGAAAGCCTGCAGCAGTTCGCCGAAGTCCTTGTAGGGCTCGTCCGCGTTGACGGACATCACGGAAACATTCGCTACCGTCAGGTACAGGACCCATTGGTCCAGGGTGGTGTCGATCAAACCCCGGATCTTGTAGGCGCCCAGGTCGGCGGCCGCTCCGGCTGCCCAGGTGTAGCCGTCGTGAGCAGCATCCAGGGCGTTCTTGGTTCCGACTGAACCGGAAGCGCCCGGCTGATTCACCACCACGATCTTCTGTCCCAGCTGGTCCTCCAGCTCACCGGCAACGACCCGGGTCATCTGGTCGGTGGATCCGCCGGCTCCCCAGGGAACGATGATCTGGACCGGCTTGGTGGGCTTCCACATACCCGTGTCTTCGCTCTCTCCGCCTGCAAACAGCAGAGCTCCGGCGAAGAACAGTACGAGAATCCAAATCAGTTTCTTAGGCATAACTTGCCTCCTTTATAGGATTTTCAATTAAGTAATAGTATAGTATTTATTGTATATACACGTCAATGGGCTGCGCGCCCCGCTCAAATTCTTCTTTCAGGCTCCGGATCCTCTGCACGGAGTATTCGACCGCTTCGGCGAACCATTCGACTCCCTTTTCTGCGGTAGCCCGGCTGGGGCGGCCCCATACACCGCTGGGGCTGATCCCTTTCATCCCGAAGTGGGTCAGATCGGCCCGGCTCCACTTGGGCACGAAATCCTCGGGTTTGTCCGCCCGCACCCGATCGGGTGCCAGATGCAGCATCATCGATGTTTCGACCTCTCCGGCATGCAGGTTGTCTCCCATTTCGCTCAGGCCTGTGAAAAATTCGACGAGCAGAAGATGGGGGAGCTTTCCGTCCATGTTCCACTGTCGGGCGGCCGGGATAAGGCAAAAGTTGCCGCCGTGGGCGTTTAGCAGCACCAGGTAGCGGATCCCCCATCGAAGCACTGATTCGGCGATGTCCCAGACCACGGCTTTCAATGTCTCGGGCTTCAGGGTCACCGTACCGGCAAAATCCAGATGCTCCAGAGATGTGGAGTAGGGCAGGGGGTTCAGCAGCACCGCGTCGAGACCCTCCGCCACCTTCCGGCTCACCTGCGAAGCGAAGAAGAAGTCGGTCTCCACGGGAAGATGAAGTGAATGCTGCTCCAGGCTGCCGATCCCGAGAATCGCCGTGTCCCGTCCGGCTTCGCCGATCTCCGGGCTGGTGTTGGCTGTGCCGATCATGGTTCTACCTCCTCCAGCTCTTCCAGGTCGACCCAGCGCCGCTCGGTCCAGGAGCGCATACCCGCCTCGGCCAGCTGCACCCCCCTGGCCCCCTCCAGCAGGGTCCAGGGAAAGGGTTCATCCGCTGCCACATGCTTCAAGAAAAGCTCCCACTGCACTTTGAAGGCGTTGTCGTACTGCCGGTTGTCCGGAAGCTTCTGCCAGTGCTCGTAGAAGTTGAGGGACTGGGGCAGGTCCGGGTTCCAGACCGGCCGGGGGGTGAGAGCGGAGGGTTGGATCCAGCAGTCCCGCAGGCCGGCTACCGCGGTGCCTTTGGTTCCCTCCACCTGAAATACCACCAGGTCGTCCCGCCGCACCCGCACCACCCAGGAGGAATTGAAGTGGCAGATCAGGTCCCCCTTCTCCCCCTGACAGAGAAAGGTTGCGTAGGCCGCGTCTTCTGCGGTGCAGGGGTACTCCCGACCCTGTTCATCGACCCGCTTGTCGATATGGGTGGTGGCGATGCAGGAAAGGGATTTTACCGGGGCGAAGAGGTTGTCGATGACGTAGCGCCAGTGGCAGAACATGTCCAGAATGATCCCCCCGCCGTCCTCCTTGCGGTAGTTCCAGGAGGGTCTCTGGGAAGGCTGGTCGATGCCGTCGAACACCCAGTAGCCGAACTCGCAGCGCACCGACAGCAGGCGGCCGAAGAAGCCGTTGTCCTTCAGGTACTTGAGCTTCAGGAGCCCGGGCAGCCAAAGTTTGTCCTGGACCACGCCGTTTTTCACACCGGCCTTGACCGCCCCCCGGTACATCTCCATGGCCTCCGCGGTATTCAGAGCCGGCGGCTTTTCCGTGTAGATGTGCTTGCCTGCCGCAATCGCCTTGAGCACAGGCCCTTTCCTCAGATCGGTCCGCTGGGCATCGAAGTAGATCTGATTTGCAGGATCGGACAGGCAGGCATCCAGATCCGTCGAGGTACGTTCCAGGCCGTGAGCCCGGGCCAGGGCCTGCAGCTTGGCCGGATTGCGGCCCACCAGGATCGGATCCGGCACGATCGTTGTCCCGTCGGACAGGGGAACGCCCCCCTGAGCCCGAATGGCCAGGATGCTGCGGATCAGATGCTGATTCGTGCCCATGCGGCCGGTGACCCCGTTCATGATCACCCCGATTTTGTGCTCTTTCACCGGTTATACCCTCTCTTTCCATAATTCATCTTATGTGCCTCTAATTCGTCCAATGAGCCTCTCCGCCTGCGCGGATGGTCAAATCGCACCCCCGCGCTGCCGCGGTTTCAGGAAGCCTCCCGGTAGGCCCGGAGGATCTCCTGCAGCCAATGCTCCTGATCCCCGGCCCATCTGGAGGTGGAGAAGATCTCGACCTCGTTGAATCCGGCGAACCCCGTCGATTCTACCCAACCGCGGATCCGGCGGATCGGGATGCAGCCCTCCCCCATCAGACCCCGGTCGTTCAGCAGGTCTTCGGTCGGGCTCTTCCAGTCGCAGATGTGGAAGGCCAGGATCTTGCCCAGCCGGCCGCAGCGCCGGATCTGCTGCTCCAGCTGCGGGTCCCACCACAGATGATATACGTCCACCGCCACCCCCACCAGTGGGGAGTCGATCGCCTCGGCCATATCGTTGGCCTGGCTCAGGGTGTTGACAGCCGAACGGCTGTCCGCGTACATCGGATGGAGCGGCTCGATGGCCAGCTTGACTCCGGCTGCGGCTGCGTGCTCCAGGGTGGCCTGGATCCCCTCCCGGATCTGTTTGCGGGACTCCCCCAGGGGCTGTCCGGGAACGGCTCCGCAGACCAGCACAATGTGGGGCGCCCCCAGAGCGGCGGCTTCATCGATTATGCGCAGGTTTTCCCGGATCGCCTTCTGCCTGTCTTTTTTTCCCAAAGCGGGGTAAAACCCGCCCCGAACGAGGGACACGACGGCCATGCCGGCTTCCCGGATACGCCTGCCCGCCTGAACCGGATCCTGGCCTTCGATGGCCTGACGCCAAACCGAGATCCCCGCCACCCCGGCGGCTGCGTAGTGACGGATCGCCCCATCCAGCGGCCAGGGGCGGGTTGTAATGGTGTGGATGCACAATTTGCTGAAATCCGTCATCGGTTTCGCTTCCATACGCTCTCCTCTTTTGCAGAGAGTACCGACTAGAGGGTACTCCAGAATGTGTAGTAGGGCTGCCCTTCGGCGATCTTCTTGATATAGAGGGCCAGTTCCCGAGAGTGGTAGTCTCCCCACATCGTCGCCTCTCCGCAGGGGACCTTCTTTCCCTCTGGAACATGATCCCAGCCATTAGGGCGGTGGTAGACCGAGTGCAGGATCAGTCCTTCGTGTTGAGGATCCGTGCAGAGGTAGGGATCGGCGAACAGGGCCTCAGCCACGGTGAGACCGGCCTGGAAGTAGCGCTGCCCCTCTGCCTCGCTTCCCCCCTCCTGCAGATAGCGGCCCAGCCGCAGCAGACCCTGAGCCGCGATGGCCGCAGCCGAGCTGTCCACCGGCTCGTGGTCGTTGAACGGATCCGCCGGCCTGTCGCGCCAACCATTCAGGTGCACCAGACCGGGTGCTCCCGTGTCCCAGTAGGGGATCCCGTCGACCGGGGTGTGCTCTATGTAGAAATCCGCAAGCGCCCTGGAGGTCTCCAGGAACCTTTTCAGGAAGCTCTGTTTGCCTTTCAGATCGGCGACCTGCAGGTCCGCAAAGGACTGCTCGGGCAGGGGTTGGAGGTACTCGAGCTGCTCCGGGTACCCCGCCAGGGCCCAGGCCTGCCCCCGGGTCCAGGTGGAGAAAGGCGAGTAGCCCTGCTGGGTGCTCGGACAGCGGAACGCCCCGTTGGTGATGTTGAAGATCGCCTCGTGTACCGCACGCCCGGAAACGTCGTAGATGTCCCGGCCCCGACCGAAGAAGATGTTGTAGCGCGCCGTGGTCTCGGCGTGCTTCAGCATCCGTTCCAGCAGGGAGATTCTGCGGTCCTGCTCCCCCATGAGCACATGCCCCAGGGAGTGGGCCGCGCTCAGAACCCGGAGAGATCGGATCGTATCGACGAACAGGGAATGGGGTCCGTTGAACGAGTAGATGTAGCCCAGGTTGTCCGGCAGAGCCGTCCAGCGGGCCGCCTGGATAGCTCCGGAGACCTTGAGGGCCAGCTCGCAGAACGCTTCGCCCCAGCTGTCCCGAGGAATCTTTCCCTCCCGGTACAGCCGCAGGAGGTTGCCGTAGGTGCTGATGTTGTTGAAGCCGTGGTCGTGCACGCCGATGTGGCTGACATGGCTGGCCATGGCGGCCAGGGTTCCCTGGATTCCGTAGTCGAGAAAACGCTTGTCTCCATCTGCGTCGAACTGCAGCAGTGCCGCGCCGAAATGAAACCCCTGGGTCCATTCGGTCCAGCCTCGGGTGGTATATTTGCCCTTCACCGTGAACACGGGGGTTCCGGATTCCGGTTTCCATCTGTCGTTGATCGCCAGAATCTTGGCGCCGGAGGCGTCGAACAGCTGCTCGATCCGCGGTAAAAGATCTTTGGCCGTCAGGGAGGTTTTAATTTTCATTTCGGTGATCCTCCTTTATTTTCATCTTGTGTTTTTCCCTGCAAAATGTCAAAGCCTCGGTGCGGCACAAGGGCGACTGGGCAGCCATCCGGGTGTTTGACTCATCCCGGTCGGATGAACTATGCTTAGCTCCATGAATGACAAGCGCAAGGCTCCGGTCGTACTGGTCACCGGTGCAAGTCGAGGGTTGGGCCGAGGCATTGCCCTGCGGCTGGCCCGGGAAGGGTGTTCGGTTGCAGTCAACTATGCCCGGAACAACACCGAGGCGCAGGAGACGCTGAAACTCTGCCGGGCGGAGAGCAAGCACGGCGCATCGGGGCAGAGCTTTGCCGCCCTCCAGGGCGATATCGGGGAAGGCGAGCAGAGGCAGGCTCTGGTCGCGGCAACGCTGCTGGAGTTCGGTCGGATCGATGCCCTGGTCAACAATGCCGGGATCGCTCCAAAGGTTCGCGCCGACATTACCGAGGCGAGCGAACAGTCCTTCGATGAACTGATTCGCACGAACTTGAAAGGTCCCTACTTCCTCACCCAGCGAGTGGCAAACTACTGGCTTACGGAAAAACCGGAGTGCCTTCTTCCCGGCGGCTTCAAAATCGTGTTTGTCACCTCCCTTTCTGCGGATACCGCCTCGATCAACAGGGGGGATTACTGCATCTCCAAGGCGGGGCTGTCCATGGCCGCCCAGCTGTGGTCGGTTAGGCTGGCCGGGGAGGGCATCCAGGTTGTGGAACTGCGGCCCGGGATCATGGCAACGGACATGACCAGCGCGGTCAAGGAGAAGTACGACCGCTTGATTGGAGAGGGAATGGTTCCGGAGGGCAGATGGGGCTTGCCCGAAGATGTGGGGGCGGCCGCAGCAGCGGTGATCCGCGGAGATCTGCCGTTCACCACCGGCTCGGTTATCGACGTGGATGGAGGATTTCACGTGCGCCGCCTGTGATCTTCCGTCCGCTTCCCCTCGCTTGATCGGCACGGGGAAACTTGGTATCGTTGCTCCACTACGAAATCCCGTCAAGGGGGCAGGGGTATTGACAGATGAGAACGGCGAGCTGATGGGCAGGAACGGAAAGTACGATTTTTTCGACGTGGATCACACGATCATAGACGGATCCTCCGGGCCGCTGTTTGTACGAAAAGGAGTGCAGCGGGGCCTGTTCCCCGCCCTGACTCTGCTGTACATCCCATTCTTTTTCCTGCAGTACTACATCGGAAGCATGGATGCGGACTCCCGGGATTGGTATTTCTCCATCCTCTCCGGTCGATCCCGGCAGGAGTTGGAGGAACTATGCCGGGCCAATTTCGAGGTTATGAAGAGCTGGATCTATCCCGAGGTTCGCCGGCTGATCGGGAAACTTCAGGGGCAGGGGCGGCAGGTGGTGCTGGCCACCTCTTCCCTGGATCTGATCGTGCAGCCCTTGGCTGAGGAGCTGGGGATAGAGGAGGTGATCGCCACGACATTGGAGTTTTCCGAGGGCCGCTGCACCGGGAGGTTCGCCGACGGCCCCCTGCTCAAGGAAAAAAAGAAGGAAAAGGTCTATGATTTTATCCGTAGCCGGGAAGCGGGTTGGCAGGAGTGCTCCTTTTACACCGACAGTGTGAATGATCTGGCTCTGTTGGAATCCGTAGCCGATCCGGTCGCCGTGAATCCGGACTGGCGCTTACGCCGCATAGCCTCCCGAAGAGGTTGGCGGGTTATCGAGTTTCGCCTTTAGGAGCGTTCAGATTGCCAGTATCGACTGATTGGAGTTGACCTTAACGATGCTATCCTCTACTCCGGAACTGAAGCTTTTCTACCACCTGAGCGACAAGATGGTGGCCGGGGAGTTCCAGACCTTCTCCGCCCTCATCGACTATGTGGGCACCCTGAAACTCAGTTTCAAACCGGAGGCCGTCATCGAACACTGCTTTGTCCTTTTCAAGGATCTGCGCTGGGGATTCTTGAGGGAGCTGAGCAGATCCGCATACGGCAAGCTGTGGAAAGAGCTGATCCTGCCCCACCCGCAGTTTCCCAACGCCGGTGATCTGAAGCGCAACATGAGTATTTCCAACATCTATATCGCCATGCTGGATATCCACGGCTATACTAGATTCTGCCAGGAGAGCAAGAGCAATCTCTCCCGTCTGAGAAAGCTCGATGATTTTCTCCACGAGGGGATCCGGAAAATCGCCCACGGAAACAGTGCGCTTGCCAATCGGGAGCGGGGTGATGAAATCGTGGTCGTGGCTTCTTCTGCGTCAGACTGCATAAAAACCACTCTCGAAATCATCAACACCTTCTCCAAGCAGGGGGCTGTGAAAGATCACGCGGTCAGGCGCACGCGCAGTGACTACAGCATCGTCTTGCCGGATTTCAAAGTGACCGCCGGCATCGCCGGGGGAAACCTAACCACTCCGCTGATCATCACCGAGAGCGGACTGCTTTCCGGTTTCCTCCTGAACACGGCGGCCAGACTGCAGACCCTGGCCAATGAGCTCTCGCCCAAGGGCTCGAAGATCATCACCACCCACAGCGTATACTCCAGTTTCTTGAAAGAGAACAAGATCGTGAAGAGCGATCTGTTCGCCAAAAAGCTGCTCAAGTTCTTCAACGCGGGAACCGTGAGTTTCAAGGGAACCAAGGTCAACTGCTGCGAGATACTCTTCAATCCGAAAGAGCAGTATCGGATGAACTACAACACATCCCTGCTGAACCTCCTGGAGGCCCTGCGGCAGGAGCTGTGGAAGAGGCGGGTGTTCATCGATGCAATCGAATTGGTGATTAAAGTATGCCAAAACATGCCCCACTTCACCACAGACCTGGTCGAAACGGGAGGGCGACGGAAGATCACGAACGACAGCATAGCCGTTGCCGCGGAACAGGCGCGGAAGCACTACGACGGCGAAAATTTTCCGGCAGCCGCTACCACGCTTTCCAGGATCTCCGAGGAAGTGGAACAGGTTCCGGAGTTCGACAGGTTGATAATTCGCTACCTCAAAGAGATCTCCCAGCGTTACGCGCTTCTGGCAAAGGAGTTCGAAGAACGGCTGGAAGGCGAGATCTTGACAAAACTGGATGTCATCTTCGAGCCCCGCTACAAGACCGTGTATCAAAAAGCCCGGGAGTACATCGACACCTACGAGAAGTTGAAAGCCTTCGCCATGAATAGCGGCGCCCTGGGCAACAAGAAGAGCGCCTGGTATTCCCTGGTGGAGGATAAAAAAACAGAACTGAAACTGCAGTTCTATTCGGGAAAACGCTAGCCTTCAGTTTCCGCCCAAGATGAATCCGCCGAACTGCTCGACACTGTCGAAGTAGATGTCGCAGTTTTCCCGCATGAAGGTATGGATCTCGGGAATTCGATGCGCCCAGCCGGCCGCGGCGATTGCCACCCCCGCGGCCCGGGACATCAGCAGCCCGGGTTTCAGGTCATCGACGATCAGGGCCTGAGCGGGGGATAGATCGAAGCGCTGAAGGATGCTGCGGACCGGCCAGGGACTGGGTTTGCGGCGGGACTCATCGTAGTCCCAACCGAAAACCAGATCCGGCAGGAAGCCTTCCTCTCCCCCGGCGGCCCGATACGCGTTCAGGATAAACTCCTCCTCCGAATGGGACACCACCGTGATGATTCCCCCCCGGGCCCGATAGGCGCGCAGGGATTCGAGAAAGCCCGGGAAGAATGGGGGGATCCTGCTGGTGTTGAACTCCCTCCATATCTTGTATTCGATTTCCAGCTCTTCCTCGCTCAAACCTAGTTCTTCCCTCAGGTAGCCCATGATCCCCGGTTCGAAGTTCTTGAGAAACCAACCGTCCAGATCGATCGCCTCCATCCCGGGACGCAGCAATCGCATCGATTCCACGTGGGAAGGGTGGTGGATCACAGCGGTACTGTTTACAGCTGTGTCATCGTGATCCAGGATCAGGCATTGATAGGGCAGGTCCATCGATTCCTCAGATTAAACAGTGCGCCTGAGTTTGAGTCAAGTCATCACCTTTCCTCACCGCATCAGTTGTTGATACAATGTAGATCGATCGGAGTGAAGACGATGGAGCTGCAGGTTCTTGAGATTAAGAAGCGCTACGGATCGGTGCAGGCCGTGGATGGTATTTCCCTGACCGCCTCCCCCGGAAAGATCTACGGCCTGCTCGGTCCCAATGGGGCGGGCAAGACCACCACGATCCGAATGATCATGAACATCATCGCCCCGGACGAGGGTCAGATCCTCTTCGACGGCAAACCGATCCGCCCCGGAGACAAGAATCGTATCGGCTATCTTCCCGAAGAACGGGGTCTGTACAGGAAGATGGTCTTGAACGAGTTGCTCCAGTATTTCGCCTCCCTCAAGGGGGGGAGGCGGGGGTACATTCAGGATCGTATCGACGGCTGGCTGGAGCGCTTCGACCTGTCGGAATGGAAGATGCGCAAGGTCGAGGAGCTGTCCAAAGGGATGAGCCAGAAGGTCCAGTTCATCGTCTCCGTGCTCCATGAACCGGACATCCTCGTGCTGGACGAGCCCTTCGCCGGTCTGGACCCTGTCAGCACCGAAGCCCTGAGAAAGGCGGTTCTGGATCTGAAAAAGCAGGGCAAGACGATCCTGCTCTCAACCCACATTATGGAGCAGGCCGAGCGGATGTGCGGAGAGATCCTGATCATCGATTCCGGACGGGAGGTGCTTTGCGGTTCGGTGGAAGCAATCAAAAGCCGCTTCGGGAAGAACAGCGTGATCATCGAGTTCGACGGGGACTCCGATATCCTCCAGCGCTGTGAGCTCACCACGGATGTAATCTCCTACCCCCGCTGGATCGAGGCGGAGTTGGCCCCTGGAGCAACCCCGGATGCGCTGCTCGGTTACCTGGTCGGAAAGATCTCCCTCAAGAGATTCGAAGTAGTCACCCCCTCTCTGCACAAGATCTTCATCGATCAGCTGGAGAAAGGACGGTAGAAGAGGATGGAAAAACTGCGCAAAGTCATCGGTCACGAGTTCCGCATGATCGCCGCTACCAGGGCTTTCATCATTCTGACGATTATAGGTCCGTTTCTGCTCATCGGCATGACCGTTGTGCCGGCCCTGGTTTCTCAAGGGACCGAGCGCAGGGGCATCGAAATCGCCGCGACCGGCATCTCCCCCGAGCTGCACGCCGCGATCTCCCCGCCCCTCGAGCAGCTCGGGATCGAGCTGGAAGCGAGCGATCTGCCGGCGGAGGATCTGGAGAAACGGCTCAGGGAGGAGGACCTGTACGGATACCTCGTCTTTCCCGAGAACATTCTCTCCGCAGGCCCTCTGGAGCTGGTCACGGCGGAGTTCCCCGATTATCGGATCGTGGAGGCGATGAAAGGGGTGATAGGGCAGGTGGTCATGGATGAGCGGATCAGGCAAGCCGGCCTGGATTCGACGCAGATTCGAGCCTTGATCTCCCCGGTTGATATTGAAGCCAAGCAGATCACCCGCAGCGGTGCAAAAGCTCAGACCGACAGCTTTTCCTTCATCATGATCGGGATCACCTTCACCTTGATGCTGTACATGACGATTCTGATGTACGGACAGTCCATTGGACGTTCCGTCGTTCAGGAGAAGACCGCGAAGACAGTCGAAATCATGCTCTCCTCGGTGAGTGAGAAGGACCTGCTGTTCGGCAAGATCTTCGGGCAGGCTGCCGCGAGCCTGCTGCAGTACGCGCTCTGGGTCGGCATGGCCCTGATCGGGACTCGCCTCATCGGACCCGCTCTGGGCCTGGATCGGCTTCCCCAGTTGAGCGTTTCCACGCTGCTGTACCTGGTGCTGTTTTTCCTGCTCGGCTTCTTTCTCTTCGCCTCGATCTTCGCAGCCTTCGGAGCTGCTGCCCGGGATGAGCAGAACCTGGGGCAGTTGTCCTGGCCGGTGATCGTGGTCCTGGTGTTTCCCGTGGTGTCAGCAGGGCCGCTCATCACCGCCCCCAGCTCCTCCTTCAGCGTCTTTCTGTCTCTGTTCCCATTGACAGCGCCGATCGTGATGTTCGTGCGCATACTGGTGAGCGATCCGGCCAGCTGGCAGATCCTCCTGTCCGTAGGTATCCAGATCGGCACGGTGGCGGTGGTAATCCTGCTGGCGGCCAAGATCTTTCGCGTCGGCATCCTTATGACGGGAAAACGCTTCAACCTTGCGGAGGTTTTCAGCCTGCTCAAGACATAGCGGGTCTTTACGGCAGCTGCTCCAGCTTGACCGCGAAGCAGTGCCCCAGAGACAGGATGATCTCCATGGGCAGTTGAAACTGGATTGTGGAATCGAAGAGAAACGTGACCCGGGCGGGAAACTCCTCATCGGCGGTATAGAGGACGCAGGCCAGAGGGATGCGTGGAAGGGCCACAAAGGCGAAGGAGGAATCCCCGAAATCCAATGCTTCGCCGCCCAACTGCAGACAATGCCGGCGAAACAGTTGCGCATCCGATCCGTAGCGTTTTTCCAGCGTGTCGGAGGGCAGATGGTGGGGGCCGCTGAAGAAATTGCTTCCACCGGGCAGCTGTTTCTCATTGACCCACTGCCCCGCTGGTTCGATCTCCGTAGCCCGGATCAGATAGATCAGCATCAGAAGCTCGAACTCCGCGTCGCCGGCCAGGGGATCATCCACCGGACAATGGATCCGGGCAGATGCGGGTTCCACCCGGTAGGAGGTGCCCAGGAGGGGCAGGGGAAAGCAGCCATCCCGCCAGGAAACGCCGGTACGCTCCTCGACTTCCTTGGGGTCCAGGGCTGCCAGGTCCAGCCAGTGTTTCTCCCGGCCCGAATCGAATTGGAGTTCTTCCATGACAACGTGAGTTTAGCCTCTCAGCCGGGTTTAGGTCAAATCGCTGTGGATAAAACGGCGGTTTTTCCGTACTGTCAATACAGATCAACTGTCGGCACAGGGAGGGATCAGCAGTGGCGGAGGTACTGAAAGCGGCTTTCGTGGGTTTTCGGCATATGCATATGTTCGATATCCACGCTCACCTGAACAAGAGCAAGGATGTGGAGATCGCGGCGGTCTGCGAGGAGGATGCCCAAACACGGAATGAGCTGGCTGCGGACGGCAGGATTGAGGTGAGCCATACGGTTTTCGAGGATATGCTCGAGGCCGTGGACTTCGATCTTCTGGTGGTCGGGGAGGTTTTTTCGGGAAGGGGCAGGTTGATCCGTGCCGCCCTGGAAGCGGGGAAGCACGTTCTGAGTGACAAGCCGATCTGTACGGATCTGGAACAGTTGGGTGAGATCGCGGCTCTTTCTGTCCGGCAGCACCTGGTCGTCGGTGCTGCCTTGGACCTGAGGGATGCGGGAGCTTTCCGCCGCGCCCGGCAGCTGATCCGCTCCGGCACCATCGGTGCTCTGCGCGCCGTCACTTTCAGCGCACAGCATCCGCTTCTATTGGACACCCGGCCCGGTTGGTATTTCGAAAACGGAAATCACGGCGGAACGATCAACGATATCGCGATCCATGCGGTGGATCTGCTTCAATGGATCTCCGATCGGGGATTCAGCGAGATTTTGGCTGCCCGGAGTTGGAACGCGGGACTTTCCGCTGCTCCCGGATTCCGCAACGCCGCCCAGGTGATCCTGGTCATGGACGGGGGTTGCGGGGTGATTGGAGATGTGTCCTACATCTCTCCCGACGGATTCCGCTATTCCCTGCCGCAGTACTGGCGCTTCAATTTCTGGGGTGATCGGGGAATGATCGAATCCGGATTGAATCTGCCGAAGCTGAGCCTGTATCGCTCGGATGCGGACACCGTCGAAGAAATGGATCTTCCTCCGGACCGTTCCGGGGGCTATTTGGAGGATCTGCTCCTGGCCATCAGGACAGGCCGCGGCTATCCCAACACCGCGTTATTCTCCGCCACCGAAGTATGTTTGAAGGCTCAGCAGGCCGCAGACCGGGGTGTGTTCGGAATTTCGTTGTAAGACTGAATTTTTTCTTGCAATTTCTCGTCTGCTACACAAGAATAGGAACAACTCCGATGAATACGGCCGGCCAACCAAAGAAGCGACTCGGTGAAGCCCTGGTGCAACGGGGAGCGATGACCGAAGAGCAGGTGAAACAGGTGCTTCTCAAACAACGCGAGCAAAGCGGAATGGATAAACTGTTCGGTGAGATCGCCGTAGAGCTGAACTTCGTCGATTCCCAGATGATCGAGGATATCCTCAACCAGGGGACGGACTGACATTCTCAGCTGCGAACGCTTCGAAGCAGTACTCTCAGCACGGTATCGATTCGAGACAATTCCGAGGCCAGCTGTCCGGCAGCCGCGGGACTGAGCGGGAAGCAGTCGTTTTCCAGTTCGAGCAGCACCTTGTAGACCCCGTCCACAGCCCGGCCGGCGGACAGATCGTCGTTCATATGCTTTTCGAATTCCTCACGGATACTCTCGATTAATTCCCTGGCTCGCCGATCTGCGGGATTGGGCTCGGAGTCCCCGCGCGGTGTCTCTACCAGTTTTCGGATCAGGGAGCGGATCGAGTCGATATATTCAACCGCCCGGGTGAAGCGCACACTGGTGAGGTTCAGCTTCCGCCGGTAGTGGGTGTAGATCAGAAAGAACCGCAGGTGATGGGGCTGAGTGTCCCATGTCAGCATATCCTCCGGATAGCGGATATTGCCCACGCTTTTGGACATCGTCTTGCCATCGATCACCAGGTGTTCCCCGTGGAGGTAGTAGTTCGCGTACTCCTTTCCCGACAGGGATTCGATAATCGCGATATTGTAGTCGTGGTGTCTGTAGATGTTGTCGATCCCCCCGCAGTTGATGTCGATTTGGTATCCCAGATTCTCCGTGACCATCGCCGGATCCTGGATGTTCCAGGAGGGTCTGCCCCTGCCGATCTCGGTATCCCAGGTGCTCAGGTCCCCATCCTCGTGCCCGTGCCATAGGACAAAATCCCCCAGGTTCCAGCGGCGGCCGTTGTAGGTGTCCTTTTTGAAACGGATTTTCTTTTTCGGCCATCTGCTCATGTCCAGCCGAAACAGCTTGCCGAAGCCTTCGAACTTCAGGGGATCGAAAAAAACCTTGTTCTCATGCCAGTAAGCCAGGCCCTTGTCGATCAATTTTTGGATCAGATGAACCGCCTGGTCGATGCTCGTCGAAGCCCTGGGTATCCTGGGGGGAAGCTTGATATCCAGGATCTCGGTCTCTTTGTGGAAATGTTCAGCTACTTCCGCGGCGATCTGCTGGGGATTTTTCCCCACCGCTACCGCCTCTTCCAGCATTTTGTCTTCCACATCGGTGAAATTGATAACACGGTTGACCTTGTATCCGAGGTATTCCAAGTAGCGGACCAGGATATCCTCGTAGAGAAAGGTGCGGTAGTTGCCGATGTGGGGACGGCGGTACGTCGACGGTCCGCAGGTGAAGATTTTGACCTCTCCCTCCTTCAGTGGCTGAAAGGTCTCCTTGCTGCGGCTCATCGTGTTGTACAATCGAAGCATTCTTCCCCTCTCTTTCTGGCCTAAAATACCCAGATACTCGCGTCGAGTCAAAGAGTCGCTGAAGAATTACCTTGCTCATTATCGCCATTTCGAATATCATGATGACGGCGGGGTTTCTCGCGCCGTCAGATCGTATCGCAGGCGACTGCGGTCAAACGTACAATACGGAATCAGGAGCAAACGCGATGGCAAATCTCAAAACGACCTATATGGGCCTGGAGTTGAAGAATCCCTTCATCGCAGGCGCCTCCGGCCATACGGCCAATGTCGACCGCATCAAACAACTGGAGGAGGCCGGAGCGGCGGCCGTGGTGACCGCTTCCCTGTTCGAAGAACAGATCCAGTATGAACGCTTCCGTCTGCAGGAGGATCTTCACCAGTTCGACAATCTGTACGCGGAGATGACGGACTTCTTCCCCCAGGTGAAGCACGCGGGACCTAAAGAACACCTGGGTTGGGTGAAAAAGACAAAACAAAGTGTCGGGATCCCGGTGATCGCCAGCCTCAATGCAGTAAACCGCGACATCTGGAGTGAATGGGCGGTTCAGCTGGAGGATACCGGCGCGGATGCCCTGGAATGTAATTTCTACTCCACCCCGAGCAGCTTCGACCGGAGTTCCCAGGACGTGGAAAACGAGCAGGCGGAGATCCTCGCGGAGGTCAAAAACAAGGTCAAGATCCCGCTGAGCGTGAAGCTGAGCGCCTTCTATTCGAATCCGCTGTATTTCATAAAGCGGCTCGATGAGGTCGGCGTTCGGGGATTCGTGCTGTTCAACCGTCTGTTCCAGCCTGACATCGACGTCGATAAGCAGACCAACAGCTATCGCCACAGCTTGAGCACCGGGACGGAGTTCGAGGCGTCGCTTCGCTATGCCGGGTTGCTGCACGGAAACATCCGGGGGGATGTGTGTGCCAACAGCGGAATAATGACCGGAAAGGATGCGATCAAGCTGATCCTGGCCGGGGCCTCCTGCGTGCAGGTCGTCAGTACCCTGTACAAGAACAAGATCAGCAGCCTGGCCAGCCTGATCAAGGAAGCGGAGTCCTGGATGGACGACAAGGGATACAAGGATCTGCCTGGCTTCCAGGGAAAGATGGACGCCAAGAACAACCGGGATCCGGCATTCTACCGCCGCGCCCAGTACGTCAAAAACATCATCAAGGCGGATTACTCGAACTGAGGGCTAATCAGCCATGGCGAGGTAACTCTTCAGCTCTTTGAAGGCCAAGTCCCGCTGTTTGACATCGATCTTGGTCTCCTTGATCGCCTTGCGCAGAACGTTGTCCCACTTGCTGTCGGAGAGGTCTTCTTTCATCTCCGCTAGCAGCGTGAGGATCTCCGCATTGTCTTTCAGATTGTAGATCTTCTTGTCGTCGTGGTAGAAGAGGGAATAGAGCTTCTTGATATAGTCCCCAACGCTGCGGTCCGCCCGGTTTTCCAGCCTTTTCTCGAGCAGCTCTTCTTTTTTACGGGCTCTCTTGAACTCTCGATCGATTCTGTCGATATCTGTACTTTTCATGTCGCCCCTCCTCGTACACCCACAAATATAGTGAAAGGGTGGGCGAAAAACAAGGTGGGAGGCCGCCCTGACCCGCTCCCCTTTTTCGATTGACAACCCAAACCGCCGATGTTACGCTTCTCTGTCGCCGAAAAGCTCTCGGGGCGATACCCGGGAGCTCGATTTTCGTTTCGAAGGGGGGAGTGGATATGGGTGACACCATACCGAAACTGATGCTGGAGCACGTGCGCAGAGAACCGGAGATGACGATCCAGTGGTCAAAAGATGCAACCGGTACGTTCCAGCCGTTCGTCTGGAGACAGGTGCTCGACGAGGTCGAGGCCTTTGCCGCGGGTTTGCTGGACCTCGGGATCAAGCGGGGGGATCACATCGGCATGATCTCCGAGAACATGAAAGAGTGGTTTTGGGCGGATATGGCCATTCTGTCCATCGGTGCGGTGGACGTGCCCAGGGGATCCGATTCCACGGCCCCCGAGATCCGGTACATCCTGGAACACGCCGAATGCGCCCTGTGCATCGTGGAGAATCTGGCTCAGCTGGAAAAGGTGCTCTCGATCAAGAAGAGTCTGAAAAGGCTCAAGACCCTCATCGTGCTGGATCCGGATTTCAAGAAGGTCGACGAAATTGCCGTTGCCCAAATGGCCAAAAACGCCGGCGTCAAGGTGTTTAGTTTCAAAGAGGTGCAGGAGCGGGGCCGGGAATACGCCCGCAAACATCCGGGTTTTCTCGAGGAGGACATCGCCGAGGGTAAGCCCGAGGATCTGGCCACCCTGATCTACACCTCCGGAACCACCGGGGAACCCAAGGGGGTGATGCTGACCCACAGCAACTACATGCATCAGATACCAACGCCCCTCAAGCACCTCGATATACGGAAGGGTGATATTTTCCTTTCAGTACTTCCGGTCTGGCACTCCTACGAACGGGCCATCGGCTATGTAGCCACCTTCGCCGGCTGTTCCATTGCCTATTCCAAACTGGTTGCCCAGGTCATGTTGGAGGACATGGGCAAGATCAAGCCGCAGATCTTTCCCTCGGTTCCCCGCATCTGGGAGGCGGTGAAGCGGGGCATTATCCGCAACATCGAGTCCGGCAGCTCCGTGAAAAAAGCCCTGGCCTTCTTCTTCATCTCCGTGGGTGCAGCCTACTCCAAGCTCAAGACGAGGCTCAGGGGCCTGCGGCCCCGCTTCAAGAAGTCCAGCCGCCTCGCGGATGCCCTGCTCAGCATCCTGCCCTTTCTGCTGCTTGCCCCATTGAATGCCCTTGGACAGCTGTTGGTCTTCAAGAAGATCAAGCACAGGTTGGGGGGCAAGTTCAAATTCGGCGTGTCAGGAGCCGGAGCCCTGCCGCCCCACGTGGATGAGTTCTTTGCCGCTGCGGGGATCCTGCTGCTCGAAGGTTACGGCCTTACCGAAACCTCCCCGATCGTGTCGGTGCGGCAGAGTTTTCACCCGGTTCCCGGAACGATCGGACCGCCTCTGGAACAGGTCGAGGTCAAGGTGCTTGCCGAAGACGGTAGCGAGCTGCCTCCTGGACACAAGGGCGTGCTCTACATCCGCGGTCCCAACGTGATGAAGGGCTACTACAAGAGGCCGGAGCTGACCGCGCAGACCATTACCGCAGACGGTTGGCTGAATACCGGAGATCTGGCCATGCTGAGTTATGACGGGGAGATCAAGATCATGGGACGGGTCAAGGAAACCGTCGTTCTGCTGGGCGGGGAGAACGTAGAACCCAGCCCGATCGAAGATACCATCTGCGAATCCGACTATGTGGATCAAGTCATGGTCGTCGGCCAGGATCAAAAATATTTGGCCGCCCTGGTAGTGCCCAATTTTGAAACCCTGAAAGATTTTGCCGAGGAGAACGGTATCCCCTTCGAAAAGCCCGAAGACCTGCTGAACAACAATGACGTGTACAAACTGATCATGGACGAGATCGACTCCAAGATCGGTCCCAAACGGGGCTTCAAACTCTTCGAGCGCATCAACAAGATAAAAATTCTGGTAAAACCCTTTGAGAAAGGCGTGGAGATGACCCATACCTTGAAACTCAAACGGGATGTGATCTACGATGAGTACGACAGAGAGATAAAAGAACTATTCAAGGAACTTCGTTAGGTGAATATTCTCATTGTTGAAGACGAACTGACGAGCAGGGAACTCCTAAAGGTAATCCTCGAGCCCTATGGAACCGTACAGAGCGCAGCCGACGGGATCGAGGCCATGAAAGCCTTTAATCTGGCACTGGCAAAACAGCCCTACGACCTCATCTGTCTGGATATCATGCTGCCCAAGATGGACGGGCAGCAGGTGCTGAAGGGCATCCGCAAGATAGAGCAGGACAAGGGGATAATCGGTCCCGATGCTGTGAAGATCATCATGATTTCGGCCCTGGGAGACTTCGAGACTGTCACCGAGGCCTTTTCCTCCCAATGTACCAGCTACATCGCCAAACCGATCGATGCCGATAATATCGTAGAGGAGTTGAGGAATCTCGAATTGATCTAGAGGGAGTATGGCCTGCTTCATCGCCCTCCCGCTGTTCACTCCGGCCTGCCCGTCGGGATCGCCCCCTCGGGGGGGGGCGGTCCTCTTCGTTTCCAGAGCTTCTTTCGTGACCCTGCTTCTGAACTGCCTCATAGAGGCGCCCCTGTTCGGGCGCAGCTGCGGGGCCGCAGAAATAGTGCGGATAGGACTTGACAGAAAAAGAATTATATAGTAAATATTCTATATACAAAATAAGGTGGTGTACCTATGCAGATAACCAGATCGGCTCTCTCAGAGCTGTTCGATGTGCTGAAAGAGAATCAGGGCAAGAGTCTACGCGTGGTGTTTAAAGGCTTTGGATGAGGCGGTCCCCGTTTGGGGTTGGCTCTGGATGAGCCTCAGGACGGTGACAAGACCTACAAAGTCGAGGGAATAGACATTCTGGTGGATAAACGGGCAATTCCCTATGCCAGCGAGAGCACCGTAGACTATATCGACAGTTTCTGGGGCAAAGGCTTCACGATCCGCCCGGCCTACGGGGGAGCCTGCTAGGTTCCCTCCGTTCGCCTCTCCGGCGTGATCTAACCAATCCCCTCAGATACTCCAAAATAACAGTCGCTGGGCCCCAGTCTGCGCGCTCCTGTTGGCGCGCAAGCAGCCCCCGGTAGGATTCCAGTATCAACTCTCGGAACCGCACCACGGTAGCGGGGTCAGGGATCGGCGCTTCGGCGAACAGCTCCGAGACGAATCTTCTGACTTCCCGGTCATCGTACGCGGGAAACAGGCTAGACAGCAAAAACAGAGAGGGCCCGATGTCGAGCAGACTGTGCTGCTTCACCAGAAGTATCGCCTCGGTGATTCGCAGGGCCGCTCTATAGGTCTCAGCCAACAGCCGGCTCCCGGATGCATCCTCGGGGTCGATTCTCGTCAAGATTTCGCGTGCCCGGAGGTAGTTGTAGCAGACCGTGAGCACGTGGAGGCTGGGAATGCAGTGCAGGTGAGGATCGAAGACGGCAATCAGGAGGAAGTAGGGATTTGCAGGCGCTGCGCGCCGGGTTGTGGTCGTGGACTGGCAGCGTCGGTACACACTTCCCGATGCACGATACAGCAGGACCAGATCCCGCATCATCCCTTCGATATCCTTCAGAACGGGTTTCCCGCAAATCCGGTACAGGCGACCCAGAGTCTTCAGCCACATTGTGAAGTAACTGAGGTACCTGCGAAACAGGTTTGGATCGAAGGGAAGGCGGTCATCCAGCGGATGGGTCACAACCGCCACAGGCCGCAACCCCGGGAGCAGCCGAGATTGGAATTGGGGGAGGAAAAACTCCCGCAGCGCCGCTTTGAAGATCAGGATGCCTCTGCGTCGAAGCCGGCCGTGTCGAAGGATCAGTCGTACACTTGATCCGAGACCGACCCTCTCGGTATCCATATCAGCCGCTGTCCTTGGCTATCCGGTCTGCTTGAGAGCCTGAAGGGTCCTCTCTGCGCCTTCCTGAAACGCGCCGGCTGCGCAGCGAAAGGGAAACCCGACTACGACGCTGAGCCCGCTGTACAGGGTATCGTGGATGAAATTCGTCAACAGTTTTACATAGGCGCTGCGGATGATGCTCCCATTTTGGTCACGAAAAAGCAGTGCGGAAAGCTCGAAGGTCTTCACGATATTGGCTATCTGTTTGCTCACGATCGGATGGAGGGTCTTCAGGAGTTTCAGATAGCGGCTCTTGTACTCGGGATCTCCCTCGACGAGATTACGGATCTGGCGGTGCCGGTCCCGTACAGGCGAACCTTTTGTGTTCGTCTTGGACGGCACGAGAGAGCTGATCAGCTCGGTCACCGTCTGGGATTGAAAAAGCTTGTAGAGGGAGAAGTAGAACAGGAGGAGGCCTCCCTGGTTGGCCATCCGCGGGTTCCGCCTGCTGATCCGATTGACCGCTACCAGCAGGGCGGACAGTTCCCGGTCTACTGCCTTGTCGGGAACCACGGCGGTCCCGGCGGCGAAGGGATTCTTTCCCTCCTCCAGACGATGAAGTTTTTCCTCCAGCAGATCCATGGTTCGGATGATCCGCCGGCGCAGGGGGTCGGAGTTGAGTTTCTGCAGGAAAATACGGAAGCTCTTTTTCTCTGCGGGCGTGAAAACCTCCGCTGTACTGATTGCTGCTGCAGGACCCGAGGTTTCTTCCGGCCTGGCCTGAAGCTGAATTTCCAGCAGGATTCGGAGGTAGCGTCCGATCTCATCCAGGTACTCGTCGATATTCTCTACAGTTTTGTGATGGCTGAGGAACTGTTTGATCAACTCGAAGGAACGGTTCGAGATCGTGGAGGCAGCCAGGGTGGCGATCCGTTCTTCGTGGATAAACATGAGGGTATCGAGAAGAAAGCGGATAACATTCTCATCGGCTCCGGGACTGCCCCGCAGCAGATTCAGGGCCGGGTCTTCCGGGATGCTTGCGAAATCCCGAAGCCGCGCTGAAACCCGTCTGTCGATCTGCAGCTCTTTGGGCACATTGCGGTTGTAGTTGCCCACGATGTCTTTGGGATTGAAGTGGCTGCGGGTGTTCGGGCTGAAGCGATTATGCCAGAGGTTGATCGTGAGATCGTGGTACACATCGAAGGCTCGCTTGATGTAGGCTCCCGCGGCGGCATGCGCGGTGGGTTCGGGGTTGGTCACCAGCAGGATCGAACCCATAAAGGGCAGGAAAACCAGGTTTTCTTCGAACTCGCTTCCGGCGGGCAGGTCGAATACGAGCAGCTGGTAGCGCTCATCCAAATCCCCGGGCAGTTCCCCGTAGATCTTTTCCAGCATTGCGTTCCGTTCCAGCTTCTTGAGCTTCGGGGAGGGGAAGATCAGATCGAGATGTTTGAACACCGGAATCGCCAAGCCCTGCAGTCCGGCATTCTGCATGTCGATCGTCTGTTCCTCCAAAGCCGCTTCGGACTCCACGATATCCAGAAGTGTGGCGATGTCGGAAAGCGGATCCAGATCGACCAAAGCGGTGCTAACCCCCCTGCGTGCGTAGTAGATGGAGAGGTTCACCGCGGTAATCGTTTTGCCCACGCCCCCCTTTCCGGAGGTTACGGCGATGGACTTGTTCCGCAGGGAGAACACATCCCGGTTGGCGCTTCTGGAAAGCAGGCGGTTTACCGTGCTCTTGAGCTCCCCCGGGATCTGAGCCCCCCGTTTGAAAATCTTGCTCATCCTGTTGCCGGCATTATCGTACGTATCGTTACTTTTCTCAAGTTGAAGTTCATTATCCAGCGGATCGATTCCGAAAAGTAAAAATAGTAGAGAAAGGGATGAAAATCAATGCCCAACAGTTATCGAATCTTGATCATCGATGATGAACCTCGGATGTGCGAAAGCCTGGAGCAACTGCTCGGCGGCCGAGGCTACCAGGTGGACAGCGCCAATACGGCTGAAGAGGGAATACAGCTGCTGGCCAAGACCGCCTACGATCTCCTGCTTCTCGACATCGTGCTCCCCGATATGAACGGCCTGGAAGTCCTGGAATATGTGCACGGCAGATACTCCGAACTGCTGGTGATCATGTTCTCCGGATTCGCCTCTATAGAGTCAGCGGTCAGTGCTCTCAAGAACGGCGCTTTCGACTATATACGCAAGCCTGTTGAGTACGAAGAGCTGATCAAACGGGTGGCCAATGCCCTGGAGCAGAAACGGCTGATACGGGAGAAGGAGGCCATCCACTGGGCGTTGGAGCAGTCCCAGAAGAGGTACAAATACCTGGTGGAAAGTTCGCCGGACATCATTTACACCCTCGACGAAAAGGGCCGTTTTTCCTTCGTCAACGATGCTTTCGAGCGTCTCCTGGGAGTGAAGCGGGAGCAGATCATCGGCAAGCATTACTCGCAGGTCATTTGCGACCGGGATCTCGAGAAATCCGAGCATGTATTCAATGAACGACGGACCGGCAGCCGGGCGTCCTCCGGCGTAGAGATCCACCTCAGCAAACCCAGGAAGGGGGAGAAGGGCAACGGTTCGGGGACTAAACCCGAGGTTCCCGTGGAGGTCAAATCCCAGGGAATCTACGACCGGGAACCGGAGGAAAGGGAAAAGAATTTTCTCGGAACCTACGGTGTGGCTCGGGACATCCGGGATCGCAAACTTTTAGAGGAGCATCTGCAGCAGGAGGAGAAGATGGAGGCGGTGGGGCGCCTGGCCGGTGGAATCGCCCATGACTTCAACAATTTTCTGGCCGCGGTGGTGGGCAATGTGGCCCTGGCCAAGATCCACACTCAGCCGGCTGACGAAATATATACGCGCCTCGAGGAGCTGGAGAGAGCCGCGCTGCGGGCCCGCGGGCTGACCCAGCAGTTGATCACCTTCGCCCAGGGTGGTGTGCCCGTCAAGCTTCCGGGGACCCTCCCCGATCTGATCAGGGATGCCTCCACCTTCGTGCTTCGCGGCTCCAACGTACGCTGTACGTATAAGCTACCCCCAGATCTCTGGTGGGCCGAGTTCGACCAGGGACAGATCATTCAGGTGATCCAGAATCTCCTCATCAATGCGGACCAGGCCATGCCCGACGGTGGCGTGGTCTCCGTGGAAGCGGAAAACGTCACGGTTACCTCCTCCTATCGGCTTCCTCTGAAGGCGGGTCGCTATATACGGATCGTGGTAGAAGACAACGGATGTGGAATTCCGAAGGAGAACCTGAACAAGATCTTCGATCCCTTCTTCACGACCAAGAGCAACGGAACCGGTTTTGGGCTTGCTACGGCGTATTCGATCCTCAAGAATCACGACGGTTATCTGTATGCCGAATCGGAACTGGGCAGCGGCACCCGGTTTTTCCTGTTTCTGCCGGCCACGGACAAAAAAGGCGTCAAGACCGGGAATAACATGGGTGTCAAACTGTACAGCGGCAAGGGCAAGATCCTGGTGATGGATGACGATAACAGTCTGCGGGATGTCTATTCCCGTCTTCTCAAACATCTGGGATACGCGCCCACGGTGGTGGCCACCGGCGAGGAGGCGCTTTCCCGCTATTCACAGGCAAAGAAAACCGGAACGCCCTATTGCGCGGTGATCATGGATCTGACCGTGCCGGGTGCCATGGGGGGCAAGGAAGCGGTGCAGCGACTGCTGGAAATAGATCCCAAAGCGGTGGCTATCATCTCCAGTGGATATTCCAACGATCCGGTCATTGCGAATTTTCGGAAATACGGCTTCAAAGATGTGATCGGAAAACCCTTCACCGCCGAGAAGCTGAGCGAGGTGCTCTGGAAGCTTTTGAAGTAACGTCTTTTCATTCTGCAGCCCCCCTGCCTATACTGTGAACGACGTGCGCAGGTTCACATTGAAACGACTTCGATTCAACAGTCTTCAAACCAAGATTCTCTTCTACGCGTTTCTTCCCTTTATCCTGGTAATCGTTTTCATCGTGATCGTGGGCTTCCAGGTTTTCGAACGGGTTCCTCAAGCTGTGGCGCAACAGCGGGAGGGCGAGCTGGCCCGAGTCGTGGCCGGACAGGTGGATCTCAGGTTGACGGAAGCCGGGTCGACTCTGCTGCGGCTGGCAACCGAGCTGATGAACCGTCAAAGCGATGGAAATGGCGGCGATGTCGACCTTGATCCCTTCGACGGTGGCGTTGCCGTATTCAGTCCAGGGGGTGTTCTCCTGCAAGCCGACCCGCCTGGTGACGGTTGGGAAGACTTGATCTCCGGGCGGCTGGAGACGCTGATGAGGCAACGGAGACAAACCTGTTCGGATATCCTTCGAGATCCCCGGAATGCGGAGCCCGTCATTGTATTTGTAGTGCCGATACTCGGCGAGCAGGGGGAGGTGCAGGCGGCCGCAGCCGGGGTGGCCACCCTGAGCGGCTCCCCGTTGATCGAGAGCTTCGAAGCGCTGATGGAGTCCACCAGAAACCGCAGCGGCTACACATATCTTGTCGACGGCAGGGGAAAGTTCCTCTACCATCGAAACCGCTCGCTGTTGGCAACCGCGCTGGCCGGCACTGTGCCGATGATGGGTGCCACCTACGGATTGAGCGGCGCTGTTCTCACCAGAGATGTCTCCGGGCAGCGGGTGATCGTTGGATACTCTCCGGTTGCCGGCACGGACTGGGCGCTGATTACCATGGAACGATGGCGGGTGATCGTCGGTCCGTTGCGCCTGTATAGTCTGGTGCTCCTGGCCGTTCTCATCAGCGGCGCTGCGGCCTCAGTCGTTCTCGTTCTTTTCGCTGTCGGACGAATCCTGAAGCCGATCCGGGATCTGACCCAAGGAGCCGAGAGGATCGCGGCTGGACAGTTCGATTACCGGATCGTAGCCGTTACCGGTGATGAAATCGAGGATCTTGCTATCCGCTTCAACTCCATGGCGGATTCCCTCAAGAGTCTGTACCGGGGACTGGAGCAGAAGGTCGCCTCTCGCACCGCAGAGGTACTGCAGCAGCAGCGCAGGCTTGCGGCGCTGGAGGAACGAAGCCGGGTTGCCCGGGACCTGCACGATTCGGTGAGTCAGTCTCTGTACAGCGTGACCCTTTTTTCCGAAGCGGCCCGCAGACATCTGGCGGCCAAGAACGCCGGAGCAGCCGAACAGTCCCTTGATCACCTGATTGGCGCTTCCCGGCAGGCGTTGAAAGAGATGCGGCTCATGGTTTACGAGCTGCGCCCATCCGAACTGGAAAACAGAGGCCTGATTGGAGCGTTGAGACAACGGCTCAGCAGCGTGGAAAAGCGGTCGGGGATCGAGGCTTCGATCGACGCCCCGGCAGACCTCGTGTTGCCGGACATTCTGGAACAGGAGTTGTACAGCCTTGCCCAGGAGGCGCTGAACAACGCTCTACGGCACGGCAACGCCCGTAAGGTGAAGCTGCGCCTCCAGCAGCGGGGTGAGGAGATCCAGCTGGACGTGCGGGATGACGGTGTGGGTTTCGATCCGGGTATGCTGCAGAGCACCGGCGGTATGGGCATCCGCGGGATGGAGGAGCGGGCGCACGCGCACGGGGGGCGGCTGCACGTCGATTCAGCGCCGGGACAGGGCACCCTGGTGCGCATTGGGATACCGATTCCGAAGGGGTGAGTTTATGGAGGAAGAGACGATTCGGATTCTTATAGCCGATGACCATGCGGTCGTACGCAAAGGTCTGCTGGCGTTGATCCAAACGGAAGCGGGCATGGAGGCGGCCGGAGAGGCTGCTGACGGCGTCGAAGCTGTGAAGTTGGCCGCAGCACTGCGCCCCGATGTGATCCTGCTCGATCTGGTCATGCCCAGGATGGATGGGATCGAAGCGATCAGGGAGATTCGCCGCAACGATCCTGAGGCACGGATCCTGGTCCTGACGAGCTTCTCGGAGGACGAAAAGGTGCTGACCGCTATCGAAGTCGGCGCCATGGGCTGCCTGCTCAAGGACGCCACACCGGATGAGCTGCTTCGGGCTATAAGAGATGTACATCAAGGACGATCAGCGCTCCATCCGGCGGTTGCCCAGAAATTGATCCGGAGGATGAGGAGAACAGAGACGCAAAAACCGATCGAAGAACTCACCGCCAGAGAGACCGAGGTACTGCGCTGTATCGCCCGCGGTTTGTCCAACAGGGAGATCGGGGATCAGCTGTTCATCAGCGAGCCCACCGTGCGTACCCACGTCAGCAATATCCTGATGAAGCTCGAGCTGCCCAATCGAACCCAAGCGGCGTTGTACGCCGTTCGGGAGGGACTGGTCTCCCTGGAGGAATAGTCTAGGCCGATCCACGACATTCGGATGAGTACCTCCGAGCTATGCTCTACATAGAGTGGTAGAGAAAAACCATTCATTCTTCCGATGTACTGCCCTTCATCCCAGGTTATCTTAAAGGCAAATGATTCATTGCCTATGAGGAGGGTACTCGATGAATATCAAATTTTTGACCGCGGGCACCGTGTTGCTGATGTCCGCGCTGTTGATGGGGTGCATGGTCAGCGCCCAGAGCATGGGGCCGCGAGCTCCCCGTTTCTCATTGGACAAGCTGGCCGGCGGGGATGAGCGGGTAAACGGCTCGGGGCGGATCGTTACCGAG
>Ga0315553_10000429_pt1 | contig 37801 bp, 36 predicted proteins | sample SalMarSW160140MG_FD_203099 | JGI IMG/M metagenome (GOLD analysis project Ga0315553, IMG submission 203099) | Salt marsh sediment microbial communities from the Plum Island Ecosystem LTER, Massachusetts, United States - Salt Marsh Sediment SW1601-40 ... | reverse complement strand
GCCTGCCGATCGGCGCGGTGGCCCCCGGCTTCGAGGGCGTCGATGTCGTCAACCTGGGCAACCAGCACGTGAAGGGCAACGACTACGTCACCATGGCGTGGGGTGTCCGCTTCCCGATGGCTTCGGGCGTCGACATCGGTGCCAGCTACGAGCGTCCGATCTCGAACCGCAAGGACATCACCGAGCAGCGCGTGACGCTGAACATCACCTGGGAGCTGTAGCGGGAGTCGGCGCGCACACAGGCGCGCGAAGCGCGGATCGTTGCGCAGCTCGGGCATGCCGGCCTGGAAGAGGAGCGACGTCCGGTAGCCGTCGGGCCCATGATTCGTCGGGGGTTCCCGCCGGGCCCAGGCGGGCGGCCTCGGCGGCGCGGTAGGCCTCTTCGACCAGGCCCAGATGCGCGGAGTACACCAGCCGCGAGACGTCGACGCGTCCGGTCTGGTCGACGTGCGACGCCGCGCCCGACTCCCCCCGGTCTGCGCAGGGGGTCTCCGACCTCCTCGCCACCGGCCTTCGCAGAGCCGGTCAGGACAGGGACAGGGGCACCGCCTCCGGGCCGCGGATGATCATGGAGCGCCGCCAGGCCGGCGGCTCGGGGTTGCCCGAGAAGTCGGGGCAGCGGCGCAGCAGGCCGCCGAGCGCCACCTCCGTCTCGAGGCGCGCGAGCTGGGATCCGAGGCAGAAGTGGTTGCCTTGGCCGAAGGCCAGGTGGTGATTGTCCCGGCGCCCGACGTCGAAGCGCTCGGGGTCGGCGAAGTGGTCGGGATCCCGGTTGGCCGCGGCGAGCACGGCGACGACCACCTGGTTGCGGCGCAGCGGCTGGCCCGCCAGCTCGCAGTCCAGGGCCACGGCGCGGTCGGTGAGCTGGATGGGCGACTCGTAGCGCAGGCACTCGTCGACCGCCGAGGGCAGCAGCGAGAGGTCGTCCTGCAGTCGCTTGCGCTCGTCGGGATATCGCAGCATCAGCAGCACGGCGTTGCCGATCAGGTTGGTCGTCGTCTCGTGACCCGCGACCAGCAGCAGGGACGACAGGGCCAGCAGGTCGACCTCCTCCAACCGCTCGCCGTCCTGCTCGGCGGCGATCATCGCGGAGAGCAGGTCGTCGCGCGGACGTGCGCGGCGTTCGGCCAGCAGCGGGCGGAAGTAGTCGAAGAGCTCGTGGGTGGCTTCGATCATCGGAGCGGCGCCGCCCCTTCCCTGGAGCGGATCGAGCAGCTGCACGAGCGCGCTCGCCCAGGCCCTGAAGCGCTCGCGGTCCTCGGCGGGCACCCCGAGCAGCTCCGCGATCGCGATCACGGGCAGGGGATGGGCGAGGTCGCGCACGACCTCCATCTCGCCGGCCTCGGTCACGCGAGCCATCAGCTCGTCGACCGTGTCCTCGAGCCGCCCCCGCAGCTGTGCGACGCGCCGCGGCGTAAAGGCCTTGCTGACCAGCCCCCGCAGGCGGCGGTGGTCGGCGCCGTCGATGGTGAGGAGGTTGCGTTCGATCAGGCCGGCGAAGTCGGACCCGCGCGGGACGAGGCGTTCGATGAGGCGCATGGCCGGCACGTTGCTGCGATCGGTCGAGAAATGCGGATCGCGCAGCACGCGCAGGACGTCGTCGTAGCGCGTGCACACGAACGCGCCGAAGGCACGGCTGCGGTAGATCGGGCCGGCGGCTCGCAGCGCGCGCCAGGTGGTCTGCGGGTCGCGGCGGTGCTCGCGCAGGAAGGGATTGAAGTCGCCGAGCAAGGGGCGCAGCGCGCGCAGCAGCCATCCCTGACGCAGCACCCACTGGAGGAAGCGGAGCATGGCATATCCTCCCTGAGCGCTGCGGCGGCGTACCCCCGCTCAGCGCTCGTCCAGCGGCACCCAGGGGCGCGCGGTGTCGCCCGTGTAGATCTGCCGGGGGCGGGTGATCCGCGCGCCCGGCGTGTTGCGCTGCTCGAGCCAGTGCGCGATCCAGCCCGGAAGGCGTCCGAGCGCGAACATCACCGTGAACATGTTGGTCGGGATGCCCATCGCGCGGTAGAGGATCCCGCTGTAGAAGTCGACGTTCGGGTAGAGCTTGCGCTCGACGAAGTAGTCGTCGGCGAGCGCCACCTCCTCGAGCTGCTTGGCGATCTCGAGCAGCGGGTCGTTCACGCCGAGCTTCGCGAGCACCTCGTCGGCCGCCCGCTTGAGGATCTGAGCGCGCGGGTCGAAGTTCTTGTAGACGCGGTGCCCGAAGCCCATCAGCTTGAAGCTCGCGTCCTTCGCCTTCGTCAGGTCGACGTACTTCTTGTAGTTGGCGCCGTCGGTGCGGATCTGCTCCAGCATCTCGATCACGGCCTGGTTCGCCCCGCCGTGGAGCGGGCCCCACAGCGCGCAGATGCCCGCCGAGATCGAGGCGAAGAGGTTCGCGCCCCCGCTGCCCACCGTCCGCACCGTGGTGGTGCTGCAGTTCTGCTCGTGGTCGGCGTGGAGGATCAGCAGCTTGTTGAGCGCGCTGCGCACCACCGGCTCCACTTGGTAGGGCTCGGCGGGCACCGCGAACATCATCCGCACGAAGTTCTCGAGGTAGGTGTGGTCGTTGCGCGGGTAGATGAAGGGCTGGCCGATCGACTTCTTGTAGGAGAACGCCGCGATCGTCTTCGCCTTGGCGAGCAGGCGGACGATGTTGAGATCGATCTCCTCCGGCGTCTCCTGCTCCGGGTAGTAGGCGGAGAGCGAGGCGACCATCGCCGACAGGATCGCCATCGGGTGCGCCGAGGGCGGGAAGCCCTCGAAGAACTTCTTCATGTCCTCGTGCACCAGCGAGTGGCGGGTGAGGCGCGAGCGCCAGTCCTCGCGCTCCGCCCGCGTCGGGAGCCGGCCCTGGATCAGCAGGAAGCACACCTCGGGGAAGCTCGCGTGCTCGGCCAGGTCGGCGATGTCGTAGCCCCGGTAGCGCAGGATCCCGCGCTCGCCGTCGATGAAGGTGATGGCGCTCTCGCAGGCGCCCGTGTTGGCGAGGGACGGGTCGAGCGTGATCGCCCCCGTCTGCGCGCGGAGCTTCGAGATGTCGATCCCGACCTCCCCCTCGCTGCCGACCGCCACCGGGAGGTCCAGCCCCTTTCCGTCCAGCTCCAGATGCGCCTTGCTCGCCATGGCGAGGAAGATGGCACGCGCGGGTCTCGAGGGCTCGAAGGGAGGGGCCCGGGAGGCCATCGGAGAGTGGCCGTTCTAAACGTCATTACGTGTATTGACAGAAATTCCGCCTTGCTCTAGCCTCCCTACCGTGAAGCCGCCCAAGACCGAGCACCTCCAGATCCGGGTCTCCCCCTCCCAGAAGCTCGCCATCAAGCAGCAGGCGGAGAGGGCGCGGATGAGCATGTCCGAGTGGATCCTCGCCAGGGTGGTTCCTCCTTCGCGGGTGATCTTCCAGAGCGGGGTCGAGGAGCTGGCGGGCTCCGACGAGCCCTCCTACGCGTTCGCCGAGCTGCTCGAGGCGCTCGGCGCGATGAGCGCCGAGGAGTTCGAGAGCGCCGTCGCCGAGCCGCCCGGGGCTCTGCTCGATGCGTACTGGCACAACTACCTGACTGCGACCGTGGAGCACGCGGCGGCGGCGAAGGGCGCGAAGGCTCCGAGCTGGACGCGCGACGTGCCTCCCCTGGACGAGCCGGTCTTCGGCTCGTCGCTCGAGAGCCTGCGGCTGCATCTGCTCGTGAGCTCGCCGCCCGCCTTCGCCGCGCGCAACATCTTCATCGACGCGAGCGTCGGCGGCCGGGTCTAGGCCGGTGGCGTCGGCTCTCTCGCGCGACGACATCCTCCGCCTCCTCCACCTGCTCAACGACGAGCTCGCCGCAGCGGGCGTGAAGGGGCAGGTCAATCTCGCCGGCGGCGCCGTCATGTGCCTCGCCTTCCGCGCCCGCGCCTCGACGCGCGACGTCGACGCGATCTTCGAGCCCTCGGTCGCGGTGCTCGATGCCGCCGTGCGGGTCGCCGCGCGCGAGGGCCTGCGGGACACCTGGCTCAACGACGCCGTGAAGGGCTACGCGAGCGACCGCGGCACCTTCACGCCGTTCCTCGAGCTGAGCCATCTCGAGGTGTTCTGCGCGAGCCCGGAGTACATGCTCGCGATGAAGTGCCTCGCGATGCGGATCGGCGAGGGCTACCGGGACGAAGAGGACATCCGATATCTGCTGCGCAACCTCGACATCCGCCGGTACGACGACGCCCGGGAGATCCTCGGGCGCTACTACCCCTTCGAGAAGTATCCCGAGACCGCGCTGCTGGCCCTCCAGGAGCTGCTCCCCGGCGACGCGTCTCTCACCGGCAGGTACCCGTGATGCTGCTTCCGCCCTCGACCCACGCGGCCTACCGCGGTGCACCCGTCGCGGCGTACTTCCTGACACTGCTCGGCGTGCTGACGGTCGGGCTCGGGCTGATCCACACCTTCCCGCCCGACGGCGGTGCGGGCTCGACCCCCGGAGGCCTACGGCAGCCTGGTGGGAGTGGTGCTGATCGCGGCGGCGCTCGCCCTCTCGCTGCGCCGCTCCGGACCGCAGGAGCGCCGCTCAGTCTCCCGGGCCTAACGCGGTGAGGTGCACCGCCACCTCGCGCTCGCCGTCCAGGCCGAGCAGGTGGTCGAGCTCGTCGTCGTAGTAAGCGGCGAGGTTGCGGGCGGCGAGGCCGCCCGCCTCGGCGCCCAGGTAGATGCGCTGGGCGGTGGCGCCGGCGTCGAGTAGCAGGTCGCGGTAGCTGCGGGCGCCGTTCCGGGCGCTGGCATCGGCCAGGCGTGCCACGGCGATCAGTGCCACCGCCGCCTGGCCGGACCTCGCCTGGCCGAGATCGGCGTCGACCAGCGGCTGGGCCAGGGAGCCGGTGCGCTTCTCCTCGAGCCGGCCCGTGGCGGAGTCGTAGCGGTAGAGGCCGGGGGCCAGTCCTTCGACGCGGTTGGCGACGGCGTAGAGATCGATGAAGTCGGTGCGGTGCAGGGCGGGGAGGCCGCGCGCGAGGTAGAGCACGCGCAGCAGTGCGGCGCGGGGCAGCGGCGTCTCCTCGAAGGTGCTCGCGGAGCGGCGGTGGCGGATGGCGGTGTGGACGGCGGTGTCCGGACCGCCCTCGTCGCCCGGGGGCGCGGGCCCGGCGCCGCGCGCGGTCGCCGTCTCGTGCGCCGTCATGCCCCCCTTCCCCTCCACCAGCTTCGTCGCCTGGTGGTAGCGCTCGGGCTCGTCCAGATCGCCGGAGAGCGACGAGGGATCCGCCGCCTGGCGCTCGGCGAGCTCGCGCGCGCCCGCCGCGTCCTTCGTCTTCGTCGGCCCCGGCATTCCGACCAGGTGCACGGCGCATACCGCCTCCTCCAGGCCGTCGACTGCGAGCAGCGCGTTCAGCCGGTCGTCCTGCCAGCGCAGCGGTGCGCGTGCGGCCAGGCCGAGCTCGCCGGCGGCCAGGCGCAGGTTCTCGCCGATGTGGCCCGAGTCGATCAGCGCGTAGCGGTAGCCGCGGTTCGCATAACGCACGCGGTAGCGCGCGAACACGTTGGTGAGGAGCATCGCGGCGGCGCAGCCGGCGGCCTCGCCCGGTCGCTCGAGGGCGGAGGCCACGTCGGCGACCCGCACGTCCGCGTCGATCGGCACCAGCGCGTGCTCGATGACGGAGTAGTAGTAGGCGCCCGGTGCCACGCCCTCCACGCGGTCGGCCACCACGTACACCTCGCCCGCGTAGAGCGCCCCGGCCGAGGGAGCCGCGCGCAGGGGGAAGCCGGACCCCCGCTTCGTGACGCCGTTGGTGAGCGCGAGCAGGGCCGAGAGCGCGGCATGGGAGCAGGGCGCGTCGGCGAAGGAGGCGTCGGGCGGGTACGCGCGCGCCGCGGCGAAGAGCCCGCGCTCGTCGTACCAGCTCGGCGCCGGCAGCCCGACGCGGGCCTTCCCGCGGTAGGGCTTCTCGGGAAGCAGCGCGCCGCGGCGCGCGCGCAGCAGCGTGCCGATCGCCCCCAGGCGCGTGTTGCGCGTGGCGCGGTGGATCCCGAGCGCCGTCTCCGGCGGCACCGCGGCCCAAGCCCGCGGCCGGGCGAGCAGCCACGCCGCCCCGCCCGCCACCCAGCGCAGGAACCCGCGGCGGTGGATGCGCATGGGCCGAGAGTAGGTCAGCCGGCCGATCGCGGCGCTCGGGCGGGGCTAGCCCCCCATCGTCGCGACCGCCCACGCGGTCATCGGGTCGATCGGGCTCTTGCGCGGCGCGTTGGGTCCCTCGGGCGGTGGCAGCTCCCCGGTGACGACGCCGATGCCGAGGGCGGGCCCCGGGGTGAGCGAGGCGCGCACGTCTTCCGTCGGGGCCGCGAGCGGCGTGCGCAGGGCGACGCGGAACTCGTACACCACCACGTCGGCGCGGTACGCGGTCTTCACGTCGACCGGCTCGTCGGGGCCGAGCTCGGCGAGCTGATAGCCGTACTCGGCGCCGTCGAAGACGATCTCGGTGCGCGGCGTCGTGGCCTCCTCGCTCTCCGCCTGTTCCGCCTCCACGGTCTCCGGCGCCACGCGCAGGCCGAGCACCTTGTCCCGTCCGCCCCGGGGATCGAGCCACACGGTGAAGCCCGCCCTGCGCAGCAGCGACTGCACGCTGAGGTCGCGGGTGGCGATGCACAGGTAGAGGTCGCTCCCGTCGTTGGCGACGCCGAGCGCCAGGCTGCGCTGCCCGGCGATCCCGGTGAAGCGCCCCTGCCAGTCGCTGTAGTCGCCGTCCACCGTGATCGCGGGCGTCGACCACGACTCCACCTGGGTCGCCGTCGTCGCGCACGCGATCAGCATCGCCAGCGCGCTGCAGCCTCCCAGCCACGCCAGCCCGCCGCGCAGTCGCGCAGACGGGCGATCGGGGGTCGGAAGCGGCGGACACATCGTGGAGCGCGCCATCCTAGCCCAGCGCACGGGGCTGGGTGGTGCCTCAGCTCCGACACCACTCCATCGCGTCCTCCATGCGATCGTTTCCCCAGAACAGCTCGCCGCGAGCGACGAAGGTGGGGGCGCCGAACACGCCCAGGGCGATCGCCTCGTCGGTGCGGTCGCGCAGGCGCTGCTTGATCTCGGGGGAGGCGGCGCGGGCGAGCCAGTGCTCGGGAGCCTCGCCGCCCGAGGCCGCCAGCACGCGCGCCACGCACTCGGGCTCGGCGATCTCCTCGTCCTCGGCGAAGTTGGCGAGGTAGACGCCGCGCACGAAGGCGCCGAGCCACGGCTCGGCGGCGGCGGCAGTGGCGACGCGCGCGGCCAGGAGCCCGTTGCGCGGGAAGCGCGAGGGTCGCCGGAGCGGGATGCCGTGCTTCGCGCACAGCCGCTCCATGTCCCGCCACATGTAGGCGCCCTTCACCGGATACAGGTTGAAGGGTGAGTCGTTCCAGCCCTGCTTCTGGAAGATCGGGCCGAGCAGGAAGGGCCGCCATTCGAGCGCGACGCCCGCGTCGCGGGCCACCTCCTCCACGCGCTGCGCGGCCACGTGGGAGTAGGTGCTCGCGAACTCGATCCAGACCTGGAGCGCCGGCTGACTCATGGGGGTCTCCGTCCAATGCGCGCCGGGTCATTCTCGCTGACGCGCGGCCCTGCCTGCCATACACTGCCCGCGCCGCCGATGCCCGACTCCCCCTCCGCGAAGAACATCCCGCCCCGTGAGCGGCTGATCTTCCCCCTCGACGTCGATTCGCGCGACGAGGTGAAGCAGCTCGTCGACACCCTCGGCGACGCGGTGTGGTTCTACAAGCTCGGCCTCCAGCTGTTCATGAGCGGCAACTACTGGGAGCTGGTCTCGCACCTGGTGGACGCCGGGAAGAAGGTGTTCGTCGACCTCAAGTTCTTCGACGTGCCCGAGACGGTGGCCTCGGCGGTGCGGCGGATGCGCGACTGCGGCGCCGACTTCGCCACCATCCACGGCAACGACGCGGTGGTGGAGGCGGCCTGCTCGGTGGAGCGCGAGCGGCTCAAGCTGCTGGCGGTCACGGTGCTCACCAGCTTCGACGCCGCCGACCTCCGCGATCTGGGCTTCCCCGACGGCGTGAGCGTCGAGCAGCTCGTGCTCTCCCGCGCGCGGCGCGCCCTGGCGCACGGCTGCGACGGCGTGATCTCCTCGGGGCTCGAGGCGCGCGCCCTGCGCGACGAGCTCGGAGAGCACTTCCTCGTGGTGTCGCCGGGCATTCGCCCCTTCGAGAACCGCCGCGTGCCCGACGACCAGAAGCGCATCGTCACGCCCGAGCAGGCCTTCCGCGCCGGCGCCGACTACATCGTCGTCGGCCGCCCGATCCGCAACGCCCCCGACCCGCGCGCCGCGGCGGCGGCGATCCAGGCGACGATCGCCGAGCTGTTCGGGGGCTGAGCGCGAGGTCTCCCGCGCGCAGCCGGCCGGAAAAAGAAGTGGGCCCCGGCGGTGGGGGGCCGGGGCCCAGTTCGCGGGGGGGACTTGGGGGAAGCGTCAGTTCGAGCCCGCGTTCGGCTTGACCGGCGCCTGCATCTTGCGCGGCATGGCGGGAGTGGTCTTGGCCGCCGCCTGCTTCCAGACGCCGATGGCGGTGTGCTTCCCGGACGGGTCGCTGCTGTAGTCGACCTTCACCGAATCTCCCACGCGCAGCGAGGTCAGGGTGATCGCCTTGGTGCCGTCCATCACCTTGGCGGTCGAGCCCAGAGAGAAGCTGAGATCGCCCTTGCCGTCTTGGACGCTGAACGTCTTCGCGCTCGAATCGATCTTCGTGATCTTGCCGGAGACGATCGCCGCCGAGGCCGCGCTCGCGAGCCAGGGAACGATCAGGGCAGCGCAGGCGAGGGTGAGAAGCTTCCGTCTCATGGCTTTCGGACTCCCGGTGTCGGCGCGAGAAGGATTGGGTTCGCGCTCGCCGACCTGCCATAGCAAGCGCGGTGCCAACTCCCGCCGCGCGCCGGGAGGCCGGCGGGTGCGCCGAGCTGCCCCCTGCGCCCCGTTGCGGCGAGGCCGGGCGCACCGCACCGTGCACCCTGCACCAGATGGGGCAGATCTCCGGCGTGGTGCGCATCCGCGCGGCCCTTCGCGCCCGGAGCGGGCGCGGCGTGCCCGGCATCCCGGTTGCACTTTTCCGCGCGCCGCGGTGTCCTAGGCGCGCGCCGGCGCCGCAGCGCCGCGAACCAAAACCGCCGGAGTTCCCCCATGAAGAAGCCCCAGCGCGTCGCGTTGATCGTCCTGCTGGCGCTGGGTCTGTTCTCCGGGCGCTCGCTCCTGCTCCGAGCGCTGCGCCCCGAGCCGGCCCAGGCGACCGCGCGTCAGCACCTCGAGAGCGTGACCCTCGATCCGGCGATCCCCCGCGGCCTCGCCGTCGATCTCTCCCATGCGGCGGGCAGCGCGGACCCGGAGCTCTCCGAAGAGCTCCTCCGGGCGAGCTGGGCGTGCGCGCGGATCGCCGAGGCGCTGGAGGACGGCCATCCGCTGGCGGCGAGCGCGGCGCGCGCCGCCGTCGCGCGCGCCCACGGCGACCTGGGGCGCGCCCACCTGGCGCGCGCCCAGCGCTCCTACGCGCGCGGCGACCGGCTCGGCGCCGCCTCGGACCTGCGCGTCGCGGTGCGCGAGCTGGATCTCGCCGCGGCGTTGGAGCAGGAGCCGGAGCAGGAGCCGCGCATCCGCGACGTGCTGGCCGTCGCGCGGCGTCTCGAGGAGGGCGGCGAGGTCACCGATCAGGAGTTCGGCGGCAGCACCGACTCCCTGGGTCGCGCGCTCGCCACCGTCGCCTCCGACTCCACGCGCGCAGCGGCTACCGCGGACGCGCCGCTGCGGGGCTAGGAGGCCGACTCGAGAGCCGGCCGACGCGCAGCGAGTCGCAGACGAGCGAAGGCGGGCCCCCGCCCGGTCAGGTCTCCGGGCCCTCGCGTTCGCCTGCGCGGCGGATCCCGAACTTCTGCATCCGGTACTGGAAGGTGCGCCGGCTCATGCCGAGCAGTCGGGCGGCGGCCGACGCGTTGCCCCCGGACTGCTCCAGCGCCTTCACCAGCAAGTCGCGCTCCAGGGCGTCGAAGCGCAGGCCGCCCGACGGCAGCACCAGGTCGCCCGGCGCCGCGGGTGAGCGCTCCTGGAGCTGGGCGGGGAGGTCGCGCGTCGTGACCACCGCGTCCTCGGCCAGCGTCACCGCGCGCTCCAGCACCGACTCCAGCTCGCGCACGTTGCCCGGCCAGTCGTAGCGCTCAAGGTGGGCGAGCGCCTCGTCGTCGATGCGCATCCCGGCGCGGCCGAGGTGCTGGGCGCGGCGCGCGAGGAAGTGCTCCGCCAGGGCCGGGATGTCCGAGCGCCGCTCGCGCAGCGGCGGCAGCGCGATCGTGATCACCGAGAGCCGGTAGTAGAGGTCGGCACGGAAGGTGCCGGCGCGCACGCGCTCGGGCAGGTCGGCGTTGGTGGCGGCCACCAGACGCACGTCCACGGGGATCGAGCCGGTGGCGCCGATCCGCCGGATCTCGCGCTCCTGCACCGCGCGCAGCAGCTTCGCCTGGGCACCCACGGGCAGCTCGCCGATCTCGTCGAGGAAGAGCGTCCCCCCCGATGCCTCCTCGAACAGGCCCACCTTGCGGCCCGTCGCGCCGGTGAAGGAGCCCCGCTCGTGTCCGAACAGCTCGCTCTCGATCAGGGTCTCGGGGATCGCCGCACAGTTCACCGGGTGGAAGGAGCGCTCGGCGCGCGGCGAGGCTTCGTGGATCGCGCGCGCCACCAGCTCCTTGCCCGTGCCCGACTCGCCGCACACCAGCACGTTCGAAGCGGTGGGTCCCACCTTCCGGACCATGCGGAACACCTCTCGCATCCCCTCGTGCTCGCCGATCAGGTCGGGCAGCGGCGCCGCCTCCTCCACCGGCTCGGCGGCGGGCGCGCGCAGCTCGCGCGCGCGCTGGGATGCGCCGCGCACGCAGGCGACGACGGCTTCGCGCGTGAGCGGCTTGGTCAGGTAGTCGAGGGCGCCGCGCTTCATCGCCTCGACGGCGGTGGGGATGGTCCCGTGCGCGGTGACCAGCACCACGCCCACCTGGGGAAAGCCGCGGTGGACGGCTTCGAGCAGCTCGATGCCGTCGCATCCGGGCAGGCGCAGGTCGGTGAGCACCACGTCCGGCGGGTTCGCGCGCACCAGCGCCTCCGCCTCCTCCGCCGAGCTCGCCGTCTCCACCTCGTAGCCCTCGCGCTCCAGGATCGAGCGCAGGATCTCGGTCTGCTTGTGCTCGTCGTCCACGACCAGCACGCGATCGGGAAGCCCGCTCACGCCGTGCTCCCGGGCTCGCACGGGGCCGGCAGCTCGATCTCGAAGCAGCTCCCCTTGCCGGGCTCGCTCTGCAACCGGATCCGCCCGCCGTGCTGGCGCACGATGCGCGCGGTGATCGAGAGGCCGAGGCCGAGGCCGCCCTCGTGGGTGGTGAAGTAGGGGTCGAAGAGGCGGGCGCGCACCTCGGGCGTGATGCCCTCGCCGGTGTCGCGCACCCGGATCACCACGGCGGGCTGCTCGGCGTCGCCCGCCGCGTGCGCCTCCACCGCCAGGCGGCCGCCGGCCGGCATCGCCTGGAGCGCGTTCGAGACCAGGTTCAGCACGCAGCTGCGCAGGCCCGAGGCGTCGGCGGGGATCGCCGGCAGCTCGTCGTCCACGTCGCGGGCGATCGACACCTGCTGGTGCTGGGCCCGGAGCGCCACCAGGGTGAGCACGTCGTCGATGCACTCCGGTAGCGAACACAGGTCGCGGCGGGAGGCGAGCGGCTCGTCGCTCTTGCGGTAGTCCTGGAGGAGGTGGTCGAGGCGCGCCACCTCCTCGGACAGGGACGAGGTGAGCTGCCGGAACTCCTCGGCGCGCGCCGGCTCGCTGGGCACCAGCTCCCGGGCCAGGTGGTCGACGGAGAGGCTGATGTAGTTGAGCGGGTTGCCCACCTCGTGGAGCACCGACGCGGCGCCCAGCCCGGCGGTGGCCATCTGCTCCGCGCGGTGCAGGTTGGCCTCGAGGTCGCGCCGCTCGCGCAGGCTCTTCACCATCCCGTCGAAGGTGCGCGCCACCATCCCCAGCTCGTCGTTGCGCTTCGACTGGAGATCGACCGAGAGGTCGCCTGCCGCGACCCGCGATGCCGCCTGGGAGAGATCTCCCAGCTCGCGCGTCCACCAGAAGGAGATCAGCGTCACGCCGCCGATCCCGGCCAGGAAGGCGCCGATCGCCATCAGGTTGCGCTTGCGTCCCGACCTGCGGATCAGGTCGCGCAGGTCCTCGTTGGCGATGTTCAGGTGCGCGTAGCCGCGCACCTCGCCGTTCACCACCACCGGCAGGTCGAAGGCCCAGTCGCGCGGGGCCGCGCTCTCGGCCTCGTCGGGCCCGGACCGCTGGCTGCCCAGCGTCGCCGAGACGAGCGAGGCGCGGTGGTCGCCGGGTCGCTCCGAGGTGGCGCTCGCCAGCTCTTCGCGCGCCGCGCCGAGGATCGCGATGCGCCGCACGCCGTGCTCCGAGAGGCGCTGCACGTACTCGTCCAGCAGGTCCGGGTCGGCGTGCTCCGCGTCGAGCTCCTGGAGCGTGATCTGGAGCGCCACCGCGAGCGACTCGTTGCGCGCCTCGATCTTGTGCAGGAGGTCCGTCTCGAGCCGGCTCTCGACCCACCAGTTGCCCGCCACCACCAGTGCCAGGGTGGCGAGCAGCAGCAGCAGCAGATTCCTGGTGATCCGCGGACGACCGAGTCGCACGCGCATTTTCCCCACCCGCTAGGAGGCCTCTCGCTCCAGGATCACGTAGATCGCCGCGTCGCCGCGGCGCACCCACAGGAGCGCGCGCTCGTCCGAGGCCGCCAGCCGGGCGGCGAGATCGGCCGCGCCCTTGACGCGCTGGCGATCCACCTCCACCACCACGTCGCCGGGCCGCAGGCCCGCCTTGGCGGCCGGGCCGTCCGGAGCCACCTCGCTGATCACCGCGCCTTCGCCCTCGGCGAGGCCGAGCTGCTCGCGCTGGGCGCGCGGGACGTCCTCGGCGGTCAGGCCGAAGCCCGAGGGGCCGCCCGTGTGCGCCGCCACCTTCGGCTCTTCGAGCTTGCCGATCTTCACCGAGAAGGTCTTGTGGTCGCCGTCGCGCACCACCTCCACGTCCACCTTCGAGCCCACCTCCGTGTTCGACACGGCGCGCGGCAGGTCGTGCACCGTGGCGATCGGCTGGCCCGCATAGCGCACGATCACGTCGCCGCGCTCGATGCCCGCCTCGGCGGCGGGTCCGTCGGGGGCGACGCTCGCCACCAGCGCGCCCTCGTGGGACTCGAGCTTCAGCGCCTCGGCGAGATCGGGCGTCACCTCCTGGATGCCGACGCCCAGCCAGCCGCGCGTCACGCTGCCCTTCTCGCGCAGCTGGGGCAGGATCTCCTTGGCCATGTTCACCGGCACGGCGAAGCCGATCGTGTTGGCCTGGGGGTTGATCGCGGTGTTGATGCCGATCACTTCGCCGTCCAGGTTCAGCAGCGGGCCGCCCGAGTTGCCGGGGTTGATCGCGGCGTCGGTCTGGATGAAGTCGTCGTAGGGGCCCTGGCCGATGTCGCGGCCCTTGGCGCTCACGATGCCGGCGGTGACGGTGTGGTCGAGGCCGAAGGGGCTCCCGATCGCGATGACCCAGTCGCCGGGCAGGATCGCGTCCGAGTCGCCGAGCGGCAGCGCGTGCAGCCCGGTCTTGTCCTTCACGTGGATCAGCGCGATGTCGGTCTTCGGGTCCTGGCCGACGATCTCGGCCGGCGCCTTCGAGCCGTCCGAGAACAGCACCTGGATCTCGTCCACGCCGTCGACCACGTGGTTGTTGGTGACGATGTAGCCGTCGGCGTCGACGATGAAGCCGGTGCCCAGGCTGGGCACGGTGAAGGTGCGCGGCGCCGGCCCGCTCCCCTGGCCGGGCGGCATGCCGGGCATGCCGGGGCCGCCGGGCATGCCGAAGAACTCGCGGAAGAGGTCGGGGAACGGGAAGGGTCCGCCGGCGAAGGGGCCGCCGGTGACCGTGCGCGAGGTGTGGACGTTCACCACGCCGGGTGCCGCCCGGCTCGCGAGGTCGGCGAAGCGCGAGTGGCCGGACGGGGAGGGCGCCGTCTCCGCCAGGGGCTCGCCCTGCGGGCCGCTCGCGGGCGCCGCGCTCTCGGCGGCCGTCGTGGCCACCTCCGCCGGTCCGCCGCCGATGGCGGGGAACACCCCGGCGCGCGCGACGAACACGCCGACCGCGCATCCGATCACGACACCCGAAACGAAGCGAGCGGTTCCGCTCATGACAGCTCCCGGTGAAAGCTTCTCGCGGGGAATCGATTCCCGCGGTCCGGAGCATATCCCGCGATTTCCGAGGTGCGGGGTCGGGGAGCTAGCGAGTGTCCGAGGAGATGGGGTCGGCCTCGTTGTCGAGCCGGCGACTGCCGCCGAAGTCGTCGTAGTTGCACCACTCCTTGGCGTAGGCGGCCTCGGGCGAGGGCGCGTAGCTGTAGGCGAAGCGCGTGTAGCTGCTGTCGGCGCTCGCCACGCTCGCGAGGGCCGGGCCTTCGAGCGGCAGGGCTCCCCCGCGGTGTAGCCCCCACGATGCCCGTCCGGAGGGTGCGAAGGCCTCGAAGTGGCTCGGTGTGCCGACCCACTCCTGGAGGCGACGCTTCACGTCGCAGTCCGAGCGCCCGACGTAGAACACGACGAAGGCTCCGGCGTCCATGTAGCCGAGCGCGTAGTTTCCCGGGGACGTCCGCGTGAGCTCCTGGTCGATCGCCTCGGTGGTGAGGGGGAAGGAGCCATCCATCTCGAGGAGGGTGAGCGGGAAGGCGCCGGGGCGTTGCGGATCCTGGATCTCGTTCACCGGCGCTCCCGTCGCGCGGGCCGGAGCGCACGCGGCCTCGACCGTTCCCGCGACCGGCCCCGGAAGTCCCGTCGCCAGGAAGGGAATGGGAATCGGGAAGCGGGTCCCGGGCAGTTCGTCGCGGGTGTTCACGGGTTCGGTCCTCCCTCGCCGTGGCGGGGTCGGTGGGTTCAGCGGCTGCGCGGGTCGTCCTTGATCAGGCGGTCGCCGCAGTCGACGCAGAAGGTGTTCCGCGACCGCCGGGCTCTCGCGTGGACGTGCTCGGGACAGCGGGCACCGAGGATGTTCGCGTTCAGCACGACGCCGCAGTTGGGACAGAAGCGCACGGTCACCACCGAGCGTCCGTGATTGTCGTTGGGGCAATGCTGCTGCCGCATCGGTTCCTTCTCCTCTCGCGGTTCCCGCCTTCGCGGGGCCCGTCCGCCCTACCGGACCACCAGTCGCAGCGATCCTCGCCGCACCTGCGGCGGACATCCCGGGAACTGGCGCTCCATCCGTCGCAGGATCCGCGCGAGGGCGAGCCGGTCCACCACGCGCTGGGTCTTCGATCGTTCCGCCGGGACGATCCGGTCGAACCAGGCGTCGTCGCCCAGCACCTTGTCGAGGATCTCCACGACGATCGCCCGCTCGTCCGCCTGCATGAGAACGCGGGCGTTGCCCGTTCCGGTTCCCTGTTGTCTCGCCTTCGGCCCGCTCATTGCGGTACCCCTCCTTCGAAGCTTCGCGACGGCTAGAAGTCGTCGCCCATGTCGGGCATGCCGCCCGGGGAGCCGTCACCGCTGTGGCGCTCCTTCTTCGTCGCGACGAGCGCTTCGGTGGTGAGCAGCAGGGACGCCACGCTGGCGGCGTTCTGGAGCGCCGCGCGCACGACCTTGGTGGGGTCGATCACGCCGGCCTCGATCAGATCCTCGTAGGTCTCGGTGGCGGCGTTGAAGCCGAAGGCCCCGCGGCCTTCCTTGACCTTCTGCACGACGATCGCGCCTTCGATCCCGGCGTTGCCGGCGATCCAGCGCAGCGGCTCCTCGACCGCGCGCCGCACGATCCTGACGCCGGCCCGCTCCTCCAGCTCGGGGAGGCTCTCCTCGAGGCCGTCGAGGCTGCGCTGGGCGCGCAGCAGCGCCACGCCGCCTCCGGCCACCACGCCTTCCTCGACCGCCGCGCGCGTCGCGTTCAAGGCGTCCTCCACCCGGGACTTGCGCTCCTTGAGCTCGGTCTCGGTGGCGGCGCCCACCTTCAGCACCGCGACGCCACCGGCGAGCTTCGCGAGCCGCTCCTGGAGCTTCTCGCGGTCGTAGTCCGAGGTGGTCTCCTCGAGCTGCGCGCGGATCTCGTTGCAGCGCGCCTCGATGTCCTTCTTCGCTCCCGCGCCCTCGATGAGGGTCGTGCTGTCCTTCTCGATCCGCACCTTCTTCACGCGGCCCAGATCCTCGAGTCTCACGTTCTCGAGCTTCTGCCCGAGCTCCTCGGCGATCAGCTGGCCGCCGGTGAGGAGCGCCAGGTCCTGGAGCAGCGCCTTGCGGCGGTCTCCGAAGCCGGGCGCCTTGACGACCGCGCAGCGCAGGTTGCCCCGCAGCTTGTTGACGACGAGGGTCGCCAGGGCTTCGCCGTCCACGTCTTCGGCCACGATCAGGATCGGCTGGCCCTTCTGCGCGACCTGCTCGAGCAGCGGCAGGATGTCGTTCATGGCGCTGATCTTCTTCTCGTGGAGGAGGACCAGAGCGTCCTCGAGCACCACCGTCATGCGCTCGGTATCGGTGATGAAGTAGGGCGACAGGTAGCCGCGGTCGAACTGCATGCCCTCGACGACGTCGAGCGTCGTCTCGATGCCCTTGGCCTCCTCGACGGTGACGACGCCCTCCCGGCCGACCTTCTCCATCGCCTCGGCGAGGATCCGGCCGATCGTCGCGTCGCCGTTGGCGGAGATCGTCCCGACCTGCGCGATCTCCTCGTTCGTGCGCGTCTGGCGCGACTGCTTGCCGAGGCTTTCGACGAGGACGGCGACCGCCTTGTCGATCCCGCGCTTCAGGTCCATCGGGTTCATCCCGGCGGCCACCATCTTGCTGCCCTCGCGGAAGATGGCCTGGGCCAGCACGGTGGCCGTCGTGGTTCCGTCGCCGGCGACGTCCGAGGTCTTGCTCGCCACCTCGCGCACCAGCTGCGCGCCGAGGTTCTCGAGCGGGTCCTCGAGGTCGATCTCTCTCGCCACCGTCACGCCGTCCTTGGTGACGACGGGAGAGCCCCAGCTCTTGTCGATCAGCACGTTGCGACCCTTCGGTCCCAGCGTCACGCGCACCGTACGGGCGAGCTTCTCGACGCCCCGGAGCAGGCCCTCGCGCGCGTCCTCGGCGTACTGGATCTGTTTAGCCGGCATGGCCTCGTCCTTCCTGCGCTCTTTCGAGCGCCGTTCTCGCGCCGCGAGGACATCCTCCTCGCAGATGGGGCGAGGGACCCGACGTTCGCAACTCGCGGTGCTGGTTGCTAAGTATTCATAGCGAATTAAATCTACTTAGGCAACGGCGGGGCGCGCTCATCGGGCGCGCAGCGACCGGCTCAGCGCCGCTTCCGGCCGCCCAGGATCTCGGCGTCCTTGCCCTTCATCGCGGTCGCGACGCCGAGCCAGCGCGGGAGGTCGGCGGCGAGGCGGAGGGCCTCGTCGCGGGGGAGGTCGGCGGCCCTGTCGATGTGGGTCAGCGCCAGGCGCACGCCCTGGGGATCCATCGCGGCGATCGCGCGCGCCATCGCGAGGGCGGCGTCGCCGAGCCGCTCCGAGGGGTGCCGCGCGCTGGCGAAGCCGATCCGCTCTGCCTCGGCGGCGTCGAGCTCGCGTCCGGTGAGGATGATCTCCTTCGCCCGGCTGGCCCCGACCAGCCGCGCCCAGCGAGTGCTCGCCCCCCAGGCGCCGAGCCCCGTGCCCAGGTTCTTCAGGTGCCAGTCGCTGATGCGAGCGGCCTCGCCGACGAGCCGGAAGTCGCAGGCGAGCGCCAGCTCGGCGGCGCCCGTGGTGCACACGCCGTCGATCACGGCGATCGAGGGCTTCGCCAGGTCGTCGATCGCGTTGGTCAGGGCGAAGCCCTGCTCGGTGGTGACGCCGCGTTTCTCGGCGAAGGACTTGAGGTCGACGCCCGCGCTGAAGCAGGGGCGTCCGTCGGGGCGGGGCGCGCCGGCCAGCAGCCACACCCGCACGCCGTCTTCGCGTTCGATGCGCCGCACCGCGTCGGTCAGCTCGTCGAGCAGCGGACCGTGGAGCGCGTTGAGCCGCTCGGGGCGGGCCAGCATCACGGCGGCGACGTGCTCGGCGGGGGTCTCGTAGCGGATGTGCGCGTATCCCGTGGTGGCCCCTCCCTGCACCGGGCGTCGATCGTAGCGGCTCGCGTCTGCGGCGCGCCGGGCACCGCCGGCTATGCCAGCATCCCCCTGTGATCGAGGCGCTGCGACCGATCGCCGAGCGCATCCGCGAGCGCGGGGGACGGGCCGTGGTGGTGGGCGGCTTCGTGCGCGACCGGCTGCTGGGGCGCGTCTCCAAGGACCTCGACGTGGAGGTGTTCGGTCTGGGCGCGCCGCAGCTCGAGGCGGTGCTCTCGGGCTTCGGACCGGTGCGCTCCTTCGGACGCTCCTTCGGCGTGCGCCAGATCGGGGGGCTCGCGGCCGACTTCGCCCTGCCGCGCGGCGAGCCCGCCCCGGGCGGCGACTTCCAGGCGTCCTTCGCCGCCGCGGCTCGCCGCCGCGACCTCACGGTCAACGCGATCGGGCTCGACCCGCTCAGCGACGAGATCCTCGACCCGCTCGGCGGACGCGCCGACCTGGCGGCGCGCGTGCTGCGCGCGGCCGACGCGCGCCACTTCGGCGAAGATCCGCTGCGCGGCCTGCGCGTGGTTCAGCTCGCCGCGCGCTTCGAGATGGAGCCCGACGCCGAGCTCCTCGAGCTGTGCCGCGCTCTCGATCTCGACGGCGTCCCCGGCGAACGCCTGGGCGTCGAGTTCGACAAGCTGCTGCTCGCGGCACGCCGGCCGAGCCGCGGCCTCGCCGTGCTGAGCGCCAGCGGCCTGCGGCGCTTCTTCCCCGAGCTGGAGGCGCTGGAGGGCGTGCCCCAGGACCCGACCTGGCATCCCGAGGGCGACGTCTGGACGCACACGCTGCTCTCCCTCGACGCGGCCGCGCAGCTGCGCGCCGGCGGCGAGGAGGGGGCGCCGGACGACGTCGCGGCGCTGATGTACGCCGTCCTGTGCCACGACTTCGGCAAGCCCGCGACCACCACGCGGGAGCGTGATGGTCGCATCCGCAGCCGCGGCCACGAGGCGGCGGGCCTCGATCCGGCGCGCCGCTTCCTGGAGCGCCTGCGGGCGCCGACCCGCCGCGTGTCGCGCGTGCTGGCGCTGGTCGAGCATCACCTCGCCCCGGCGCTGCTGCCCGCGGGCGGTGCCACCGCGCGGGCGTACCGCCGGCTGGCCCGCAAGCTCGTGGCGGCGGAGGTGAGCCCGGCCCTGCTGGAACGCGTTGCACGCGCCGACCACTGGGGCCGTACCACCGCAGAGGCGATCGCGCGCACCTTCGCGGCCGGCGACCGCTTCCTGGCCGCCTTCGCCTCGCTCTCCGAGACCGGCCCGCACGACGTCGTGCAGGGACGTCACCTGCTCGCGCGCGGATACGCGCCGGGCCCCCAGCTCGGTGCGTTGCTCGAGCGCTGTCGCGACGTGCAGGACGCCACCGGCTGGAGCGACCCCGATGCGATCCTCGCCCGTGTGCTCGCCGAGCCGCGCGAAGACGAGTCAGGAGATCGCTGAGCCGGGCGTCGCGTGCCGGCGCCGCCGCGCGATCGCCAGCCCCGCGCGATGGGGATGTGCTTCCCTCCGGCGGCCGTGGGACCGGGCACCCGCCGCTTGAAATTCTTGCATTGGGATTGTTCGACGTGCGGCCGATGAGGGCGCGCGCGACTTCGCGCGATCGTCGGTCGTGAGAAGCGTCACATCGGAACTCTGGCACGTGCGTTGCACTTCGCCCCGAACGCGAACCGGAACCATTTCAGCAGCGACGAAGCGGACAGCCGACCAGGGAGATTTCCGATGACTTCGACGCGAGACGGACGACGCGGTGGCCGCCGCAACCGATCCCATCCGCCCGGCAACCAGACGAGCCCTTCCTATCCGGCGGGCGGTTTCGTTGCCGGACAGGTGATCGAGGGGCCCGCCTTCTATGTCTGGGACGAGGATCCCCGCCAGGCGCGCGAGTGGGGCGTGGAGCTGGCCGACGCATGGCTGGCGAAGAATCCGCGCCTGCCGCGCTAGCGCGGCGCAGCGGGGGGGAGAGCGAGTTGGGCCTTCGGCGGATGAGCGGCGTGGACGCTGCGTTCTTCTACGGCGAGACGGCCAGGGCACCGCTGCACGTGATGGGTGCGCTCGTGCTGGAGTCCCACGGCCGCGGCGGTCGCGAGGACTTCGCCCGCATGCGCGCCCAGATCGCGCGGCGGCTTCCGGCGCTGCCCGTGCTGCGGCGCCGGGTGGTCGAGGTGCCCCTGGGCCTCGATCGCCCCATCTGGGTCGAGGACCCGCACTTCGATCTCGACGCCCACGTGCGCCGGGTGGCGCTGCCCGCTCCCGCCGGCATGCGCGAGCTGTCCGCGCTGATGGCGCAGATCGCCGAGGTACCGCTCCCCCGGGATCGCCCGCTGTGGGAGATGACGGTCGTCGAGGGCCTGCGCGGCAAGCGCTTCGCATTGATCGCGAAGCTGCACCACTCCGCGGTGGACGGGATCGGTGCGGTGCGGCTGCTGCACGGTCTGCTCGACGCCGAGCCGATCGCGCGCGAGGCGGGTCCGGACAGAGACCTGGAAGAGGAGAAGGAAGACGTTCCGGTGCCGGTGGCGGAGCCCCCGTCGGCCTCCGCACTGCTGGCCGACGCCACGCGCTCCCTGGGGGTCACGCCGCTGAGCGGGGCGCGTCGGCTGTGGCGTACCGGTGAGCTGGGTGCGTCCTGGATCGCCTCCGCCCTGCGCGAGGGGACGGCGTTGCCCGTCGCGCCGCGCAGCCCGCTGAACCGCGTCCTCAGCAGCCGACGCGCGGTGGCTCTGGGTTCGGTGCCGCTCGCCGATCTGAAGGCGGTGAAGAGCGCCTTCGCCGCGACCGTGAACCACGTGATCCTCGCCGTCTGCGCGGGAGCGCTGCGGCGCTACCTGTGCGCTCTGGGCGAGACGCCGCGCCGGCCGCTGATCGCGGCCGTGCCGATGGCCGGAGGCGGGCGCGCGGCCGACGGCATCGGCAACGCCGTGTCGCTGCTCCGCGTTCCGTTGCCGGTCCACGTCGCCGACCCGCTGACCCGGCTGCACCTGGCGCGGGAGGCGAGCCGCCGCGCGATCGACGCTCACGAGCGCGGCGGCAACCGGCTCGGCGAGTGGGCCGATCTGGTGTCCCCCCCGCTGCTCGCCGGCGCCGCCCAGGCCTACGCGCGGCTCGGCCTCGCCGACCACCACCCGCCCCTCTACAACGTGCTGCTCTCCAACGTGCCCGGCCCCACCGAGCCGCTCTACTGCGACGGCGCGCGCGTCACGGCGTGCCATCCGCTCGGCCCGCTCTACGGTGGCTGCGCTCTCAATCTCACGGTGATGAGCTACGCCGGGAACGTCGGCATCGGCGCGATCGCGTGCCCCGACGCCGTGCCCGAGATCGAGGCGATCCCCCGGGCCTTCGAGGCCTCGCTCGCCCAGCTGCTCCGGCGCGTCGAGAGCGCCTCGCGTTAGGCGAAGCGCGGAACGCTTTGTTCCGGGCGCGCGGTAGAAGTTGCAAACGACGAGCGCCCGCTCCCTGCGGGCGACGCGACAGAGCGTCACCTGCGCCCGGAATCGTGACGCAGATCACCATTCCCGCTCTGGCACGTCGGTTGCACAACCCCCGCATCGGAAGCGTCCACGCTTCGTGATGGATCGGCCACGCGTTCCCATCCCGCGCGTGGCCAATCCGGACCAGCCGGGGGCCGTCGCCTCATCCCCCCAAGAGACCGGCGGCGGCCCCCGGCGCGGTTCGCGGGCCTACGGCGCGGCCTGGCGCTCGAGGAAGAGCGCTGCCTCGAGAGTGCGGAAGAACTCCCGGTAGGGCTCGGGTTCCTCGATCGGACGCAGCGAGGTCTGCGCCGCCGCGCGCACCACCAGCTGCTTCTCGTTGCGCTCGCGCACGGTGACGGTGAGGCGCACCAGGTCGCTGCGGTGCCAGAAGGGCCCCCAGCCGCGGTAGGCGCGGGTGAAGGCGACCAGGCTCTCCTCGTCGTAGAGGGTGTAGCCGGCATCGAAGCCCGAATGCGATCGGTCGCCGGCCAGGAACTTCTTGCCCGACACGATGCCCAGCACCGGGTCGAGCACCTCCACCTGGAAGCCCGCGTCCTGGAACGCCGCCACCACCGCTTCGAGCATGCGGCGGGTGTCGTGGGTGTCGTAGAAGCGGCTCTGGGCGGCTCGCACCTTCACCTGGCTCGCCTCGGACAGCCAGATCTGGTTCCGGGCATCCCACTGGATCCCGTAGCTGCCCGCGGTCTCGGCGCAGCCCGTGGCGAGCCCGAGCGCCAGGGCGGGGAGGGCGAGCCGCCCGCGCCGCGCCACGGTCAGTTCCGCTCCAGGAACAGCGAGCGCTCCAGCGTCGCGAAGAAGTTCTGGTAGACCTTCGCGTCGGTGACGGGCGCGTTGTTGTAGATGGCGTTGGCGCGGATCAGCATCTTCCCGTCGCCCTCGGGCCGCACCGTCACGGTCACGCCCATCACGTCGTAGTAGCGCGGCTCGGCGAAGCGCGCGGCGGTGACGAGGCCCAGCGGACCGTTGGCGCGCTCGATGATGAACCCCAGGTCCTGGAGGGCGGCGATCACGGCGCGCACCGCCTGGGTGCGATCGGCCACGTCGAAGGTGCGCGACTGGATCGCGCGCAGCTTCGTCTGCTCCTCGTCGGGAGCGAGCAGGTTGGTCTCCGGCGGGGGCGCGGACGCGCACGCCGACAGCGCGAGCCCCAGCAGCCCGATCGCGATCCACCGGACGCCGCGCTTCGCTCGCATCTTCAGATCCTCTGGGCCTCGAGGAACACGGACTTCGACAGCCGGGCGAAGAACTGCTGGTAGATCCCGGCGTCGCGGATCATCTCCATCCGCTGCTGACCCGGCTCGACGTAGGCGTTGCCCGACTGACCGCTCCCCTTCCAGACGAGGCGGTAGAACAGGACGCGCACCTCGTAGCGCGTGCCCGCGTCGTCGAGCGGACGCGTCACCAGCGAGGCGTTGATCTGCTGCTGGAGGTCCACGGGCGTCAGGGTGAAGGCGTTGCCGCCGCCCAGCACCGAGGCGGCGGTGCTGAGCAGCGCCACCAGCACGCGCGTGATCTCCTGGCCGTACTCGCGGGCGCTGCGCTCCTTCGCCGCGCGCAGGAAGCCCACCTCGCGCGCGCTCTCGGAGACCTGGAAGCCCAGGTCCTGGAGCACCGCGGCCGACGCCGAGAGCAGCTCGGTCTCGTTCGGCGTCTCGAACATGCGCGTCTCCATCGCCCGGTGCGCCGAGCTCTCGGGCGAGAGCTGGAGCAGCTCCTCGGGCTTGGTCGGAGCCGCGCAGGCCGCGAGCAGGAGCAGGGCCGAGAGCAGCGCGGCCCGGTACCGAGCCCGCCGCTCCCAGCGCTCAGAACGAGGAGTAGTTGTAGGCAAAGTCGCGGACCTTCTTCTCCTCGTCGTACTTGATGATGATGGTCAGCGTGCGCTGGTTCGAGGAGCTCTTCGCCGAAGACTTGCCGCCGCCGAAGATGATGATCCCGCCGCCGATCGAGCTCTCGGTGGACACGCGGTCGCTCGAGATCTTGTCGTAGATCCACACCTCGCGGCGTTGCTCGTCGGTGGTCACGATGTTGGGCGAGCCGAGGATCGCCGCCACCGAGGCGGCGTCCATCCCCACCTTGATCTCCCCCTGGACCTTGCCCACGGTGAGCTCGTCGGGCTTCTCCTCGGGCGGCGGCGGGCTGGAGCAGGCCGCGAGCGTCAGGGCGGTGGCGAGCGCGGCTGCCAGCAGCGAAATCAGGGTGGTGCGGGGTCGCTTCACGGCGGTGTCCTCCGGGCGGTCGGGCGTCCAGTATATCCGCGGCGTCCCGATTCCCCGCACCGGCACTGGACACGGCGGCGAGAGCAGCGAAACTGGGACGGCGGCTCAATCCCGCGCTCTCTCTCCTGGAGGACTCCCACCGTGTCCGACGTCTGGATGCTCCGCGGTCCGAGCTTCGCGAACTGCAACTGCGCCTACGGCTGCCCGTGCCAGTTCGGCTCGCCCACCACCCACGGCAACTGTCGAGCGATCGGAGTGCACCAGATCGTGGAGGGACACTTCCGGGACGTGCGCCTCGACGGGCTGAACATGGTGATGCTGGTGGAGTGGCCGGGCGAGATCGCCGAAGGCAACGGCCGCTGCCAGTTCATCATCGACGAGCGGGCGAACGCCGCCCAGCGCGAGGCCCTGGGGAAGATCGGACGCGGCGAGGACACGACGCCGGGCGTGACCCACTTCTACGTGTTCAACAGCACGATGTCCGAGGTGCTCGACCCGATCTACGCGCCGATCGAGTGCGCGATCGACGTGGAGCGGCGCCGCGCGCAGGTGCGCGTGCCGGACCTCGTCGAGTGCGAGGGCACTCCGATCCTCGACCCCCACAGCGGGAGCGAGTTCCGCGCCGGGATCGGGCTGCCGAACGGCTTCGAGTACACCTACGCGGAGATGGGCAGCGGCACCACGCGCGCGCGCGCCGGCGTCGAGCTCGATCTCTCGGCGAGCTACGGCCAGTTCTACGACCTGCACATGAACCAGGACGGCCCGATCCGGTAGGCAGGTGGCGGCCGCCGGCCTGCGACGCGGGGAGCGCATCGCGATCCTGGGCGCGATCGCCGTCACGACGGCGCTCGCCTGGGCCTATCTGATCTCGATGGCCGGCATGCAGGGCATGGGGGCGCTGCACGCCTGGAGCGCCCTCGACTTCGCGCTGATGCTCGCGATGTGGGTGGTGATGATGGTCGGCATGATGCTGCCCACCGCGACGCCGATGACGCTCGTCTACGCCCAGGTGGCGCGCAAGGCGGCGCGCGAGGGCTCGGTGCTGCCACCCACGTCGGTGTTCGTCGCCGGTTACCTGCTCGCCTGGACGGCGTTCAGCGTCGCCGCGACGGGGGCCCAGTGGGCGCTCGACCGGGCGGCGCTGCTGTCGCCGATGCTGGTCGCCAACAGCCCGCGGTTCGGCGCCGGGCTGCTGGTCCTGGCCGGTCTCTACCAGCTCACCCCGTGGAAGAACGCCTGTCTGGAGCACTGCCGGAATCCGGCCCACTTTTTCGCCACCCACTGGCGCCCCGGCCCGGCCGGCGCCCTGCGCCTCGGCTGGAGCCACGGTCTCTACTGCCTGGGCTGCTGCTGGGCGCTGATGGGGCTGCTCTTCGTCGGGGGCGTGATGAACCTGCTCTGGATCGCCGCGATCACGCTCTTCGTCCTGCTCGAGAAGATGATCCCCTTCGGCATTCCGGGAGGACGCCTGGCCGGCGCCGGGATGATCGTGCTGGGTGTGGTTCTTCTGGCTCGCTAGAGACTCGGGTGTAGACTGGGAAGCACGCCGGGGAGTCGTACCGCCCAGGCCTCCTGGACCTCTCGGGAACCGATTCCCCGGCCGCGGCAGCCCGACGCGCGGGCCCGCCACAGCAAGGGAGTTCCCCATGATGGATCTGCAGACCACCGCCCGGACGCGCACCCGGGCCGACCTCGCCTACGAATCGCTCTACTGCGCGGCGATCGGCGGGTCGATCGTCGCCCTGTTCTTCCTCGTGATCGACGCCTGGAACGGGCGTCCCCTGTTCACGCCCTCGCTCCTGGGCGGCGTGCTGTTCGGGGGCATCGCGGCGGACGCGGTGAACGGGGTCCGCCTCGACTGGGTGGCCTACGCGACGATCGTCCACTTCCTCGTGTTCAGCGTGATCGGCGTCGGCGTAGCGCTCGTGGCCCATCAGGTCGAGCTTCGCTCGCGCCACCCGGCCACGGTGCTGTTCGGCGTCTTCGCCTTCATCGAGTGGGTGTTCCTGGTCGGAGCGTTCCTGGTGCTGCCGGGCGTGCTCCACCAGCTGGGCCCCTACCGGGTCGCGGCGGCCAACCTGTTGGCGGCCGCGGGGATCGCCGCCTTCCTGTGGGCGAGCCACCGACCCGAGGCTTGGGAGCGCCTGAAGCAGTCGGCGCGCCTCGCATAGGTCGGGGGCCGAAGGTCCTCAGGCGGGGGACACCTCGACCGGGATCCCGTTCACGATCGCGTTGCCCGAGAGCACGTCCACGAGATCGCCCGGCGCCAGCACGTTGTTGCACACGCCCGCGTACTCCGACGCCACGCCGAGACGCGTGCCGGACTTGTCGTGTCCCCAGCCGTGGGGGAGGCACACGACGCCCGGCCGCATCTCGTCGCTCACCTCCACCGGCGCCACCAGGCTGCCCGCGCGCGACGCGACCCGGGCGCTGCCGCCGTCCTCGAGTCCGACGCGACGCGCGTCGTCGGGGTGGATGAGCAGCGTGCAGCGGTCCTTGCCGGTGACCAGCGAGCGCACGTTGTGCATCCAGGAGTTGTTCGAGCGCACGTGGCGACGGCTCACCAGCACCAGGCCCTCGTCGCGGCGCGCCAGGCGCTCGCGCAGGCGCGCGACGTCGGCGGGGATGTAGGGGGGCGCCAGCTCGATCCGGCCCGAGGGCGTGCGCAGCAGCTCGTCGAGCCGCGGCTCGAGCGGGCCCATGTCGAGGCCGTTGGGCTGCGCGGCCAGCTTCTCCAGGGTGAGGCCCTCCGGGTCCTCCCCGTAGCGGTCGCCCCAGGGTCCCGTGCGGATCGCGAAGTCGAGCAGGCGCAGCGGCCCCGTCGTCGTCGCCTGGGCCGTGATCTCGCCCGGGTCGCGCCCGGCGATCGTCGACCGCGAGTCGGCCGCCACCGTCGCGACGATGCCGGCGAAGAACAGGTCGTCGAGCGCCTCCACGTTCACGTCGGCGGCTTTCTGACCCTGGAGCATCGCGGCGAGCCGCAGCAGGATCTGCCACTCCGCGGGCCGCGCCGGCTCGGGCGCGAACAGGGCCGGCGAGAACTTGCCCGCGTTCCGCACCGCCCACGACCAGATCAGCTCGTCGTAGTGCGGCTGCTCGAGCACCGAGGAGCCGGGCAGGATCACGTGGGCGTGGCGCGTCGTCTCGTTCAGCCAGTTGTCGAGGCTGATCATGCACTCCAGCTCCGGGAGCGCGGCGTCGAGCTTCGCGGCGTCGGGTGCCGAGATCACCGGATTGCCGGCGATCGTGATCAGCGCCTTGATCTGCCCCTCGCCGGGCGTGGCGATCTCCTCGGCGAGGCAGGAGACCGGCACCTGTCCCAGCACCTCGGGAGCGCCGCGCACGCGGCTCTTCCAGCGGTGGAAGGTGAAGCCACCGGCGAACTCGGGCGGCGTCAGCATCGCCAGCGACGGAGCGATCGGGTTCGAGAACATCGCGCCGCCCTCGCAGTCGAGATTGCCGGTGAGGACGTTCAGCACGTCCACCAGCCACGACGCGAGCGTCCCGAACTCCTGGTTGCAGGTGCCGATGCGCCCATAGACCGCGGCGCGCGGCGCGTCGGAGAGCTCTCGCGCGAGGCGCCGGATCTGCTCCGCCGGAAGACCGCAGGTGGACGCGACCGCCTCGGGGGTGAAGTCGCGGCACAGCGCCTCCACCTCCTCGATGCCGTTCGTCCGGGCGGCGAGGGGCCCGGGAGCGACCCGCCCCTCGGCGAACAGCACCTGGACCATCGCGAGCAGCAGCGCCGCGTCGGTGCCGGGGCGGATCGCGACCCACTCGTCGGCGCGCTCCGCCGTGCCCGTACGGCGCGGGTCCACCACCACCACCTTGCCGCCGCGGGCGCGGATCGCGTCGAGACGCCCCAGCACGTCGGCCGCGGCGAGCAGGCTGCCCTGGGAGGCGTGCGGGTTCGCACCGAGCATCAGCAGGTGGTCGGTGCGGTCGAGGTCGGGGATCGGGAACAGCCACATGCCCCCGAAGAGCAGCGCCGAGGACACGTTCTTCGGCCACTGGTCCACGGTGCCCGCCGAGTACAGGCGTTCGATGCCCGACATCGGCGCAAAGGCCGCGACGTAGCGCGAGAGCGAGAAGTTGTGGGCGGTCGGGTTGCCGATGTAGGTGGTGACCGCGCCCTTGCCGTGCCGTTCGATGACGCCGTGCAGCAGCCGCTCGACCTCGGCGAAGGCCTCGTCCCAGGACACCTCGTGGAAGGCGTCGCCGCGGCGCACGAGCGGCGCGCGCAGCCGGTCGGGATCGTGGTGCAGCTCGCCGAGCGTGGTGCCCTTCGGACAGATGTAGCCGCGGCTCCAGACGTCGTCGTCGTTGGCGCGGATCTTCGTCACGCGTCCCTGATCAACCGTCACCCGCAGGCCGCACATCGCCTCGCACAGCGGGCAGGTGCGCACGTGCACCCCGTCGCGCGTGCCATTCGTCGAGGAAGTCACAGCTGCCATCGGGATGTTCTCCTGAGCTTCGGTCGTGCCATGATGCGCACCGCGCGCATTCTACGCGAGCGCGGATGCGCGAGGGAGGAGTCGATCATGGAGCGACGTGAATTCCTGAAGGCGATCGGCGCGGCGGGCGGTCTCGCCGCGCTCGGCTGTCAGCATCGCGCGAGCGCGTCGGACGCAGCGCCGGCTGGCGCGTCGGCGATGGGCTCCGCTGCCGGGTCGCCCGCGACGGAGACCCAGAGCCGCGTCGCGTGGGACGAGCTGCTCGCGCTCCTCGCGGAAGCGGACGCGCGTTACTTGGGCCCCCAGTGGGGGATCGAGCGCCCCGCCGACGTCGCCGACGGGCACCGCTTCCTGATGCACGTGCTCCACTCGGGAATCGAGCAGTGGCTCGAGGCCGACCCGCTGCGGCCGCGCGCCGTGCGCTTCGTGACGCCCACGCTGAAGCTGCTCGGCGACAACCCCGACGCGGTCTACTACACCGCGCCGGTGGACCCGACGCGCCGCTACCGGGTGCGCGGGAACACCGGCGGCGCGGTGTACACCTCGCTCACGATCGAGGGCGGCAACGCCGAGGGTCACTATCCGAAGCGCGTGGCCGGCGCGCTCAACGACAGCCAGTTCGACGTCGCCGCCGACGGCTCCTTCGAGATCGTCGTGGGCCCCGGCGAGAGCGGGCGCAACCGGCTGGCCCTCGAGCCCGACGCCGGCACGCTCACCACCCGCCACTACTTCGAGAACCGGGTTCCGGCGGCCGCCGATCCGAACGTGCGCGTGGTGATCGCGCTGGAGCCCCTCGACCCGACGCCCCCGCCGCCCACGCCCGACGACGCCAGCATCGCCGCCGGTCTGCGTCGGGTGGCGAACTACTTCCGCGCCAACACCCTCGACATGCCGCCGCGCGATCGCTCCCAGCAGCCCAGCTGGGTGTCCTCGATCCCGAACCAGTTCGAGAAGCCCGCGAAGTGGCAGTCGCAGGAGGGCGGCTTCGGCGCCGTCGACAACGCCTACGCCATGGCGCCCTACGTCGTGATGCCCGACCAGGCGCTGGTGATCGAGGGCCGCTGGCCGAAGGCGCGCTTCGCGAACGTGGTGCTGTGGAACCGCTTCATGCAGAGCTACGACTACGCCCACCGCCGCGTGTCGCTCAACCGCGTGCAGACCGTGACCGAGCCCGATGGCAGCTTCCGGATCGTGATCGCCCACCGCGACCCCGGCGTGCCCAACTGGATCGACGCCGAGGGCCGCGTCTCGGGCCTGGTGTTCTGGCGTTTCCAGCTGCCCGAGGAGGACGTCGTCACGCCGCGCGCGAGCGTCGTTCCGTTCTCCGACGTACGTGCGTGAGCGCCAGCAGCAGCACCGTGGCGGCGGCGAGCGGACCGTCTCCGCTCGGCTCGGGCAGCGGGTCGATCTGGAGACCGGCGAGCCCGGAGAAGCTGGGGCCCGAGCCGGTGATCGGCAGCTTGCCGGTCATCACCATCACGTCCACCACGGCATAGGACGTCCCTTCGATCAGATCGCCCGCCGTGTCGCCGGGAAGGCTCGCGACCGCGATGCCGCCGACCAGCAGGGCGCCCGAGGGCACCGACGCATTGCTCGGCGCGTAGAGATAGATGCGGTACATGCCGGGAGCGAGGTCGTTGACGTCGACCGTCCAGGTGCCGCCGTTGGTGCGGTAGAAGTTGTCGAAGAGCAGCAGCTCGTTGTCGGTCGTCGCCGGGCCGAGCGTGCCCGTATCGTCGTTCGCGGCGACGTACACGCTCACCCCGGCCGCCGTGCCCGCGGTGGAGAGCACGGGTGTGAGACCGAGTCCCACCTCGTTCCAGTGTCCCGGCATGCCCGCCGCGGCGCCGTAGGCGTCGCTCGGAGCGCCCTCGGCGACCCCGAAGTCGATGTTGATCGCCACTTCGCGCGGGACGAGCTGGAGGCCGGCGAGCCCGGAGAAGGTCGTCCCGCTGCCCGAGATCGCGAGCGTCCCACCGCTCACCTGGACGATCACACGCGTGTAGCTGGTTCCCTTGCTGAGAATGCCGTCGGCCGCCCCGGGGATGCTGTCGAGCGGCGCGCCGCCCACCAGCATGTCGCCGGAGGGCACGACCGTGTTGCTCGGGGCGTAGAGCAGCACCAGGTAGGAGCCGTCGGCCAGGCCGTCGAAGTCGACGGTCCAGGTGTCCCCACCACCGACGTAGAAGTTGTCGTAGAGCAGGCGCTCGCTGTCGCTGGTCGCCGACCCGGGATAGGTGCCGTCACCGGCCGCAGCGACCACCGTCACCGAGGTGGCGGTCGCCGCGCCGCTCGTGTCGACCAGGGCGGTCGCGCCGAGCAGGACGTCGTTCCACACGCCCGTCTGGCCCGAGGCGGCGCCGTAGCTGTCGGCGGGGACCTCCTGCACGTCGCCGAAGTCGATGTTGAAGGCCTGTCCGGCGGACGCCGAGTGGGCGAGGGTGAGTAGAAAGGCGACTGCGATCGCCGAAGCCCAGCGAGGTCGGATCACGGGAACTCTCCGGTGGGGGTCACACTTCCAGGTCGGCTCTCGGGGGGGCCGAAACAGTAGTGGTAGGTAGCGGATCGAGGGGTCATGGTCGCACGATCGCGAAGCTCGGGTCCGGGGTTTCGAGCAGCGACCACAGGCGCCACAGCTCCGCGCGGCTTCCCTCGACCTCGAGCTCGTCCGAGAAGATCGCTTCGCGCGCGGCGGCTTGTCCCGCAGCCATGCGCACTAGGAACGTCTTCGTGACGTGGGCGGTGGCCGCGGCCTTCGGGTCGGGATCCCCGCGGTGATGGTGCAGCACGGCGTTCTGGATCCACAGATGGTACGACTCGCCGGTGTCGGTGAAGACGAAGTTCACGCTCAGGTCGACGCCCTCGGCGGCGGGCCCGTCGAGGCGCGTGGCGAGGACCTCGAAGAGGCGATCGAGCGGTGCCTGCCCGAGCCATCGGGGCGTGTTGCCCCGATCTGCGTCCCCTCGCGGCTCACCGTTGCGCAGCTCGTCGGCACCGGAGAGGTAGATGTCGCGCCAGGGACCCGACTCGGCGCGATAGCCGAGCTGCTCGTAGGTGCGCGCGAGCAGCTCGCGCGCCTCGGCGTCGTCGGGACGGGCGAAGACGAGGTGGTCGAGGAGGGTGGCCGTCCAGCGGTAGTCGCCCTCCGCGAAGGACGCGCGCGCCTTTGCGAGCACCGCCGAAGGCCCGCCCAGGAGTGCCAGATAGCGCTGCCCCTCCTCGCGCGGCGGCAGGGGATCGAGGTTCGCGGGGTTGCCGTCGTACCAGCCCAGATACCACTGGTACACCGCCTTCGCGTTGAGTCGGAGCGTCCCGTCGTAGCCGCGGCTCGCGAAGGAGCCGGCCAGGCTCGCGGGCAGCTCGAGCTGCTCGGCGATCTCGCGCGGCGTCGCCCCCGCGTTGGCGAGGCGCACCGTCTGGTCGTGGATGTAGCGGTAGGTGTCCCGCTGCTTCTCGAGATAGGGGACGATCTGCGCGTTGCCCCAGGTCGGCCAGTGGTGGCTGGCGAACAACACCTCCATCTGGCCGCCGAACAGGCGAATCGCGTCGTCGATGGAGTCGCTCCAGCGCAGCGCGTCGCGCACCGGCGCGCCGCGCGGCGGGTAGAGGTTCTGCATCGAGTGGGACACCAGGTCGGCGCCGCAGAAGGCCTTCTTCTCGGGCAGGTAGAAGGTGAGCTCGGCGGTCGCCTCGGATCCGGGCGCGTACTGGAACACGAAGCGCACCCCGTCGATCTCGAGCTCGGTGGGGGTGGCGCCGACCCGATCGGTTGGCACCGCCAGGCCCACGGTTCCGGAGGCGGGGCTGGGGCCGAGGCCCGAGTCGACGTGGCCGCGCGGTCCGCGGGGAAGCCGTCGCCCGTACATCAGGTCGGCGCGGCGGCGCATGGCGACGCCGGCGATCGTGTTCTCGCCGGTCGCCGCCTCCAGGAAGCCCTCCGGTGCGACGATCCGCACGCCGCCCGCTGCGATCTCATAGGCGCCGACCACGGCCTGCACGCCGCCGAAGTGGTCCACGTGGCTGTGGGTGAAGACGACGGCCGTGATCGGACGTGCTCCGAGCGTGCGCTCGACGAGGCGGAAGGCCGCGACCGCCGTCTCGCGGGAGGTGAGCGGGTCGACCACGATCCGTCCGGTCTCCCCTTCGATGATCGTCATGTTCGAGAGGTCGTAGCCGCGCACCTGGTAGACGCCCTCGGTCACCTCGAACAGGCCGTGGATCGCGTCGAGTCGCGCCTGTCGCCACAGGCTCGGGTTCACCGTCTCGGGGGCCTGCTCCGGGCCGAGGAAGGCGTAGGCGTTCGTGTCCCACACCGCGGTGCCGTCGGGAGCTTCCACCACGACGTCGGACTCGCTCGCGATGCGCCCGCGCAGGGCGTCCTCGAAGTCGGTCGGATCGTCGAGAGGCAGGGCGGCGAAGGGCGCCCGCGCGCGTCGCGTCGCCTCGCTGGCGCCGCCCTCGTCCTCGGGCGCGACGACCGGGGCGAAGGAAGCGCACGAGGTCGCCGCCAGCAGTCCGGTCCATGCGATCCAACGGCCTGCCGGCACGCGGCGCTCCTTCCTCACATGCGTTTGCGGAAGTCGGGCGGGCGCTTCTCCTTGAGCGCCGCCACGCCTTCCTTCGACTCCTCGGTTCCGTAGTAGAGAGCGACCGCCTGGAAGGCCATGCCGCCGAGTCCCCGGATGCTCTCGCTGTCGGCGTTGAAGGAGGTCTTCGCCAGCGCGATCGCCGTCGGGCTGCGCTCCACCAGCTCGGCGCACCAGCGCACCACCTCGCCATCGAGATCGGCGTCGGGCACGACCGCGTTCACCAGCCCCATCTCCTTCGCCTCGGCGGCCGTGTAACGCCGGCACAGGTACCACATCTCGCGCGCCTTCTTCTCGCCGACGACCCGCGAGAGATAGGCGGTGCCGAAGCCGGGATCGACCGAGCCCATCTTCGGACCGACCTGCCCGAAGATCGCCGACTCGCCGGCGAGGGTGAGATCGCAGAGCGTGGCCAGCACGTTGCCGCCGCCGATCGCGTAGCCGCGCACCTTCGCGATCACCGGCTTCGGCGCGTCGCGGATCGCGGTGTGCATCTCCTCGACGGCCATGCCCACCACGCCGCGTCCCCCGGCGTACTGACCCTCGTGGTCGGACTGGTCGCCACCGGTGCAGAAGGCGCGCTCGCCGGCGCCGGTCAGCACGATCGCACCGATCTGCCGGTCGTAGCCCGCCTCGCGGAAGGCGTGGATCAGCTCGTCGCAGGTGCGCGCGCGGAAGGCGTTCATCACGCGCGGACGATTGATCGTGATGGTGGCGACGTGATCGGCCACCTCGTAGAGGATGTCTTCGTAGTTCATGGGTGCCACCTCGGATGTCACAGGAGGGTCATTGCATGGTGAGGCCGCCCGAGACGCTGACGGTCTGGCCGGTGATGAAGGCCGCCTCGTCCGAGAGCAGGAAGGCGACCAGTCCCGGGTAGTCGCTCGGCTGCGCCAGCCGCCGCATCGGGATCGCGCGCTCGAGTGCGGCGGCGAGCTTGCCGCTCGGGTCGAAGCTCGCGAACAGCGGCGTGTCGGTCGGGCCGGGGGACACGACGTTCACGGTGATGCCCGCGCGCGCGTGCTCGCGCGCGATCGACTTCGAGAAGGCGACGATGCCGCCCTTGCAGGCGGCGTACACCGCCTCGCCGGAGGAGCCGACGCGCCCGGCGTCCGAGGCCAGGCTGACGATCCGTCCCGCTCCCGCCGCGACCATGCGCCGCAGCACCGCGCGCGTCACGTGCAGCGGCCCGAACAGGTTGATCTCGACGATCCGGCGCCAGTCCTCCGGACTCGTGTCGAGGAAGTCGGCGGCGAGGTCCCAGCCGGCGCCGTTCACCAGGCCGCCGATCGCGCCCGCGGCGCTCTCGAAGGCGGCGACGGCGCCCTCGACGGCGCCGCCGTCGCAGATGTCCGCCGGCAGGGCGCGGGCGCGCCCTCCCGCTCCCTCGATCTCGGCGGCGGTGCGCCGCGCACCCTCCGCGTCCCGGTCGAGGGCACCCACGAAGGCGCCTTCCTGGGCGAGACGCAGGGAGATCGCTCGGGCGATGCCGCTGGCGGCGCCCGTCACCAGCACGTTCCGTCCGGCGAGTCCGACCAGTCCCGGCACGCGGCTCCTCCTTTCGCCCCGCCGCATTCTACCGACGTCGCGGGCAGGGCTGCCGCGCAGATCGGGAAGAGGGGCGAGCGAAGGCGGCCCTCCGCCGGCTAGAGTGCGCCGCGATGCGACGCGGGGGACGAGTTCGTCGGCGCGCAGCAGCCGTGGCGCTGCTCGCGGCGGCATGCTACCGCTCCGCGCCCCTCGACTTCTCGGGTCCCACTGCCGAGTGGCCCGAGTACGCCGGCGACAAGGGCGGACTCCACTACTCGCCGCTCACCCAGGTGACGCCGGAGAACGTGAGGCGACTCGAGCTGGTGTGGAGCCATCACAGCGGCGACTTCTCCGCCGGCAGTGCCGAGCACGCGCCCACCGCCTTCCAGGCGACGCCGCTGGTGGTGAACGACACGCTCTACTACTGCACGCCCTACATGCGCGTGTTCGCCCTCGATCCCGAGACGGGGGCCGAGCGCTGGAGCTTCGACCCGGTGCTCGCGGGTCGCGGGGTCGGCGGTCCCTATCCCTTGACGTGCCGCGGTGTCGCCTACTGGGAGGAGGCGGCGGCGCGACGCGGCGCCGCCTGCCAGCGACGCATCCTGTACGGCACGCGCGACTCCCAGCTCTGGGCCCTGGACGCCGACACCGGGCGTCCCTGCGAGGACTTCGGCGAGGGGGGATACGTCGCGCTGCGCGAGGGCCTCGGCGACGCACCCGACTGGGAGTACTACCCGACCTCCCCGCCACTGGTGATCGGCGATGTGGCCGTGCTCGGCGCCCTGGTCGCGGACCAGCTGCGCACCGACGCGCCCTCGGGCGTGGTGCGCGCCTTCGACGTGCGCAGCGGCGACCTGATGTGGGCCTGGGACCCGGTGCCGCCGGGCTGGAAGCCCGATCCGCCCGAGGGCGAGCTCTACCAGCGCGGCACGCCCAACGTCTGGTCGATCCTGTCGGGAGACGCCGAGCGCGGACTCGTGTTCGTGCCGACCGGCAATCCCTCGCCGGACAGCTTCGGCGGTCTGCGCCGCGACATCGACTACTACGGAAGCTCGACCGTCGCGCTCGACGCGAGGACCGGTGAGGTGGTGTGGCACTTCCAGACCGTGCACCACGACATCTGGGACTACGACGTGCCCGCGCAGCCCCAGCTCTACCAGCACCCGAGGCTGGCCGGGGGCCGTCCCGCGGTGGTGCAGCCGACGAAGCTCGGCCACGTGTTCGTGCTCGACCGCGAGACCGGCGAGCCGCTCCAGCCGGTCGAGGAGCGGCCGGTGCCCCAGGACCCCGCGCCGGGCGAGACGCTCTCGCCCACCCAGCCCTTCCCCGTACGTCCGCCGCCGCTCCATCCGACCGAGCTCACGTCCGAGAACGTCTTCGGCTTCACTCCGATCGACCGGGACTCCTGCCGCGAGGAGCTCGCGCGTTATCGCTACGACGGCCCATTCACGCCGCCCACGCTCGAGGGGTCGATCCAGTTCCCGCACACCGCCGGCGGCATCAACTGGGGCGGCGTCGCGCTCGACCCGAAGAGCGGCCTGATGATCGTCAACCAGACCCACATCGCCCTGGTGGTGAAGCTGGTGCCGCGCGCCGAGTTCGACGCCATGCCGCCGGGATCCGTCACCTATCCGATGGAGGCGTATCCGATGCGCGGGACACCGTATGGTGTGATCCGCCATCCGCTGTTCTCGAGCTTCGGCGCGCCCTGTAATCCGCCTCCCTGGGGCACGCTGACGGGGGTGGACCTGGTGAGCGGGAAGATCCGCTGGCGCGTCACCCTCGGCACCACGCGCGACCAGGCCCCGTTCCCGCTGTGGGCGATCCCCTTCTGGGGGAACCTGGGCGCCCCGAACTTCGGCGGTGGCCTGCTCACCGCGAGCGGCGTCTACTTCATCAGCGCCACGACCGACCGCTACTTCCGCGCCTTCGACGCCGACACCGGGGAGGAGATCTGGCGCGAGCGGATCCCCTATACGGGCAACGCGACGCCGATGAGCTACCGCCTGCGCCCCGACGGACGCCAGTTCGTCGTGATCGCCGCCGGCGGCAACCCGCTCACGGGGCCCGGCGACGCCCTGCTCGCCTTCGCGCTGCCCGAGTAGCCGCCGGCGCGAGCCGGGCCTTTCCCCGCGGCGCCCGACGTGGTGGAATGGGCCGCGCGCCCCACCCGAGCGAGGTCCCCCCATGCCCTCCGATCGCAGCGCCTTCGGCGCCCACACCACCGCCTCCGAGGTGGTCGCCGGCCTCGATCTCTCGAACGTCTGCGCGATCGTCAGCGGCGCCTCGGGCGGCCTCGGCGCCGAGAGCGCGCGCGCCCTCGCCGACGGCGGCGCGCGGGTGACGATCACCGCCCGCGACGAGGCGAAGGGCGAGGTGGCCGCCGAGGCGATCCGCAAGTCGACGGGCAACGACCGCGTCGACGTGATGGCGCTGGAGCTGACCTCGCCCGAGAGCATCCGCGCCTTCGCGAAGGCGTTCGCGTCCCGCCACGGCCGGCTGAACGTGCTCCTGTGCAACGCCGGCGTGATGGCCTGTCCGCTGGAGCGCACGCCCCAGGGCTGGGAGATGCAGTTCGCCACGAACCACCTCGGCCACTTCCTGCTGACGGGTCTCTTGCTCCCGCTGCTGATGGAGGGCGCGCCCTCGCGCGTGGTGTCGGTGAGCTCGCGGGGACACCGCTTCTCGCCGGTGGTGTTCGAGGACATCCACTTCGAGCGACGCCCCTACGACAAATGGGCTGCCTACGGCCAGGCGAAGACGGCGAACGTGCTGTTCGCCGTCGAGCTCGACCGCCGCCTCGCCGCGCGCGGCGTGCACGCCAACGCGCTGCATCCCGGCGGGATCATCACCGAGCTGGGACGCCACCTCACCCAGGCCGATCGCGAGGAGCTCCTGTCGCGCGCTCCGGGCGGCAAGTTCGAGTGGAAGACGCCCGAGCAGGGCGCGGCGACCTCGGTGTGGGCCGCGACCGCGCCCGAGCTGGAGGGGAAGGGCGGCCTCTACCTGGACGACTGCCGGATCGCCTCCGAGCGCACCTCCGAGGACGACCCGAGCGGGTACGAGGGCTGGGCGCGCGACCCCGAGGCTGCGCGCCGGCTCTGGACGGTGTCCGAGGAGCACGTCGGCGAGCGCTTCGCCGCCGACGTCTGAGGTCCCGCACGGATGCCCGGACGCGTCGAAGACAAGGTGGCGATCGTGACGGGAGCCGCCTCGGGGATCGGGCGCGGCACGGCGGAGGTGCTGGCGCGCGAGGGGGCGCGCGTCGTGCTCGCCGACGTGAACGAGGAGCTCGGCCGCGAGGTGGAGAAGGCGCTCGGCGGCGACGCCGTGTTCCGGCGCCACGACGTGGCCGACGAGGCGAGCTGGATCGCGCTGATCGCGGCGACCCTCGACCGTCACGGCCGGCTCGACGTGCTGGTGAACAACGCGGGCATCATCGT